>JAEEGL014478817.1_pt1 | contig 24421 bp, 21 predicted proteins | sample 9134231 | NCBI WGS metagenome assembly JAEEGL01 (sample SAMN16246548, study PRJNA631951) | gut metagenome | biome: gut microbiome; feature: rumen; material: fiber-attached | host: Bos | place: Iran: Karaj | collected 2018-10
CATGAGGAGATCGGCTACAACTACCGCATGTCGAACATCATCGCGGGCGTGATCCGAGGCCAGCTTCCGCATCTTGACGAGCACATCGCCCAGAAGAAGGCCATCCATGAGCGTTACAAGGCGGGTCTTGCCGATCTGCCGGTTAAGATGAATCCCTTCGATGCGGACAGGTCCCAGCCCAACTTCTGGCTTTCCTGCATGATCATCGACGAGGACGCCATGGCGCCCCAGGTCCGCGGCGAGCAGGATTACCTCTATACCTCTGTCCCCGGCAAGAGCAGTCCCATGGAGATACTGGACGCTCTCGCTGCCTTCAACGCCGAGGGCCGGCCCATCTGGAAGCCCATGCATATGCAGCCCATTTACCGTTCCAACGCGTTCGTTACCGACCGGGGCAATGGCCGGGGCTGCACCAACGCTTACATCGCTGGCTCCGCCCTGGATGTAGGGGCCGACATCTTCCGCCGGGGCCTGTGCCTGCCCTCGGACAACAAGATGACGCCGGCGCAGCAGGACGTGATCATCGACATCATCCATCGCTGCTTCCGCTGAGGGGGATGTGCCATGAGCCATACGCCCTACGGCCCCTATGAGAAATATGTGAAACGACCAATGGACTGCTGTTCAGCCGCACTGTTGCTGATCTTGCTATCACCCCTCATGGTAGCAGTGGCAGCGCTGGTGCGAATAAAGCTGGGCTCTCCCGTCATCTTCCATCAGCAGCGGCCGGGCCGGGACGAGCGCGTCTTCAACCTTTGCAAGTTCCGCACCATGACCGACGAGCGGGATAAGAAAGGAGACCTGCTGCCGGACGCAAAGCGGCTCACGAAGTTCGGCTCGATATTGCGGCGGACCTCCCTGGACGAACTGCCGGAGCTGGTCAACATCCTAAAGGGGGACATGTCTTTCGTAGGGCCCCGACCCCTGCTGGTCCGGTATCTGCCTTGGTATACGGCGCGGGAAAAGCGGCGCCATGAGGTGAGGCCCGGGCTGACAGGCCTGGCCCAGGTCAGCGGGCGGAACTATCTCGGCTGGGATAAGCGGCTGGATCTGGACGTACAGTATGCGGACAGGATCACTTTCCTGGGCGATCTTAGGATCCTGATCAAGACGGTCCACAATGTGCTGTGTCAAGAGGATGTCGCGGTAGATACGGATACGGCAGAACAGTTTTTGGATGCGGAAAGAAAAGGCAAAGCATGACGAAGATCGAACGAACTCCTTATTTTTTCCTTCGTGAATCTCTGTTGCGGCAAAACTTGCAGGACTTTTCCTCAGCATTGGCGGCGGAATGGCCTAATGCCAACATCGCCTATTCAGTGAAGACCAACGCTCTTCCTTGGATACTGAAATGGATGAACGAAAACGGGGTGCTGGCCGAAGTCGTTTCAGACGACGAATATCGGTTGGCGCAGCTGTGCGGATTTGCGGACGAGCAGATCGTTTTCAACGGCCCTGTCAAGGGGGCGGAGACCTTCGCTCGAGCATTGCGGCAAGGGGCCTATATCAATATCGACTCGAAGAACGATTTAGCGCTGCTGAAAAAGGATTTCCTCAATTCACCGGAGCGGATCGGCGTTAGGATCAACATCCCCACCGACTTGTTCGACGAACGGGACATCGGATATGAGGCGGATGGGTTCCGATTTGGGTTCAGTCGGGAAAACGGTGTCCTGGGGCAGGTGATCGAGGAGCTTCAGGCGCTGTTTGGCAACACTCGCTTCGGTCTCCATACCCATGTGAATTCCGTGACCCGCTCCCCCGAGGTCTACCGGCAGACAGCCCGATACGTGGCCGGGATCATCCGAGAGTATGGCATGGAGCCCGCCTTCATCGATGTAGGCGGCGGCTTCTTCGGCGGTGTTCCGGGGAAACCGACACCCCTCGAGTATATCTGCACCATCCGGGAGGAGCTGCTTTCGGCGGTCGATCCGCAAAGGACACGGCTGATTGTGGAGCCGGGCTCCGCCATCGTGGGCTCCGCCATGGAGCTGCACACCACGGTCCTGGATGTAAAGGACACGGCCCGCTCCCGGATCGTGACCACGGACGGCAGCCGGGTTCATATCGATCCCTTGTGGCGGAAGACGAGGTATCTCTTTTCCATGGATGCTCAAAGACCGTCCTTTCCCCGGCAGATCGTCTGTGGGTACACCTGCATGGATCACGATAGGATCATGACGCTGGAAAACGAGCCGGAGCTCAGGGCGGGGGATCACATCGTGTACCACCGGGTGGGCAACTATACGGTGACCTTCGGCGGCCCCTTCATTCAGGGCCTGCCTCCGGTATACGCGGAAAGGGAGGACGGGACCGTCGTCCTGATCCGAAAGTCCATGGATATGAACGAGTTTTACAGAATGGAGACGTGCTGATATGAATTATCTGATGTGCAGTGTGGGCCGTCGGGGCGAGCTCATGAAGGACTTTCGTGCCTCCATGGAGGCGGGTTCCCGCCTCATCGCCACGGACAACAGCCCCTACGCCCCGGCCCTGTATCTGGCGGACAAGCAGTATATCGTCCCCCGGATCGACGCGCCGGCGTATGTGGATACCCTTTTAGATATCTGCGTTCGGGAGAAGATCGACGCGGTGACCACCTTCATCGATCCGGAGATCCTGGTGCTGGCCGAGAACCGGGAGCGGTTTGCCGCCCTGGGGATCGAGGTCCTGGCCCCCTATGCCGAGACCGCCAGGCTCTGCTTCGACAAGTATGAGATGTTCAAGTATCTGCGTTCCTGTGGGATCCGCACCGCCATGACCTGGGGAACGTTCCCGGAGGTCAGGGATGCGCTGGCGGCGGGGGAGGTCTCCTTCCCGGTGTTCGTCAAGCCCCGGACCGGCAGCGGCAGCGTGGGCGCCCGAAAGATCTTCGATCTCGATACCCTCCACGCCGCCTTTCAGCAGGACCCCAGCCTCATCGCCCAGGAGCTGATGACGGGAAACGGCTGCTTCGATCTGGACGCCGATATCTATATGGATACTGTCAGCCATAAGCCGGTGGCCATCTTCTCCAAACGGAAGATCAGCACCACCATCGGCGGTGCAAACAAGACCATTTCCTTCAAGGATGAAAGACTGTTTTCCTTTGCCGAGGAGGCGTTGAGCCACTTCCGGTTCAACGGGCCCATCGACGCCGATTTCTTCTACAAGAACGGCGAATACTACCTTTCCGAGGTCAACCCTCGGTTCGGCGGCGCCTATCTGCACGCCTACGGCGCCGGCGTGGACTTCATCAAGCTCATCGAGCGGAACCTGCGGGGCCAGGCCAACGAGAGTATCGTGGGCCAGTACGACGAGGGCATCGTCATGATGATGTACGACAGCGTCGTCATCAAGCGTCAGACCCGGGAAGGCCAGCTGCTGACGGACGTATGATTGTTTCGTCTTTGACCCTGCAGAGGCGAGGAGAACTGAATTGAAAAAAAGCATATGGATCATAAATCATTATGCGGGAAGCATGTACCTGGACAAGGGCGGGCGTCATTACTGGTTTGCGAAATACCTTGCCAGAATGGGCTATGAGCCGCTGATTATTTGCTCGAACACGTTGCATGAAAATCCGGAAAAGGTAGTGCCTGCAGAGGCGCTGTGGTGTGTTCGAAATGCGGAAGAGATACATACACCATTTGTTTTCATTGCCGGAAAGGTGTATCAAGGAAACGGGATCGGCCGCGTTCGAAATATTTGGGACTTTTATCGAAATATTCTGAGATCCAGTCGTCAGATCGCTGACAAATATGGAAAGCCGGATGTCGTTCTGGCATCGTCCATTCACCCGCTTGCACCGGTTGCGGGGATCAAGATCGCGCGCATGTTCGGCGCAAGGTGTATCTGTGAGTATCGGGATCTATGGCCGGATGAACTGATATGCATGGGTGCTATGGGTGAAAATAGTCTGCCTGCTAAACTTCTCAGAGGGATCGAGCATTGGACATACAGGAAGGCGGATGCCCTGATATTCACAATGGAAGGCGGTCCCCAATATATTCGCGACAGAGGGTGGGATTTGGACAGTGGCGGCGATATAGACCTGTCTAAAGCCCGCTACATTAACAACGGTGTGGATCTGGAAGCGTTTATTGAGAACATAAAGAAGTATACGCTGGATGACCCCGATCTTTCGGATGAACGCACGTTCAAGGTCATTTATACCGGAATGATCCGTAGGGCAAACGGCATAGACAGGATATTGGATATTGCGAAACAGGTAAAGGACGACCCCCGTATCCGGTTTTTGCTGTACGGTCCCGGAAACGAAGCGGAACTGATAGAAAATAGGGTCCGCGAGGAGGGCATATCGAACGTCATATACAAAGGGAACGTCAATAAGCAGTATGTTCCGTTCGTTCTAAGCAAGGGGGATGTTAACATCCTCAATTATATGAACGGAGACCTTTTTCGGTATGGATGCAGCAATAATAAACTGTTTGAATACATGGCGTCAGGAAAGCCAATCCTTTGCACCATAAAAATGCAATACAGCATCATAGGGAAATATGAGTGCGGTATAGAAATGGATGAGAGAGGATCTGACGAAGCGGCCCGCGTCATTAAAGACATGAGTCAGCATTTCGATCTGGCGAAAAAGTATGGTGAGAATGCGCGTAGAGCGGTCGCGGATTATGATTTCAAAAAGCATTCGGAAGCATTGGACAGGATCATTCAAGCTTTCAAGTGACCCACAGCGGGGTATATAATTATGCGAGTGTGCCATATGACCAGCGCCCACCGTCCGGAGGACGTTCGGATATTTGTGAAGGAATGCGTTTCCCTTGCCAAGGCCGGCCACGAAGTGTTTTTGGTTGAGCAGGGCGATTCGTATGAGAAAAACGGGGTCCATATCATTGGCGTCGGAGAAATCGGAAAGACCCGCAAGGACAGGATCATCACCGGCGCAAAAAAGGTGTATGAACGTGCGCTGGCTGTTGATGCCGATGTGTATCATCTGCATGATCCCGAATTGCTGCCCTATGCTTTTCGGTTGAAGAAGAAAAAAAAGAAAGTGGTGTTTGATCTCCATGAAAATACGGCTGGAGCTATTCTGGAAAAGGAGTACATTCCGATTCAGCTGCGCAAACTGGTTTCAAAGTTGTATTCCGCTTATGAGAGGAATGCATGCAAAAAGTTTGACGCACTGGTAACCGTTACACTGACGCAGACAGCGTTCTATCGGACGATCAATCATAATACTGTTGAGATTAGGAATCTTCCAATTATTGAGAAGGAAGAAGTGTCCGGGGAGGAGATTCAAAGGAGAAGAGCTGTTGCTTTTGCGGGAGGAATAACCGAACAGTGGAACCATCATAGAATTATACGCGTTATATCTGACATCGATGACGTGGAGTACAATCTATGCGGAGCGGCAGATATCCCTTATTTGAAGTCACTGAAGCAACTTGACGGATGGAAAAAAGTTAGATATTACGGCATGATTTCGCATTCTCAAGTGCATAACCTATTGGCAAGTGCCAGTATTGGTGTAGCTATTCTTACACCGGGGGAAAACACGGCTGGTACTATTGGAACAATGGGGAATACGAAAATATTTGAAGAGATGTGGGCAGGGCTTCCGGTGGTTTGTACGGGGTTCGAGCTTTGGAAGGAATTGGTGGAAAAATACCACTGTGGTATTTGTGTAGATTCAGATAATGAAGAACAGATCAAGTCTGCGATCGTATATCTGTTGGGACATCCAGATAAAGCACGTGAGATGGGCGAAAATGGAAAAAAAGCGGTTGAGGAAGAATACAGCTGGAACAAGGAAAGTGAGAAGCTGATTCATTTGTATTCCAAATTGGAGGAGGACAAATGAAGCTGGTTTTAAAAATCGTTGGCAGCGAATGGAACAACGCAAGCAGAGATAAACGAGAATTATCCGTGTATCAGGAACTCGGTTATGACGTTGTGGTCATGGCAAAGGGGAAGGAAGCAGATTATGGCCGCGTTGAGGACGTGGACGGCTTCAAGGTCCTGCGATATTCGACGAGGCCGCTGGGATCCAAAGTTCCGGCTTCGATCAATAGATTCTTTGCGTTGTTTACGTGGGCGAAAGCTGCTCGCAAACTGAAGGCGGACGTAATCTCGGGACACGATCTGATCCCCGGATTGTTGATAGCATGGTTGTCCACTATATTTTGTCGCCGCAAACCGAAATTGATATACGATGCGCACGAATTTGAACTTGGCACTAGAACCACAGATTCCGTTAAAGGCAAGCTCAGACTGTTTTGGGTTTCAATAATCGAAAAATATCTTATGAAAAGATGTGCTTTTTCGATTATGGTGAATGACAGCATCTCTGATGAAGTGCAGAATCAGTATCAATTAACAGAACGGCCCGTTGTAGTTCGAAATACTCCGAATTATTGGGAAATCGATACAACTGAATGTGAGAAAACACGGCAGTTCTTGTTGGATTCATTTGCAAATACTGGAGAGAAGATTTCATTTTTGGTAATGTATCATGGGGCTGTGCTGCCAAACAGAGGTATTGAGTGTATCATACGTGCCATCAAAACGACTGAAAACATTGGTTTCATCGTATTGGGAAAAGGAAGCCCGGCATATATTGAGACGATCCGTGAATTGGCTGCTCAGGAAGGGGTACCGGACAAGATTTATTTCCATCCAGCGGTTGCGATTGATCAATTATGGAGATATGTAGGAGCGGTCGATATCAGCTTGGCACCAATTGAGTTGACGGTGCGCAATCATTATTTTTCATTGCCGAACAAGTTTTTTGAGAGCATCCAATCGATGACTCCGATTATTGCTTCCAATGTGCCCGAAATGAGGAGATTGATCGAACGGTATCGGATCGGCTTGGTGTGTGAACCGGGAGATCCCCATTCTCTTTCTGAATGTATTCGGAAAATGAAGGAGGATCAGGTGTTTTATCAGCAATGTAAGAGTAACATTCGGAACGCTAAGCAGGAGCTGTGTTGGGAGAAAGAAAAGGGTATTCTGGTTGAAGCGGTTAACCGGTATTTGTAAAAACGGAAGCTGCTTTGTCGGCAGGAGGAACAGAATGGTATTATCTCCGGAGCTGAATTCGAACGTATCAAGAGATAGAATAACAATCTATCTCTTGATGATGCTATATAAACTGGCCCTTCAGTTTTCATTCTGGAAGGTGCTGACGGTCTATTCTTCCTTTTATACGTTCGATTACAGCGTTGCCAGGTATATAAACGGGGTCATCTATTGCGGAGGGGTGCTGTTTGCCATTGATTTCAACGACAGAAAGATTTCCTCCTTTTTCCTGTTGTTAATGTATGCGATGCAGGTTGTCCCCATTACGGTAGTTTATTCGTTGACTAGGTTGGGAGATCCGATCTGCTATAACGCTATTTGTTTTGTGCTGCTCTTCTGTGCTCTTGCGACAAGAAGGACCAGGAAAGAGCTGACGCTTGATAGAAACAATACGATCTCCTTTCTGCTGATCGTGGCTTTTGTAGCCGCATGTATCTATACGATATTTGTGACGTTTCAAGAAAACGGAGAACCGTCTTTCGCTGCGCTTGACGTATTCAGTGTATATGCTTTAAGAAAAAACAACACTTTTTCCGTCGGGAAACTCGCCAGTTTTTTGCTGTCCACCGTTGCAACGGTTTTCCTTCCGATACTGGCGGCGTTCTTTGCCTTACGGAAAAAATGCATCATCAGCGCAATAGCTTTTGGGGGCATCTTTCTCCTGTATCTTTATACGGGGCATAAAACGTACCTCTTTTCTATACCGCTGGTGATTGCAGGGATATTCTTTTCCTACAGAAAAAAGCCGCTCTTTGACTTCTTCGTGTTTCTGTTGGGAGGACTTTCTGTGCTGTCTCTCTTGGCTTGCTTGTTCCCGGGCGAAAAAAATGTGTTTTTCCGGTCTTATTCGCTGCTAATAAGGAGGACCTTGTTCGTTCCGGCCGAAGTGAAGTTCTATCATTTTGATTATTTCAGTTCACATCCCAAGCTTCTGCTGTACGGAGTTCTTCCAAGAAAAATCAATCCGCTTATCCCTGTGCATTACAGTTCGGGCTTAATTTATACCTATGATATCGGAAGGATATATGCTAATGCTCCGAACATGAGCGCAGACACCGGATTTTTGATAGAGGGGTATGATAGATTCGGATATATAGGCTTTGTGTTGACAGCAATTATATTGATAATACTATTGTTGCAGATAGACGAATTTCAAAAAAAGGCCGGGTATTCAACGGCATTTAGCTTTTTTCTTTATCCGATCTATTCCTTGGCAGAAAACCAGATCATCGGGAACCTATTCTTTGGTTCCTGGATGTTTCTGCTGCTGTTGATTTGCTTCTATCGGGAACCGGATGTGAAGGTCAGTCAAATGTGTCTGAGACGTTCGGATATTCGAATAAAATGGAGATAATGAAAATGAAACCTGTTCGGCGCTGCACACGATGCGTAATGGATGATTCATCCGATCCGACCATTACTTTTGATCAAAACGGTGTCTGCAATTATTGCACCTCCGCTGTCAACAATATCGGGAAGGTATATTTTCCAAATGAGGCGGGACGGCAGAAGCTGGATGCGCTTCTTTCGAAAGTAAAAGAGGAAGGGGAAAGGAAAAAGTATGATTGTATCATGGGCCTTTCCGGAGGGTTGGACTCCTCATATCTTGCATATTTGGGATATACATGGGGCCTGCGTGTGCTGGCTGTCCATATAGACGACGGATATGATACGGAGATTTCAAAAAGAAATTTAGAGAAGCTCGTTGCAAAGACCGGCTTTGATTATGATATCATTACGCCAGATGCGGAACAGTTCAATGCACTGACGTTAGCATACATGAAAGCAGGCGTCCCCAATATCGCTATTCCGCAGGACAATGTGTTGTTCGCGTTTTTGTATAACAAAATGAAAGAGCATCATATCAAGTACTTCTTTACCGGCGGTAATTTTGCCTTGGAATGCATCCTTCAGCACGGGAACACATATAAGGCGAGTGACGTTGTCAACATCAAGGACATCCATCGTCGCTTCGGGGCCAGGCCTATCGACAAGTTGAAATTCATTTCAACGATACAAAGCGTTATAGACAACAAGCTTCTGGGAATCGAGACGCCGAGAGCATTGAATTATATCGACTATAACCGAGACAGGGCGTTTGCAGAGCTGAAGGAGTTTTGCGGTTTTGAATACTACGGTAGGAAGCATCTTGAAAACATCCTGACTGCTTTCATCCAGCTATACTGGTTTCCCAAAAAGTTCGGGGTGGATAAAAGGACTTCGCACCTATCGAGCATGATCGTGTCCGGACAAATGACACGGGAAGAGGCGTTGAAAGAGCTGGAAGAGCCGCTATATGATGAGCAGCAGATGAATGAGTATATCGAGCATATCAGATGCAATCTGCACATATCGGAGCAAGAATTCAATGGCATTATAGCTGCTCCGGCGCATCAGCACGAAGAGTACAGGACCGAGGACCAAACGTTTTTATATAAGCTGCTTCGCAGATTGCACCACGCATTGTAAGGAGAGACGGATGAAGATCGTAACAGTAGTCGGCGCGCGCCCCCAATTTATCAAAGCAGCGGCGGGGTCGAGACAGATCCGGAAGGAGCACCAAGAGATCCTTGTTCATACCGGACAACATTTTGACGACAATATGTCGGCTATTTTCTTCCGCGAGATGGGGATCCCGAAACCGGATTACAATTTAGGTATTTCAGGCGGGACTCATGGGCAAATGACGGCCAAAATGCTCGTTGGGATCGAAGAGATCCTTCAAAAGGAGAAGCCTGACGCAGTTCTGGTGTATGGCGACACTAATTCTACTTTGGCGGCCGGTTTGGCTGCAGTCAAGCTCCATGTGCCGGTTTTTCACGTGGAAGCGGGAAATCGGCTGGGCACACTGGATAGTCCGGAAGAAGCAAACCGCATCATGACGGATCATATCGCTGCGCTGGACTTCTGCGCAACGGAGGATGCGCTTCAAAAACTGAAGAGGGAGGGATTAGGCGATAGGTCATACTGTGTTGGCAATATCATGTACGATTCCTTCCTGCATTTTGCGGACAAGCCATGGGATCAACCCAATATCATCGATTTTGACGGAAAGCCTATCACGGTTCCAAATGAGTACTATTATATGACTTGTCACCGACAGGAGAACACATATGACGATAGACCGTTGACTGAGATCCTGACGGCGATGAATTCTTTGGACGCTCCAACCATCTATGCGGTTCATCCAAGGAATCACGAACGCGCGAAAAGGGTATGTGAGACGAACGCTTTCCATAACGTCATTTTGACGCAGCCGGTGGGGTATTCAGATTCGGTCCACCTTACAAAGAATGCAAAAAAGATCGTTACGGACTCCGGCGGGCTGCAGTGCGAGGCGTTCTATGCCGGCGTGCAGTGTGTGTTTGTTCTCGATTATGTGGTTTGGCCGGAGACCATGGTGAATAACAGAAATCAGTTGGCAAAAGCGGATCATGCAGATATACTAAATAAATTAAGCAAAGAACAAATGATCGACCCGGAGTATCATCCGTTTGGGGACGGTCATGCGGCTGAAAAAATATGTGACATATTAAGAAAATACGAAAGGGAAAAAATATGAAATACGCATTGATCGGCTGTGGAAGGATCGCCACAAATCATGTGAAAGCGGTTTTGAACAACGGGCTGGAATTCGTTGCCGCCTGCGATTTGCTGCCCGAAGCTATCGAGACCCTCTTGGCGAAGCATGGGCTTGAAAACGATACTTCGATCGCTCGGTATACGGATTATAGAAAGATGCTGGCTGAACATCCGGAGATCGAGCTGGTGGCGATTGCAACGGACAGCGGTGTGCATGCCGAAATCACTCTTTACTGTATCGATCAGGGCGTGAATGTGATCGTCGAAAAGCCGATGACCATGTCTATGGCAGATGCGGAGGAAGTGATCCGACGCAGCGATGAGAAAGGCGTGAAGGTTTCGGTTTGCCATCAAAACCGTTTTAATGTCGCCATCCAGGAGATGAGGCATGCGCTGGAGGGGGGGCGTTTTGGCCGGATTTCCCATGGGTCGATCCACGTTCGCTGGAACCGGGGCAAGCAGTATTATGATCAGGCGCCATGGAGAGGCAAGTGGGCTTCTGACGGTGGTTGCCTGTTTAATCAGTGCATCCATGGGATCGACTTGCTGCGCTGGATGATGGGCGATGAGGTGGAAGAAGTGTATGGCGTCACAAAACAGCAGTTCCATGAGTATCTGGAATGTGAAGATGTCGGGATGGCCGTGGTGAAGTTTAAAAACGGAGCCATCGGCACAATCGAGGGGACAGTCAATGTTTTTCCGAAGAACCTGGAGGAAACGCTGTATCTCTTCGGGGAGAAGGGCACGATCAAAATCGGCGGTACTTCGACAAATAATATCGATGTATGGAGCTTTGCCGACGAAAATGCCGACGATCAGAATAAGGCTGGGCTGAAGGAAGCGACCAGCAACGTCTACGGAAACGGGCATACGAGTCTTTATGCGGATGTGGTGGATGCGGTGAAGAATAATCGCAAGCCATATATAGACGCGGTCGCAGGCAGAAACGCGGTAGAGATGATCCTCGCAATTTACCAGTCTGCAGCCACGGATAAGCCGGTAAAGCTGCCGCTTCATAACGTTGCCTCAGTGGATTTTGAAGGGAGATTCGATAAATGAGCGAGCATTTTGTCCACCCCACCAGCTTCATCGACGACGACGTCGAGATCGGAGAGGGGACGAAGATCTGGCATTTTTGCCATATACAGTCCGGAGCCAAGATCGGGAAAAGATGCTCCTTTGGCCAAAATGTCAATGTATCCAACAATGTCAAAGTGGGCGATGGGGTCAAGGTACAAAACAACGTTTCCCTATACGAAGGTGTTGAGTTGGGTGACTATGTGTTCTGCGGCCCCTCCTGCGTATTCACCAATGATCTGACGCCCAGGGCCAAGTATCCCAAGGGTCATGCGGGGTATAAAAAGACCGTGGTCGAGGAAGGTGCTTCCATCGGCGCAAACGCCACGGTGGTCTGCGGCCACAGGATCGGGAGGTGGGCGCTCATCGGCGCCGGCGCTGTCGTTACCACAGACGTGCCCGCCCATGCCCTGATGCTGGGTGTGCCGGCCAGGAGAAGAGGATGGGCATGCGAGTGCGGGGAGTTGTTGCCTGAGGAGCTGGCGTGCTCTAAATGCGGAAGAAAGTATAAACTCAGGGACGATGAGTTGGAGGAGGATATTTAAATGCAGTTCAGAGATTTAAAAGCACAATATCAGGCGCTGAAGCCGGAGATCGACGCCGGGATCCAGGCGGTCATCGACAGCTCCGCATTCATTCTCGGCAAACCGGTGGCAGAGCTGGAGAACAAGCTGGCGGCCTATGTGGGTCGAAAGTACTGCGTGGCCTGCGGCAACGGCACGGACGCTCTGCAGCTGGCGCTGATGATCTGGGGCGTTGGCCCTGGGGATGCGGTGTTCACTTCCGATTTCACATACTTCGCATCCGCGGGGACGACTTCCATCCTGGGCGCCACGCCGGTGCTGGTGGATATCGACCTGGCTACCTTCAATATGAGCCCCGCGGCCCTGGAAGAGCAGATCCAGCGGGTCTTGGCGGAGGGGAAGCTGACGCCCAAGGTGATCGTGCCTGTAGATCTGTTTGGGCAGCCAGCCGACTATGATCGCATCCTGCCCATCGCTGAGAAGTATGGGCTGAAGGTGCTGGAGGACGGCGCCCAGGGCTTCGGCGGGAGCATTCGGGGCAAGCGGGCCTGCTCCTTCGGGGACATCTCCACCACCTCCTTCTTCCCGGCCAAGCCTTTGGGATGCTACGGGGACGGCGGTGCGGTGTTTACGGACGATGATGAAGAGGACGCGCGGCTACGTTCCCTCCGGGCACAGGGCAAGTCCCCCGTGGACAAGTACGACAACCGGGAGATCGGCATGAACAGTCGGTTGGATACCCTGCAGGCGGCCATCCTGCTGCCCAAGCTCAAGGCCTTCGTGGATCATGAGCTGGACGACGTGAACCGGGTGGCAGCATGGTATACCCAGCGGCTGAAGGACAGCTTCGCCACACCCACGGTGTTGCCGGGCTTTTTGTCCTCTTGGGCCCAGTATACGATACTGCTGGAGGATAAGGAAGCCCGCGATGCCATGCAGGCCAAACTGAAGGCGCAGGGGATCCCATCCATGGTCTATTATCCCCGGGGACTTCATCAGCAGGCGGCATATGGCTGGATGGATCTGAAGGACGAGCTGTATCCGAACACTATCGAAGCCACAAAGCGTGTGCTGAGCCTGCCCATGCATCCGTACCTCACCGAGAGTGATGTGGAGCAGATCTGCAGGGCGTTGCTGGGATAAAGACGTATAGACGACAGGGAGAGTTTTATGGAATTCAACACGATTTACCAGGGATTGATTGCAGGACGTGAGAAGCTGGCGTTGGTGGGCTTGGGCTACGTGGGCATGCCCATCGCCGTGGAGTTCGCCAAGCATGTGAGCGTGATCGGCTTCGATATCAATGAAAAGCGGGTCGACGAGTATAAAAACGGTATCGACGCCACCAACGAGGTGGGAGAAGCCATCAAGAACACCAAGGTGGACTTTACGGCGGACCCGACGCGGCTCAGGGAGGCAAAGTTTATCATCGTCGCGGTGCCCACGCCTGTCAATGATGACAACAGTCCCGACCTGCGCCCGGTGGAGGGCGCTTCCCGGACGGTGGGTCAGAACCTGACGCCGGGCGCCATCGTGGTTTTCGAGTCCACTGTGTACCCCGGGGTGACGGAGGACATCTGCGTGCCTATCATCGAGAGGGAATCCGGCCTCAAATGCGGCGTCGATTGGAAGATCGGCTATAGCCCGGAGCGGATCAATCCGGGCGATCGGGTCCATACCCTGACGAATATCCGCAAGGTGGTCTCGGGCATGGATGAGGAGTCCGCCCAGGAGATCAAGAAGGTGTACGATATCGTCATCAAAGCGGGGACGTTCCCAGTTTCCAACATCAAGACGGCGGAGGCCGTCAAGGTGGTGGAGAACAGCCAGCGGGACATCAACATCGCCTTTATGAACGAGATCGCCATCATCTGCGACAAGCTGAAGATTGACACGGATGAAGTCCTGGCCGGCATGAACACCAAGTGGAACGCTCTAGGCTTCCGGCCCGGGCTGGTGGGCGGCCATTGCATCGGCGTGGATCCATACTATCTTACCAATGCGGCGGAAAAGCTGGGTTATCATAGTCAGATCATTCTCAATGGGCGCAAGGTGAACGACAGCATGGGCACCTTCGTGGCAGACGCAGCCATCAAGGAGATGATCGAAGCGGGTATGGCACCCAAGAAAGCCACGGTCCTGATCCTGGGGCTGACCTTCAAGGAGAACTGCCCCGACACTCGCAACAGCAAGGTGGTGGACATCATCCGGCGGTTGCAGGAGTATGAGATCAAGCCGGTGGTAGCAGACGCCTGGGCTGATCCAGCGGTGGCGAAGCACGAATACGACGTGGACCTGGTTCCCTTTGATCAGCTCCCCAAGGCAGATTGCGTGATCGTGGCAGTGGGGCATGGAGAGTTTCGGTCCATGTCCATGATGGAGCTCAAAGCCCTGTTCAAGGAGGAACTGACGGACGAAGAGAAGGTGCTGATCGACGTGAAAAGCCTTTATCGGATGGACGAGCTGAAGGCCTCCGGCATGCGGTTCTGGAGACTGTGAAGATTGGGAAAGACATTTAAAATGAGGATCGAGCCGTTATTGTATTGAGTTTGACCCACCTATATCGAGACCTTGCAGACAGGAACAAGCGGAGTCAGTATGGATCGTAACAAACGATCCATACTGGTTTTTCCTCAAAACGGAACGAAGCAGTATGGCTAAAATGAGCAAAGTCGCCAGAGCGTCAATCATTTTGATGATCGGCACGATAATATCAAAAGCCTTGGGGTTTGTACGGGAGCTGATCGTTGCCTACCGGTTTGGTGCAGGCAGCATCAGCGACGCTTTTGTGCTAACGAACAGTATCCCCACCTTGATTTTTGTTTCCGTTGCAACAGCGATCAATATCAATTATATCCCTTACTATCATAGAATAGAAGGGGATGATGAAAGAAACCGCTTCACATCCAATTTGACGAATATCAGTATGATACTTCTCCTGATCGGATGTCTGGTGATCAATTTTTTTCCGCGGGTCGTCCTGAAGATATTTGCTACTGGTTTGCCGGAAGAGACAGAGCGATATGCGGTGGTGATGCTGCGGATAGTGGTGTTTTCCATACTACCCATTATTCTGTCATACCTGTATCAAGCGTTTCTGCAGGCGAATGAATCATTTGTCAGCACGGCTTTATACGGGGTCGTTACAAATATCATCATTATACTGTTCACGTTCATTGCGACAGAAGAGAAGTATTACGTTCTCAGCATAGGCACCATTGTATCCCACGTTGTGGGACTCGCTCCTATCATCTATGGCGTAAAGAAAAGGACATCATTTCAGTACTCGTTCTACGTCAAATTCAACGATCAACGGATTAAGGACATCATTCTGCTAACGCTGCCTTTGATGGTTGAAGATATAGCGTCGTCCATGAGCTTGCTCGTCGATCGCAACCTGGCATCGTTTCTGGACAAAGGAACCATATCGGGCCTTGGGTATGCAGGGACGATCGGGAACATTGCCTCGACTATGATTGCAACAGCGATCATGACGGCGACTTTTCCCATGTTCTCGAAAATGCTGGCTTCCGGGGAGAGGGATCGGTTCAGCTTGCAGTTTGGGAAGTATGCAGCCGCTATCAGTTACCTGCTCGGGCCGATATCGGTGTTTATGATCTTGAATTCGAATGATATCGTGACCTTCATCTTTGAGCACGGAGCCTTTGATAAAGCGGCTACAAAAATCGTGTCAGAGAGCATGATGTGCTATGCGGTCGGCGTCCTGCCCATGGGACTTCAATCCTATTTGATCCGTGGCTTTTATGCTATTCAGGACACCAAGACCCCCGTAAAGATCAAAGTTTTCGCACTGGCATGCAATATAACCCTGAATCTGATCACGGTGCGATATATCAAACACATGGGTATCGCTTTATCGACCAGTGTGTCCTACGGTATTGCTTATTTTCTGTTGACACGCAGTCTTAAGAAAAAGCACGGCATTGAAGGAATGGGAAAAATTACGGCTGAAGGCTGTCTTTCTTTGATCTTTAGCATCGTTCCGGGCGTTGGGCTGTTTTTTGTGTTCAACAAAATGATTATTCATATTCCCAATTTGTTTATCAAACTAATGTTGGAGGGGATCCTGTTCGTCGGTTCCTTTATTGCTTTGATGATAGTCTTTAGAAGGGATAGAGTAAAAGATATCGTTGGAGCAATAAAGCGGTAACAGGCTCGGAGGCTTTTATGATAGGCATCATGGATTACGGCATCGGGAATATCGGCTCAATAAAAAACATGCTGAACAAGATCGGCGAACATAGAGTCGTCTTTCTTACAAAACCTTCAGATTTCGAAGCGGTAAATAAAATAATCCTTCCGGGCATTGGATCTTTTGATCAGGGAATGGATCTGCTGAATTCATCTGGATTGAGAGCCGCATTGGATGAAAACGTCCTTGTTCTTCGCAAACCGATCCTGGGCATCTGTCTTGGTATGCAAATGCTTGGAAAAGCGAGTGAGGAGGGACAGAACTCAGGCTTGGGGTATATAGATTTTGTTTGCAAGCGATTCTCTTTCTCTGTTTGTGATCTGAAAATCCCCCATATGGGTTGGGACTATGTCAACATCGAAAACCCTAACTCATGTATGGTCCATGATTTAGGCGAGAGACCAAGGTTCTATTTTGTGCATTCGTATCATGCAATATGCTCAGATCACAAAGATGTGTTGCTCTCGTGTGAATATGGATATACATTCACTGCCGCCGTACAGCATGACAACATCTACGGAACGCAATTTCATCCGGAGAAAAGCCATGCGTTCGGCATGAAGCTGTTGAAGAATTTTGCTAATAGGAGTTAATCGTGTTTGACAGGCCAAGAATAATACCTACTCTTCTCATAGATAATAGAAAGCTGGTAAAAACGATTCGGTTCAATCATCCGAATTATCTTGGAGATCCCATAAATGCAGTCAAGATTTTCAATGAAAAGCTTGCAGATGAGCTGTGCATCCTGGATATTTCTAAGAACAGGAAGGATATCGATTATAGCTTTCTTCATGATCTTGCAACAGAAGCATTTATGCCGCTATCTTATGGAGGTGGAATAACCTCGGTAGATCAGGTGAAAAAACTGTTTAAGATCGGTTTTGAAAAAGTAACGATCAACAGCGGACTTTTTTTTGATCCATCTATGGTTCAGGCAGCAGTGAAATACGCCGGATCACAAAGCATAGTGGCGTCTATAGATATCAAGGAGACGCTGCTCCATAGGAAAAGGTGTTTTATTTGCAATGGATCGAGAAACACAAGAGTAGCCCCAATAGACATGGCGCGAAAAGCGGAAGAACTTGGTGTTGGCGAGATTTTTTTGAACTCGATTGATCGTGATGGGATGATGAATGGATATGATCTGGATATGATCCATGAGTTATCCTCCGCATTATCGATCCCGATGATCGCATGTGGAGGAGCAGGCAGTTTGGAGGATATAAAACGAGCCATTGATGTAGGCGCACAAGCTGTCGCTGCTGGAAGCATTTTCGTGTATTACGGGGCGAAGAAGGCAGTTTTGATCAACTATCCAACGGAAACGGAATTGAGCGAAGCAGGCATCTTTACCATATAACGAAGGGGATCATACCATGAGGGAATATCAAATCTGCACACGATGCATTATGGATACTACAGACCCTGATATATGCTTTGACAGCGATGGAGTTTGCAATCATTGTCATCATTACGATGAAATGAAGAAAAAATATGATTTTCAGGATAAAGATGCTGAACTCAACAAGCTGATCCAAAAGATCAAGGATGATGGCAAAGGGAAAGAGTATGATTGCATCCTGGGGATTTCCGGAGGTGTGGACAGCGCTTACCTTGCATACCTAGCAAAGATGTTAGGACTACGAGTATTAGCGGTTCACGTCGATTGCGGATGGAACAGCGAGATCGCTGTCAGCAACATCCAGAAGCTATGTCATAAGTTGGGGTATGATCTGCATACCATCGTCGTTGATTGGGAAACGATAAAAGAACTGCAGCGTGCATACATGTTCTCCGGACTTCCGAATCTTGATATTCCACAGGATCACGCTTTTTTGTCAGCAACGTATAGATATGGTTTGAAACATCACATTAAATATATGCTAAATGGAAGCAACTTGGCGACAGAAGGGATACTTCCCAAAGCGTGGGGGTATGACGCGAAGGACTATACCGCTATAAAAGACGTATACAAAAAATGTGGGCGAGACTTGGTTCCGTTGTCAAAGTATCCTCACATGAATGTGATAAGATACTTTCAGTACCTGTACATGAATGAAATCATCCGAGTCGATCTGCTCAATTATATTGACTATTCAAAGAAAAAAGCGATAGAACTATTGAGCCGGGAATTCGACTGGCAGTATTATGGGGGAAAGCATTTCGAATCGAGATTCACGAAATTTTTTCAATCGTACTATTTACCCAAGCGGTTTGGATACGATAAAAGGCGCGCCCATCTTTCAAGCCTTGTCGTTGGCGGAGAAATGACGAGGGAGGACGCAATGAGAGAAATGGATGATTCTTCCGGATACACGGAGGAAGAAATGCTTGAGGATAGAGACTATATCCTTAAGAAATTGGACATTTCTTCCGAAGAGTGGGAGGAGATCATGAACGCTCCTTGTAAAACGGAGGATGATTACAGAAACTATAAAAGGACCATGGAACGGCTCCGGAGAATCAAGCATCTTATTGGCAGGGAAAAAAACAAGAAAGAGTAGACAAATACCTGCCCTAGGCAGGGGAGAAACAAAACAACAAAAAACGATAGATAATATAAGGGAGCGTGTCAATGAAAAAGCGATTGGCACGCTCTCTTAGTATTATGCCAGCACGATTCCAAGGATTTCCTTGTTCAAAGCCTGGGCGCGCAATACCTCCACATCGACAAGATCGATGCGCGATTTACCTCTCTCCTCAACAAGCACGATACCATCATACTTGGCGATCTCTTTGACGGCCTCCGCACTGTTGGTAATACTGTCGAGCACTTTGACCCTGTCATCTGTGTAAGCGGCGAGCTTCCTGACAGCGGCACTGTTGCTTGTTGAAATCAGGCAAACGGAGCGCTCCCCCACGCGAGAGAGAAGACTTTGGACGGTTGCTTGGGTGATCTCATTTGCGTCGCCGATCGGTTCGCCCTCCAGCTTTTGGATGGACCTGTTGAACCAAACCTTCTTGGCGCGGGGCAGGATGCCGATCAGAGGGAATGAGTAACGGCTTATGACCTCGTTCTGATTCTGAATGATCCCACCGAACAATCCTGCTGCTAAAGCGAAAAAGCTGCCAAGCAAGAGACCGACCACTCCGCCGATCACACCGAACCTGATTGCCCGTCTTGCGATATTTTGCAGGCTCGGTAAATTGTTTGAATAGCTGTATTTGGCGTTTTTCAGGTCTTTTCGAGCTGCATTCAAATCATTTACGGCGCTTGTCACGGCTTCTTCTTCTGTTTTTTGCTTTCGCAAGGTATCATACGATTCGTTTGCCTCAAGCAACGCTTTTTCGGCATCTGCCAAGCTTGTTTCACACAAAACCTGCTTTTCGTTCAAGCTCCAATCTGCTTCATACCCGGTGTATGTTGTGAGTATTGTGACTTGATGTACGGGCATAGTCTCCTTTGCCTGTACAGTGATCGTGTCATATAAGTAGCCGACGACCTGTTCTGCTGTGTGAAGGTCGTCATAGAAAACACAGACCTCTACGGTATGATAGTTTTCATCGCTGGTGATCGAGATCAATTCATTGATATATTGCACAGAAGCTTCGATATCCATGATTGAGAGAACCTGTTCGACGGTTTCCAAATCGAATGGATACATCTGCGTATATGCGATAACAATCCCTGTACGGGAATCCTCCAAAGAACCGGCAGTAGTTGTGGAAGCGGTATCGTTTGGTTCGACAGCAAACCGCAAACGTGCTGCTCCGCGATGAAACGGGTTCATACGGTAATAGATGCTGCTTTTCGTATAGTCCTGTAATTGCAGGATCATGCGTTCGATACGTTCCACTTTATCCTGCGCACCGGGGATAGCAACTGTCTTTCGGAAGGACAGCGAATTTTGGGCAAGGGCTAAAGCACGTTCAGAACGCGCTACTTCCTGTTCGGCAATTTCTATATCTTCCTGCGTGACTTGAGGCCTTTCCTTTGCAAAGGAAAATGCCCCGTAAGCAGCACCCAGAAACACAAGAATGAGCACCAAACACAAGATCCGCTTAAATGCTTTCAGCAGCATTGCCAGCATATCGGAAATGCGGATTTCAGTCGTATTGCTGATCATTGTTCAATCCTCTCCCCCATAATACTGTCATTATAACAAATGCAACCATAAGAAACAACCCTGTATCCTGGCTGCGGGCAATACTCGATGTATAATAATGCTCTGCACTTCAATTTCCGTGCAGAGCCTGTACAATGTTGCTGTTTATTCTTTTCCGAACAATGCTTGCCGCAACAGAATCTTGTTTTTCTCGATCTCCGGCAGGATAGAATATGCTCCCTCGTACATCATCTCACTGTAAGAATCGTTGAAAGGCATTCGGACTGTGACGACATAGCGATCGTTCGAAACGGCGATTTCATATCCGATGCTGATCAGCGTGTCAAAATCGAAGTTTGTGCGAATGCAATCAAAGATATTGACGAACAAGGGGACTAGATATTCCCGGTCGAAGGTATCCGTGAGATCCTGGAAAGTATCGTTGATCAACGCAAGTTGCTTTTCAGCCCGGCCAAGATCCCCTTTGTCGTCTGAAATCCGGTCAGAAAGATAGCAGATTGCCTGTTGGCCGCTTAGCCGACGGGCCCCAGCGGTCAGATCCGAGCCGGTTTTTTCATTGATGTAGGCGGCTTCCGCCTCTGTCAGCGTGGCTGGCACGCCTTTTACAATATCTGCCAGCATAGCCAGTTCCTCTGTACCGGTATACACATACTGTTGAACACCCAAATCAAAGCAGTCGTTGATGGTGTTGATCAGCATGCCCATGCCACCTGTAGCATAGATGGTCCCGATGCGCTTCCAGCCTTCGCTGGTGGGCAACAGCATATCCCGAGGCATGGAAACGATCGTGAGTCGTTGCTCCAATTCGTTGAACGACACCAAAAAAATCATGTCGGTCTGTCGAGGCTCAGAATCGATCTTTCCCTGCTGGACCACGATTATCATAGAGATGGTGTAATTATCGATCTTGGCCTGTTCGTAGATGGGCACCTCCTGGATTTCGCCGGTCTCGTAGTAATCGATATCGGTCCGAAGGGCCTCGTTGAAGAGCTCCGCGGAGGGCGTCGCCAGATTGGCGACTGAATCTTGCTGCGGCTTCTGCACGATGGGCACTATGTTCTGTCGGATAGTGCTCCACAGGCTGGCGCCGTAGATGATGGCAACCACCACCAGCGCCAATACGACCGCAAGGACGATCAGTGCAATTTTCAAGCCATGTCTTTTTGGGGGGGTATTCTGCGTTTCCATATATCTCCTTTTCCAATTCACATCAGAAGCTGTCTCATTCCATTACACGATACTTCTCGGGCGGAATGTCGGACAGGGCAGGGGCGTTGCCCTCTGCGTCGAATTCCCCAAAGAGCACCATGTCTAAAAGCTTCCGTCCGCCCTCGGCGCGGCCGGTACCCATATTGGAGGGTGAGCTGATGATCTTGCCCATGAAGACCATCACCGCGCTGGTACCACCGTCTAGGTTCATGGCCTCCTGACAGCCCAGGGAGAGCATGAACTCGGCTTGTTCGACTTCCTTCATGCCGATGGCTTTTTTCGTTCGTCCATCCACTGTGACGACCACGTAGTGCCCGGGTTCATAATAACCGATCATGATCCGCGGATGACGGGTGACACGCTTTGACGTCTGTAACACGTTTTTCCCATTCTGGACCAAGACAGGGCCAAACTGCCAGATGTGGAGGATGCCCTTTTTCATCTCCTTAGTGAGGTTAAATGTATCCTTACGCGTAAAAGCCTTCATGGTTCCGTCTTTGTACAGGATCATAGTCCCGAGTCTACGGTTCATTGTTTTGCGAACCAACTCTCCGTTATGAAACAGCAAACCGTTGTTGTAGGAGCCGTTGACACCCAGCACAGCGTGCTCTCGCTCTGCGAAGTCTTCAGCGTCTTCTGTACCATGATTATACGCTCCATGGCCGAAACCGGTGCGGAAAGAATTGATGTTCCGTATCCAGATGTCCGCCACATAGTAGACCTGGTGCAGATCCTCATCCTCCACCTTGTCGATGGCGATGCGCAGTTCATCGGACTGATAGCTGTATTCAACGTCGGTGCCGGTATCAAAGGTGGGGAAATTGGAACCCACATCGCCCGGGATCGGATCGCGGGTCGGCAGTGGCGAAGGTGTCGGCGTGGGCGTGGGAGAGGGTGTGGGCGTGGGAGAAGGCGTAGGGACGGGAGTGGGCGCGACGGTAGGCGTAGGCTTCTCCACAACGAACGCCTGCGTCGGGGGCTCCGTGGCAGCCGCCGTCGCCTGGGGAGCAGTATTCGGATTGTCGGTCGGCTTTTCTGTGGCCGTCACAGCTTCAGCGGTCTGTTTTTCACCACAAGCTGCGGCACTGAGCACGAACAGCAGACAAAGCAGAAAGCAGAGAGCCTGTTTACACGTCTTCATGTACACCTCCGTATGTATCCTTTCGGTCTTGGAAGAGAACGGCTTTTGCACGTCCGAACCCCATACGAACCGGTCCGACGGGTTTGCGCCCTTCCATGACGAAACGCACACCATTCCTATTTTTATGTATTATAGTCAATTCCATGTTCATAGTCAAGAAAGGCAAGGAGAAAGGAAGAAAAAGACACCATTTTGTCACTATTTGCCATAGGCATCCTAGCTGTTCTCCTTGCATCGCAAAGGAAGACGATGGGGCTTCTGCTTCGCGTATGGAGCAAGGCATCGCGCTTTGCCAAGAGATCCAGCTTTTCTATGCAGTCTGTGCATAAAAAGAACAAGAAAAAGTGATCATCTTTGCTATTTATATGTTTATGGGCGGCATCTCGACAGGTTGACTTATTCATCGAATCCTTGTATAATTCAATAAACTGTATGCTTATGTGCTTTTATGGCTGATTTGTTTGCATACCGTAACAATCAAGAAAACAGAAGGCATCTTACGAAAGGAAGAGAGAGCATTGGAAACGGCAAAGCGAACCTATGAAGAGACTGAGATCGATCTGATGGAGGTGTTCCAGATCCTTATCGGCAAGTGGATCCCCATTGTGATCATCGGTCTGGTGGCGGCAATCCTGGCGGGTGTTGGGACCAGGTTCTTTATCACTAAGAAATACACTGCCACCGCTTCCATGTACGTGTACACCAACCCCAAGGGGACGGAGTCCGGCACGGTCACCAACGCGGCTCTTGCTGCGGCGGACAATCTGATCAAGACCTACCAGGCCATCGTCAAGAGCAATGCGGTCCTGAATGTGATTTCAGAGCGGCTGAATCAGGAGCATCCCGAGTATGCGGATTTTGCCGTGACCCCCGCCAGCCTGAAAAGCATGACTTCCGTGAACGTACCTACGGGCACTAAACTGCTGGAGATCAAGGTGGTTACCGCTTATCCTCAGCTGTCCGCCGATATCGCCAATACCTTTGCTCAATATGTGCCTGACGAAATCATCCGTATCACCAAAGCGGGCGGCGTGGAGATCGTAGACTATGCCGTTGTGCCCCGGAAGCATTCCAGTCCGAGCCTGACCCGAAATGTGGCCATCGGCCTTTTGCTGGGCTTAGTGGCTTCGGCGGCTTTCTTCGTGCTCAGGGCCCTGCTGGACACTACGATCTACTCCTCAGAGGAGATCGCCAAAGTCACTAACTGCCCTGTGATCGGAAACATACCCCATGTGGAGGTCGCCGGTGAGATGCCGGAGCCCTGGAACGTGTCCGTGAAGGAGGAGATCACCCATGGAAACTAAGGAAAAGAAGACCAGCGCGGCGACTCCAGCTGCGGCGAACAGGAAAAAGCCCGTCAAGCGGGTGGAGAGCGATCGGGACGCTATCCGGGAGAACCGGAAAAAGCTCCTGACCCGAAAGAGCGCCTTCGCTATCCGGGAATCCTATATCCAGCTCCGGACCAACCTGATGTACAGCGTGGCCTCCCAAGGCGATTCAGAATGCCGTGTCTTCGGCGTGACCAGCCCTAACCCTGCGGAAGGCAAGAGCCTGACCGCCAGCAACATCGCCA
>JAEEGL012913435.1_pt1 | contig 24420 bp, 19 predicted proteins | sample 9134231 | NCBI WGS metagenome assembly JAEEGL01 (sample SAMN16246548, study PRJNA631951) | gut metagenome | biome: gut microbiome; feature: rumen; material: fiber-attached | host: Bos | place: Iran: Karaj | collected 2018-10
ACATATTACCTAAATATGGAAGAAGAAGCTTTATATGAAGGAGTCACGATTTTCTCTCGGGCTAATTCAACTAGTTCACCAATTGTTTTTGATTATTCATTAAAAGATGTTTCTTTTTCGGAAGTTAGTGTCACAATTAGTGGTTCCGTTTCCGCTAAAATTAGTGGGTCAATTAAAAAAGTCACTTTAGGGGCTCAAGGAGACATAAGTGCCAAGCAACAAAAAGAATCCAGTAATCAAACGGAACTGAAGACATCCCAAAATTTCGTGATTCAACCGGGAAGAAAGCTCACAATGATTATCACAGGAGTTTGTTATGTCACAACAGGAGTTAGTATTTATCGCTTCTTTGGAATTAGGATGCAAAGAGGAGCCTGGGAAAAAATCGATGTTGACACAATTGTTTATGAAGTAAAGGAAGAGGCAATATGAAAAAGTATTGGATCTTTGTTCCGGTAGTGATAATCCTTATAATTGGAGTTATTTTATCAATATCTTTACACGTTGATACATTTGAAGTGATGACTATTCCTAGGTCATATTCTTATGTTTCTACTTATAGTGACCAAGATGAGATGGATGTTTATGTTTATGTATCAACTAAGAACTCTTATTTAACAAAAAAAGAATATGTATCTAATTCTTTTATTTGTAGCAATAAAACAGGAGATATCTTAAATGTGAAACTTTTAGATATTACTGACTGTGAGAATAAGAAAAAAATATATAATCATAATTTTTATTTATTTAAATTTAGTTTTGATATTTCATTTAATACTACTACCGAATATGAATTATCAATTAAAGATGCCATTCTTACTCTTGATTATAATTCCAAAGAAGTTAATCTTGAGTTAGGTAGTTTTTATTATTATAAAATGCCTTATTATGGTGATAGCACTAATTACCTTACCATAACTAGTCTAAAACCAATCCTTGGTTATATTGAAGAAAACCGGACAGTAAGTGGATTCCGAATTGGTTTACGCAACAATTCATCAAGGGAAATTAGAATTGTGGATGTGAAGTTACTTGATCCCAATATTTATCCATCCCTAAGAGAAGTGAAAATAGTGGACGACGAAAATGGAATTGAAACGATGTCTTCCATATTAGGATATAATTATAATTTAAAATCAAAAGAAGTAGAAACTAGCGACCTTGATTTAGAAATAAATAAAAATGATAATATTGATATTGTTATTCCGATTAAATATATCGAAGATTATCCAATTAATTCCTTTGGTTTTATTATTAGTTATATTGAAGATGGTAGTGAAGAAGTTATCAAATATTATTATGATGATTTTATCTTCTTTAATAGTATTCAAGAAACATATGAAGAAAGTAAATTAAAAATATCAACATATGATAACGATTAAACTAAATAATATTACGAAAAGTTATAAGACTAATATTGTTTTGAAGGATGTTTCATACGAATTCCTCCCGGGAAGTCTTATATGATCATTGGTGAAAATGGGGCTGGGAAAAGTACACTCCTTAAAATCATTCTTGGCCTTGTTTTCTCAGACTCTGGGCAAGTCATTAAAAATGATCTAATGATTGGCTATGTCCCCGAAAGAATCGATCCCCCGCCTTTTGTGTCCGTTAGAAAGTTTTTAGAAATCATAAATGACATCAAAAATGGAGACAAAAATGATATTGATTATTATTTAGAATATTGGGAACTATATAATTCTAATAAGAAATTATCGGAATTATCGAAAGGCATGTTGCAAAAAGTGATTATCACTCAAGCTTTTTTAGGGTCTCCCGAGTGTTTAATATTTGATGAAGCCTTGAATGGACTCGATAAGACAATGCAAAAGAAATTACTAAACTTAATAAAAAAAGAGAAGAAGAAAGGAAAAATTATTATCATTACATCCCACTATCAAGATTATTATAAAGATGTAGTCGATATCACTCTAACAATTAGGAATGGCAAGATATGGGAAAACTAATAAAATGTCATTTTTGTTACTTATTTAATAAAATCACTATTTCGATTCTCATTATCACCATATTAATGGTTTTGTTTTTCTCTTTGTTTACGGCATCATCACTCGATGAAAGAGTTGATTTTAGTATTCGAGCGATTAATTATTATTCATCATTATATGAAATAATTAGAATCATCTCTCTCATCTTTGTTTCCTTCTTTTTTGGGTATTCATTTTTCTCCACTCAAGACGGATATCATTCCATAATAATTGGGAGGAATGTTTCTAGAACTAAATATTTATTAAGTAAGAAAATCTTACTATTAAATATTTTTATATTTGTTTATTTAATAGAAATCACCATAATGATAATTATTGGTTTAATGTATCATATTGTGATGGATTTAAATATGTTAAAATCTTTTATTAGTTTGTTTTTGTTATTAATGATATATGGGAATTATTCAGTTTTACTCGTTCTCCTATTTAACAATATTTATATTGTATTTATAATCATTCCAATATCTTTAATAAACTTTAATAAAAACATTTACTTTCTTTCGTTAGTATTCCCCCTGGAAGACCGAAGTATGGGAATTAGTTCATTCTTTTTACCATCGTGGTATTACGTAATCCTCTTTCTCTTTACTTCAATTATCACAATTGTCTTTTGGAATAGACTAGATCTCCCTCATTAAAAGTATGATGTTTTATAGTATTAGTTGGCATAATCCAGCTAATACTTTTTTTATGTCAATGACTATTTAAAAAAATCCCAAAATATGGTATAATTTATCCAAGGTGATTAAAATGATTGAAGAATTATTAAATTTATTGAAAGAAAAAATCAAAGACATCGTTAAAAAAATGGGTGTTAGTGAAGAAATCGAAGTCATGTTTGAAGTGCCAAAAGAAGAAGGTCACGGAGATTATTCCACAAATGTGGCAATGCGTCTTGCTCGTTTGCTTCATAAAGCCCCAGTAATGATCGCTCAAGATATTATAAAAGAAATTAATAAAGAAGAATTCTATTTAGAAAATATCGAAGTAGCCGGTGCTGGTTTTATTAATCTTTATATTGATAAAAGATATTTAGCGAATGTTGTATTTAAGATTTTAAATGAACAAGAAAAATACGGTTCATCAAATATTGGAAATGGTGAAAAAGTATTATTAGAATATGTTAGTGCTAACCCAACTGGATATCTACATATCGGTCATGGAAGAGGTGCTGCTTATGGTGATTCTTTAAGTAGAATCATGAAAAAAGCCGGATATGATGTGACAAGAGAACATTATGTTAACGATGCAGGCAATCAAATCAACAATCTAGTTATTAGTATTTATGAACGTTATAAAGAATTATTTGGATTACCTTGTAATTTAACTGATGATTGTTACCACGGAAAAGAGATAATTACAATCGCTGAAGCCATTAGAAAAGAAAAAGGTGATTATTATCTAAATAATAATTATGAAGAAGACTTCCGTAAATATGGTCTTGATTTCTTATTAAATGGTCTTAAGACAGATTTAAAAGATTTCCATGTTGAATTTGATAATTGGTTTAGTGAAAGATCACTATATCAAAATGGAGATGTTCAAAATACATTACAGTTCTTAAAAGATAATGGTTATACATTTGAAGATGATGGTGCATTATGGCTTAAGACTACCTTAAAAGGAGATGACAAAGATCGTGTTTTAGTTAAAAGCGATGGAAGTTTCACTTATCTAATGCCAGATATCGCTTATCACCACAACAAACTTAAACGTGGTTATAATCATTTGATTGACGTCTTTGGAAGTGATCATCATGGATATGTCACAAGACTAAAAGCCGCAATCGCTTTTGTTGGTGGTAATCCTGATTTACTTGATGTTGAGTTATTACAAATGGTTCGTGCAATGCAAAATGGTGTTGAACTTAAGATGAGTAAACGTAGTGGTAAAGCTATTACTCTTCGTGATTTAATCGAAGAAGTAGGTCCTGATGCTTTACGTTTCATGTATGTTTCAAAATCATTAGATACACATATGGATTTAGACCTTGATTTAGCGATTAAGAAATCAAATGATAATCCAGTATATTATGCGGAATATGCTCATGCTCGTATTTGTAGCTTATTCCAAATGGTTAAAGAAAGAGGTCTTGAATATCATAAAGTCACAAGTTTCCAAAGGTTTGATGTTAATAAAGCTAAGAATATCATCAATGTTTTATTACAATATCAAGCTTATGTAGAAATGTGTGCCACAAAGCGAGTTCCTCACAAGATGTGTCAATATGTTTTAATGCTCGCTAAAGCTCTTCATTCATTCTATAATGATGAAAAGATTATTACTGATGATTTAGAAGAACTAAATGAGAAATTAACATTACTTGATGCTGTTAGAGTTGTTTTAAAAGACTCATTATCACTAATTGGTGTAAATGCAATGGAGAAAATGTAAGGAGGACCCAGTTATAATATGAAAAGAATTAAACAATATGTTTGGGTATTTGAGTGGTTTGCGGCTGCGATATTGTTAGCTTTTGCGATTACATCAGTAATTAAGAATGAATTTTTAATTTATGCATTTGCCGCAATCTTTATGGTGTTTGCGGTATTTAGAGTAGTACCACTTGTAAAGACTACTTCATCAAAACTAATTAAATGGTTAACAGTTGCGGAAATGTTAATTGATGTTTTAGTCAGTTTAGCGTTATTCTTTTTCTCAGAAAAGATTATGGAAACAGGTAATTTATTTGGTTACCTAGTTGGTGGAGTTATTTATTTACGTGGTGTAATGCATTTTCTTGCCACATCAATCAAGTGTGAACCATCAACTTTCATTATGTTTGCGACAAATATCGCTCTTGTAAGTATTGGTGCGATAATTATCGCAAGAGGAGGATTTGATGCTAATGTCCTTGCTTGGTTCTTCTTCACCGTAATGATTATTTGTGTAGCTGTATTGATTTGGCGAGGAACTATTGATTACCGCAATTATCGTGGTAACTTAGTTGGCGAAAGTCAAACAAAGAAAATGAAGAAAGTAGAAGAAGAAAAACAAGACGAAACTAATCCTACTTCTGATGAAATAAAGATTAATATTATCCCTGAAGATTCTAATATCGATAAACAAAGGGAACAACCCGAAATAAGAGAATAATGAATTATTGAAAAAGAATGGCATTAATGGTATTATAATATTATTAATGCCTTTTTTATTTTTAAGGTTGATTTAAGTTTAATAAGATATAATGTAGCTATAAACTTAAGAAAGGAGAATAATTATGCGTATATTATTAGCAGAAGATGAATATGATTTAAGAAAAGCTTTAGAGGTTATATTCAAACATAATAATTATTCGATTGATACGGTGAAAAATGGTATAGAGGCTTTAGAATATGTCGAAATCAGTACTTATGATGTAATTATTCTCGATATAATGATGCCAAAGATGGATGGCTTAACCGCTCTAAAGAAAATGCGTTCGATGGGTGTTACAACACCAGTATTGATGTTAACCGCAAAATCCCAAATCGAAGACCGCGTAATTGGTCTTGATAGTGGCGCTGATGACTATCTTTCAAAACCATTTGCGTCTAAAGAGTTATTAGCTCGCATTCGTGCCCTCACAAGAAGAACTAATGAAGTGATGACATCTAATGAAGTATCTATTGGTAATATCATTATAAATACAACTAATTTCTCTGTTCATGGACCTGATGGTGATGTAACACTAATCAATAAGGAATACCAGATGTTGATGGAACTAGTTAAGAAACCAGGAACAGTGGTATCAGTCGAACATTTCTTAGACCAAGTATGGGGATATGATAGCGATGTATTTGATGATATTGTTTGGGTTAATATCTCTTACTTAAGGAAGAAATTAAAACAAGTAGGATCAAATGTGGAAATAAAAACCAAAAGACACCTTGGTTATTATGTGGAGGTTCTAAATGATTAATAGTTATCGTAAAAGATTTATCTTTGCGACAATGGTATCTCTTTTTGTCCTAATTGGAATAATGATTGGACTAACTAATATCATTAATTATATTAAGACTTGTAAAGATAGTGATCTAACAATTCAAACAATCGTTAATCAAGAAGGTCCTTTTAATCCATTTGGAGGAATGCCGCCAATGGAAGGGGACTTTAGGGAACGAAATTTTGATCGTGAAGAAGTTTTTAGAACAAGATATTTCTCGATTACATTTGATGAAGATGGAAACTATGTAGCGGGAAGTGTTGAAAACATTAATTTAACGAGTGAACAGGCATTAGAGATTGCGAAAACTATTTATGACAAAAATAGTTCTAAAGGTTTTTATGAACAATATCGTTATAATGTGATTGAAAAAGATAATGGCACAATGGTCTTTATGCTCGACTGTGCAAAAGAAAGAATGGCAAATAATGATTTTTTAGTTACTAGTTTAATCATTAGTTTATCGGCTTACCTTGTTGTTTTCGGTTTAATGGTTATTGTATCGAAGATCGTAGTTAGACCATTCTACGAAAACATGGAAAAACAAAAGAGATTTATAACTGATGCTTCTCATGAACTAAAGACTCCACTCACTATTATGAGTGCGGATGTTGAAGTGTTAGAAATAGAAAATGGGGAGAATGAGTGGCTTGATAGTATTAAAAAGCAGATAGAACGTCTATCGGGAATGACTAAGAAACTTACTCTTATGTCTAAGATGGAAGAAGATACGGCTATTTATAATCTAAATGATTTTGATATTTCTAGTAAACTAAATGAATCAGTTGAAGATTTTACTACTCTTCTTTCCACAAAAGATAAGAAGTTACTACTAGACATTGAAGAAGGCATTCATATTAATGGCAATGAAGAATTAATCAAAGAACTATTCTTTATTTTATTAGAAAATGCTTATAAATATTCAACTAGTGATGTATCTATTTTACTAAAGAAAGAAAACAAAAATGTTAGAATAGAATTTAGTAATGGGGCTGATGTTAGTGATGGTCCATTAGATTATTTGTTTGATCGTTTCTACCGCATGGATTCTTCAAGGAATTCAAAAACTGGTGGTAATGGTGTTGGCTTATCAATCGCTAAATCAATAGTTGAAATAAATCATGGACAAATAAGTGCAACTGGTGAAAATGGGGTAATTACATTTAAAATAATGTTTAAAGCATAAAAAAAGGATTCGGGAAACCGAATCTTTTTTAAACTAATTCCTTTTTATAAGGAATACCTTTATCATCTAAATATTTGTAATATAATTCTTCAGTAGCAAGAGCCATTTTCGTTACTGAAAAGTTAGTTCCTTCCGGATAAATATACCAAGTATCATCTAAAGTATTTAGATCAATACAATCACCATGTTTAAATAGATACTGATATTCAATGTGACATGAATACATTGAAGGAACATCTTTAACCATTTCATAGTGGTTTCCAATTTCAGTGGTAGTTTCAACTCTAAATCCATTCATATCATGAATAAGAGTGCCATAACCTAATGGTATAAACTTTTTAGCGTTAGGTAATGATTCAACTTTTACATTTAAAACGCCTGATGAGTAAGTACCATCTCTTACTTCTTTTCTGACATTTTCACGCTCCCATTCATACCAATCAGGAATATGAGAGAATTCAGTTTCTCCTTCTAGGGCTTTAAGTTCACCAAGTTCTGTCATCTCCCAAGTCTTTCCACACTTCTTACAAGTAAGTTTTGTGCCATCAGAATCCATTTCATATTCCGTATGACAATGCGGACATTGATATAAAACACGGTGTAAACCTTTGGCCCGGTTTGGATCATCAATGATAATGCCACGATCTTTTTGCCACTTAAAGTCATCATAATAGAATTCTTTTACAATTAAATCATTGATTTCATCAGCTGATTTTGTTTGTAATTCATCTTTTGATACTAATACTTTGTAGGTAGCTTCAGTTGGCATAACACCACGCTCATGAGATGTATCCCAGAATGGAGAATTCACATGATGCCCATGACAAATAAGAGTCACAACTGGAACATTAAGGAGTTTTGCAAGTTTACCTAAAGATTTAGGTAAAACGGCAGTAGTTCCACATAATGAATAACGAGCTTCCGGATATAGAACCGCCACATTACCCATATCAATAGCTCTCTTTAATTGTTTAATTAAAGTCAAATCATTAGTGAATTTTCTTTTACAAATGCATCCAACATTTCTAAGTAACCATTCCCTGCCAATAAATCCATCAATCGCTACGACATAATTGGCATCATTTTTACCAAGTAAGTTTGAGGCAATCTTGAAATCAAGGAATGCATTATGATTACATAATAATAAGAATGGACCTTTGATAGATTCCGAGCCGTTTTCATAAGTTATTATTGGTTTATGCACTTTCCAAGCGGGATTACATAAAAGTTTCTTGATTGGTTTTAAAAACCATTTAGTCTTTTTTGGTTTGATAGTCATATCAAATCTTTTAAAATTATCATTCATATTGTTCACCACCTATATTCTATGAAAAAACTTCATTATTAGAATAGATTTTAAAATAATATTTACTAAAAGGTAAATAAATGATAAAATTATGAGAAAAAAGAGGACGCAATGGATAATAATTTATTAGAAAAATTAAGACAAACAAGTATATATGATGAAATAAATAAAATCGAAGAAGTCTATAAAGATTTAGAAGAAAAACAAAAAGTATTTTGTGATGCTTTTAATGTTCATTGTAAGAAGGGGTGCGGAACTTGTTGCGAACATTTTATCCCTGATGTTTACACAATTGAATCAAAGTATCTGGCCTATGGACTTATATTAAGCCACAAAGACGAAGTGGTTCGTAAAAGAATAATGGAATGGGATAAGAATAGTGAATATTGCCCATTATATGATTTTGATAATGATTATCACTGTTCTGTTTATGAATATAGGCCACTTATATGTCGCTTGTTTGGGGCTACTGCTTCGAAAAACAAAGAGGGAAGACCTTGTTTTCGCCACTGTAAATATAACGAAGGAGGAATTGATCTCTCCCCTAGTGATCTAGAAAAGAAAAAAGAAGCCATAATCCACATGAGTGATTATGCTATGATGTTAAAGGAATATTCACAAGAAGAAAATGAAAAAGAATTATTACCAGATTCTTTATTAAAAGAAATGGATAAATTATTATTTTTAATTGATTTATTAGATAAAAATGATTAAAAAGTCTTAGATAAGTGTCTAAGATTTTTTTAAAACTTGAAAATGTTAATACTTTGTGATATAATATAATGGCGTTTTTTAGAGTAGGGGAGATCCATCTATGAAAGAATTTAGAGTAAATAATTATGTTATTAGACTAATGAATCATAATGACCAAGAAGAAGTTCGTAAAGTTCAAACTTTACGTTATAAATATCTTCTTAGAGATTATAATCCAGCTCTTCCTGAAGAAGGAATGGATATCGATGGATATGATGATCTTACTGATTCAATTTTAGTTATTGATGAAACAAATAATGAGATTGCGGGAACATATCGTGTTGCGACTATGGCCACAATCAAAGATGGACGTTTCCTTACTGAAGATGAATATGACATCACTGAACTAAGAAATTGCCAAGATGGATTTATGGAACTTGGACGAGCAGTTGTTTGTCCTAATTACCGTAATCCAATCGTTATTCAATTATTGTTTTTAGGTATCTATCACTATGCTCAAGAGCACAATATTCGCTATACTATTGGTTTGTGTAGTTTCCATGGCCACACTCCAAGCGATTATGCTCATGGCTTTTCACTACTTAAGAGAGATTATCTTTGTAAAGATTTCCATATTCCAGCTGCGAACAATGGTTTCTCACTTGATTTTGTGAAAGATGATGAAATCGATGTAACTGTTGCGAAAACACAAATTCCTAATTTACTTAGAATGTATTTAAATTTAGGTCATACAGTTAGTGCTGAAGGAAGCATTGATTACAGTTTTAATAGTTGTGATGTTTTAATAGTTTTAGATACTCGAAATATAAATATGCGTTATTTAGAACGATTAACAAGAATCGGATCAATTAAAAAATAGGTGTAATAATGAAAATGGTTAAAGAAAACGAAGGAAATAAACTTGGCTACAAGATTGGGTTTGTTTTAGTCACAATCATTGTAGCTGGATTATTATTCTTTTTATTTAGAAATATTATTCTTGAAGTACTTCATTACACTAAGGCAAATGATGAAGAAGGACTTAGAGCTTTCATGAAAGATACTGGATGGCTCGGATTAATTGCCATTCCAATTATCGAAGCTCTGGAGATGGTTGTAGTCTTCATTCCTGCAGAATTCATTCAAATTCCTGCCGGGCTCAGTTTCTTCTTCCCTATCGCGGTTATTTTATGTGATTTAGGAGTTTGTCTTGGCGCAAGTATTATTTATTTCTTAGTACATGTACTAAAAATCGATACGGATTTTATTGAGAAAAAACAAAAGAGAAATAATAATATTGCAACAAAGAAGATCTGTCAAAATACCCAAATCTTAATGTATTTCTTATTTGTAACACCAATCATTCCATTTGGAGCGATTTGTTATTACGCATCAAATAAGAAAATATCTTATCCAAGATATATATTCACTTGTGCAACTGGTGTTATTCCATCAATTGTGACATCAATATTAATGGGTACTAGTCTTAAGTATTTCATCACAAGAAACTTACCACTATGGGCCTTTGTTCTTATCGTCTTTGGACTTGGCGCAATATTATTTATTGGAATGTTCTTAATTTGTCGTAAATATTTATTCAATGGTAATAAGATAAATGGAACTCCTTACAGTTTATGGAGCTACTTAATTACTACTATTTTTGGTTTCTATACAAATTCTCATTCTAGATGCCGTTACATCGAAGATGATCTATTTGATAGAATGGGTCAAATTGAGTCACCAAAAGTATATCTATGTAATCATTTATCTTCTTATGATGTTTATAGAATTCATAAAGCGACTGATCCTGATAAAGCTGCTTTGATTGGTAATAGATATTATTCCCATATGAAAGGAATAAGATTTATAATGATGAAGTTAGGTTTTATTCCAAAGACACTATTTAATCCTGATCTTGAGGCTATCAAGAAAACGATGAAACAAGTGAAGAACGGAATATCAATCACAATGTTTCCAGAAGGAAGATTATCAATTGATGGAACATCATATCCAATCAATGCGGGAACATCCCAATTATTAAAGAAGCTTGGCATTCCGGTTATTATATTTAATATAGCTGGTGATTATCTTGCTCATTCAAAATATCGTACATCGAAACGCCGTCCAATTGTGGAAGTATCAGTTCGTAGAATCATTGAAAAAGAAGAACTAGATAGTTTATCAGTAGAAGAACTTGATCAAATCATCACTGAAGCATTACAACATAATGAATTTGAATATGCTAAGAAACATATTTATAAAGATAAGAACAAAGCTGAAAACTTAGATGGTGTTCTATATCATTGCCCACACTGTGGTAAAGAGTTCTTAATGCATAGTCATGGTAATGTGATAGAATGTGAATGTGGATTTAGACTTGAACTTGATGAACATTTTGCCTTTAATGAGAATGAATATAATATCAATAATATTCATGATTATTATGAATATCAAAAAGATGTTGAAAGAGAACGTATTAATAATCTTGGTGAAGATGATGTAATCATTTCTCAAGAAGTAACTGTGGCTAAACTAAATTTAATGGATAAGAAAAAAGATGTATTTGGTGAAGGTGTTTGCACAATCACTAAGAAAGGATTTAGTTTTACAGGCGTAGTTGATAATAAAGAAGTTTCACTTGTTCATTCACTTGAATCACTTCAAGCTCTTGCTTTTAGTGTTAACGAAGAATATGAATGTTATTTTGAAAATGAACTTTATTATTTCTATCCAAAAGAGAATAGAAAATCTTGTACAAAGGTTGCTTTGATATACGATCTTTTACATGAAAAGAACTAGATGTTTATGAATTCATAAACATCTTTTTTGTTTGTAAAAATGTTTACATACCGGGTTAGATGATTGACAAAACGCGAAAAAAAGAGTATAATTAGATGAAGAAATTTTGGGTTCTTTTATATTTTAGTTAAAATGGAGGCATAAAATGAAAATTGATTTAACTAAGTACGGAATTAAAAATGCAAAAGAAATTATTTACAATCCATCTTATGAACAATTATTCAAAGATGAAATGGATCCTAGTCTAGAAGGATTTGACAAAGGTCAATTAACTGAACTTGATGCAGTTAACGTTATGACTGGTATTTATACAGGTCGTAGTCCTAAGGATAAATACATCGTTATGGATAAGAATTCAAAAGACACTGTTTGGTGGACTAGTGATGAATATAAAAATGATAACCATCCAATGAGCGAAGAAGTATGGGCAACAGTTAAAGATCTTGCACAAAAACAATTATCTGGCAAGAAATTATATGTTGTTGATGCATTCTGTGGTGCTAACAAAGACACTCGTATGGCAATTCGTTTCATTATGGAAGTTGCTTGGCAAGCACATTTCGTTAGAAATATGTTTATCAAACCAACTGCTGAAGAAGAAAAAGAATTTACACCTAACTTCGTTATTTACACAGCTTCAAAAGCTAAAGTTGAAAACTATAAAGAATTAGGATTAAATTCTGAAACTTGTGTTGCTTTCAATATTACAAGTCGTGAACAAGTAATTCTTAACACTTGGTATGGTGGAGAAATGAAGAAAGGTATGTTCTCAATGATGAACTACTATCTTCCACTTCAAGGAATCGCTGCAATGCACTGCAGTGCTAATACAGATTTAAATGGTAAAAATACAGCAATTTTCTTCGGTTTATCAGGAACTGGTAAGACTACTCTTTCAACTGATCCTAAGAGATTATTAATCGGTGATGATGAACATGGTTGGGATGACAAAGGTGTCTTCAATTTTGAAGGTGGCTGCTATGCCAAAGTTATTAACTTAGATAAAGATTCTGAACCTGACATTTATAATGCAATTAAACGTAATGCATTACTTGAAAATGTTACAGTAGATAAAGATGGTAAGATTGATTTCGCTGACAAGAGTGTTACTGAAAATACACGTGTAAGTTATCCAATCGATCATATTAAGAATATTGTTAGACCAATTTCGAGTGCTCCTGCTGCTAAGAATGTAATCTTCTTATCAGCTGATGCTTTTGGAGTTCTTCCTCCAGTATCAATTTTAACACCTGAACAAACTCAATACTATTTCTTAAGTGGATTCACTGCAAAACTTGCTGGTACTGAACGTGGAATTACTGAACCTACTCCAACATTCAGTGCATGCTTCGGTCAAGCATTCCTTGAATTACATCCAACTAAATATGCTCAAGAATTAGTTAAGAGAATGGAACAAAGTGGAGCTAAAGCTTACCTTGTTAACACTGGTTGGAATGGAACTGGTAAACGTATCTCTATCAAAGATACTCGTGGTATTATTGATGCTATTCTTAACGGCGACATCAACAATGTTCCTACAAAGAAGATTCCATACTTCAATTTAGAAGTTCCTACAGTATTAAATGGCGTTGCGACTAACATCTTAGATCCTCGCGATACATATGCTAATAAAGCTGATTGGGAAAATAAAGCTCAAGACTTAGCTTCTAGATTCGTTAAGAACTTTGTTAAATATGAATACAACCCTGCTGGAAAAGCTTTAGTTAAGGCTGGTCCACAAGTTAAATAATTAAAAATATATCCTGGCATTAGTTTGCCAGGATTTTTATTTGTAATATTTTATTAAAAGTGATAAAATAGACTAATAAGAAAGAAGGACAAAACTATGACAACAGGACTTTTCATCGGAAGATTTGCACCAGCCCATAAAGGACATATCAATGCAATAATGCGAATGCTTGAAACATATGATCGAATTGTGATTGGTCTTGGTTCATGTTATGACGTTGGTAGTAGACGTGCTCCCCTTCTTGCCATCTTTAGAGAGAAGATGTTACTTTTAAGTATTCTTGAAATGGGTGGAGATTTATCAAAAGTTACCATTTGTCATATTCCTGATTATATTAGTTTTGATATGTGGCTTAAAGATGTTTTAGAAGTATGCAAGAGATATAATGTTACCCACTTTATTAGTGGAAATAATGAAGAGATAATTGATGTCTTCAAAGAAAAATATAAAGATTTACCTTTTGAACTTGTTAATCCAGAAGCTGAATCTGAGGAAAAATATCATGCAAGTGATTTGCGTAAAGCCGTTGTCGAGGGCGATTTTGATAAATTCAAAGAGATGGCTGCCCCAGGAACGAGAATGTTGCTATGTTCGTTCGATGGCTTTAACCGAATAAGAACATCTCATGATAATAATGGTAGAATGTTCCATGAAGGACCACAGTCAGTTGATATAGTATTCACAATGCAAGAGAAAGTAGTACCTGAAAGTAAAGTCCCTTACCTTAAGACTTATGCTTTAGTTGGTAAGAGACCAGCTGCATCTCGTGACTTTCCAAATTACCCTTGTCTTGTTGGAGGAAGAATTAATAAATTTGAATCGCCAATTGCGGCTTGTTTAAGGATATTAAAAGCCAAGACAGGAATTACTGCTAATCTAAAGTCCAATATTTGTGAACCATCAGTTATCACTATTGAGAGTGATAAGGGTACAATTATTTCTGAACTTGCTTATTTACAGTTATATAATGATAAAGTGCTAGCTGGTAAAGAAGGTGGTTCATCACAATGTTTCACTATCAACATTTATGGTTCACCTAGTTTATTTAATGAAGTATTAAAAGATAGTTGTTATAAGTTTGTGCCTGTATATGAAATTAATGAACAAAGAATGGCATATGAACATCACAATATGTTAAAAGATGCCGTTGGTAAACTTAGTCACTATGCGGAGTAGAAAATGAAATATTTAAAAATAGTAGTTCTATTTATTATTTTCTCATTTTTTATATTTAATATTTCTTGTGGTAAAGAAGATAATCCACAAAAAAATGATGAGGAAAAAGAAGAACTTCAAAATGAAGTAGATATTTATTATAACATTATATTTATTGATTCTGATGGTTCACTTATTAAAAGCATTAAAGTAAAAAAAGGTGACAAGATTGAATATCCTGAAGATCCTATTTCTCCTTTACCTGATTATAAGTTTAAAGAATGGAGCGAAAAAGCGGAAATCGCCAGTTGTGATTTAGAAATAACTGCCATTTATGAATCAATTGTTAGAACTTATAATATTACTTATATGACTACTGAAGAAGATTGGTATATAAAAAGTAAAGAAGAAATGGTAGAAAATTTCTTAAATGATTTTTATAGTTTTGTAAGTCCAAAAGAAAGTAAAGTAGTGTTTATTTTTGGTTTACAGGATGGAGACCCTAGTTGGTATAATTATATTGGTGGAAGTGTTGGAACATTTAATTATCTAATTAAAGATAATGATATAGATTTAGATGATGACAATTATTTCTTTAATAGTAGTAAATATAAAGAAAAATGGGCTCCTCTTGCTAGATACGTTCGTGATAAGATATGTAAGTCAAATCATCGTTTTGGTTATAAAGATATTGAATATATGTATGGCGCTTTAGATTTTAAGCGTTACATAATCGGAGATCCTGATAAGTATCTGGAAACATATGGTGGTAGTGATCTCTTTTATGGTTATCCATATTTTGCTTTTCCAAAAGTTACTTCATATGATTATCCATTTTCAAAAGAATTAATGATGTTACCAAATCCACTATTTAGTGGTTGGTATAAAGATAGTAATTATCAAGAAGAAATAAAAGAAATTCCTTTAGGAGAAAGTGGAGATATTACTTTATATCCTAAATTTAGTGAGATAAGAAAATATACTATTTCATTTAATTTCTCATCATTAATTCCAAGTATTACTGTTGAATATGGCGAAAAAGTAACACTACCAGAAATCAACTTAGAAGATGGCACTAGTTTTGATGGATGGTATCTTGATTATTTGAAGATGCCTAAAGAATTTATTTATGATTATAAAACTGATATTACCCTTACTCCTCGTCTCAAGTATAGTAATAGTATTAATAAAGAATACCTAATCTATGATGACAAAGTAATAACTTATAAGGGATCGATTGTTGGTGTTGAGATTCCAACACGATATGTTGAAAAAGATGGATTAAGAGCTGCGTGGGTTTCATCTTTCATCAATAGTTATAATCCAAGTACTAATATTGAGAATATGAAAAGTGAACTTACGTATGTACTTGATACACTCGAAAGTTTCAATATGAACTGTGTTATTTTCCATATTAGAACGCATAATAATGCTTTTTATAAAACGCATCTTGCGCCAATAAAAGATGAATATGGAACTTATGAGACATTTGAAGAATGGGATTACTTAACATGGTTTATCGATGAATGTCATAACCGTGGTATTGCTTTCCATGCTTGGCTTAATCCATATCGAATCGCTTTATCGGGCTACTCACCTGATACAACATCTGAAGATATCGCAAAATTATATAAAGATTATCCACTAAACCCAGCGTCCGTTGCTAGTAATATTTCAATGACTTATGATAGTAATGGCACTATTGGGGCAATTCTAAATCCAGCCAAAGATGAAGTAATAAATTATCTTGTGGATGTCTGTCTTGAGATAGTCGAAAATTATGATATTGATGGAATTCATTTTGATGATTATTTTTATCATAAGTTAGGCCAAACTAATAATATATTAGAAGATATTGACCAATCTGAATATGAATCATTTATAGATAATAATGATACTAGTTTTAAGAAAGATAATGAAAATGATAAGTGTGAGTGGCGTAGACAAAACGTTAATAAAATGGTTAAAGCTATTCATGATGAATTAACTAAATATAATAATTATCATGACCGTAATGTCGTATTTGGCATTTCCCCTACTGGTGTATATAGGAGTGGAAACGGAAGTGTAGATAGTGGATCACTTACTACAAGTGGTGGTCACTATGGTAAATATACATTTAGTGATTCGGTAGCTTGGATTAAAAATGGTTATATTGATTATATAATGCCCCAATGTTATACATCATTTGATAATCCTAGTTATTACTTCCATGAAATAACAACATGGTGGAATAAGGTAGTTGAAGGAACTAATGTTAAATTATATATAGGTATGTCAATATCTAAAGCCGTTGATAAGACTTATACATATTCATGGAGGACACAAGATAAAGAATTAATAAATCAATTACTTTATCTTCAAACGCTAGATAATGTGGAAGGAGTATGCTTCTTTAGTTTTACTTCTCTTAAGTCAATATTAAGTGATGAAGATAACATAGCTTATGAGTCATTTATAATATTAAAAGATGAAATGTGGACAAGAAAAGTAGATATACCAAAATAAAAAGCTGTAAGATTTTTCTTACAGCTTTTAATTTCTAAAAATAAGTACTGGTTCAACATCACTAAGATATTTAATAATTGGATTATATTTCTTTGTGACACTAGTCCATAGGTTTTTAGCTTTCTCATTATTGATATTATATTTGATCTCCCATTTACCATGATAGATAGTAAATAGAAGTTCTATTGTTTCTCTTGCATAGTGGTTACCACGGAATGCTCGTAAAATTGTGAACTCAGCAAGAACGTAATCAACATCTCTATCAAAATAAGAATATGGGTTTAACATGCAAAATCCAACTATTTCTTTATCATTTAAAATGAAATAAGCAATTCGTTTTTTATCCACAAAGTACTCATCAAAAAAACCATACGTATAATATCCATTTTCATCAGGTTCATCTGGATAATACTTTGTCATTTCTTTTAAATAGGCTTGATTAAGACTGAAGAGTAATTCTCGGTCTTTTTCTTTTACTTTTTGTAATGTGACCATATAATTACCAAATGAAGTTGCTCTTAAGAGCTTCTCCGTTATCAATTAATAAATCTTGACCAGTCATACTCTTATTAACTACAGCCACGAAATAAACAAATTCCGCAATTTCATCAAGCTTTGCCCATTTGTTTAGGACTGTTTCATTTAAAACATCTTGGTATTTTTTAGGATCATTTAGGATATGATCATTGCTGGAAGTGATAACCCCACCAGGAGAGATAGAATTACAAGTAGCTCCATATTTAGCGATCGCTAAAGCAGTGTTCTTAGTAAAGGCAATAACTCCACCTTTACTTGCTGCATAATATGGAAATTCACTTCCAGTTGAACCAGATGCTGAGGCAATATTCACTATGGATTTGATATTCTTTTGATATCCATAAGCTTTTGTTGTGTTAATTAAGCCAATAAGATTAACATTAATGGCATCAGTTGAGTCATCTTGAACTCCCGCATTATTGATTAATATTTCAACATCACTTATTTTTGGTAAAGATTCGCTATTACGAACATCGCTGATATAGTGAGTATAGTTTTCATCACTAATTGATGATGGAAGTAAATCAAGACCGATTACTTTATGACCACGAGCCAAAAATAGTTTTGCGATGGCATTTCCGATTCCTTTTGTTGTTCCTGTTATTAATACTTTCATTCTTTTGCCTCCTTTTTGAGAGCTAAATAGTCTAAATATTCTTTTCCAACACTGTTATTATCTAGGTGTTTACATACTTTAAAGGCAACTGGTGAGAAAATAACTTCAAATATTAATTCCGCAATCGCACCTGTAAGAGCACATGTAATACACTGGACGATTGTCCAATCAAAGAAGTGGTAAGAAACGATAAACGCGAATAATAAGTTATCAATGAATTGAGCAAAGAATGTTGATAAATAACTACGAACCGCAAATCCACGGAAGTTTCCATCTTTATCGTATTTCTTTCCGATATAATGATTGAGATAATTATTGATTATCGCTGATATTAAGTATGCTACGCTACTACCAAATAAAACATACCATGTATTTCTAAATGTTAAGTCTAGGGCATTATTGATGATTACTTCTGATCCTTCAACATAACTTTGACTCCATTCACCAGGAATGAAAGATGCTGCGAGCATCATTAACGCAAAGAAGAGGTTAGTTACTAGACCAACAACTGTTAAAATGTTCGCTGCTCTTAAGCCAAAATGCTTAACAACGATATCCATTACAAGGAATGTCACCCAAGAAAAGATGACCCCACAGTCTAGAGCTAGAAATGGTAGATGTGTATCGATACTTTTATTTGCTAAAACATTCATCATAATTAGTGAACTAATGAATATCGCAAATAAGATACCTGGTATATTACGTGATAAAATAATTGATTCGTTTATTAATCCTTTGATTTTTTTCATATAATCTCCTTAATAAAGAGAAAAAGAGCGCACTAAAAAACGCTCAATTGGTTCCCTAGTTTTATTTATAGATAGGATGGTTTCGAACTATCTTTATAAAATTGTAATATCATTATACTCTTTTTTACTAAAAAAATCAAGATAAAAGGAAGTGTAGAATGTACACTTCCGATATTATTAGTTATTTGTGTAATTATCAAAGTATCCTTGGATAAGGATAAATGGTGTTCCTTTATCACCAGAGCCACTAGTTAAGTCGCATAATGAACCAATTAAGTCAGTTAATTGACGAGGAGTAGTTCCTTGGGAAGCCATATTTCCTTTTAGATTTCCATCTTTTGCTTTGATAGATGCAGAAATAGCTTCTTTAAGTGCTTCACCACTTAAGTCTTTGTAATCATTATCAGCTAAGTATTTAAGTTTTAATTCATTAGGTGTACCAATTAAGCCACTTGTAAAGAATGGTGAAACAACTGGGTCAGCAAGTTCCCAAATCTTTCCTTGAGGGTCTTTGAAGGCACCATCGCCATAAACCATAACTTCAACATGTTTTCCGGTCTTTTCAAGGATTTCTTTTTGGACATTTTCAACTAGACCTTGAGAATCTCTTGGGAATAATTTAATTTTATCTTCTGTAGATTTGTTAGAACCAAGAAGACCGTATTTAGCATTATATCCAGATCCATCAATAGAAGAAGTCATAATATCATCCATACCTAAAACGACTTTCGCACCATTTTCTTTTAAAATACGTTTAGTACGAACACGAGTATGAATATCACAATTAATTACAACATCAGTATATTTTAGGATTGTTTTTGCTTGGTTGGCAAAAATAACTTCAACATCACAACCACAGTCTTTGATTAGTTTTGCATAGTAATCAATGTAATCAACACCAGTGAATTCATGTACTTTATATCCAAATAGCTCACGATATTTTGCAAGAGTTAAGACATCTGAATATGGATTAACATCTTTTTCATCTAAATCATCATAAGTTAGTAAGGCATTACCAACTTCATCACTAGGATAACTTAACATTAAAACGATTTTCTTACAGCCTTTCGCAAAACCGCGAAGACAAATTGCAAAACGGTTACGTGATAGAATTGGGAAAATAACACCAACAGTTCCTCCACCAGTTTTTGCCTTAACATCTTTCGCAATGTCATCAACACTAGCATAGTTTCCTTGTGAACGAGCTACAACTGATTCAGTGATAGCGATAACGTCACGATCACGGAGAGAAAATCCTTCACTTTTTGCGGCATCAAGAACGCTTTTTACAACGATGCTACCTAAATCATCACCTTCACGAATGATGGGTCCTCTAATTCCTCTAGAAATTGTTCCAACTAATCTTTCCATTTTACACCTCACTTAAAAGTACACATTTATTATACTCTATTTTTCTTATACATTCCATTGTTTTTTTTATAAAAACGTTTTACTTTCATATTGTTTTTTTGGGGTTTTCGATATATAATATAATGTAAATAAATCTTAAAATAGGAGGTTATCTATGAAAATTTTTAAGAGTTTACTATTAGTAGTTCTTGTTTTCGCATTAGGTCTTATTGCTCTTGCTTGTGATAATACTGGAAAAGAACTAAAAATCGAAAATCTTAAAGGCGAACTTGAAATAGGTGAAGAATTAGAATTAAAATTATCTATTTCGAGCACAGATGTTACTTGTACATCTGATGATAGTACAGTTATCTCTTGTGAAGGTCTAAAGATTAAAGCTTTAAAAACTGGTACAGCTAAAATTACTGTAAAAGCTGGTGAACTAACAGCTGAAGGAACAGTAACAGTTGTTTCTAAAGAATACACTGTCACATTTAAAGGAAAAGATGGTGAAGTATTAGCTACAGTTAAAGTTAATAGTGGTGAAGATGCTTCAGCTCCTACAGTTAGTGATAGTTTATTTGATGGTTGGGATAAGGCATTCACTAATGTTCATAGTGATTTAATTGTAAATGCCAAATACAAAGCTGTAACAACACACAATGTTATTTTCATTAATTCAGAAACTGGTGAAATAATTGATGAACAAAACGTTATTGATGGAGAAGCTGCTACTGCTCCAACTGTAGATGATAGTTCATTCATTGGTTGGGATAAAGAATTTGACGAAGTTAAGGAAGATATGATTATTATGAGTGTTCATGGAAGAGTTTCAAAAATAACTTATTCATTAGCTGGTGGTCAATTTGCTAACGCTGAAGACAAACTTGATAGTTATGTTGAAGGCGTTGAAACAGCATTAAAGAACCCAATAAGAAGAGGTTACTTATTTGCGGGATGGACATTAAAACGTAATGATACAAAGTATATTACTGCAATTCCTGATACACAAAGAGGAGATATTTCTCTTTATGCAAATTGGAAAGAAAAAGTAGTAGAAATTGAATTTGATTTCAATGGATGCTTCTCAGCAGAATCATTAATCGCTTTTAAGAATGAAGCTATTGCATCATTCTATGTAGATAATTACAATTACAATGGTGGTGGTTTCTGGGTTGATGCGAACTATGGAAAGTATTCATTCATCGGAACAAGCAGTTATGACCCTACTGCTACATTCTCTGATCGTATTTATATTGGAAAAGATACAGAAACAGGTTTATATAGAGTTATAGCAACTTTAGCAAGTGGTGTTGGTTCATCATGGCCAAATGGTGCTGAATATGTTTTAACATCCTCATCATCATATAAAGCTGGTATTGGATATAGTGGCACAAATGTTCAATTCAAGAAGTTAGGCGAAAATGTTGGACAATATGTTGTTTTCGATGGTGATTTCACAAACGCTACTCTTTCTAATCCAGTTAATGTATACTTCTTTAATGATATTCCATCTGGAAAAGTTAAAGTTACTTTAGACGCTGATGATAAATTATATGATGGCTTAAAAGTTCTTGGTGGTGATTTCACTGGTTGGGCTGATGGAGAAGGTAATATTTATCATACATTAGATGATATTAATGTTGAAAAGATTAGCTTAGTTGCTCAATTCCAAATGAAGAATCCAGTTACAGCTATTAATGTAACAAGAATTCCATCAGAGATGCTTACTGATACAACTGACAGAATCGTTGCTGAAGTAGTACCATCTAATGCATATTTCAAGACAATCATTTATACATCATCAAATACTGATGTAATTGAAGTAAGTGATACTGGTGTATTGAAAGCTAAGAATGCTGGTAAAGCCACAATCACAATGGTTGACTATGTTAAGAAGATTAAAGAAGAAAGAGAAATAACTGTTTATTCAGTTGATAGTATCGATGTTAGCTTCGAAACTGAAAATGGAGCTGACTATAGTGGTACATTAAAGATTGGTGATAAAGTTACAATCAAAGCTGAATCTTATGGTAAGAATTTAAGTACATCTGCATACACATTTGTATCTAGTAATCCAAGTGTTGCGACTGTTGATAACAATGGTTTAGTTACTGCTGTTGCTAATGGTACTACTAGTATCAAAGTTACAGATAGTGCTGTTGATGGATTTGAAGTTAATATCACTGTTATCGTTAATGATTTAACTGCTACTGAAAAATTAGACAAAGTATTAGAATTAATTGCTGCAAATAACTTTGCTTTAGTTGAAGCTGGTAATATTAGTTTAATGGACAATGGTTCTAAACGTGATTATGTTTCAACATATGGATCTGTTAATAGATATCTATTCTCTCCATTTACAGTAATTGATACATACACAACAGTTGCTCGTGAACAAATCGCAAGTCACGCTGCTGGTTGGAACTGTAAATTACGTACAGATTGGCATGGCGGAATTGAATTCGTTACAGTTCATGACACTGCTACTACTACAGGTCATGTAGAAGACCAAGGTAGATACTTATCTTCAACTGGCGATATTTCAATTCACTATACAGTTGGTGATGATAAGATTTTATCAGTAATTCCAGAAGAATACATCGCATATCATGCTGGTGATGGAACTGGAACTCAATTCCAATGGTATGACACTGGTGTCGCTGCTACAAATGGAAATGTTGCTCCTGAATTTGATATGGTTCAATCAGGTGGTAAATACTACTTTGTAGTTAATGGTCAACAAACTACTATTGAATGTCCTACTGGAAATGGATCTAAACAAATCACTAATCCATCTAAAGATAATTTCTCTCATTTAGGCCCTGTATGGAAAGTTGAAAATGGTAAATACTATATGGGTACTACATGGGTAGATTTCTCACAAAGAGCTGCCGGAACAATCGGTTCTCATGGTGGAAACAACAACTCAATCGGTATTGAAATGTGTGTTAACTATGCTGGTGATATCTATGATACATGGCAAAGAACTGCTCAACTTGTAGCTGATATTTGTCTTAGAAATAATCTAGATTTAACAAGAGTTAAACAACACAATACTTGGACTGGAAAGAACTGTCCTCAATGCTTAATCGCTGCTGATTATTGGTGGGGATTCATGAAGATGGTAGAAGTTAACTACATTTTAATGAAAGATTATAGTGATGTTCAAATTACTATGAAATCTAATTCTGATTTAGTTGATAATACAGGACGTGTTGTTGGTAGACCTGAAACTACTACTACAGTATCATATGATGTTACTGTAACATGTGGAAATGATTCTAAGACAATCACTTTATATAGTGTTATCCCTGGAGCTACTACATGGCAACAATGGGATGGCGTTTATCCTTCAAGCAAAGGCTGGAAGTGGGGAATCAGTAAATAAGATAGATACCCTGGTGTAAGTAAACCTTACATCGGGGTTTTATTTTTTCGCTTTTTGTGGTAAAATAATCTCAAGAAAAAGGGGATTATTATGAAAGTAGTTAAGAAACAAACAAACAGTAAAATGTGTATTATTTGTGGAATGGAGAATAAAGCAGGTGTAAAAGCTCCATTCTATGAAATGGAAGATGGAAGCGTGGTATCAGTATTTTCATATCTTGATGTCCATCAAAGTTACCCTGAGCGTACACATGGTGGCTTAATTTCCACAATGCTTGATGAAATAACTGGACGTGCCATTTGGGTTTTAGAACCCGACATTTGGGGAGTTACTATGGATATCAATGTTAAATTCCGTAAACCGGTTCCTTATGAAGAAACATTATATGCATATGGAAAAATAATAAAGAATACTAAGAGGTTTTTTACAGGGGTTGGATTTATCCTTGA
>JAEEGL010724882.1_pt1 | contig 24419 bp, 26 predicted proteins | sample 9134231 | NCBI WGS metagenome assembly JAEEGL01 (sample SAMN16246548, study PRJNA631951) | gut metagenome | biome: gut microbiome; feature: rumen; material: fiber-attached | host: Bos | place: Iran: Karaj | collected 2018-10
CACGGATTATTCAGGTGATCGATACAGTATTTGAGAGGAGGGAAACATGATACTCGCGTTATACGGAGCCGGTGCACTTGGAAGAGAATTTAAATATGTTGCAGATTATACCGGGCAGTGGTCTGAAATGGTTTTTATCGATGACCATTCTGCTCAGAGCAATCTGCTGGGATGCCCGGTAATTGGATTTCAGACCTTTCGCAAACAGTACAGCACAGAAGACACATATTTTGTAATTACGATCGGTGAGCCCAAATTCCGGAAGGAGGCCTTTGACCGTATGACTGAGGCGGGATATCACGGGGCGCGTCTTATCCATCCGTCAGCAAGTATCAGTCCTGATGCTGAAGTGGGAGAAGGTGCAGTAGTGGGGCCTTCCGTCTTTATCGGATCATTGGCCAGGATTGGAAGAAATTTCTATGCGGCGAGGGGCGCTGCAATAGGACATGATTCGCAGATCATGGATCATACCCGGGTTGGAGTCAATGCTTTTATAGGTGGGCATACGGTCATCGGAGAAAATGCGTTTATCGGGAGCGGGGCAATGCTGAAGGATCGCATCCGTGTAGGAAATTTCAGTGTTGTAGCCATCGGGAGCGCAGTGTTTGATGATGTAGAAGACAACACTACCGTCATGGGTAATCCGGCCAGAATCACAAATGAGGGAACGCAGGAGCTTTTGTATTCACCGAGCAGACAGCTGGCAGAGGGCGCGGCGGAGGAAAAGCATGCAGGAAATGATCTGAATGAGGAAGAAGAACTAAGTGATGGACACATTGCCGAGCTGTATTGGGATGCATTTTCCTCATGCTTTAAGGACATCGAATTTAATCCTGTCACGTTCAGGTTCCATGATTATGGATGGGATTCCATAAGGCAGATGGAGCTTATATGTAAACTAGAAGAAACATTCCACATCTCTTTTAAAGGAAGGGAGACAATGAAGATAAAGTCCTTTGGTGCGGGACTGGAACTTGTTAAAAAGAAGCTCAGTGAAGCCAATGAAACTAAATGAAGGGAGCTGTGATGGGAATACTTTGGGATTTTGAAAGATTTGCAGAAAACGTGACGCTGATCTCTGACAGCGGTGTGATGGTTAAATATCAAGATCTGGTTACTCTTGGCGATGAACTGGAACAGGCTATTGAAAAAAACGGGTGCATTAGTAATGGAAATAAACCGCTTACGATGTTTGTATGCAGCAATACACTTGGAGCGTTGTCCGGTTATGCTGCCCTCATCAACCGGGGATTTCCCATGCTCCCGGCCTCTGAAAAGCTTCCATTGAGAATGCGCAGGGAGCTGATGAACATATACCGGCCAAGACTTCTCTTAATACCGCAGGAAATCCGCAATGATTATAAGGCGCTTAGGGAAATATGCGTGGTTCGCGACTATGTACTTCTGAAGACGAACTATCCGGAGTGCTTCCCGATCAACCCGGAACTTGGTCTTTTGATCACAACCTCCGGATCCACAGGATCAGCAAAGTTGGTGCGGCAAAGCTGGGATAATCTTCGATTCAACGCGTTGGCAATTGCTGATATCCTTAAGATCAGTGCTTCTGACCGAACAATCACGTCTCTATCCCTGCAATATACCTATGGTCTGTCTATCCTTCATGCAAACCTTCTTAAAGGTGCAACTATGATTGTGACGAAGAGTGGAGTTATGGATGACGAATTCTGGGATCTGTTTGAAGCGGAGAAGGTTACGTGTTTCCATGCAGTTCCCACTACCTATGACATGCTCCATCATATTGGAATCTTTGAGGAGGATTTTCCTGATCTTAAGACGATGAGTCAGGCTGGAGGAAAGCTGAGCACTGCGCTTCAGGAATACTACGCTCAGTATGCCAAAAAAAATGGGAAACGCTTTGTCATCATGTACGGTCAGAGCGAAGCAACTGCGGAGATCACCTACCTGCCGCCTGAGGATGCTATCAGGAAACCCGGCTCAGTCGGATTGGTCGTTACGGGAGGAAAGATAAGCCTCATAGACGATGAAGGTTATCCTGTCACCGGCGCTAATACAGATGGCGAGCTTGTATATTCCGGTCCTAACGTGGCAATGGGATATGCGCAGAAGGGGGAGGATCTGCGGCTTGCGGATGAATGGAACAGCGTCCTTAGAACCGGCGACATCGCCCGCTTTGATGATGACGGTTATCTGGCCATATCCGGCAGACTGAAACGCTTTATCAAGATAGCAGGTCACAGGATAAGTCTGGATGAGATCGATGAGATGATGATCAAAGAGCTTGGAATTTGCAGTGTGAGCGTAGGAATAGATGACAATCTCACTGTCTTTGTGACAGACGAAAAAGATGAGGCATTGATAAAAAGCTTTATTCACGAAAATCTTATGTTTGTTTACGATAAGTTCAAGATTAGGACAATAGCGGCTTTTCCGGTGAATGAAGGAGGAAAAATTCTTTATTCTAAGCTTCAGGAAATGGTCTGAAATTAAAACAGCGAGGCCGACAATCGACAACCTTGTTGTACTGAGCACGGTATTTGATACACCAATGGATGACATCATCCGAGTAGAAGGAAGGGGCGATGAGCCCCTTCTTCCTGTTTATGGATTAAGAATAAACCAGACAGTTATTGTAATGAGATGAGAATTACGCATAATAATACGTATAAGTCTCTTTTATTTAGATGCAGATACGAGGAGGGCTAAAATGAGAGTATTGAATTTTGAGGACACTCCGATAAAACACAGGGCAATAAGAAATGTTCTTGAAAGCTGCAGGGTATATGATGTGGACTGCGTCAGGAATCTTGAAGACGGTATTATCATGTATATGGAGGCCTTGAGTTCAGGTAAACCTTACGATCTCATTATAACGGATATGTGGTATCCGCCTGCTCAGGGTGTTTATGAGGAAAAATCAGGGGATATGCTGATAGAAAAGGCAATAAATGAGAAATGGGAGACACCAATCATAATCTGCTCCAATCAGAACTACAGCTATCCGGAGATATATGGAAACCTGTACTATTCTGAAAACGAAGACTGGGAAGGAAAACTTAGAAAATACATTGCAAAGCTCAAACAAAAGTAAATATGGTTTACATACTGACGGCCAGGAATAATCCTGGCCATTTTTGGTGTAAACTATTGGTTAATTGCGTACGCAGGATATGAGCTAAATTAGATAAAAGCAAAAAGTAAACCACAGGTTGATTTACACTGGTTCCTGGCTAATATACAATTACAGTACAGACGCCAGATAAGGCAAATAATACAAAAGACTGATATCAGGATATGAATACAGAGTTTACGGGAGTATCAGGCCCGCAGCTCTGATCCGGATACCAGTCTTTTTTGTTTATCTGAACCTTGACAACTAAATACCGCTCCTCTTGAAAAAACTTGTCCGGAGAAGTATCGCAATGATGCGCCTTAGATATGGCGGAGAGCGTGCCAGGGATAAAAAGAAGGAGGAATGAGAAATAGCTGCAAAAACACCAATTCAAGTAAAAAGGAGACCAGATGAATAGTAAAAAGAATATTGTAAAGACAGGTAACAAAGCATACAAAGAAGTTAAGCTTGATGGTATGGGTGATGGCAGGTCATACAAGAATCCGCTTACCAGGGCTTTTCAGTATGAGTACGCACTATACATAGTAGTATCTGATATGTTTGCCTATGTAAATTGCAGATCCATGTGTATTGAAAGTCTCATGCTTTATTTTAAAGAGCTTTCCCATTCAGATGAGATAGGAAAAGAAATTAATGAAGATACCCTGGGAGATAAGAAGTCAAAAAAGACTCAGGAAGGTCTTTTTGCAGAGATGACCATGATGGTTGCAAGGGACGTGGCAGGTCATCTCACATTTCCAATGATGAGCGTCTGCCAGGCTGAAGCCCACGTAGCCACCAATGATGATGGAACACACACTTTTATTTTTGAGGATGGAATATACGCATTTAGTGTTCGTCTTGATTTACCCAAGAAAGGCAACCCCAAAAGGATCCTGGTTACAGACCTTGGATCAGCGAATGTAAACTGATACCCGGACAATGGGGGCATTCTGTCATGTCGGTGTCCAACAATCTGGGTGTCAGTTTATTATGCTCGTACCGACTCTTGAATTTGCCCTGTTGCCATAATCCTGATCATAACGATGCTCAGATCACTTTTGTGTGTTGCTTCTTGAAAAAAACAATCATCGGGTTCTATAATCAAGATGTATTGTAGGAGGGATTTTTCATGTTACATATCATTATTCTGAACAAAAACTATTTTCCATCTAAACTTAATCTGGTAAAGCCAAATGACAAGGTTATTGTTTTGGCATCACCTGACGGTGCTATACCTGTGTCTGCATATCAGGATGAATCATTAAAGAATATGGAAGTAAAACTCCTTCCAGAGCTTAAAGATACAACATCCCCGGATGGGAAGAATATTCTCAGAATTATGCAGGCTATGCTTATAGGACAGCTTATAGCAACAGAAAAGGATTTTGAAATATACACAGATGATAATGCCCTGCTGAAGGCTCTGTCACCATTTCTTTTGAAAAAACCAGCTGCAAGGAGAAAGAGCTCGTTAAAGCCGTCTGAGATAAAAGGTGAAATATTGGCTGAGGATACTTCTGCCAATGTTGAGGAAGAGCCTAAAAAGAATCCGAAAGAAGGAACAGTAAAAAAGCCTTTAAAGAAAACATCAGATAACAAAATTGAGATTGGAGAAGCAGAGAAGACTACTGAAGTGGCAGTGGAAGCTGAAAAGCCAAAGGATAACAAAGCTAAAGCAAAGAAGAAGGCTTCTAAGGTCACAAAAGCAGATGTGCAGACAAGGCCTGCAAAACTCCCAACTCAGGGAGAAGTAAAAAGAATTCTTGGAGCAGCCAACAGCGGATATGCAAAGCCAATAATGGAAGTAATAAAGAAGTCTAATCAGATCACATTTGAAATGGATCTGAGGATGAAGCTGGTTGAAGCCGGGATGGAGGCAAGTCAGTGTCAGGATATTGCCAGAACTATAAATGAAGAGTTTGGAAAAATGCTTCCGGCATCAATGTGACAGGAACGATTATCAAAAATAATAATTTTGTCTACTGGAAGCTGGAGTGTTCAGGGATTTACATCTTCCCACCTGGGAAGAGGAGTCGCATTTTGACAGGGTTAAGGCAAAGGGAAGTAATTTCCTTGTTATTGACTGCCTGTTTTCAGTGGACAGGATTGATCAGCTTTGATCTAAAAGTGAAATAATGACACATGTTCCACCGGCAGGTGCGTTTTCTATTTTGACGCCAATGCCGGTGTTTTTTTTATCTGCCTTACAAAACAGTTTTATTCTCTTATTTACATTTCTAAGACCAATGCTGTCAAAATCGTTATTTTCTTCATTGATATATGCATTCAGGTCATGGAGCTTATCTTCCGGAATACCTGCGCCGTTGTCTGTAACGCTAATTGTGAGAGTGTTACGATCTGTTTTACGGGCGCTTACAACAATAAGTCCGCCCGTTCTTATGGAGCGCATACCATGATAGATAGCATTTTCTATTACCGGCTGTAGAATAAGCTTGGGCATCTGAAATGAGTATAGGGTTGTAGGTATATCAATCCTGAGTTGATATTGGTTTTTGAAGCGGTACTCCAAAAGAGAAACATATTGTTTAATGTGGTTTATTTCATCCCAAAGGCTTACTGAAGCATTTAAGTCACTGATGCTGTAGCGCAGAATTGAGCCAAGGGAAGCTGCCATGTCAGAAGTCACATCATCGTCGTTGATTGCTGCCATCATGGAAATTGACTCCAAAGTATTGTATAAAAAGTGCGGATTGATCTGGGATTGAAGCATTTGGAGTTCCAGTTCGTTTGAATTGATTTTTTCAATGTAAACTTCTTTTATTAAGGAGTTTATTTTATCTATCAGTGAGTTATAGGAAATGGCAAGCTTACCAACTTCGTCACGGGTATCAAACCTGACATGATTTGAAAAATCACCATCTTCTGCCATTCTCATCATTGAGCTTAAAAGAGTTATTGGAGAAACAACTTTTCGTATTGCAAAAAGAGTAATCAGTAAAATGACAAAGATAATAAGGATTAGCTGCAAGAAATTCGTGAACTGAATCTTGGTTAATCCTCCAAGCAGATCATCAGCCGGAGCAATGCTTACTATCCGAAGACCGAATTTATCAGAAAACAGGCTTGATGAATAACACTTTGTTCCATCCATATCTAATTGAAAAAAGCTGTCTTGAGTTTGTTGTGGAACTGACATGATAGCGTTATGGGTTGGAACGTTGTTAGCTGTAAATTCATTTTTTGTGTCATAAATACAGTAGTTTCCGTTCATTATCAGGATACGTTGATTTTTGCCAATGCTTATTTCTTTACATAGTTTTTCGAGGTATTTTACTTCAGTATTTACAAGAAGGACACCTATGACTGATCCTGTCTTCAGTTGTACGATTCCCCGGGCTATGCCAAAGACATACACCGGCTTTAGGTGGTCATTGACTATGTGGGGAAGTTCGTAGGTTTTTACAAATACCGGTTTTCCAAATCTATCTATTGTTTCTTCAAACCAGGACTCACCTGTGGGATCAAAGGGAGCATAAATGGCATATTTTACCTTGTAATCTCCATCACCCTTTGTGTTGAAGATATAGCAGGAGTTAACTTCATTCTTATAGGTCATGATCTGTTCAAAGATCTGCTCATTTTGTCGCTGAAATTCATAGCTGTTATTTCCTGTTTCATTGAAATCAGATAAAAGAGACATATAGGTGGTGTCGTTTATCTTATAAGTAAGAGGAATCTTTGTCACATTAGATATATCAGAGATGTAGCTGTCGATTTTATCCAGAAGCTGTTTATTGTTGCTGGAGTGGACATCATAATAAGTGGCAAGTCTCTCTTTTGTATAGAGATTTGCCGAAATCAGGATAGAACCTGAAAGCAGTACAAAGGCTAACAGGATTATAAGAGTAAACTTTACTACAATTGAAAGGTTTCGGATAAAATCAACAATCTTTTTCATTGCACCAGCTATGTCTGAAACACATTTATAGATTATAATTAATGCTAATTGTACAGACTTATTTTTTTTATATCAAGATTCAGGGAGGGATTATCATGAACATTCTGCTTGTCGATGATGATGAAGTCATCAGGCTTGGAATGCGCAAGGTTATAGACAAAGCTGACAGGGACTGGCACGTGTGTGGAGAGGTTTCTGATGGCGCGATGGCTCTTGATTTTCTCTCAGGAAATAGGGATGTGGATCTTATTATCTGTGATGTAAGAATGCCGATCATGGATGGCCTGGAGCTCATAGAGATTCTTGGAAACAGAGATGAGATTAAAACAAAGATAATAATGCTAAGTGGTTACAATGACTTTGAGTATGTCAGAAGTGCATTTATGAATGGTGCATGTGATTACATATTAAAACCATTTAAAAAAGAGGAGCTTATTGCTCTCATAGAGAAGATTGAGCTACAGATAAGCGATGAGAAATGTTCCAAACAGACCCATGATGAGAATAATGATTTCCTTATAACAGAGTTGCTTAGACGCTTATCTACCAGCAGTGAAAAAGAGGCTCCGGGGTACTTAAAGCGCCTTAGAGATCTGAATTTGTGCGCAGAGCGCAGGTACTGTGCTGTTATTTACATTGAAGCAGATCAGTACTATCGTCAGTTTTTGCAAAAAGCCCAATATTCAAAAGCTCTTTCAGGTATATATAGGGAAGCTGTTATGATAGGGCGTGGGAGTAAATCATTAGACATAATCTCTACGTTAGATGGCCAGTACATTATATTTCTTGTTTTTTCAGATTCCGTTTCTGAAATAACAGAATATGCCCGGAAACTATTTGAAGAGCTCAACAAAGAAAGTGATTCGGACCAATCAGTAACTGTTGGGATCAGTGACATAAGTGATAAAATGAATGCTTTTTCGTCGCTTTTCAGACAGTCAAAGGATGCCGCTATGGGGAGGTTTTATCTCGGGCAGAAACAGCTTATTAAATATAATGATATAGAGGATAAAGTGATTGAAATCCATTATGATCAGGGACCCGCAGTAAAGGAGCTGGTACATTGGATCACTATGTGTGATTACATGAAGTCCAAAGAAATAATGGATAGAGTATTTCTGGACCTTAGCTATTGCAGAGAAAATGTCTTTAGGAATCATATACATGAGATAGTGGATCAGCTCTGTGCAAAAGCGGAAGCATTTGCTGACTATTATAATGCAAATGCACAGGAGATAAATTTCTGTATAGATTATCTGAACACCTATAGGGAACTAAAGACATACATGAGCTATATTCTAAAAAATTCCATTGAATACATAAAAAATGAAAAGGAGAAGAGAAGCGGGCGCCGGATAGAAATGGCTAAAGAGTATATATCAACCCATTATTCTGAATCATTTACCCTCTCCGATCTGGCTGACTATGTGGAGCTGAATGCCTCATATTTCAGTAATCTGTTTAAAAACGAAACCGGAGTGAACTTCTCTGAATATGTTATGAATGTGCGAATGGACAAGGCAAAAGAGTTACTTAAAGATCCTAAAATAAAAATTTATGAGATTGGCAATCTTGTGGGATATGAAGATGCTGTGTCCTTTGGCAGGGCTTTTAAAAAGAAATGGGGAATATCCCCAAAGGAATATAGGAATTCTGTTTATTAAAAATATGCAGTTCTTTTGAATATCCAAAAAATTGTATGGTAATCAAAAGGACTGCTGTTTTTTAGATACGTCTCTGTTGCTATACTCAACCTACAGAGTTGAGTTAGAAATTAAATCTGTTGACCACCCTTTGGCCCTGCCTGAAGAAGCAGCCTTAGGGCCAAGGCAGGAGGAGAAAAGGGATGTTTGGAGCGATAGAAGCCGGCGGCACAAAAATGATAGTCGCCATTGGAGATGAGGATAGTAATGTCATAGCATCAAGTGAGATAAAGACAACTACTCCTGAAGAGACCATGCCACATATTTTTGATTTTTTCAGGAAGTACGAAATAGAGGCAATAGGGATAGGTGCATTTGGCCCTGTATGTCTTGACATTTTCTCGAAGGATTATGGAAGGGTAGGAAAGAGTCCTAAACTTCCCTGGGTCGGTTTTTCCTGGACTGAAGCTTTTAAAGATGCCGGATATCCGGTAGTTGTTGATACAGATGTAAATGTTGCAGCTATAGGAGAGGTTGTCTTTGGAAATGGAAAGAATCTGAAGGATGTTATTTACATCACCATTGGCACCGGGATAGGCGTAGGAGTATACAGCCAGGGGAAGCTCCTCCATGGAATGTTTCATCCTGAGGCAGGACATATTCTTCTTACAAGAGATAAGGACGACAAGTTTACCGGTATATGCCCGTATCACAATAATTGTTTTGAGGGACTTGCCTCAGGACCGGCAATAAAAGCCAGGTATGGTACTGATGCTTTCAATCTGCAGCACAGAGAAGAAGTATGGAATTTGGAGGCGGAATATATTGCCAAGGCTCTTATGCAGTTCATATGCTGCTATTCTCCAAGAAGAATTATTTTGGGTGGCGGCGTAATGCATGTAGATAAGCTTTTTCCACTTATTCGGAAAAAGACGCTTGAATACCTGAATGGGTATATTAGTACTGAAGAACTGAAAGATATAGACAACTATGTTATGCCTGCGGGCCTAGGCGGCGAGCAGGGAATAAAAGGCGCACTTTTCATGGCCAAAAGCGCCAGATAAAATATGATCATTTGCTGCAGCTTTGATAAATAAATTAAAGACTTTTTGTATATGGGAGGATTTGCGTAATGAATAAAAAACATTTAGCAATGCTGCTTTCTGGAATCTTGTCAGTAGCAAGTCTGGCCGGGTGCGGGCAGGCAACAGATGGCACTGATGTTTCATCTGTAAATGAAACAGTAAATAACGAGGCTGAGAATACAGCTTCAGAAACTTATGGATCAGATACAGGTTCTGCATCGGTATCCGAGGGTCTTTCGGGCAAGATCAGTGTTGCCAGCAATCGAACGGATCTCGAAGACAAACTTGCTGAGTATGCACAGAAATTTATGGATAGTCATCCCGGCACGACTGTAGAATTTGAGACTATTAAGGAATACGATGATGTAATTCCCACAAGGATTGCAGGAGGAGAAGCACCTGATCTGTTCTATGTTGTGGATCCTATAAATCAGGATACCTATAAAGATTACTTTATGCCGATTGATGACCTGCCTTTTACAGAAAAGGACATTCTGTTTATGAAAATGGACGTGGGACAGATGGAAAGCTATATGTTTTACCGCTTACGGTATCTTACTGCGGAATGGTATACAACAAAGCAGCTTTTGCGACTGCAGGAATTGATAATGTTCCCAAAACCGTAGATGAGTTTTATGAAGCGTGTGAAAAACTTGATGCTGCAGGGATTACTCCTGTGGGGACTGCCTTTAAGGATATTTGGCCTATTTATGCATGGTGCGGATGGGGTGAAGTTACACTTACTGCAGGAGACAAGCGCGGTGAAAATAAGTATGCGCAACAGGACGAGATATATGACGATGTGATGTTGGCGTCAATGGATATTGTAAGGAACCTATATAAGAAGGGCTGGCTGGAAGAAGATATCATGTCTGCGAACTGGGATCAGTTCAAATTGGATCTTGCACAGGGCAAGACAGCAATGCACTATTCGGAAACCTGGCTTCCTGCACAGTTTGTCGAACTTGGAGCTAAACCTGAGGATATTGGAATGTTCCCATTCCCCGGTGCTAAGAATATTAAGGCAGGTGCCGGAAAACAATGGGGAGTTTCAAAAGATACACAGAATCCGGAACTTGCAAAGGCTTTTCTCTCGTATATGCTTGAAAATCCCGTGGCTGAGACTGACATTCCCTCCAATAAAAACATTGAAGTCAATGATCAGTTTGTTGCCGAGCTCTTGTCCTATGGTATTGAGCCCTTGGAACCAATTGTTGGAGATGCAACTTTCTCTAACATAAAGAATGATATTGAGCTCGATGGGCAGAAGTTTTTCCTTACTTATGTTATGGAAGAAAATGACGAAAAGGCCGCGCAGCTCATAGCGGATTGGAATGTAAAGTGGGCAGAGGCAAGAGCCAGATACATAAACTAATAGGTTTGTTTATGGATTGCTAAATATATTGGCAGTATTGCTGATTGGCAATGCTGCCATTATTATGCCCAAAAGAAAGGATATTTTATGAAATCAAAGACTAAAGACAGAATATATATCTTATGCTTTTTGTCACTGCCGGTTGCGCTCCTTATACTTTTTTCTTACTATCCGCTGATCAAACTCATACAGCTTTCTTTTACAGACTGGAATGGTATGAGTAAGGAAATAAAGTATATAGGAATCAGGAATTATCAGGAGATATTTTCACAAAAAGAATTATTTCAGACTTTTGCGAACAACATGGCCTATGTAGTTACGGCGATCATCCAGCAGGTGGCGGGGCTTTTTCTTGCCATTTTACTAAACAGTAATATTAAGATGAAGACCACCTTCAGAGCTATACTTTTCATGCCTTACATTATTAATGGTGTTGCAGTGGCATTCATGTTCAACTACTTATATGACTATTCCAATTCCCCAATAAATTTTCTGCTAAATCTTTTGGGGCTTGAATCTGTACATTTTATCAGCAGTAGTTATATGACAAACTTTGCGCTGTCTTTTATAAGCTTTTGGAAATATGTGGGATGGACAATGGTTATTTATATAGCAGCACTTCAATCCGTACCTGGGGATGTCTATGAGGCGGCACGAATTGATGGGGCAGGATTTTTTCAGACTGTTGGATATATTACGCTTCCTAACATTAAGACAATGCTTGAAGTATCTCTTTTGCTTAGCTTAAACGGTGCGCTGCAGGTATACTTTGAACCATTTCTCATAACAAAAGGCGGACCAAATGGCCGCACTGCGACATTTATCAGTAAGTCACTGGAACTTGCCTATTCTTATTCCAAATATGGAAAGGCAGCCGCTATGGGCGTAGTCCTGTTGATGATAATTCTGTTACTTGTTGCTGTGCAGAAGGTATTTTTAAAAGGGGATAAGTAGTATGCTTAATAAACAGAAAGAATCCATAGAATCTATTTTTATAATTAGTAACAAAGTCGGAAGAACACTTATCTATCTCTTGATGGGAGTCGGAATTATCTCGGTTTTTGCACCGCTTTTTATAGTCCTTAATGTATCTTTAAAGACCAACGAAGAGTATATGATGAGTGGAGTATTGAGCCTTCCTGAACATATTACAAACGCAGGTAACTATGTAAGGGCATTTGTGGAAGGAAATTTTATAACAGGTTTTATAAATACAGCTATTTTGGTGATCATATCTGTACCAATAACTATTATAGTGGCATCGCTTGTGGCCTATACACTTTCTCGATTTGAATTTAAATTACGAGGTGTTTTGTTTCTGGCATTTCTTATACCTACTTTTATTCCGGGTATGACGGTTACTATAGCAACATTTCAGGTCATTAAGGCACTTGGGGTATATAATACGCTTTTAGCGGGAATTGTACTCTATATTGGTACTGATATAATGCAGATTTATATTTTTTTGCAGTTTATCAATAATGTTCCGGTGTCTCTTGACGAAAGTGCAAGGCTTGATGGGGCAGGAAGGTTCAGAATATATACGAGCATTATACTTCCGCAGCTAAGGCCTGCTATTGCAACTACAGTAATATTGAAACTGCTGGGGATATACAATGACTTTTTTACACCCTATATGTATATGCCTAAAATAAGAACAGTTGCCACAAGTCTATATGCTTTTTCAGGTGATAAGCTGGCAGAATGGCCATTAATGAGTGCGGCTATCGTGCTTGTTGCGATTCCGACAATTGTCATATATATCTTTTTACAGAGACATATTATAAGCGGTGTAACCGATGGAGCTGTCAAATAGGAGGATTTATATATATGAAAAGAATAGATCTTAAAGAATGGAAAATGAAAAGGATAAAAGACCATTCAGAATACACTACGTCGGTACCTGGCAGTGTTCTTAGTACACTACAGGCGGACAATGTAATTCCGGATCCATTTGTGGGAGATAATGAAAAATATGCCCTGGAAATAATGGAAGAGGATTTTGAATACGAGACAACATTTGATTGTCAGGAGCAATTATTTACTTTTCAAAAGAACGAGCTGGTTTTTGAGGGAATAGATACCATAGCTGATATTACTTTAAATGGAAAAGAACTATTTTCTGCAGACAATATGCACAGAACTTATAGGATTGATGTTAGTAACATTCTTAGGGAGAAAGACAATCTGCTTAAAGTGTACCTTCACTCTCCGCTAAAGTATATCAGAAAGGCTTATGAGGAGTGTGAGTGTGATGGATCTGAGGATGCGATGGAGGGCTTTGCTCACATCCGAAAAGCGCACTGTATGTTTGGCTGGGATTGGGGACCAAGGATCCCGGATGCAGGTATTTTCAGACCTGTCTATCTTCTTGGAATTGAAGATGCAAGAATAGAAAATGTTAGAATACATCAGGAGCACGATGGTAACGAAGTGAGTCTGTGCGTGGCCATAGATGAAGAAATCGTTTCCAATAAAGCATTCATTTCTTATGATGTGATAATTATTTCGCCTTTGGGAGAATGCACAACTCTGACAGATTATAAAAGAGGGCAGATTATACGGATAGAGAATCCAATGCTCTGGTGGCCAAATGGATTTGGAGACCAGAATCTCTATACCGTTCGAATTATACAGAGATCCGGGCAAAAAGTAACGGATGAAGTTACAAAGCGAATTGGACTTAGGACTCTGACTTTGTCGCGTAAAAAGGACAGGTGGGGCGAGAGTTTTTCACACTGCGTAAACGGAGTAGACATTTTTGCTATGGGAGCAGATTATATTCCGGAAGATAATTATCTGACAAGGATAACAGCTGATAGGACCAGAAAGCTTTTGGATAATTGTAAAGTGGCAAATTTTAATGCCATCAGAGTGTGGGGTGGTGGATTTTTTCCCGGGGATGAATTTTACGACCTCTGTGATGAAATGGGATTTATAGTGTGGCAGGATCTTATGTTTGCCTGCGCTGTATATGATCTAAACGAGAAATTTGAAAACAACATTCATATGGAAATAAAGGACAACATAAGAAGGATTGCAGACCATGCTTGCCTGGGACTTATCTGTGGAAATAACGAGATGGAGATGTTCGTCAAGGAGGGCCTTTGGGTAAAGACTCATAAGCAACGGGCGGATTATATAAAGATGTATGAATATCTCTTTCCTAAGTGGATCCACGAGTACGCGCCAGATACAGTTTACTGGCCTTCAAGTCCGTCATCAGGAGGAGCTTTTGATGAGCCTAATGATGACAAAAGGGGTGATGTGCATTACTGGGAAGTATGGCACAGTAACAAGCCCTTCACCGAGTATAGAAAGCATTTCTTCAGATATCTGTCTGAGTTTGGATTTCAGTCCATTCCATCGAAGAATACACTTAAGAAGGTTATGGAAAAGGAGTCAGACTTTAATCTCTTTTCCTATAACATGGAAAAGCATCAAAGAAACAGCTCTGCTAATGCGAAGATCATGCAGTATATGCAGGCAACATTCAGGTACCCCACTGATTTTGACACCCTGACCTATGCATCACAGCTTCTGGCAGGTGAGGCAATCAGATATGGAGTAGAGCATTTCAGAAGAAACCGTGGACGATGTATGGGAGCAATCTACTGGCAGCTTAATGACTGCTGGCCGGTTATCAGCTGGGCGTCAATTGACTATTACGGAAGATGGAAAGCACTGCATTACTATGCAAAGAGGTTCTTTTCACCTATACTTATCAGTTGTGAGGAAACGAGTATGGTATCGGAAGGAATACAGGTGAATTCTGAAAGAACTTCTTTTACACCTGCGATAAGACTTAACGTTTCCAATGAGACAATGAAGGAAAGGAGATTGACAATCGAATGGGAGCTTCGTGATGCAAGTGGAGCCAAGCGCTCAAAAGAAAGGGCCATCAATCAGACAATTCCGCCACTTAGCGCTGTGTGGGTAGATGAAGAGCATTTTCATGGAATAGATATATATTCAGATTATGTTTCTTTTAGAGTCAAAGAAGATCAAAAGGTTGTATCTTCGGGAAGTGTTCTCTTTGTTCCGGCAAAGTATTTCGGTTTTGAGGATCCGCAGCTTACGATATTGTCTGTTTCTGAAAAGGAAATACGGATAGAAGCGAAAGCCTTTGCAAAAAATGTTGAGATCAGGAATGAAGATGATGACCTGGTGCTGGATGACAATTTCTTTGATATGGATCCCGGTGAGAAGGTGATCAGGATAAGAAAAGGAAATGCTGTTGGTCTAAAGTTAAGGAGTGTTTATGATATACATTAAGATTTGGAGGAAGAAATGGCATTACTAAAGCTGACACCGGCATGCAAGGATTATATATGGGGTGGCGACAAGCTTATAAAAGCAAATGATAAATCCTGTAACAGCTCCAGACTGGCTGAGACTTGGGAGGTGTCCTGTCATGAGGATGGACCAAGTATCATAGCCGAGGGCGATGGCATGGGTGAGACACTTTCAGATAAGTCAGAATGGACAGAGATTAGATATAAAAAAAGGAGACAGTATCTTCATATCTGCCGGAAGCGGAGAATATGAAATAGAAGGAGCCCTTGAAGGACTGCTCACAAGAGTGTGAATAATGAAACGCGTTGATTTTGAGAACGGAAAAACTTTTAATAATATTCTGGCCACAGCTATTCCCATGCTTGTGGCCCAGATCATCAATCTTTTATACAACATTGTAGACAGAATATATATAGCCCGAATACCTGATATTGGAACAGTGGCTCTTGGGGCAGTGCCTGCTTTATAACTATGCTTTTTACTGTAAGCAGCATAATACGCGCTAATAAGAACAAAAAATATGAAAGGTGATGATAATCATGAATGAGTACATGGTAGAAAAATACAGACAGCTTAACAAATATGCCAGAAAGGGGGAGATACTTTTTGTTGGTTCTTCTCTGATGGAACATTTTTCGATAAACGAAATCCTTATGAGCAGGGGAATGGATCTTTGCATCTATAATCGCGGAATAAGCGGATACACCATTCCGGAGCTGCTTGAATCCATGGATGAGCAGATATTTGATCTTGAGCCATCGGTGATCTTTATTAATATCGGGACCAATGATATCAGTAAGCCGGAAATGACGAGGGAACAGTTTGAAGCTGACTATAGGAAGGTTTTGGGACTTATAAAAGACAGGCTCCCAAAATCAAAGGTTTATGTTATGGCTTTTTATCCTGTAAATGTGGCAGTGGCAGAGCGGGTAGCAGCGTGGCCTGAGGCGCCAGCAGCTGCCAGGCTTCGGCTTGAAAGGCTTGAAGAAGCAAATGAAATAACCGCCAGGCTGGCTGATGAGTTTGGTTACACATTCATAGATGTAAATCAGGGCCTTACCCGGGAAGATGGTCAGACCCTGGAGGAGTATTCCAGCGACGGCATACATCTGTGGCCATCTGCCTATGAATTGATATTCGACAACATATTAAACAGAACAACTCTGGTTTGAATATATTAAAAAAGTATAAAAAGACAATATCTGAGTGTAAAGACTCTCTGACAACGGTGGAATATACTTCCTTTAAACAATCGTTTACAGCAAACGAAACATTTATATAGAAGCAATGACAGAAAACTCTTTGGTGTTTGTGGCGGTATTGCAGAATAGGCTAAAACAAAGCCAGTTAAAAGACAAATGCCTCCATGATTATAGCGTGGAGGCGTTTTATTGCTTATAATATTTAGAAGACAAGCTGGAACCTTTTGATGAGGAGTCCTTTAATGATTCTTCCAGAAGATTTGTCGCTGTAGTAACCGATTGTCGGAATGGAACGCCGATATTCTTTGAAAAAGGCAAATGCAGGGATATTTGTGATAGCACCTTCAGAACCTGTCACAGTAGGACGTGTGGCAATAATGAATGTTACACTATGCGGACAGCTTGCAAGGGACTACTGCTGTTCCCAGGAAGATGTTTTTGCGGGTTCTGTCCGTTTGGATGATTATATTCCTGACCTCTGGTATGATGCATGGAAACAGATGGAGCCCTATATAACTTTCAGCAGACATATGCCAGGCTATCTGGAATGTCAGGTTTTATCCGATGAATATTGGTAGGAAAGGGGAAAGATAAATGGCAGATAAAGAATTTACTATTGATGATCTTTTTAAACTTGCAGAAGGAATGACCAAAAAGATGCATGAATTGGGAAGTCAAAAGGGCATGGAAGAGAAAGTTGCTCAGGCAATGCTTAATGCAACTGATCCAGACAGTAGATTTAAAGCTGATATAGCCATGAAACTCAGTTCCGCGATTAGCATTATGAATATGCTTGTATCATATATTAACAAACCTGTCAGAAAAGAGGGCACTATGCAGCATAAGCTTGACGGGTATGTGATGATAGATGAATTCCCTGTTGCTGAAGGAGCACTTGTTGAGATTTGGCAGGATGAAGGCTGGCGCCTGGGTAAACTTCTTCAGGATCCCAAAACCAAGCAGAGTAAGATAATAGATCCTGTAGGTAACAAAGTATTAGTTGAGAAGATTGAACAGATTAGAGCACGCATCAGATGAGTGTGTAAAAAGTGTCTGATGTGTTGGGAGGAATGAAATGCTTACAGTAGAACGCGCAAAAGAAATCAATAAAAACTATGTGAAAGAAGGCTGCCATAGGAATAAATACCATACTGATCATAATGTAAATAATAGCAGCTCTTTGTGTTGGACTGGCATTTGCCTACTACACGCTGAAATGGAGAAAAAGAAGTGAACAACAAACTTGAACGAATCACTAACCGGATTTGGATCATGCCATTTGAAGAGTGGCGTGACAGACCAAATCTTGGTTATATAAGAGGAGATAAGTACAATGTGGCTGTTGATGCAGGGCATTCTGTAAACCATGTTGAGCAGTTTTATGAACTGCTGGAGGCTGAAAACCTACCCCTGCCGGACATCACAGTAATTACTCACTGGCACTGGGACCACACCTTCGGAATGCATGCGGTAAATGGTCTTTGCATAACGAACAGCATAACAAACATGCATTTAAAGGATTATAAGAAGAAGCTGGAGGCTGAGGGGACAGAAGAGTTCCTTTCCATGTATGATGCAATCCGCAATGAATATCCCGGGAATACCCCGATTATTGTCACACTTGCAGATATAGTATTTGACGGGAATATGTCGCTTGATCTTGGAGGGTGCACTGTGAACCTTCTTCAGACCAAGGCACCTCATACTGATGATTCAACACTTGTGTTTATCCCTGAAGAAAAGGTGTTGTTCATCGGGGATTCTGCCTGTGGAGCTTTACCTGACTGGCAGAAAGACCCTGGACTTTGCAAAAAACTTGCAGACTGTATATCCTCTATGGATGCTGATACAGTCATAGATGGCCACTGGGTAAAGCAAACCAAAGAAGAAGCGCTAAACGATATCATGACAGATATCTGATAAGAGATGCTATGAAACTGATTCATCTGAACAAAAACGACGTAACCGCTCTCTACCATGAAAGAATGGTCAATGACTTCATTGAGGATGAGCTCAAGCCTCTTTGGGTTATCCATAACGCTATGGACGAAGGAAATTATGAACCACTTGGGTTGTCTGATGGAGCAGAGCTGTATGGGTATACATTCCTTGTTCGCCAGGGCAGGAACTATCTTGTCGATTATCTTGCCATATTCCGAGACGTCAGAAACCAAGGTATCGGATCTGAGATGTTAGGACTTCTTGGAAACTATCTTGCAGATGCAGAAATGATAATGTTAGAGGTAGAAGATCCTGCTTTCGCTGAAAATGAGGTGCTGCGAAACATTCAGGAAAGACGCATAAAGTTTTATAATCGAAATGGCTGGAGTGACACCGGTCTCAGAGTAAAGTGTTTTAACGTTCCATTCATCGTTCTAAAGCAGATTAATAGCCAAGGTATGGATTGGAACAGACTTTGGGAAACATACCAGGCATTCTACAGGAGTGTTCTCCCCAAGAAAATGTTTGATGAAAATATAAAATATCTGGATTATAACAATGAACACGGAGATTTATGCTAAAACAGGCGCTTTTATCAAAAGGAGGTCATCTATGTATAAGATCGTGGCAAGATTAACAGTAAAGACAGATAAGATATGGATGAACTTGTAAAGTATCTGTGAATCATTTTTTCATTAATGATGACAATACAGAATATTTTCAATTGTATTGAAAGCCCTCATAATGGTTGTATGAGGGCTTTTGATATGGATAAATTTAAACTTACAAAAATTATTGAAAATAGCGGAAATGGCTATGAAGAGTACCACTTTGAAGTGACCAATGAAGCGGACACGGATATTTATCTTTCATGCGTTGAAATGTTCCTATGCTACGACCTGTGTGTGAAAGGGTTATCTTCAGGGAAATACTCAGTTTTTAGAAGTGGACGACATAAGAACGATATGCCGGGAGTATTTGTTACCGGAGAGGTAGATGACAGACTCTTTGACGTTTCATCAGGCATGACAGAAAGTGGTGACAAGGAAACTGTGGATGACGCATTAAGCGGCGGGTATCTTATTTCCAGTGACCACCTTACACTTATCAAAGACCATAAGGGTAAGACTCTTGCCATTGAGTTCCTTACCGGAAGAGATCAGCTTTTTGAGACAAGGATAAAACTGGATTCTAATGCAAACATTGAATATATCAAGTCGGATGTGATCTTTAATATATATATTTCTCCCGGTGAAACTGTAAACACAGAGAGCATGCGCATAGCTCTTGTAGATGATACGCAAAAAGAAATAGAATCCTTTGCAAGCAGGAAAACAGCGCTCTATGGTTCAAGGAATACAAGAAGGCCGGCTGTTTTCTGCACATGGTATTTCTATGAACTAAATGTTACTTATGAAGATGTAAAGACAAATCTTGAGATCATGAAAAAGAGGCACCTTCCTTATGATGTATTTCAGGTTGACGAAGGATGGGAGAGAACTCTTGGAGAATATGAACCAAATGAGAAGTTTCCCATAACCATGGAAAAGCTGGCATCTGAGATCAGGGAAGCTGGTTTTGTACCTGGACTCTGGAGCAGCCCGTTTGTTGCACACGAATCGGCTACTATATGGACAAAGCATCCCGAATGGATATTGAAGGATAAAAATGGCCAGCCCTGCCTTTTCCCTATGAATGATACTGTATATTACGTATTTGACATTACGGATGAAGGTACTTGGGCGTATTTTAAAGACCTGTATCACATATTCACTTTCGAATGGGGGTATTCATATCATAAACTGGATTTTACAAGAGCTGCCGTAATCTATGAGGATGCAGATTTTTTTAACAAGAAGATCACCCTTGCAAAGGCCTACTATATGGCAGTAAAGGCTATCAGAGAAGGCATGGGAGAAGATGCATTTTTCCTTATGTGCGGAGGTCTTTATGACCCGATAATAGGACTTGTGGATGCTCAGAGAACAGGATCAGATGTGCTTTCCATGTGGAGCAGTAATATTAACAAGAATGGTAAGACTGCGCCCTATACCATAAGGCAGTCAGTAATGAGATATTACATGAACCTTTGGTGGGCTAATGATCCTGATGCGCTGATGGTCAGAAAAAGTGATGTGATGCAGCGCGGTTCACGACTTACACTGGGTCTTCTTAATGACGATGAGGTAAAGACCAGTGTAATGAACCAGTTTACAGGGGGCGGCATTATGTGCCAGACAGAGCCTCTTGATCAGATTTCAGATGAACGGCTCTTTGAGATAAGGCATGTCCTTCCTGTCTTGAACACAAAAGCTACACCCTTGGATGTCATGAGCAGTGAAAGATTTCCGGGAGCTATCAAAGTAAATATCCCGGGAATCGATGCAACGTACATTTGCACTACTAACTGGTCAGAAAGCGAGAGAAAAAAGCTTATACTCGATATGTCAGTTCTCACTAAAGACAAAAATGCAAAATATGTAGTTTGCGGTTTTTATTCCGGGATATATAAATCAGGTATTGGTGCTTGCGATATTGTGAACATGGGTGATATCAATCCGCATGCATCAGAGATAATCAAAGTACAAAAAATGTCCGATAAGCCAATAATAGTAGCATCGGACAATAACTACACAATGGGTGGGGAATGCCTTAATCTTGCAGTTAAAAATGAGGAACTCATAATCGAAGTACGAAACTTATTGCCTGTAGATTTAAATTACAAAGTTCTTTTACCGGAAGGCTTTGTTTATAGAGGAAAAGATTTAGTGGATGTTTTCATTCCATGGAAAAGTCCAGATATTAGAACAATTTCCTGTAGGGTTAAATTAGAAAAAAGATAGGAGGCATACGATGAAGATAGCAGTTATAGGACCTGGATCCATGGGACTTTTATACGGAGGAAAGCTTTCAAAATGCGCTGATGTTACACTCTTTGGAAACAACAGGGACCATATCAGAGAGATAAACGGAAACGGTGTAACTATGAAAAGGGAGGATTCAGAGAATCACTATGATGTGAAGGCAGTTTTAAACGGTCAGGATACCGGGATATACGACCTTGTCATACTATTTACAAAAGCCTATCTGACAGAAACTGCCCTTACAGAAAATCAGTCCATCATTGGCCCCAATACATATCTTCTTACACTTCAGAACGGCGCAGGACATGAGAATGTATTAAAGAAATTCGTCGATGAAAAAAGGGTTCTTCTGGGAACAACTGCGCAGGGAAGTTCCAGGGAAAACGCTCACGTAATAGTCAACAGTGGACTTGGTGACACCTCCATTGGAGCATTTGCACCCTGTGATGAAAACAGCGCATTTCTGCAAAGCATAAAGAACATTTTTGAAAGCGCAGGATTTCCTTGCGTGATAAGCGATAATATCAGACAGATGATATGGAACAAACTAATGATTAATGCTTCATCAAGCGTGCTTTCAGGAGTTCTTCAGGTAAAACAGGGCTATATTGCCGAAAACCCAGATGCATTTGAGATGTGCAAGAGTCTTATCAGTGATATATGTACTGTGGCAAATGCTGAAGGTATGTGCTTTGATACAAATGAACAGATAAACAGACTCTACACTCACCTTAAAAATGCTCCTGATGGCCTTACCAGTATCTATGCTGATCTTAAAAACGGAAGAAAGACAGAGGTTGATTACATAAGCGGTGCGGTTGTAACCGCTGCCATCAGAAACAATATAAAAGCTCCTTCGCAGGCGATGATTGTCCATATGGTCCATGCCATGGAAGGATTATATGACAATAAATGAGCAATCGGAAGTACAAGAAAGGAAATCATGATATGGCATCTACATTCAAAAACTTTGTAACAGAACTTCCGGATATTAAGAACATGGTTTTTAACATCACAGATTATGGAGCTATTTCCGGCGGCACTGTTCCATGTACAGAAGCAATCAAAAAAGCTATAGAGGAAGCCTCAAATAGTGGAGGCGGCCGGATTTTAGTGCCAAACGGCATATGGCTTACCGGCCCTATTGCTCTGAAATCAGGCATAGATCTCCATCTTGAGGATAATGCAGTTCTTATCTTCACCAAGAGCAAAGAGGATTATCCTCTTATCGTAACAGACTATGAAGGAATAAAAAGAATACGTGCTGTTTCCCAGATATCAGCGGAAAATGCTGAGAATATATCTATAACAGGCCGTGGTATCATAAACGGAAACGGCCATCTTTGGAGACCTGTGAAGCAGTTTAAGATGACAGACAGGCAGTGGAAAGCTCTTTTGAAAAAGTCCGAGTATGTAATTGACAGCAAAGAAGGCGGCGTCTGGGTGCCAACAAAGACCATTTATGATGCTCGCTTTGAGGGCGAAGTTTTTCCAGATGATTATGCTTCAGAAGAAGAGGCTCTTGAGAAGGCAAAAGAGTTTTTTGATTTTTACCGTCCGGTGATGGTCAGCTTAAGGCACTGTAAAAAGGTTCTTCTTGACGGAATAAGATTCCAGAATTCTGCCGCATGGAATATACATCCATACTTTTGCGAGGATCTGACTATATGTAATGTCTCTGTGAATAACCCTTATTATGCACAGAATGGAGATGGGATAGATGTTGATTCCTGCAACAGAGTGCACATACATCACTGTGATCTCCAGACAGGGGATGATGGCATCTGTCTTAAATCAGGAAAAGACAAAGAGGCAAGGAAGCTCTCAGGCCCTTGTCAGAATGTATATATCCATGACTGTAAAGTCGGGCAGAGCCATGGCGGTTTTGTAATAGGCAGTGAGATGTCCAGGGGTGTCAACAATGTACTTGTAAAAGATTGTACCTTTATAGACTCTGATGTGGGAATAAGATTCAAGAGTGCTCTTGGAAGAGGCGGAGTCGTAGAAAACATCTTCATGGAAAATATCCAAATGGTTAATATAAAGTCTGAATCTGTAATTATAACCATGGATTATATACATAATCTTATGGATTACAACGATCCGGTTTCCAATAGTACTGATCCTGAAGATATACCAGAATTTCGGAATATTTTCCTTAAGCAGTGCATTTCGTCTGATCCAGATGCCTACTACATGATCAGATCTCTCGAAGGACATCCAGAGACAGTTCATGACATATTTTTTGAAAAATGCAAACTTGGGTCTGCACTGTAACTAAGTATCTCAAAGTCATATGACTATTGTATGGAATATTTGCAAAAGACATAGGACATTTGCTATAGTAACTGCAAAAGTGGCACGACTATTGGAGGGGACATGATGAACAGAAGTGGACTGTCCGATGTAAAGGATGCTTATCTGGAAGAGCATGTAAATGCAGTACTGTCAAAGATATAATTGGTTGGGGCATGCTTAAAATAGCCGATATGAATACTGCTTATTCCTATGAGGTGGTCTCTTTATGGGGGATCTGGCTGTAGATTATTCTAAATCTGAGAGCAGCGGCTGAATGAAAAGGGGGAACAAACTCATGAGAGGTATCTTCATAGCTTTAATGCTTATCTGCCTTATCTACTCGGCTAGCATATATATGATAGGAAGTGGCACTTTTTCCTTCATGATATGGATTTTCGGAGCAGTTTTTTTCGGAACAGCCTTTTATCTGTCAGGAAATGGACGTTGGTACAGAATTCATATAATAATTCGCAGTTTTTTGCTTGGAGCCATATCCTTACTGCTTGTAATTACTGTAGTCTGTCTGATTTTAATGCTCAGTAATTTTAATGATAAGGGTATAAAAGATCTCGACTACATCGTAGTTCTCGGAGCTCAGATGAGGAATGACGGGCCAAGCACTATATTCAAGTACAGACTTGACGCAGCATATAACTATCTGGTAGAAAACCCAAAAACAGTCTGCATAGTCTCGGGCGGAAA
>JAEEGL011662707.1_pt1 | contig 24419 bp, 16 predicted proteins | sample 9134231 | NCBI WGS metagenome assembly JAEEGL01 (sample SAMN16246548, study PRJNA631951) | gut metagenome | biome: gut microbiome; feature: rumen; material: fiber-attached | host: Bos | place: Iran: Karaj | collected 2018-10
CCTGCATTATATATCTCCGTAACATCTTCTCTTTGCAATAATTTCTGTACAATATCAAATTGTTTTGAAACATTTTTTATTACTTCATATTTATATTCTTTAGGCATAAATGGAAGTGTATCTAGTCTCCAGAATTTTAAATTTTCATCATATTTTTCTGGGTAACTCATTGTTACTAAATGACCTACACACCAAGTAATAATCCATTCGTTAGATTCTATATAACTTCCTTTATTTGTTGTATTTATTTTTAAAGCCTTTGCAAATTCTCTTGCAACTGATGGCTTTTCGGTTATAATTAGTTTCAATTGTTTCAGTCCTTTTCATCTTTTTTATTTATTATACTAAAAAATTGTTTTTAGTTCAATATTTTATAGAATAAAAAACAGCATTACAGCTGTTTTTCTATATACTCATTTGCAATTTTTCTTGCATTTTTCATTTGATTTGATGTAATTTCATCTATAAATTCAAATTTGTCTAAAATTCTATTTATATAGTTTTCTTTTTTTAATATTTTAAAATCATATTTGAAATTAATATCAAACATAAAACCTATTAAATTTAATACTTTATCTGCTTCTGTTATTATATTTTTTCTATCCATTAGATTATTTTTATTAAATGTTTCTATTGCTTTATCAGATAATTTTGATTTATTTACTTCTTCAATTTCTTCCTTATTAGTCCAAAACATTTCTACTCCTTCGTAGAAAATATCAAGTTTATCAGCATCTCTTACAATTTTTGAAAATAGTAATTCTTGCTTAGTTAGTCCCTCTTCAATGTATAGTTTATTATGGTTTTTTATTGCTTTTAAAATAATATTATCATATTTATCTTCTTCTATATATTTTCTTATATATTTGTCCTTTTTCAATATTTCTACGCCTAAATCTCCATGATCTATGCTTTTATGGTCCTTAAATGTTTTATAAATTCTTTCTTGTTCAAATCTTCCTATATCATGCAATAGTCCAATTAGCTTTGAAAGCTCAATTTCTTCATTTGACAGATTTAAACTTTTTGCAATCTCACCTGTATTTTCCATTACTCTAAATGAATGTCCAAATTTTCTTTTAATCCTCTCGTCTTCTAAGTCATACTGTTGTATAAATTTTTCAAATTCTTTTTTTGCATTTTCTAAATTCATTTTATTTCCTCCTATTTTGTATTTTATCAAAACACAAATTTTTTTTCAATATAAAAAGAGATAGAAATATAAACTTAACTGTTCATATTTCTATCTCTTATACTTAATTCATACTAAATGACATTACAAAACCTGTTCCTTCAAGTAGTTGCATAATAACCGTAATCTGTTTAGCTTCTATTGCTTCCTTTTCTCCATTTATAATATCTAAAGATGTAATATAATAATTGCCAGATTTATCAGAATTACTTATATTAGTTACTTTAGAATAATTAAATAAGTTTTTCTCTACATATTTTTTAAATGCTTCTAATGAAGGATAATTCTTTTTCTTAAAATCATTATCAAGTAAATTGTATGCACTTTCATAATCTTTTAAGTTTATCATTCGGAAAAACTTTTCAATATTAGTATTTACTTTGTTACCATCTGATAAATTATTGTAATTTTTTGCAATTTCACTATCTTCTATTGTATAATCATCTAACAAAACTTTATATTGCATTACTCCACTAGTCAAAAAACTATACATATTGTTGTAATTATCTATAATTTTAATTTTATTCTCTTCAAATTTAAACTTTGTAAGATAACTTTTATTAATTATATCTTTAATATCATTTAGACGTTTAGCAAATGTATCGTAAGTTGAAAATCTTTTATTTTTATAACTTTCATCTAACATATTATATAGTTCTTGTGGATTATTTAACATTTTGTCTTTTAAATCTTGAAAATATTGTACTACTATATACTCTTTGGTTGCAGAAACTATCATACAGTAATTATAATTATTTTTTTCAATGTTTTTATCTACTTTTACTTCATCTTCTCTATCTTTTGTATAATTATTCTTTTTCATAAAATCTTCCCAAAATATTGAATATCTCTCATTTTCTGTATCTATTTTTATCATACAGTTAAATGGTACATTGTTAATTTTTGTGTAAGCCAATAATAAAATAGTATTTTCATCTATATTACACAAATACATTTCATCTATTGTTTTTGAATATTCAGAGTTTCCATTTATATTTTTATACCTTTTTATTTCTTCAATAATTAATTGGTCATTATTCTTGGCTTTTTCGTCATATTGTTTATCAAATACATTTTTTATTGCAGATATGCCTTCTTCTCTAAGTGTTTTTTTTATTTCTTCATCTGTCATTTGTATTCTTCCTGTGTCAAACTCCACATCTCCATTTACCTTTTCAAAATAATTTGTATATGTATTTAATATGTTTTTTACTGTAAAGTATATGTTATACTCATTCTCAATCTTTTTAAACTTTTTATCTATCATAAGGCCTATACCATCTTCTTCACCATAATCCTCTTTTTCATTTATGATAATTTTGGTATTACCATTTTTTATTTTTTTTATTAAAAAGAATATTAATACTATTATTAAAATTAATACTATTATTATTAATAGCAATTTTTTTTCTTTATTTTTCACCATTACCTCCAAATTAATTATTTAGGTTCATTCAAGTATATATATCCATATACGTTTAAGTCTGAAAATTTTCTAAAATGTACCCCACGCCAAGATCTTCCACTTCCTGCGTCACTTATCCATATTCCATCACTTGTAACACCTTCAACATATGCAACATGTCCATAGCTACTTCCACTTGGCATAGATACAAGAGAATTTGGTTTAGGTGTTGAACCATAATTAAACCAGCCTCCACTTATATTTTTAGAATAGTATTCTCCTCCATTTCCCATTTGAGTAGGGTATTTTTTATATTTAGTACCATATTGTTCTAAATACATACTTGCTCTACCATTAGCCCACCATGTACATTGAAATGGTGATAATTGATTATATGGTCTTGACCACCATGTTGGAAATGGTCCAGATTGATATTTAGAATCTCCATCATGAATTTGAGTATTTAGCATCTGATTATATTGTTGTGTTAGTTGTTCTGCTTCTGTTTGTGTTGTAATTCCTCCTGGATTTATTACTCCAATACCTCCGGTTCCAGAAGTATGATGCTGTTGCCATTCTTGATACCAATGTTGAGCATATTTATATCTTGTTGCAGTATTTCCTTTTGTTGCCTCAAAACTATCTCCTAAGAAAAATACTTCAAAATATCTTCCCCAATACCATGTTGCATATTCTAATTCACTTTCTTGGTCAGCTGCCATAATTACATCTCTAACTTTAGTATATTTATTATTTAATTCTTCCCATAAGTAGTCTAACTGACATTCTACATCTGTCCAATTTTTTCCTTTACTTGCTGCAAGCTTTTTTAAATTATCTAATCTACCTTTATACCATTGACATAGTCCCGAGCATCCAATTGAATTTACCACGTCTGGTTTAAAAGAACTTTCTCCTTGAATATTTCCCATTATCGCAGCAGCTCCAACAGGTGGAACTCCTTTTGCAAGTAAGTAGTCATATATTTGACCTTGTATTCCATCTATTCCACTTTTTCCACCAGTTTCTGCCATATCTGTAAAACCTTCTTGTAATTTTTCAATCGCAGCTAAAAATGTTTCTCTATTTTCTTTTGCTCCCGTAGCTCTTGATATTAAATATTTTGTAATATCAATCATATTAACTGTATCTGAGTTCTGTTCTAATGCTTTAAATAACCATTCTTTTATACTTAATATATTACTTCTTGCATTATAATGTTTATTAAATACTGATTTAAAATGAGTATTTTCAGAATATTCTCCTCCTGTAATATATTGTGATATGTCGTTAGTATTAGCACCAGATAAAGATACATTTGATTTATCAATATTATTATCATAACGATAATTATAATCCGTCTTGTTAAAACTTGTACCAACACTTCCACGTTTTCCATTTGGCTTACCATAACCATAACATATATATAAAGTTCCATCACTTGTAAATGAAATCTCTTCTCCTTCTCTTGGAGTACTATCATAAAGAGTTTCTTCTTGATTACCTGTTTCAAGATTACAAATTACTACATAATTACCATGTGCATATCCATCAGATGGATCACAGTAAAAATAATATACTTGATTACCAAAAGAAGTAGCTCCTGAATAATCTAAATTTTTAGCTGGCATATTATGTTTTATCTTTTTTAATGGTTTTCCATTTGAATAAAATGCTGTTCTTGTATATACATTGTCTTTTGAGATAAATAAATCCTTACTTTCATTATATGCTATAGATGACGTGTCTCTTTCGTATTCCGGTAAAGACTGTTTTCTGATATTATTTTCATCAAATGTTTTTGTTGTTTTATTAACTCGAATAAGTTTCATAACTCCAATTTCCGGGAATATTACATCTCCTGTTTTAGAGTCATATGCTATACTGTTTCCATGGCCAGAGAACTTTCCTTCTATAGAATCACATAATTTCATTGTATGTGCATCAGCTAAGTATAGTGAACAGACTTCTGAGCCGTTTTTCGCATTAACTGTTGCATATGCAATTAAGTCATCCCCTACAAAGCAAAATCCTTGTTGATGATTATCCCCATCTCCTTGTTTATCAGGCACATACTCAACGTAATTATCTTTATTTAACTGTCCTGTCTTTGGTGTTGAAGCAGCTGTTACTAAAGTATTATCCGAATTTTTTCCTGGTGTACTAATATAACCTGAAGAGATATTTTTTGTATATATATTTTTAACTCTAGTTATTCTTGTTGTTGTATAAGTTGCGAATTCATTTTCACGTTCTCCTGTAGCATGGACGTTTCTTCTATCATATCTAGTTGCTTGTGCTACTGCATCTTGATCAACTATATCTTCTTGTCCACCTAATTCTCCCTCTTTGGTATATGGCTTTTTAGGTATTGGTTTAAGCTCTGTAGAACTGCTATTTTCAGTTGTTTTTTTACCATTATATGTATATTTTTTTTCATATTTAGCACACCATGCATCTGCTAATGTTAATGCAATATCTAAGGTATTGGTTTTAGTAATGGTAGTATGTATCGCATAATATGGATCCCATCTTTCTCCATCTCCTATACCATGTTCTGTAGTTTTCCCATCTGTTATAACTTCCTCCCTAGTAATTTCTTTTACCTTTCCTTTTTCATCTATATTTTTATGGGTTTCATAGCTCACTTGTTCAAAGGAGATATCTACATCCGCCTCAGCATGTATTTTTGTATAGTCAGTATATGTATCTGTAACTACATTGGTTGTCTCGTTTAAATTATCATGTATAGTTATTTCTATTTTGCTATTTTTTACTAAATCGGCTAAATCGAAAGTATAGTTTTTATCTTGACTATATACTAACATTGTCCATAAATAGTTAAATGGCATTTTATATTTGCTAACTATTTCCTGGTATGGTATTGTAGTAGTTGTCATATTATACTCTATTCCTGTATCATACGTATTTACTTCATGGTCATTTGACTCTACTTTATCTAAATGTTCGCTCCAAGTAGCAACTTTTACCTTATATGTAGAAGATGTTTTTAATCCATTTCCATTAGCCGATCTATTAGTTGATTGATCTAAATTAAACTGTCTCCTTCCAACCCATTTTTCATAAGTATCATATTTACCTTTAGGTACACCACCTGGTTCTGTAATAAAAGGGATTTTATATCTTCCTGTTCTAATAAATCTGTTTCCTGAATCATATAAAAAAACTTCACCAGTACTATGATCCACTTCTCCAACAATTGCAACATGCCCCCAATCCGTTTCATTAGAATCATGATAAAAATGAATTAAATCTCCAACCTGTAAATCCTCTACATTATCTATTCTTTCTCCACTTTTATCTCTTGTTCCATACCCATTTCCAGATGTTGAGTTTAAATTTGTTGTCCATAAAAATGTATCTATTCCAGCATTACAATTGGTTCTCTTAACTCTACTCGAAGTTGAGCACACATCATTTATGTTGCCCTGACCTGATCCCCAACCAGTTCCTGTATATCTATGACTGGTGTAATATGCACTATCATATAAACCATCAAATTCTTCATCTTTTCCCCAAGGCCAATAAGTTGAGGCATTCCAATAATCAAATCCCCAAATAGAAAATAATCCCCAAACAAATTCAGCTGCCTCTTGAAAATCTCCTGCATTCTGTACTTCTATACTTTTGCCTTTTCCTCCATATTTCGCAAAAACACCACCTAATGATTGCATATACCCATCATAACCACCTGGAAAATTTCTCATAAATTCATCAAAATTATTTTCATTAAAATCATTTATATGATTCATAATTATTTGTCTTGTTTCGGGAGAAAAATCATCATGTGGAGCATATATAATATCTGCTGATTCTTGTGTAAATCTTCTTATTGTTAATATTTGTCGATATGATGCATTCTTGCTATGTTTACATGTTGTTCCCGGCTGCGATTCGTGAATTATTCCTCCCTTTCCATCATAAATCGCAACATGGCCATTATAACAAATCACATCTCCAGCTCTAGCATAAGCAAGGTCAGTAACTTCTTTTCCTTTAGTTCTTATATGCACATCATCTGTTCGTCCCCAATTTATAAGTCCTAGTTTTTTAAGTATTGCCCAAACAAACCCTGAGCAATCTGCTCCTGTGTTCAAAGATTGGCCTCCTGATACATAAGGTAGTTTTCCTACATACTTTTCAGCTTCTTGAACTATCATTTCTCCTGTAACTGCCCCTGTATTAGTATTTGTATTGCTATTTAATGTAGTTGAAGGAGTTCCAACAATATTTTCTTTTATATTTTTTATAAGTACTTGTGTACCTTTACCATTTGGATGATCACCATCATCTGACATTTCTGCTAAGTTATCGTTAAATCCTCTTAAAATATCTGAATAGTATACATTACTTTGACCATTGCAATATACCTTTAACTCTTCATTCATACTGGTTGCAGCTTCTTTATCTGAACCATCATTATCTAAGTGATATAGAACCGAACTCATATATATTGGAACTGATGGATAGCTACTTTTTATTTTTTGAATTAATCTATCCATATTTTTAATTCTGTTTTCTTTATCATGACAAGAATTTTGTCCTAATAATAGATAAAATCCTGTTGGATTTGTAACTTTACTAAATTGCTTATCCCAATTAAAATATCCTCCTTCATTACAATTGTTCGCCATTCCACCACAATTTTGTTCACCCAAAAAAAACTCTGGTCTGCAACCACTTTGATGCATAGTAATTACACCTTCATTTTCTTCAAGCTTACCATGTCCTTGGAGACTCGTTAAAATAGAATCTCCCATAAACACCATTCCTCTTAAGGATTCAACTTTTGCAATATTACTATTGTTTCCTGTAGAACTAATAGGAGTATATGTTTTTTCTATAGTAAAATGTTTTAATGCCTCTTCTCTATCACTTTCTTTTCCCGTTTTTTTATATTTATTAATTAATTCTTGAAACTTTGACGGGTTTATATATGTCATAGATATAGGCTTACCACCATCTTTTAAAGCTCTCTTAAATTTTACAATTCCTTGTATTTCTTTTGAATCTATATCAATTTTATTCCAGTCTATTGGTGCATCTGGGTTTTCTCTCGTATCCGGAAATTCCAAAGCCATTGTTGCATTCATTATTTTTGCTAGTTCTTCAGGTGAACTAAGGTACTTTGTCATTTTGTTTCCACTTTCAACTAATTCTTGCCACCATTCTGAAATAGATTTCCCCAATATTATTTTACCATCTTTATCTATCTTAGTGTCATTCATATAAGCTCTAGCAGCAGCAGGTGCATTTTTAGGATCGTTTTCATTTTCTTTAGTATCAAGCAATTTTATAAACCAAGTTATAACAGAAAATAAGATAACTGATACACAAACTACTATTATAGCTATTATAATCATTCGAGATTTTGTATTAAATTCTTTTTTTGCTTGTTCTTTATCTACCATTTAGTCCCCCCCTTACAACTCAAATCTGATATTTACATAATTTGAATAATTGTTCTTATTTTCCAATAAATTATATAGCTCATAATTTAAACATATTTTTGGAAAAACTAAGGATTCAATTTTTTTTGTTGAAACATATTCACTAAAATATTTTATAGTTATATTCTTTACTTGTTTTCCTAATATTTCCATTTGAGATTCTGCTAATTCATGGACATACGCATTATATTTTAAATTGTTTTTATCAATTAAATAACTTACATTTTCTTCATCTTGAATATCTCCTAATAATATTGTATATTCAGCATTATTTTTTATCTCAAAAGTATATGTTTCATAATCCATATATGTATCTTTTCTTAATAATTTAATTTCTAAGTCCTTTGCATTTGATGTCTTTCCATAAATCGTTCTTCCAACGTAATTATTAATGTTTAATTTTAATTTTCCAGCATTATCTTTTACAACTGTAACATAATCCTGTATAGTATTGTCATCTGAATATCTACCAGTTGCCAAAAAATCTTCATGAATTTTAACCATATAAATTTTTCCTGTCCATTTTTCTATGCTTATATTTTTCTTTCCATTTCCAAATACTGGGTTAAAATATGCTTCTTGAAAAATTTTTATTTCAGAATACATCTCATTCTTGCAATCATCTGAAATTAAGTTATATGCTTCTTGAATCTTTCCAGAATTGCAATATGAAAAGAACTGGTCTATTAAATTAACCTCATCTTGACTAATTGTTGTTCTCGCTCCAGTAATAGCAGACTTTTCACCAGCTAAAGATATAGTATTTAATGTATTTGTATCTACTTGTGTTTTCTCTACATTCAAACTAGTATTACTACTAAAATTCAAAGAATTTATTAATCTCCATAAAATCATTGAAATAACAATAACTGTAATTATAACTGACCAAAATTTTCGTCTGTTTTGGTTGTACCAACTAATTAAATTGTTCATAACTTTTTCCTTTCAATATTAAATTATCCCTCTACTTTATTATAATATATTTGGCAAATCTTTTCAATATTTTCCGACAAAAATTCACATACTTTTTACATATTTTTACATAAAAAAGAAGCTAGAATTTTTTCTAACTTCTAAATTATTATTTATTATCCATTTTTATTTCAAGTAATTTATCTTTTAATTCACCTTCGATTTGTTCTAATTGTTTTTCAGCTTCTTGTCTCTTAACTCTACCATTTTGGTGAATTTCGATAACTTTGTCTAATGTTTCTATGATATCTTGATTTGTTTTTTGTAATGTCTCAACATCAATAATTGCTCTTTCTGATTCTTCTGCAATTTCAATAGTTCCTTGTTTTAATGTTTCACTGTTCTTTTGAAGCATTTCATTTGTTAAATCAGTTACTGCTTTTTGAGCTCCTAATGCAGATTTAGCATGTGTAATTCCAAGTGCAATTACAATTTGGTTTTTCCATAATGGAATTGTGTTTATTAATGAACTTTGAATTTTTTCTACTAATTCACTATCATTGTTTTGGATTAATCTAATTTGTGGAGCCATTTGAATTGAAATCATTCTTGTTGTTTTTAAATCATATATTTTCTTTTCAAATCTGTTTATCATGTTTTCCATATCGTGTACTGCTTGTACATCTGTTTGATCTCCACTTTCTTTAGCTTTAGCTTGCATTTCTGGAAGAGTTACTTCTCTTAATTCTTTTAGTTTCTTTTCTCCTGCGATAATGTATAAAGATAATTGCTTAAAATATTCTAAGTTTTTATCATACATTGTATCAAAAACAGCTATATCTTTAAGCATTTGAAGTTTATGGTCTTCTAATTGTTTTTCTATTTTATTGATGTTTGTTTCTACTTTACTATATTTGCTAATTAATTTTTCTAATTGTTTTTTTGCAGAATAAAATATTTTTGCTAATCCTTTAACTTCTCCTTGTGGAATCTCAGTATCAAAATCTTTTATTTCAGCAACAAGTCCTGCTAATAAATCTCCAACTTCTCCTGTACTTCTTGTTTTAACATCTTCTAAAACACTATCTGAGAATTTCGAAATATTGTTTTGTGCTGTTGCACCATATTGTAAAATTTGTGTTGTATTTTTAGGATCAATTTTTGTAATAAATTCATCTATTGCCTTTTTTTCTTCATCTGTTAAAGCATCATAATTTAATGATTTTTCAACAACTTCTTCAGAAACCTTTTTCTCTTGTAATAACGTATCTTCAACCTTGCTCATGTCAACATCTTTTGCTTCTACCTTTAATTCTAAATTTTCCATTTTCATTCTCCTTTTTAATTGTAATAATTTCTTTGAAAGATAAATATATTTTTTTGAAATTTTTACGCTGGAACGAAGTGACTTAAGTAAAAATTGAAAAATTATATATTTATCTATGTCTTAAATTATTTTCCTAAATACTCTATCATCTTCTCATAAAAAGCCATTTTTAAAGATGATACGGTACTATCTATACTTTGTGGAATTCCTGTTATGTTTACAGCAGAAACATCATAGTTTCCTCCTGTAACACCTGTTCTAAATCCATATCTAGCCCATGCAATTTGACCAATTTCTTTGTCATTAAATGCTTTGTAGAATTCATCGCCTTTTTCGTTAAATGTTGCAATACAATGTGAATTCCAAATTGTAGGTGTTGGATAAAGAATTCTTATCTTATCTTTTACTTGATTCCACCCATCTGGATTTGAATTTGCAAAATCTATTGCACTTTTTTCATAGTCAACAATCATAGGCTTTCCACCTACTCCTGTTTTTAGATAAAGCTCAAATAAATCTGCAGGTGTATTATTCATATATCCTGATTTTACATAGAATTCTTTTAGATTTTTTAAATTTTCTTCAAAGTTTTCTTCTGTAACAGTTCCCCCACACATTATTGAAAGTAGTAATCCGTAATATGTAGCTCCTGGTGAAGAAGTAACTGGGTCTGTTGAGTCTATATTTATTGAACCATATAACATATCTAACCCAATGTCTTTCCACTTTTTACCTTGTAAAATATATGTTATTAGTTTGTTCATGTCTGTTATGTAATAAGTTCCATTCTTTTCTGTTACAATTTTTTCTTTTATAAGAGCATCTGTAACAGTATCCCAACTATAAATTACGATTGGAGTATTAAGTGTAAGCCCTCCATTTAAAACTCTTTCTCTTGCTGACTCACCTTGTGCTGGTGAAACTTTAAAATAATCATAAAATCTTTGATCTGATGTAAATAAAGCATCATATTTTGAAACACCTGATGAAGTAACACTATATGCAAAATGGTTTTTGCTTAATTCATCAGCTATAGACTTATTTCCTTTTCCAACAGATTCACGAACAAGTGGCCATAAAACAGTTTTTCCATTGCTCCAATTATCGTAAATAACATTCATTTTATACTTTTCATGCATTATTTTGTTAACATCTTCATCTGCTATAAAATTTTCTTTTCCTCCACCTGTTGCGACATAAACTTGATTTAAATTACTATAATCTTTCTCTTTTCCTGTGCTTTTATCTGTAAAGGTTTTAATTCCAATAATTGCACCAATCAAAACTATTAAAATTCCTAACCCTATAAAAATTTCCTTCTTTGCTTTCAAGTTTTACACCTCCTTCTTATTTATATCAAAATCTATGTTATCTATAAATCCGTCTGATTTTAGCATAGACTCAAATACCTTTAGTTCTGCATCTGTATCTATCATCTCTGTTTGATATATATTACTTAATTGTTCTTCAAATGCTTGCTTAATTTTAGAAATCATATCTTCTACAGAATTCATAAATTTCTTTGTTTCTGTAGTATTTAACTTTTGATTTTCAATTTCATCATATCTTTCTAAAATTTTGATAGTTACTGGTAAATAATAATTTAAAAAATTTCTTATTTTCTTTATTTTTTCAGGTTTTTCGATAACTGTATTTATAATTTTATCTGATGTGTTACAAATAGCTTTTGTGTTTTTTACAAGTTCTGTACTTTCTAGCCTTGTTGAAATATCTCTTAACTTTGTTATCATATCTTTAGCTTTTTTCAAGCTTTCTTTATCATTCTCTGATATGTCATCTGATAAATCAATTTTCGTTCTATCTTTAAACAATAAATTTCCAGCACCATAAGCTGCTACTCCTATAGCTGCAGCCGGAATAGCACCTATTCCAAGTGCAAGATATGGTACGGCAAAAAAAGTTCCACCTAAAACCAAAGAATATATATATCGTTTTTTCAATGATATTTCCTCCTTACTAGTTATATCCTCTAACTTGTTTAAAAGCTTCTAATAAATTTGTTCTTCCATCAAAAACTTTTGCATTTGTAAGCTGTGCAATTCCATCTAATTGATTTGATGACGCACTACCAAACATTATGCTATATATAGGGATATCTTTACCTATAGATTGATATACTGATTGTAATTGTCTTAGAGATCCACTATTTGAAGCTCCATCTGTCATTAAAATTATAGATGTGTTATATTTATTTGTATCTTCATTTTTTAATATTTCTAATCCTGTTTGTGATGCAAGATAAATATCTGTTTGACCTGATGGTTGTAGATTTTTTATATCTTGTATCATTTTACTTGTTTGAGTTCCGTTATCTGTATGCCATTTAGCAAGTATATTTCCGCTAAATGGTACTACTGAAATTTTATCTTTTTCAGAAAATTGTAATAAATTTTTTGAAGCCTTATCTTTGTCTAAAATATAATCCATAGCCTCTACTAATTGCTTGTTTCCAGTTCCATACATACTACCAGAATAGTCTAAACAAAATACTGCATGAATTGGTTTTCTAAGTTCTGTTTGATATACTCCTAGTGCTGTTTTTATTACAGCTGTACTTGGATATTTTACAGGTACTAAGTACTTTGTTGTATCTATTCCCCAATTTGGATTAAATACTGTTTTATCTGCATTTGCATTTGTTCCTCCATACCAAATACGTCTTCCAGTTTTAACAAGTTCTTGTTGTCCTTCATTACTTAATATGTATGACTGTAATTTTGTAAATTTTTCTAATTTAGAGTCGTCTGAATTGTCTATATATGCGAATGGCGAATCTGATATCGAAACTCCATCCTTTGCATATACTATATATAATGGTTCTTTTCCTTCTTGTTCAAGTTTTTTATTTATGTTAATAATTGAAGTTTCGTAAGTTACAACTGCTTCATAATCTCCTTTTAAAAACATTTCTTCTAAAAATTCATCACTTCCCGAAGAACGTGTAACTCCTGAAAATAGCTCTTTAAGATTTTGTTTTAATTCTTCGCTTTTTAAATCCTCTTCCTTAAGGATTTCTGGGTTTCCAGCTAGTGTTGAAACAAATCCCAAATATGCTGTTGCTCCTGTATTTGTTTGAGTTGCTGAAGACATACTAAATTTTAATTTATTTGACTTTATTGCCGAAAGGATGTCTTTTGTATATATTTCTTTATCTATAAAGCCTAATTCTTTTGCCTTTGATTTTTTAATTCCAAAAACTACGGGATTAATACTTGTAGATTTAGAATTTTTAAGCTTTATGTTATTATTTAACATATATAGCCAAATTGAATTTGATGTCCATACTGCATCATATTCTTCGCCATTATTTAGTCTATCCATTATATCTATTGTACCAGCATACTCTATATCTATATTGATAAAGTTTTTTCTAGCATAATTTCTAATTACATCTTCTAAATCTTTATTTTCCGTACTAGATATAATTCTAAAATCTCTAGAACTACTTGGCGCAGTTTCCTTAACAGCTTTCTCAATATCTTTTTGAGCATTTATTCCTATTACAAATATAAATGCAATAAATACAAATACTGCAATTATTGAACTTTTATTTTTTTTCATTTTCTCCCCCTTTCGAGACTATTATATCATTATAGTTTTTTATTTTCAATTGTTTTTTAAATTTTATTTTATAGTACTTACAAGTATCTTAATTGCTTCTTTATCTTATTATAAAATTACGTAAATAAAGATTTTAAAGGAAATGGTAGTAGTTATGGTTAAATTAAATATAGAAAAATTATTAAAAGAAAATAAACGTTCTAAATATTGGTTATGTAATCAAATGGAAATAACTATGCATAATTTAAATCGTGTAATACTTGGTGAAACAAAATCTATTTCTTTTAAATACATTCATGATTTTTGTAAATATTTAAATTGTACACCCTCAGAGCTTTTTACTGTAGAAATTGAAAATGATGAAGATGTATTATAGTTTTATTTTCGAAAATAATAAAAAATGGAAAATCTTAAATCTATAAGAATTTTCCATTTTTTATCTATTATATTTATTCTATAAATTAATCTTTTTGCCAAAAAGCTTTATATGTTCTATATGCTTCAAAAACATCATATTTACTTGTAACTTCATATGGAGCATGCATTGATAGAACTGGAACTCCGCAATCTATAACATCAACACCTTTGTTTGCTAGAATGTATGCTATAGTTCCTCCTCCACCGATGTCAACCTTTCCAAGTTCTGCAACTTGGAATTTAATCCAGTTTTCTTCTAACATATTTCTAATCCACGCAACAAATTCTGCATTTGCATCAGAAGCACCTGATTTACCTCTTGCTCCCGTATATTTATTTAAAGAAATTCCTTTTCCTAAATATCCTGCATTTTTAGAGTCTGAAACATTCGCATATAAAGGGTCAAATCCAGCATCAACATCTGAAGAAAGCATTTTAGAATAACAAAATACTTTATCTAGCAAGTTAACTCTATTTTCTCCTGTTTTATTTAACAATTCAGAAACGAAATAATCAAACATATGAGATTCCATTCCAGTATTTCCCATACTTCCTATTTCTTCTTTGTCAGATAAAATGCAAACTGCAGTCTTTTTAACATTTTCAAGTTCCATCATAGCTTTTAAAGATGTGTATGCACAAACTTTATCATCTTGACCATAAGCTGCAACTAATCCTCCATCAAAGCCTAAACTTCTTGGTTTAAAAGCTGGAACAATTTCGATTTCGCTACTTACAAAATCTCTTTCTGTAATTCCATATTTTTGATTTAAAATATTTAAAATATTTAGTTTTACTGCTTCTTTAATTTCTTCACCATTTTCAGATTTTAAAGGAATACTTCCAACTAAAAGTTGTAGATTTTCTCCTTCTACACCATTTTTTAGTTTTTTCTCCATTTGTTCCATTGCTAAATGTGGTAATAAATCTGTTATTGTAAAAATTGGGTCATTTTCATCTTCTCCAATATTTACATTTATTTTCTCACCATTTTGTTTAACAATTACACCATGCATTGAAAGTGGAATAGCTGTCCATTGATATTTCTTAATTCCACCATAGTAGTGGGTTTTTAAATATGCAAATCCATTGTCTTCATGTAGAGGATTTGGTTTTAAATCAAGTCTTGGAGAATCTATATGAGAACCAATTATATGAATTCCATTTTCCATTTTTTCAGTTCCAATAATTGCTAAATACATACTTTTTTCTCTATTTACAAAATATACTTTATCTCCTGGATTTAAGCTATCACAAGTATTTACATCTCTAAATCCATTTTCTTCTGCAAGTCTTCTTGCTTCTACAACAAATTCTCTTTCAATTTTTGCTTTTCCTAAAAAATCCATATATCCTTTACAAAATTCAAAAATTTCATTTTTTCTTCCTTCGTCTATTTCTTTCCAGCCATTTTCTTTTTTGTCTAATAATTCTTCTTTCATTCTTTTTCCTCCTTGTATTTTTTCACATTATATCATTTCACATTTTATTTTTCCATATTTTTTTTAAATTATTAATAATTTTTATATTTGACTTTATTATTTCAAAAATATATAATATATATTTGAAAGGAAGGATTAAAATGGAATATAGATATAGACCAAGTGGTGTTTGTTCATCAGAAATGATTTTTGATATTGATGAAAACACTCATATTATAAACGAATTAGAAGTAATAAATGGATGTAACGGAAATTTAAAAGGAATATCTTCTTTAGTTAAAGGAATGAAAGTAGAAGATGTTATTTCAAAACTATCAGGAATAACTTGTGGCTTTAGACCTACATCTTGTCCTGACCAAATTGCAAAAGCATTAAAAGAATACATAGAAACTCATTAATAAGAATATTTTTTCACAAAAAATTTATACTAAATAAAACTGTTTTGAAAAGCAAACATATATAAAAGCAGTTTTTTAAGATAAAAATGGAGATGTTTTTAATGAAAGATACTAAAAATAAAGACGTAGTTAATATTCAAAAATTATATGGAAAAGAAGGAACTCTTCCAAAAGAAGAATTTATTAAAGAATATAATATAGATGTGAATGGTCTTTCTTCAAAAGAAGCGCAGGCAAGGCTTGAACACTATGGTCCAAATGAAATAAGTAGTGCCAAACCTAAAAAATGGTATCATTACCTTAAAGAAAGTTTATTTAGTCCTTTTAACAGTATTTTACTTGGAATAGTTGCAATTTTATTTTACACAGATGTATATTTGCCTGAAAAACCAAGTTGGGCCAACATTATCGTAATATTAATTTTAGTTACAGCAAGTACATTATTGGAATTTTTTGAAGAATTTCGTTCAAACCAAGCAGCAGAAAAATTAAAAGAACTTGTAGCTACAACTACAACTGTTATAAGAGATGGAAAAGAAGTTCAAATTCCAGTAAAAGAAGTAACTTTAGGAGATATTGTTGTTTTATCTGCTGGAAGTATGATACCTGCAGATTTAAGAATTATAGAATCTAAAGATATTTATGTTGGGCAATCTTCTTTAACAGGTGAATCAGATGCAGTTAGAAAAATAGCCTTTACAGACTTAAAAGCAACAGACATAAATAGTTTATCAGACTTAGATACAATATGCTTTATGGGAACTAGTGTGATAAGTGGTTCCGGAAAATGTGCAGTTATAAAAACTGCAGATAGTACGTATTTTGGAAAAATTGCACATACATTAAAAAGTTCTAAGCCAAAATCTTCTTTCCAAAAAGGAATTGAAGATATAAGTAAACTACTTATTCGTTTTATGTTAGTATTAACACCAATAGTTTTTGTTTTAAATGCTTGGAAACACGCACCTGTTACGGCATTTACATTTGCAGTAGCTATTGCAATTTGTATTACTCCTTTGCTTTTACCTGTAATTTTATCATCAAGCTTATCAAAAGGTGCAGTAAAAATGTCTAAAAAGAAAACAATTGTAAAAAAATTAGACTCAATTCAAAGCTTTGGTGGAATGAACATTTTATGCACAGATAAAACAGGAACTTTAACAGAAGACAAAATAGTACTTGAAAAATATTTAGACATAAATGGTGATGAAGATATTAGAATTTTAAAACACGCTTTTTTAAACTCATATTTTCAAACAGGTTTAAGAGGAAATATTGATGAAGCAGTTGTAAATAGAGCACTTAAAAATGACATGGGAGAATATATTGATAAATATAAATTAGTAGATGAAATACCTTTTGACTTTACTCGTAGAAGACTCTCTGTAATTGTTACAGATGGGACAAAAAAACAAATGATTACAAAAGGTGCAGTAGAAGAAATCTTAGAATTATGCACATTAGTGGACTATAAAGGAAAAGTTTCTCCAATAAACAATAAAATAAAAGAAAACATAAAACAAATTTCAAAAAATCTAAACAAAGACGGACTAAGAGTAATAGCTGTTGCTCAAAAAAATGAATTAAGAGATACTACCATTTTTAATGTAGATGATGAAAAAGATATGGTACTTTTAGGATTTATAGGATTTTTAGATCCTCCAAAGGAATCTGCAAAAACAGCTATTGAAAGACTTAATAAATCAGGAATTAGAGTAATAGTTTTAACAGGTGACAATTTAGAGGTTACAAAATGTATTTGTAAAAAAGTTGGAATAAATACCCAAGAAATAATTGAAGGAAGTCAAATAGAAAATCTCGAAGATAGTGGAGTTATAAGACTTTTAAGACGTAACAATATTTTTGTAAAACTTTCACCTATTCAAAAAGCAAGAATTGTAAGACTTTTAAAAAGTGCTGGAAATGTTGTAGGATATATGGGTGATGGAATAAATGATGCCCCATCACTTACAAATTCTGATGTAGGGATATCCGTAGACACAGCAGTTGACATCGCAAAAGAATCAGCAGATATTATCCTCTTAGAAAAAGACTTACATGTTTTAGTAGATGGTGTTCAAGAAGGTAGAAAAACATTTGGAAATCTTATGAAATATATAAAAATGGCAACAAGCTTTAATTATGGAGAAGTTATGTCTGTAATAATTGCAAGCGTTTTATTGCCTTTCTTACCAGAAACACCAATTCAATTATTAGTAGAAGGTTTACTTTATGATTTTGGGCAATTAACACTTCCTTTAGATAATGTTGATAAAGAATATTTAAGAAAGCCAAGACAATTTAACCTAAAAAGTTTAAAAAACTTTATGCTATTTATGGGACCGCTAAGTTCAATTTTTGACTTAATAGTATTTGCATTTTTATGGTTTAAATTTAACTTAAGAGATGCAGCATTATTCCAAACAATATGGTTCACATATAGCATAGTTTCAAATTTATTTGGAATGCATATAATTAGAACTGCTAAAAAGCCATTTGTAGAAAGCATTGCAAGTAAGCCTGTATACTTTTCATCACTACTTTTAGTTATTATAGGTATCGCAGTTCCATTTACTTGGCTAGGTAGCATAATTGGATTAGTTCCAATTCCAATTAAATATATGTCTGTTATTATTGGAGTTCCAATTTTATATTGTTTTGTAGCATTAATTGCTAAAAAAATTTATATCAAAAAATATGGTGAGTGGATTTAAATCCACTCACTTATATTTCATATTTTAAACTATATTCATTAAGTTTATTTTTTATAGTCGAATTATTTTGTTCATAAATCATTTTTATATAATCATGTTTAGTCATAATATTTCTATCTGTAATTGTATTTGATAGGCAAATACTAGTGTTATAGCAATGATCAGCTATCTTCTCTAATGTAGTTAAAATTTCTAAATAAGAGATTCCACTTTCAACATTACACAAATCTTTTTTTAATCTTTGGATATGGTCTTCTCTATATTTTTCTCTTCTTATTTCAGATACTTCTCTAAGTACTTGAATATCAACAGCTAAATCATTATTTTCTGTTTTTAGAAATTCAATAGTTTTTGCTATCATATCATTAGTTAATCTAAACATTAAATCTAAAGATTTTTGAGCTGTTTTCGAGATTTTTATATCTTTATCTTTCATTTCTCCGATTATTTTTGAAAGTGCATAACTATAATCTCCAACCTTTTCAATTTCGGAATCAATTCTAACTAAAGCATTAATTTTGAAATTTTCATCTTTGGATATATTTTTATTTGAAAGAGTAATTAAATATTTAGTTGTTCTTTCATCAATTTTATCAATTATATCTTCTCTTTCTTGTATCTTTTCTAATTGTTTATTATCAAATTTCTTTAACAAGCTTGTAGATTTTTCAAAGTTTTTATTTGCAATTTCTGCCATTGATATAATAACACTATTTGCGTTACTAATTGCAATACTTGGTATTTTGGTAACTCTTTCATCTAATTTATTTAATTCTGTTAAATACTTTTCTTCATTTTCATCTTCGTCATCTTTTTTATCTTTTACAGTAATCATTGTTAATTTTTCAATTTGTTTTATGAACGGGAATAATATTAATGTTGATACAACATTGAAAATTGTGTGGAAATTAGCAATTCCACCCATATCTATAGGTCCATTCCAAAATGGGAATCCTATAAAATGTTGATATGTATATATTCCAACTAAAAATATTACTGTACCAATTAAATTAAAATATAAATGAACTGTCGCAACTCTTCTTGCATTTTTATTTCCACCAGCACTAGCTATCATAGATGTAGCACATGTTCCAATATTTTGGCCTAATATAATTGGAATTGTAGATGAAAATGTCATTATTCCAGTTGTAGATATAGCTTGTAAAATACCTACTGTTGCAGCTGAGCTTTGAACAATAGCTGTAACAACCGCTCCTGCTAAAACTCCTAAAATTGGATTAGACATTTTGCTAAGTACTTCTCTAAATACTGGCAAATTGCTAAATGAACTTGCTATATTTACCATTGTTATCATTCCAGTAAATAACAATCCTAAACTGAAAACAATTTGTCCGATATCTTTATATTTTGATTTTTCTGCTTTTTGAATTATAATTAATCCAATTATTAAAAGTACTGGAGCTATCGTTGCAGGAGAAATTAATGTCAAAATACTATTTCCCTCAACATTTGCAAGCCTTAATATTTGTGAATTCATTGTTGTTCCTATATTTGCTCCCATTATTATAGGTATAGAATTTCTAAGCTTTAAGATTCCAGAATTTACAAGCCCTACTATAAGAACTGTTGTAGTAGCAGAGCTTTGTGTTGCTACAGTAATTAAAAACCCTACAAGCAAACCTTTAAATGCATTATCCGTAACATTAGTTAGTATTTGTTCTAGTTTACTTCCTGATAATTTTTTTAGTTGTGTACTTAATGTTTTCATTCCATAAATTAATAATGCTAGACCACCAAGTAATTTAAATATAGATATTAGTATGTCCATTTAGTATTTCCCTTCTTTTAATTTTGTTTCGTTCATTTGTTAATACATATTTTTTGGTCACTTTCCACATTATATCACCTTTTGTTTATAAAATAAATACTAAATAAAAAAATAGTAACTACTTTTTTGTATATTATTTTTTATTGCTATGCTAAACATGTTTTAAAAAGACATAGGAGCTGGATTGTATTAAATTTCCAGCTCCTAAATTACAATTATTGGTATTAATAATTTCTTTATTTATTTTTCTTCATCTTCAACATTGATTAATTGCCCATTTTTATCAATTATACTTACTATAAGTCGTTTTTCACACTTTTATTATTTATGGTCTCAATGCAGTAATTGGAACTACATAGACTCCATCCGGTCTTTTATATGCTGCATTTGTTAATCCACAAATTACACAAAGAACATATGGTACTTTTCCATTTTCATTTTCGATTTGTTTCTTTAAATTTAATAAATCATTTGCAGCTTTTTCAATTTGATTTGCTCCAAGTTTAATTTCAAACGCACACCATTCTCCATTTTCTAGTTCTATAATACTATCAATTTCTTTGTCTTGATAATCTTGATAATGATAGCATTTAGCGTTGAAACTATCTGCATATATTTTTAAATCTCTTTCTACCATAGCTTCAAATAAAAATCCAAATGTTTCTAAATCGTTTATAAGTTTATTTTCTTCTTTAATATTTAACAAAGAACATGCCATAGATGGATCTGCAAAATGTCTCTTCTCTGATTGTTTTACTCTTACAGATGAACGCACATTTGTTGAAAATGGTTCATCATTATCTAATAAAAATAATTTGTCTAATGCATTTAAATATGATGCTAATGTATCTATATCAATATCAGCATTATCTTTTTCGTTAATATCTTTTTTCAAAGTCATGTTTGATACAGTAGTACTCTCATTTCTGGCTAATGATTTTAATAATAATTTTACTTTATGTTTATCTCTATTTACTCCATCTAATCTGTATAAGTCGTCATCAATTATTAAATTTATATATTCCTCTATCACATCACTTGCATCTTTTGCTGAATATCCTAAGTTTGCAGGCCACCCTCCTCTAATTATTAATCTTGCTAAATTTCTTAAATCAACTTCTCCAGTTAGCTTACCCTTAAACTTATTATTACACAATTCTTCTAATGATATATCTCCTGTAGAATCTCCTGATTCATATAAACTCATAGTTCTTAAATGTATTTTTCCAAACCTGCCAGCACCACTATGTGCTATCCCTTTTCTGTTTGGAGTAGAAGAACCTGTTAAAATATATTGTCCTTTTAAACCAGTCTTATCTACATCAATTCTAATTTCATCCCACAAGTTTGTTGCTTCTTGCCACTCATCAATTAGTCTTGGTTTTTCACCTTCTAAAACAATATCTGGTGATATTTTGGCAAGCTCAACATTATTGGAAGTTTCTCCTGTTCCTTTGTGTAAAAGAATTTCACTATTAGAATGATAGCGGCCAGCCCAAGTCTTACCACAATATTTTGGACCTTCTATACTAATGGCACCAAATAGTTTTAAATAGTGCTCTATTTTATTGTCTGCTATTCTCTTTTTATAATTCTCTATTTTCATTAATAATCACCTCTTGAACTCAATCTGATTATACATATATTATACATCAATCCGTGATATTTGTCAATTATATTCCGTGATATTTTGCGCTTTCAATCCGTGATATTTAGACTTTTTAATTCAAATTCTAAAGGTATTATACCTTCATATAGTAAAACAAATTGTGAATTAACTTGTCTATAATCATGATAATGTCCAAAATACCATTTCTTAAATTCACATTTTTCCATAATTTTTTGAAAATAATCTGTTAAGTAATCCTTTTCAAATTTTCCTGCTCCTATTATAGATTGAATACTTGTTGGGCAACAATGAGAAATTACATAGTCAACCTTATAATTTACTTTTTCAAGATTTTTTATTCCGTTTTGCATTTCATCTTCAGTTGGTAACTCCAAATCCCACCAAGAATAATCTCTTATTCTAAAATATGCTCCTCTTTTGCGGTATTCATATATTCTTTCTTCTTCATCTAGGTTTAATATTCCATCCTGGATATCATGTGATTTAGCACCACCAAATGTAAAGAACTTTTTGCCATCTATATCAAATATTTCTCCACGCATTAAATGCAAAACTGAATCTCTAATTTTATGTACTTTTCCTCCATGCCATTCTTCTACTGGATAACTATATAATCTTGTAAAATTTTCGTGATTCCCATCAACAAATAAGGTAGTAAAATTCTTATTATTCAACCAATTTAAATCTTCTTTTTCGCGATGGCTCTCTTCTTCAAATGTCCAAACTCCTCCAAAATCACCACATATTATTACGTAATCTTTTTTAGTCATTTCAGATTGTATTGGAAATTGGTCTTCAGTAAATCTTGTGAAATCAGAATGGGTATCGCCTGTAATGTAAATCATGCTTACCTCCACTATTATTTCTTTTCTTCTACTTTTTTTAATAATTCTTTTAAGCTAATTGGTTTAAAACCAATTACATCTACTGAAACATTAATATGTAATTTTTCAGAATATGAATCTTCTGGATATTCCATTTCATTTGTTGTAGGATTTACTTTATGTAATGGATTATTATGAATATGTCCATGAACATTCACATATCCTTTAGGTATTTCTGTGTCTTTTAATGGTTTATGAGATAATATTAATTTCTCATTATTTAATTTTAATGGGTTTTCAGGTATAAATCCAAATCCTACATTTCTGAAAAAATCTATAGATTTTTTATCATGATTTCCTCTTATTAAAAACTTTTTACCTTTTAATTTCGGTATTAATTCTTTCATATCACTTTCACTTGTTAATGCTACATCTCCTAAATGAAAAACAATATCAAAATCAGTAACTGTATTATTCCAGTTTTCTATTAAAACTTTATTCATTTCTTCTACATCTTTAAATGGTCTGTTGCAATATTTAATAATATTTTTATGATTAAAATGTGTATCTGAAATAAAATATGTTTTTGCATTTTTTAATCCCTTATAATATTCAAATATATCTGTGATTTCTTTTCCATTAAAATGCCTTATATAATCATCTTTTTCGTTTTCTTTCCACCACTCAAATTTTTCTTTAATTTTGTTTCTTATTTCTGTAGTATCTATTTCTGAATTTTCTTCAATTGCAAACAATACATCTATATTATAACTCCCACAAATTAAAAAATCATAGTTTTTTATTTCATCATATCCATATTTATCTTTAGCCTTTTCTATTTTTCTATCATAAGAAATATACAAATAATCATCTTTAAATAAATGATTTTCTTTTATATATGTATAGTATAAATCTTTTACACCTGATGTTTTTACAAATCCTTTCATATACCAAATTGTTCGGCTTCGAACCTCTGTATAGTCTTTTGGTAAATCTTCTTCTTTAATTTTAGTAGGATATCTACCTTTTGAATATAGAAACTCGTTTTCAGTATCAATTGTATTTCTCCAATTCTTTCTGTCGAATTTTCCTTTTGTATACCAATTTGAGTTTATTCTTGACATATTATTATTTCTCCCCTATCATATATTACTATTAATCTCACACATTTATTGTAATTTATTGCACTAATTGTTTATTGTATCTTCAATTTTTTTAATATTGCTAATAGTCTGTTCGTGATGTCCATAATATATTTTAGATATATTATGGCTTAATATTTTATTCCAACTATTATTTATCTTTTTATCATTAAA
>JAEEGL011731786.1_pt1 | contig 24418 bp, 17 predicted proteins | sample 9134231 | NCBI WGS metagenome assembly JAEEGL01 (sample SAMN16246548, study PRJNA631951) | gut metagenome | biome: gut microbiome; feature: rumen; material: fiber-attached | host: Bos | place: Iran: Karaj | collected 2018-10
AGAGCTGACGAAGGGCGTTGCGGAGCGTTTTGCGCCGCTGGTTGAAGCCTATCTTCACCACACGGGCAAAGAGCTGCTCATCGCAGTCGAGTCGCTGCACATCATTGCGCCGTAGGCGGATAACCGCCGACTTGACCTTGGGCGGCGGGGAGAAGACATGCTCGTGGACGGTGAAAAGATACTCGATGTCGTAGAACGCCGAGAGGAGGACGCTGAGGATGCCGTAGGTCTTGCTGCCCGGACGGGCTGCCACACGCTCCGCCACCTCCTTCTGGAACATGCCCACCACCTCGGGTACCTGGTCGCGGTAGTCGTACACCTTGAAGAGAATCTGTGAGGAGATGTTGTAAGGGAAGTTGCCGATGACGGCGAAAGGTTCGGAAAAGAGCTGCGAGAGGTTGAGTGCGAGGAAGTCGCCCTCGATGACATGCAGCGACGGGTAATGGGTGTGGAGGTATGCCACCGACTCGCGGTCTATCTCAATGGCGTGGAAATCGAGGTCGGGGTTTGCCAGCAGGTATTTGGTCAGCACACCCATCCCGGGGCCCACCTCAAGCACATGGCGCGTGGTGCCGGTGAGGCTTTCGGCTATCTGCTGGGCGATATTCTCGTCGCGGAGGAAATGCTGCCCGAGGGCTTTCTTGGCACGTACTTCCATAGTTGCTAATTAATTGCAGGCAAGGTTGCCTTGAGTTCGTTATATCGTTTGCGGGCGCTGTCGACGTAGAGGCTGTTGGGATAGTCAAGTATCAGTTTCTCGTAGCAGTCGCGGGCGCGTTCGGGGTGCTGCAGCTGCTCGTCGTTGAGCTGGGCAAGCAACATCAGCGCATCGTCGGCAAGGATGTCGTAAGGGTAGAAATCAACCAGCTGCTGCAGCAGCGAGTCAGCCTCGGCATAGCGTTGCTGGCGGATGCGTATCTTGGCCTTCTGCATCAGCACCTCGTCGAAAAGGGGATGCGACAAGGCACTGGTGGCCACCGCGTCGAAGGCATCCCACGCCGAGTCGAGCTGGTTGCGATAGAGCAGCAGGTCGGCCTCGGCATAGCGTTCTAGCATGTCGTAAGTGCTGTCGTCCTCCATGTTGTCGCTGATAAGCAGCGACAGCTCCATGGCATCGTTGGCAATCAGCTTGCTAGTGGAGGCGCGGAGCACATCGAGCTGGGTCTTAGCCCACAGGAAATCGTGGTTGTAGTAAGAAAGCTTGGCATTCTTAAACTTGGCAAGCGAGCCCAGCACATCGTTCTTATTCGCCTTCTCCACCTGCATATAGAGGAGCGACGCGTCCCACACCTCGCCGGCAAAGAGCAGCAGGTCGCCCAGGGCGAGCTTGGTCTCGTCGCGCTCCTTGGGCGGCAGCTGGGGGAGGTCAAGGATGTCGTAGAGCATATCGGCGGCGCGTTGCAGGCTGTCGGCATAGTAGGCCATCAGGTCGGCATAGTTGCGCATCAGGCGCACGGTCTGCACATTCTTGCCCAATTCGTCGAAGAGGCGGTCGTAATCGCCCAGCAGCTGCCAGAGGCGCTTATTCTCGATGGGGAAATTGCGGTTTATACGCGCGAAACGCACGTCCAGCTCCCCTACCCTGCTCTCGAAGTAATAGGGGCTCTCAGCGCCCTTTCTGGCGACGAGAGCATAACATTCCTGCGCCACATCGTATGCCTCGTTGCTCTTGGCAATAGCCGCCACACGCATCAGCGGCTCGCCTTCCAAATCAGGGAAACGGGCATCGACCGCCTTCGCCTGCGTCATGGCAAAAGCAAAGTCCTTCTGCTGTAGCGAGAACCATATCATCATGTCCAGATTCTGCTTGTTCTCGGGATGATCCTGCACCCGCTGCACCAGTGTCTTGCGCAGCCCTTCGGCAATCTTGGGGTTGGCGGTCTCGTTCAGCACCCGCTGGAGCGAAATCTGGATGGAGTTCATCATGTTGGGCATCTTGTCGAGCAGGTCGAAATACTCGCGCATCATTGCCTCATAATTGCCCGTACGCTCGTATAGGGTGGCCAACTCGCTGACAAAGGCATAGTTGTTCCTCATCTTCTGCCGTGCCTGCAAATATACCTTGATAGCATACTCTGGATGACCGGCCGTCTCAAAAGCCTGCGTCAGGTCTGTGATCTGCTTGGTGTCGAAGCCCACTTTATCCACCGCAGCGTCGAAAGCCTTTGTAGCCTTGCGGCTTTCGCCCTTCTGCTCATAGGCCTTTCCTTGGTCGACATAGAGGTCTAATTCCTGAGGATACTGCTTCATGCGCCGCTCGACTAGCCGTTCCGCATCGCGATATTGCTCAAGGCCCAGATAGGAACGATAAAGCATCTGATAATAGAACTTGTTAGGGGCACGGCGATAGAGGGTTTCGTACAGCTCCGCCGCCTGGGCATATTCGCCATTAGAGAAATAATGCGACGCAAGTTGTTCCTGCGACTGCTGGGCGCGACAAGGGAGGCTCCCCAGCAACAGGAACACCCACAACAATAACCGTGCATAACGAGGCATACCCATGATACAAAAAAACCGGAAGTCTGCTCCCGGTATATACTTGTGACTAAGCTGGGATTCGAACCCAGGACCCCATCCTTAAAAGGGATGTGCTCTACCTGCTGAGCTACTTAGTCTCCTTGTGTGACTAAGCTGGGATTCGAACCCAGGACCCCATCCTTAAAAGGGATGTGCTCTACCTGCTGAGCTACTTAGTCGACCTCAAATTTGAGTTTGCAAAAGTACAACTTTTTTCTCTTTCAGCAAAAAGTTTTTCCACTATGATTTTTATTTCAAAATATATATGGCTATAATATAACATATTACAAAAAGAAATGTAGATTATTTTCTTCTCATATTTGCCTAAATGGATTATTATTTGTACCTTTGTTTCCTCAAACAATTCTTAAAATTATGACTTTTGATATACATATTAAGCAAGGTATAGGCGACTTAAAGTTCGACATGCCCGTGGAAGAGGTGGTCGCCATTTTGGGCGAAGCCGACGAGGTGGAGACTATCGACAATGCCGTCGACGAGACCACCACCGTGCTGCGCTACCACGACTCGCTCTCCCTCTTCTTCGAGGGCGACAACCCAACCCTCTCCTGTATCGATATCACCAACGAGGATGCCACTCTATTCGGCCAGGAGATTTTCGACATGAACGAAAAGGAGATTGTGCGCCTCATGGTCGACAACCACTATTTCGAACAGGATGTCGATAACGAGGACTGGGGCGAACGCCGTGTCACCTTCAACGAGGGCAATATCGACTTCTTCCTTGAGGACGACGAACTCATGTCAGTCATCATCGGTAAATGACGCCACCCCTACTCTCCACAGCCTACCTCCCATCGGTAGCATATATGGCCGTCCTAGCCAGGCACGGCACCATTGTCATTGAGCAGAAGGAGACCTTCCCTAAGCAGACCTTCCGCAACCGTGCTGCCATCGCCACGGGCAACGGTGTGCTGATGCTCAACGTGCCTGTTGCGCGCCCCTACGGCAACCACACCCGCACCGAGCAAATGACCCTCTCCTACAACGAGCCTTGGCACATCCGCCACTGGCGCGCCATTGTGGCAGCCTACAGCGCCGCCCCCTACTTCCTATACTACCGCGACGAACTGGAACAGATACTCATGCAACGCCACGAGCGTCTCCTAGACCTCAACGACGCCCTGCTGCACTACCTACTCAAGAAACTCAAAATCGACTGCCAAATCACCTACACCGACACCTTCACACCCCCCACCGCACCCCCCTCCCCTACCGACCTCCGCACCCTGCTAACCGACAAGCACACCCTGCCCCTCCCCAATCTAAATTCTGTATACCCAACGTTGCCAAAGTCGGGCGAAGAGGGGCCACTCGAAGATATGCCCAATTCCGAGCCCAAACAACGTCCTGGAGAAACTATTAATTTTCAATTTTCAATTTTCAATTTCCAATTTCCCTCCTATCCCCAAGTCTTCGACACCCGTCTCGGCTTCCTCCCCAACCTCAGTGCCATCGACCTCCTCTTCAACCTCGGCCCCGAAGCCAAACAGATACTGATTCAGACACAGCCCTATTGAATGATTAACAAACTCAATTTAACCCAATGCTTGTTTAGAGTTATATCTAACTAAAGTTTGACAAGTGGTTAAAAGGCCAAAGGCGTGATTCTTTGCCCTGTTTAGGGTGTTTCAAAAAGTCTGAAGGACTGAAAGATAATAGGCGGGGGCGTAAGCCCCCGTACTTGTGGACGATAAAACAAAGCCCTGAAGGGGCGACAGATAGTCGGTAACATACGGTGTGTCACCCCTTCGGGGTTCTATTTTTTTTACCATTCGTACAGGGGTTTACACCCCTGTCTGTGGTCTGTCGTCCCCTCTGGGGACTTTTTAGACACCCTTGTCAAGACCCTGTACAATACCAAACTAGACTGGAAAGAACTTGTCAAACTTTAGTATCTAATCATCCAGCGACAGCATACGGCGTATCCATAATGCAAAGAACCTGTCACTGACGCGATACTCTTTCATCTCTTCCACAACAAATTCTTCATCACACAGTCTCTTTATGGCCGTCTGCACCGAACTAGTTGAGACAAGTTTATGCCTCTTAACGAATGCTGTAGACGTAATCTTGTTTGCCTTGCCATCGGTAGCAATGGCATAAAGCAGCATTTTCTGCCGGAGAGTCATCCGCGAGAGCATTTCTCGATAAAACATATCATTCCCATCAAGTATAGCCTGCAGCGAACCCTGAACAGTTTCGTACGTGCACTGTCCGCCCAGAGGTGTGTTAGAAAAAACCTCATTCATGGTTTTCTGCACATAATAAGTGTGACCTTCAAACCTGTCATACACCATACCCGCTAAATCAGCCTCAATGCTCCTGTCACGCTCAGAGAACAACCTACAGATAAACTCCACATACACATCACGTGCAATGGCGCCAAGATTCATATTGTCCGCACTCTTATATAACGGACGGCTACCACTGTCAAACATCAAACCGAGCATATGCTTCTCGCTGCCAACAAATACAAAACGACAATTGTCAATCCTTTGAATATAACCCCTCAGCAAGGCCTCGACATTCTTCTCTGGATAACGACCAATCTGTTGGAATTCGTCAATGGCTACTATACAAGGGCGGTCAGCCTGCTGCAGGTATTGGAATATCTCCTCCAATGTATATTCTGGCTGTTCGATATCACCCAGACCTAGACTGAAGGTAGGCATACCGGTATTGGCATCAAAACCCATTTTGCCGCTCAAACTTCTCAAAGCCTTGAGAAACTTTTGGGTCATCTTTTTACCGTAGGGCACCGTCTGCTCAAATACCGCCTTGCCCAACTCATGCACCAGTTCCTGCAAGCAGGTAGTGTGGAGTATGTCGACAAAAAAAGTATAGTACGCATTACCCAACTCCGGCTTATCAAAACAGTACTGTATCAGTCCTGTTTTGCCCATGCGACGGTCGGATTTAAGCACCACATTATTACCGTTACGAAGCAGTTTCACCAATCGTTCCGATTCCTCCTGCCTGTCACAGAAATACTGCGGTACGATATGTCCTGAAACGATAAAAGGATTGTCAACTTTTTGCATAGCTATCACTATTTTTCCGACTGCAAAAATACAACTTTTTTTCTTATTACGCAAAATAAATTATGCGAATTGCATAATATATTCCACGTAATCAATCTAACATCTAAGTTCTGTAATTGCATGAATGTACACAGGCCTAATACGATACTTTCATTTTCTTTGAAGGCTCTCATTATTTGAGGCTCTTGTACTTTCCAATAACTTTTCGGATACATCTCTACTATTATCTCCCTTAACTATACGACTAATATACTACTAACGAAGTATTCTCATGCAATGTAGTAGGTACAACTTTTTTGGCTCTTTTAACCCAAATCGGTCATTAGGGTTTATGGCAGATCAGTATTTGTTTCGAGCAGATTGGCCGCATCGCTGGCGAAGGTGAGAAAGGCATCCAGTGAATGCCTTTCAGCTACGGCGAGACAGCGATGTGGAAAAGATGCCGAAAGAAATGCTGATATGGCATAAACAGACCTTAAAAAGCGAGAAAGGATATAAAAGTCGGTCTAATGACCGATTTGGGTTTAATGACTCTATTTTGGTATTGGTGTGATTTTTCACCAGCTTCGAAGCCTCGACTTAGCCAAATGCCGTGGTGATTTCATGTCCAAATGCCGTGGTTTGCTGAAAACTTGTATATAGACTCCGGAAAAATTTGTCCATGCTGTCTAAGCTACCTTATTATCACATTATAAACAAAATATCCAAATAATAAAGCAACCCCAAACGCTTCAAACTAGCAATAAATATTATATTGGAAATCTGTGAATATTGTTTTTTTGTCAATTCAAATAAAATGGGTACTTTTGCAAAATAAAACTATTGTTTAGTTATGCCTGAAATAAGTAGATTCTATGGTATTTTAATATGTATGTCGATGACCATAATCCTCCTCACTTTCATGTAATTTATGAAGGCGATGAGGCTATGATTGATATTCAAGACGGACACATGACGGGTTCTTTGCCAAGAAGAGCACTGCGTATGGTGTATGAATGGCTTGACTTGCACAAAGAAGAACTTCTTGAGAATTGGGGGAAACTCAAGAACGGTGGTGCAGCACAGAAAGTTGAACCTCTTAAATAACGAATGAACATGAACAATGTTTTCTTTTTAAAGGTTACATCCGCAGAATATATGCATGATTATATTCTGAAACTCACTTTTAACAATGGTGCGGTGAAGCTAGTTGACTTTGCGCCATTGATGCAGAAAGGTATCTGTCGCAAATTGCAGGATATGGACTATTTCCGCAACTACACACTCGACCCATATACCGTTGACTGGAACAACGAGATAGGTTTTGCTCCAGAAGCTCTATACGAGCGAGGAATATCAATACTTTAACCCAAATCGGTCATTCGGATTTATGTCAGATTAGTATCTGTTTCGAGCAGATTGGCCGCATCGCTGGCGAAGGTGAGAAAGGCATCCAGTGAATGCCTTTCAGCTACGGCGAGACAGGGATGTGGACAAGATGCCGAACGTTACGTAAAAAACGTCGCGACTGAATGGGAGCAACGTTTTTTTCGAGAGCAGAGAAAGCTTGCTTGCTATGCCGAGCCCAAGTTAAGAATATCCTGTGGACATTCGTGTCATGGGACATAAAGAAATGCTGACATGGCATAAACAGACCTTAAAAAGCGAGAAAGGATATAAAAGTCGGTCTAATGACCGATTTGGGTTTAATGACTCTATTTAGGTATTGGACAGACTCCCCACCAGCTTCGAAGCCTCGACACGGCCAAATGCCGTGGTGATTTTATAGCCAAATGCCATGGTAAAATTTCGCCAAATGCCGTGGTGATTTTGTGGCCAACTGCCGTGGTATACATTTTCAGTCGTTGTAGTATTCTGCATCATTGATAGACCCTCTACGCATATTTAAGGGGACTTCTATAAATTGCCTCAGAGAGACAAACTCTCAATAACCCTGCACTTGCAGTGTGGGGTATATCAGGTAAGTACATCACAGCATGTCGGAGACACATGCTCTCAAAAAGGTACGAAAAAAAATACCGATTCACCCTGATTCACCCAAATTAAACACCTAATACACTGATTATCAACCTACACTACATGACAGCACAAAAAGCGACGAAGTCAGGAGAAACGTAATACGCAATGAAGACATGCGGCTTAGACGTGCACAAAGATACGATGGTGTGTGCAGTCTACGATAGGTTACAATGACAAATTAGTCCTTATCGTAAGCTTCTGTCGAAAAATCTTCATCAAAGCACAATCGTTTGCTGACTTCCTCAAGCTGTGGCATTTCTTGACATACACTTACAAAGAATTCCTCACGTTCTCCTCTAATTCCTCTTTCTCCTCCGTTATAGTTATTTTTTAAAGAAAAACGCATAACATAATAGTCATATCCTTTGGCGAAATCATCCGTTGTCTCTGCTCGACTAAACTCTTTCTTTATTAGACTATTCTCGTAGTTTTCATATGCGCCATACCACATCTTCATAGTTTTAACATATAAGTCACTTGCCATATCAGGGGACAGCTTTCGTTTGTTTAGTATTTCATCAGCAACAGAGGAATCGGCTGCAACGTATAGGATTAAAGTGTCTTTAATCGGTTCTTCTTTTTTTAAAACTATGTCATCACCATTGGATTCTGTTTGCTCTTTATGGATATTATTCTTTCCATTAACTTCTATATTTCGAGAACCAATGAATATGCCAAAACCTTCATCAACGTTTAGAGAGCCAATGAATATACCATATTCCCTATCATCTCTTCGCCATATTGTTAAATCAATACTCATTACTTATAATATTTACTATTTAATAATTTGATTGTATTTATTTGATTAACCAGAGATTCATTTGATAGTTCGTTAATACGAAGTGCTTCCGCGTCGGACTTATGTTTTTCTTCAATTATAGACATTGCCATTTCTCGAACTTCTTCGGATGCAAGTTTAACATTTGTCATGTACTGATTAATGCATTTTATTATCCAACTGGTTATTATGTCCCAAAAATCACTCATGGATTTTTGTATACCATCGTTCCATCTTTCGTGTAAACCGATTTCGCTCTCATACTCGTAAGTATATGTACTATATTTTTCATCCATATACACTTTTTCATCGGCTTTGCAGGAGTGATGTTTTGTACCAACTAAGACAGACCGTGTCCCAGAAGTCTCCTTGTCAAAACTCTGTGGGCGAGCAAACTCGAATAAGTCTTTTGGTAGAACTATTGAGATCGGCTTAATCGCAAGAGCGGTATCAATCATCTTGTCCAAATTAGAATCCTCAACAGCTATTTCTTCCGTTAGTTTTCCTAAAATAGTTGATAATTCGTTTTGAAGATAGTGCATGAGAATCATTTTGAATCCATCTGATTCCAGTTGAAAGCAATAATTTGTACGTTTTGATAAAATATCCCGCATTCTAATGTCTGTCCAATCATAGGTTTCCCTAATTTGGATTTTCTTGGTATCGGGCAATTCCACCTCTGTTGTTTTCTTGTAATACTTTCCATTTTTAGAGAACCCTTCATCGCTGAATATAGTATAAAATAAAGAAAAAATATTGTCGTACATTGAAGCCATGTCCTTTGCAAGTTTATTACTGATAATCTTGCACATATCCTCAATAAAAACAGCTTTACTCTTCTTTTCCCCAATATGATTCTTAAAAGGAAATAATACATCTATATTTAATCGACTACGTATTTCTTCGGGAATTTTGGATACATTCTCAAAAATGGATATTGTTCTTTCTCCTTTGTTTTCCCTGAGAAAAGAGACTGCTTTGTCTGCGGCCTTAATCATCTTTAATCCATTTGCCATGTTATTGGCTGATGTCGTAATTTCTTCAATTTGCGCATCAATATATCCAAGAGATCGCTTTTCTATTTCTTGTTTCAGCTCTGACACCTTTGTCATCAGTCGCCTTTTTCTAATGGTGTCATTATCTGGTACATTTAGATTCTGCAGGTCTAATGATACAGCATCTACAAAACCTATTAAGTCGTTGTATAGTTCATCATCGCTGCTTCCCAATAGAAAAAAATTCATTCGCATGACTTTTATTTCCTCGGATATAAGATCCAGCCTTGAGGTTTTTTTTCTGACACTGACATAATAATCCAGTTCTTCCATTAACTTATCAAAATGATTAGTCAGCTCAGACAGAATCGGTAAGATAATCACTTCTCTGAATGATTCAGCTATGCGCTTCTTTATCTCTTCATTAATTTCATCTGCTTGGCTTAATCTATAGCATATTTTCTCAAAGGCGGAAAGGTCCTCTATAGATATTTCTTTTTTTCTTCGACATGCGCTATCTATTCTTAAGTACAACTCTTCTTCGTCGTCCGAAAAAGAATCTCTGCCTTTAGAGAATACGTTTGAACAATCATCAAAAAGATTTCTTAGTTTTTCATAGTCTACACCAACTATATTTTTTCTTTCATCCCTTTTGAGTGCAACTTGAATCGAATACAGGAGAATTCCAACAAAAGGTAAAATAATTATGTCTTGCGGTGCTACGGTTTTTAATTTGGTTGCGATTGCATTCTGCAATGTTTTAATACGGTCTGCTATTTTTCTGTCGTCAGCATTTGCATGATCTACTTTGTTGAGAACGAACAGTAGAAAATCTGTTTTCCCGCCTCTAGACTTGACAATATCACTTACTTCTTGAACAAGCCGTTCTATTCGTCTTTCGTCAACGTCATCATAATTTATTGGTATTATGCAGAACGATTTTTGCAGTGTGCTTTGTATAACAGCCATGTTTTTATTGTCATCCAACGTTCTCAATCCTGGTAAATCATAAAACTCTACAGACAATTCATCGGGAATGTCAAGAATTGATCGATTTGATTGCCATAGTATAGGACCGGTAACGTTAATTATGGGAGGTTCTGCAGAATTGATATGTCTACGGTATTTGTCATAAATCTTGCCAACTTCCTCATATATTTCAGCATCGGACTTGCAACTATATTGCCCAACAGGCCATTTCGCTCCAGTGGTTGCCTCTACGTTCATTTGTGTGTGTTGGGAATGTGTCAGTTTCAAAATTCCAGCACTCATTTCTTGCGCTTCCATCGGGGCAACACGACGTGCGTTAAAGGCATTTACAATTGTTGACTTTCCAGCAGATGTTGTGCCGACCATTGCGATTGACAATGTTGGGTTTTGCAATCTTTGGCGAGTTGATTCAATAATTAACTTGAAGTCGTCAAATTCTTTTCTTAGCTTCTTTGTTCTAGAAAAAGAGGTTTTGTTTTTCTCATAAAGATCCTTGACGCTCTTCTCCAACGAATTGAGGTATTGAAGTGCTTTTTGCAACTCTTCTTTGTTATTATTTGCCATTTTAGAATTATTTTGGTTTCTAAAACTCTTCCATATTTGAGCGGCGCATTATTTCATTTGCATACTGCACGGTTTCTGACCTTTTTAATGATGGCTTATCATTGATTTCATCTCGTAACGTCGGTATGTCTTCCGCCTCCTCACTGGTTAAACCCAAGCCTTTATCTTGCAAATAGATACCTATTCCTTTAGCGATAAAAGGTGCTATGACCTGCTCTTGATTCTCATAAGTAAACGGGAATTTGGAAAACGCATCCGCAACGCTTAGATATAAATCTGAGGTGAATTCAGCACCCATATCGTTTAATTCAGCCGCTTTTAATAGATTAAAGTAGTAACCTTTTAGTGGTTCGAGCAAATACTCAATTCCAGGTATCGAGGGAAGAATTTTAGGAAGTTGTGGCATAGTATGGTATTCAAGTAGATGATAGGTGTCAGCATACATTCCCGCAACAGCACAAAACATCCCAGACACCTTCGTCCTCATTTGCTCTTCTACCTCAGCTTTCAATTCTGGTGCATATTTTAAATACGATAACATCAAGGTCTCGTATTCTCCAGATAGTTTTCGTTTATTTAAATCGGATATTATTTTGAAATTGTGCAATAATTCATGGCTGTAGACTTTATTGTCGTAATCCAACTGTTGTCCCATTTTGTAAACTCGTATAGTGGCATCATAAATTGATTGCAACATCAGTGGGTGCATATTCAATCTTCCTAATTCATAGCCACACGGATATGGCAAATCTTCACCTAGTCCCCACGAAAATATTTTGAATACAACAGTTGATCCATCATTAACAAATTCCGGCATTAAAACCATCACGGGTTGTCCTTTTAATCCAGTATATAGATAATTTACAGACGCATCGTTTGCAGGGACATCGTCTCTCCATGCTCCAATCTCGGAGATAGTTGCACTTGTACCATTAGCAGGATAATTGTTGAGAATAAATGAGGAAAGATTGGCATTGATGGTTTCCGCATATGGATGGCTACTGTTTTTCAAAGCCGAAATAACTCGACAAGGGACAATGTGTTTGTCTTTCCCTGCGATATTGAATTCAAGAAGCTTAAAGTTGCAGTTTATAGCTTTATTGTCGTTGTATTTAATGTCGTAGCCAATTGGCATCTCAAAAGGATTGCGTAAAGGCCAACAGTTTTTGTAAAAAGTCTGCCTGTTCCATTCGTTGATGTTGTCAACAAATTGTTTCTCGGCAAACTGCAAACGTTGCTCGAAATCTACTTGTTTTAGTTTTAAATCCGCTTGGTATTTCTCATCAATCTTTCGGCGGTTGGATTCTTCTTCGCGTTTTTCCTTTCCGCTAATTTTATTATAGGCATCCTTTATTATTGGGTCAGCAACGCGTGACACCATTCTTAAACCAGCAAATGCCAGTATGGTTCCTGTAGATATTATCATATTACTATTTGTAAATTAGTTAATCAATAATGGTCTGTGTAGGGATGTCCACACTTACAATATTTGCTTGCATAATCTGGATCCCACGCATGACAAGAACAGCCACGATGTTTACAAAATCCAGCACCACGGAAAGAAATCTCATTTGAGTGATTTCTGGTGGTTGAATGTGTAGGTTCATTGTCCCCATCGGTTATCGCATCCGATGTTGTATCTTCCGTCAATCGAAACGGACTGTTTGTAGAAGTCTCTCCATAGTCAAATATCGAGTTCTCATGCAGGACATCATCTATTTCAGAATAGACATCCCCTTCACTTACTTCTTCGACATGAATGTCTAAGTTATCTGCTGGACCTTGTTCGATAACGATATCGGCATCCGTAATATCCATAATACTTGATAAATCCATTTTAGAATTATATATTAAAATTTAACAAATAATCTTGTTAAAAAACATCTCCCGTATCCTGTCGGATAAAACCAGAAACAATATTGAATAGTGTTGTTTTGCCAGAACCGTTTGTGCCCATCAGCACAGAAACCTCACCCTCAGAAACAGAAAATGAGACATCCTGGAGTACATTGTGTTCTCCAAATGACTTTTTGATATGTCTCACATTTAATTTCATTTCTTTCTTTTATGCCGTCCTGAGTTCTCAGTAGACGGAGATTACACCACTCACAAAAAAGCATAGAACTCGTGTTGTGCAGTCCTATGAAACTGAGACATCGCCAAACGCCTTATCGGAATAGAAACTGATTGAACCTTATCCTATGCCTCCAATATGCTGAAGCCAAAACGGCCAACATAAAGGCAAAAGCAAAAGGCATTAGCATCAGAGTCCTCAGATGATATTTTGGCGAAATTTCAGTTTTCGGACCTTACAAATGCTTTTTCGCATCGTCCAGCATGACTCTCGCTGGAAAATCGGCTGCAAATATACACATTTTTTTCAATACTAGCGCCTTTTAAGATAAGATTCTTTGCAAATATATTTAAATCAGTAGATTAACGAGAACATAGGTATCTAATAATTATTAACAAAAAGATTCTATTACTGCAAGAGACTGATTTTTTGAGACTCTTACCATAAATGAGAATAACAACTACCTTGCATCTTCACTGATATGATATAGGCACGTAGCTGTCTACCGAGGAACGTAATATACATATCCCTATTGTTATTGTTATTGTCATCGTCATCGGGTGGGATATGTTATTCCCTACTATGACTGATCTCTTAACAACAAGATATTCAATAGAATGAAACAGAATCGGTATAGATCCTATTTATGTTCTCTCTGCTTAATGTCACTTTTCAACAAGACGCTACAGGGAAGAATTTCGTTACCATCACTCATCATAATGGCGAAATATCAAAATAAATGGCTTTTTTACATCGTTTCTTCATGGCCTCCTGCGGGTGTTTGACTTGTGTTTTCCAGTTGAAAACAGGCTGAAAAGAGACTTGAAAAAGCCTCAAATGTGCATTCTGCCATGTGCCACTTTGTGCCAGTTTTTAATAATGCATTGATATTGCGTAATTCCCAACTATTGCGGTTCGTAATGACAATAACAATTAGTAACGATTAAAAAAGGGGTAACAATAATTGAAAATTAAAGGATTAAGGAAGTCCAGGGGACTTCCTTAATCACTTTAACTTCTATTTTTACTTCTCATTGTTACATGTTACTTTTTACTATCGCATACAATGTGTAATACAAGTTCCACAAACAATATATTCAGCAATAAGAAACATTTATACCCGAAGTGAATGAAATCTTTCTTGCAATTCTTCTATACGTTTTATCAAGTTTTCAAAGTCCATTGGGTTACCATAGATGAAACTTGATTTCATATTCTCATAGTCAGAACGAAAACGCTCTAACAGATCCCCGTGTGGGCAAAATGAGATTTTATCAGGCATATCCAATGAATAGTCCACACCGCTCACGTGGTAGAATCTTCGTCTGTGTTCCACAACGGCCTTGTACAAATCAGCATCCCCAAGAGCCAAACGTCCATACTCTGTATCCATTAGCCTCTCCAAATCATACAGATGCCTACTCATTCGCAAGGTTCTCGGATTCTTCCGTTGGAATTCTTCGTTTAATAGCAAAGCCTTCTCCAAGAAAGTCCGAGCTGGCGATATTGTTGCAATATCACAAGCCGTATCGTTGTCTTCGTCATTAAAATTTTCCGAGATTAACGATGAAATATGCTTTACCTCAAAAGGTTCCCGCATCGACAGACAACTAATCTCCACCTTTACCATTGGCTTTACATAGGTGTGTCCATTTGCGAAGATACTCGGATATCTCACCAACAATACCGTAGGATCGGCATCATGGTCGATTGGTTTCTCTCCTTCTGCAGTCTGCCGCATTGTTACACCTTCGACCATCACATCAAGTCCTGCGCCCCTCAACGCTTCCTCCAGGTCTACCTTCAGTGAGCCCAGCACATAGTCGCGAGAAACCTTCCTCAGCATTTTGATTTGGTTGTTGTTTTCACAACGGGCGCAATCCAAACCTTTCTCTAAAAGAAAGAAATCTCGATAAAGTGCGATATCTATGTCTTCTGAAAAGCGGTTGATTAAACCCCAACCCTTGCTCAGGCTTGTTCCACCTTTGAAAAAAGCATAGCCGCCAACACCCAGTCCAAACAACTTTTTCAAAACCATAGTTACCCACCAATCCTTTTCAACGGACTCGGGGTCTATATTATTCCTTTCGGACACTTGATCTACCATATACATCCTGTCTGCCAAGCTGTTATCAATCCATCTACTCATAATGTAATATCTTTTCTCAAGTTAGACAATACCTTTCTAATCCAGGCAGGTGCCAACTGTAGATCGTTTTGCCATGTTTTTTCTTCGGGATGTTCCTCCATCAGTCTCCTGATAATGCCAAGATGCTCATTTGTCAAGTTCTCTTTCCCGATAGCCTTTATAGCCAAAACCAATACTGGCACCAACTCTCCCTTGTACTCAAAATTTTTGGGGACACTCCGACGCAGTTTGATAGTCCTGTTCCCCACTTTTATTTCGCGCGCCGAACCACTTGTTATATACTCCAAGTTCATCGGAACTTGGTCCGATAGCCCCAATTGGTACATCGCGGTGTTGCCTGTAGGCAAAATCTTTGACTTGTCGCGCACGGCTATTGCATTCACAATATCGCTTACTGGCGGATACACCACGCCAAAGCGACTCCTCACAGGCTTCAGGTAGATACCAAATGCGATACGTTCCAACAATCCTTGAGCACATAAGTCTGACAGTACATGGCGGACATACCCTTCATCATATTCGGAGAAGCTGTTGTTAAAAAACAATGTCCCGTCACTACTTTTGTCAATAGTTCTTTTAATATCTTCTATAACAGTCATATCTGCACTATTTGTGTTCACAAATTTTGCAAAAAAATGTGAGTATTTCGATTGCAAAGATAGGAATACTTTTTGAATGAATAACTTTTTTTGCGAGTTTTCTCTCTTGTTTGGTCATTCTCGAAGATAATCAAGGCCGCAAAGAGGCATTGGCGAAGCCGAAAATCAATTTAACCCAAATCGGTCATTAGTCCGACTTTTACTAATTATACCGCTATTTAAAGCCAGTTCATGCCATGTGCCACTTTGTGCCAGTTTTTAATAATGCATTGATATTGCGTAATTTCCAACCATTGCGATTCGTAATGACAATAACAATAACAATTACCTTATGTATATACTGCCAGAAATAAGGTCTAAATCTATATATCTATGTATAGATATATAGATTTAGAATTCTAGTTCATCCTTCCAAGGGGGGAATCTGTACATATCCCTATTGTTATTGTTATTGTCATCGGTTGCCGTTTTATGCCACTTATTTTTTTTAAAAAGTGGCACCCTGATTTTTGTTTTTTTCGGTATAATTATAGCAGACGGACGACATCTGATATCATCAAACACTCAATCGTGCCTTTGCTATGGCTTCGCTCTACCTTCGCTGTAGGTTCGCTTCAGGAGGCGAACAGATGAGGACCGCAGAAACAGGACACAAACCAACTATACCATAGACAAACCCGATTAAAGACTATGCATTGAAAAGAAAAAAAGCGTATGACATTTATATAGGGCATCAAGGAAACCGACAGAGCCGATTGGGAACATGACCCTGCCCAAGATGGCCAGACCTTCGCCAGCGATGCGGCCAATCTGCTCATAACAACATAAACCATAATGACCGATTTGAGGTAAACGAAACACATCAAAGAGGTATATTGCTATGGGGTGAAAGCTTTTTCGAAAGAGCCTATATAAACTCAAATAAACCATCGTTTGGGGGTAAGCTGAGGAGTGGCTAAACACCATGTTCTATGACAGAAAGGCGCATTTGGTGACTTAACGCTGGCAACTGTACAACAGAGATGGGATTACTGGGTTTAAAAATCATGTTCTATGGTAATTAATTACCCCCCCCTACCCTACTATTTAACCCAAATCGGTCATTAGACCGACTTTTATATCCTTTCTCGCTTTTTAAGGTCTGTTTATGCCATATCAGCATTTCTTTCGGCATTTTGTCCACATCCCTGTCTCGCCGTAGCTGAAAGGCATTCACTGGATGCCTTTCTCACCTTCGCCAGCGATGCGGCCAATCTGCTCGAAACAAATACTAATCTGCCATAAACCCTAATGACCGATTTGGGTTTAAAATGAAAATAAGGTATACCCTGCCCTTCGGTCAACATTCGCTGGGACATCCCATGTCATTCGCGCATCCATCTTTAGACATACCCCGTCACTGCAGAAGTAAGTCCACAGAGCCTCATTACCCCTATAAAGAGGAGATGAATAGGAGCTAGAAATCTGAAAAATGAGAAATGACTAAAACGACCGTTTGTCAATAAACAGATCTCTATTCACCATTCATAAAGAATAGCTAAAAACCATGGAACATGATTTTTAGATGCCACGTTCCCCGTGAAACGATGTTAAAGGTGGGTTCTATAAATTCCACGTATGAACAATAATAGCTTTATTACATACATACTTTTCTGAGATTTCAGCCTGCTTTTGCCATCTTGCTGACTTTCACTCAGTCATGATGCACCGCATCACTCATTCATGAAAGCCAACAATCTGCTCAAAACCAGTCTCGAAATCTCTTGAAAGCAATTTATAGAACCCACCTATATTTTATTGAAGGCGATGAGCAGTACTGACACATCGGCGGGAGATACACCACTGATACGGGAGGCCTGTCCAATAGTGCGTGGACGCATCCTGTTTAGTTTTTCACGAGCTTCGTACGAGAGCGACTGAAGGGTGAAATAATCGAACCCGTCGGGCAACGGCACATTCTCGAACTTGAGAATACGATTGGCGACCTCTTGTTCTTTTTCTATATACCGCTGGTATTTCAATTGGATTTCGGTTGCTGTGACTACGTCCGAACGAATCTCGCTAGGTACTTTTTCCACCTCCTCTTGCAACGAAGGAGAGATTGACAACAAACCCTCCATATCGACCTCGGGACGCAACAGGAGGTTCACCAGCTTGACCCTTTGCTGCAAGGCTGGGGTCCCCTTCTCTTCCAACATAGCATTCGCCTCACTCGGAAGAACCGGAGTATTATTGATGAAGTCCATCAAGGCCTCGGAGTGAGAGACCTTCTCCTCTACCCTACGCATCCTTTCAGCACTAGCCAGCCCCAACTGGTAGCCCAATGGAGTTAGGCGGACATCGGCGTTGTCCTGGCGTAGAAGGATACGATACTCTGCCCGTGAGGTGAACATACGATATGGCTCATCCACCCCTTTCGTCACGAGGTCGTCAATCAGCACTCCAATATACGCCTGAGTTCTATTGAGGACGAACGAAGGCTTCCCATTTAGTTTAAGTACGGCATTAATACCAGCCGTCAATCCTTGGCAAGCGGCTTCCTCATATCCGGTAGTGCCGTTTATCTGCCCAGCGAAGTAAAGGTTTTCAACTCTCTTGGTCTCAAGCGTATAATTAAGTTGGGTAGGCGGAAAATAGTCATACTCAATCGCATACCCTGGCTTATAAATACGGGCATGTTCAAATCCACTAATTGAATGCAGCGCATCGAGTTGGACTTCCAAAGGAAGTGAGGATGAAAAACCGTTGACGTAATAGGAATTCGTTTTCAGACCTTCTGGCTCGATAAAGAGCTGGTGACGATCCTTCCCTGCGAAGCGAACGATCTTATCCTCTATAGAGGGGCAATAGCGAGGGCCGTGCCCTTGGATTCGTCCTGTGTACAAAGGAGAGCGGTCAAACCCAGTACGAAGGATGTCGTGAGTAGTTTGATTAGTATAGGCAATATAGCATGGTACTTGCTGGAGAAGTGAATGGGTGTCCGAGAATGAAAACTTGGAAGGCTTCTCATCACCTGGCTGTTGGTCCAACAAGCTGAAGTCAATCGTGCGACCATCGACTCGAACAGGAGTACCCGTCTTGAGACGGTCAACAGTAAAGCCCATTTCTCTCAGTTGATCGGACAGACCCATAGCCGACCCCTCCCCTATCCTTCCCCCCGACCAAGATTCCTGGCCAACGAAGATAGCGCCATTAAGAAATGTTCCGTTTGTAAGAATTACAGCCCGGGACGAAATTTCCACAGCCATCTTGGTACGCACTCCACAGACAGCGCCTTCGTGGGTCAAGACCTCCGTCACCTCATCCTGCCAAATAGAAAGGTGCTCGGTATTCTCCAATTGCTGTCTCCAGTTAAGAGAAAACTGAATCTTGTCACACTGTGCACGGGGACTCCACATGGCAGGGCCTTTAGATAGGTTGAGCATCCGGAACTGAATCATCGAATAGTCAGTAATAATACCAGAGCAGCCACCCAAAGCATCAATTTCTCTTACTATCTGGCCTTTTGCCACACCACCCATAGCTGGGTTGCACGACATCTGACAAATAGTATCAATATTGTGAGTTATCAAAAGAACATTTGCACCCAATCGGGCAGCAGCGACTGAAGCTTCAGCTCCAGCATGGCCACCGCCGACAACAATCACATCAAAAGAGCCCAAAGTAGTCATTTATAGAAAAAGGGTAGGGGATTAGGGGTTGTTATATTGTTGTTTCACACGAAACACATAGGTTAAATAATTGTTTTCCATAAGGCTAAAGAACTATTTTCCTTGTTTCGCATCTCTGTTGCTTCACTTTCTGACTTGTCTCCTTGCCCTAGTAGGTGCCAGATGCCGTGAATAATGACGCGAAGCAACTCTTGTTCAAAAGAAGTATGGAATAAAGCTGCATTCTCTCTAACTCGCTCAACACTAATCATTATATCACCCGATATCAAATTACCAACAGCATAATCGAAGGTAATTATATCTGTAAATGTATCATGGTTTAGATATGTGCGGTTTACATTTATCAAATAAGAGTCGCTACAGAAGAAGTAACCGATTGTACCAACCGCCTTACTTTGGGAAGTGACAATGGTAGTAATCCACTTTTTTACCCTCGGCTCGTCGTTGAGTTTGAAATCGGGACTTTCGGAAGAAAAACTAATTGACATAGACAACAGCTAGGTGATATTTATACAAAATAGGGCTATAAGAGGCCAAAACGATTTTTTATGACTAAATTATTGAATTACCAAAAATCAGCTCAAAAACAACTTATACAACCACTTACGTACTCTAAAGGTGTATTATTGGTCGTTTTCCATCGCACAAATGACCCTCAGCAGCACACTTATACTATTGAATGAAATCTAAAAGGGTTATTTGCCATGACAAAAAGGTACTGTTACGCCTGTAACACCTTTGTAGAAGTTGGGTGATAGAAATGTTCCAATATTGCTACGCGCTGGGCCGCCTCATCACAATCGATACCTCGAATGGCAAAACTCAATTCAATTTGGGAGTAATCGTCCGAAACCTCTACCTGGTCGCACAACATACGAATCAAGAGAAGGTCGTCGGAACGGAAACATCCCTTGGCACCATCGACACGAAAACACACACCTCGCACATCATAGTCGAAGGAAACGACCACCTCATTTGGCTGAGCAGATTCGTCGGACAACGCCATAGCTTTTTTCAATGCATCCATAATGGGCACAGAAATAGTGGCGTAATAATTACCTATATGATAGGTATCACAAATCGACCTAACGAAATTGTCCACCACTATCTGATAGGCACTATCTTTATGTATTACAACACGTTCCATCAATAGCTATTTGTCATTCATCGAATACAAAGATACAACAATATTTGAATATTTACACTAAATAATCAGAATTTATAAAAATAATCGTTGACCTTGGTCTTATAATAAGGTGAAAGGGTAGGGGGTACCGTACGGAAAAGCTCCATATTACTCTCTTGCATACGCTGATATTTCTCCAAGTCGCTAGCCGAGGGTTGATGACCTTGTTCTTTCCCTTCACGGCTCTCGCGCCGCTCCTCTTTCTCTCGCTGCATTTCGGCCTTCTCGTGCTCCAACATACGGGTCATGATTTGCTGCTGACGATTGATTGTCTGCTGGGAAATTACTCTATTAACTAGGTCATTCTCTGATTGTTCCATCTGCTTGATCATTTGGTCAATTTCCCTAGCCAACTTAGCATTGCCCGCTTCTCCTTGCTTCAACTCTTGACCGTATTCCTGCATCATTCTGCGAATCATCTCTTGTTGGGCAGCCATCTTGGCAAACTCCTCGCTCATCTGCATACTCCCCTTATCGCCAATCTTCTTTCTGGCACTCTTGTTCCCATCCTTACCTTGCTTATCTAGTTGCTTTTTAAGGGCTTCCATCTGTTTGTTAAGCTCCTGCTGCATCTGGCGCATAGACTTTGCCGAGGGCTTGCCATTTCCTGGATTACTGCAATTCCCCTGCTTCTTCATACCCTTGTTCTTACAATTGCCGTTCTGCTTTTTTTGCTGATTCTGACGCATTTGATTCTGCATTTGGTCGAGTGATTCAGCCAATACAACTGCCAAGTTGTTGAATGAGGTCATCGCATATTGCATCGAGGAAGAAGACTGTGAATTCTTATAGGATCCATAGAAGGACTGGTTCATATTCAGCAACTCCGATAAGGCTCTTGAAACACTGCTATTTACCTCTGCTACATTCTTGCCAATCACGCTTGCTACATTCAGCTGGCGCTTAGCAATGGCACGAAGCGAGTCCTCGACCCCTCTAAAATCCTCTTTGATTTTATTCTGGCCGACAATGATGGACTGATATTTAGGATCTTGTATATACGTATTGCGTACTTTATCTATCAGTGATTCCTGATTGAAAGACAACTGTACCAAACTCTTCAACAGCCTACGGATCTGCTCAGCGTCTTCAGCCATATCCTGCTGCTCCAAATCTGTTTCAGCCTCAGCCAGTTGCTCTGACAACTTATCCAACTGTTCTGAGGCCTCTTTTTGCTGTTTCGAAGCATCCTTATTCTTGCCCTTATCAAGATTCTTCTCAGCATTGCTCTGGTTCTCATCAATCTTGTTCATCAAGTCCTCATCCAACTTGAAATTCAAATCTTTATCAAGTTGTTTATAATCCTTTTGTATCTGATTGAGCTCCTTTCTCAGCTGGTCGTATTGTTCGGATAATTTCTGTTGTTCTTTCAACATTTTATCCTTTTCTTCACGAGTTTTGGAGGACTCTGTCTTTTGAGACAGTTCTCGCTGTTGTTCAGCTAATTTCTCGGTCTTTTGAATAGCCTCTTCCACCTTCTTTTCCATCTCCAGGCGTTTCATCAATTCGATGTTTTGATCCAACTGCTTTTCCAGTTCCTGATTGTCCATTTTTAGCTGCTCCAACTGCTCTTGTACCTTCTTCTTATCCAGATCCTTCATCATCTTATCAATCTGTTCCATCATCTGTTTCATCTCCTCATTCATAACCTCATTCATCAGTCGGTCCAACTCACGTTGTTTCTCTAGCAGTTGCTCACTCTGGTCCTTATATTTTTGCTCCAGTTGCTTATTTTCATTCAAACGCTGCAGCATCTGTTGAAGCATCTCTTTCACCTGTTGCTGCTTCTTTGCAAGCTCCTGCAAGTCCCTCTTATCCTGCCAGTCAAGGTCTTTCTTCTCCACAAATTTACGCATCATTTCATTGATTTCCTGCTGCATCTTCTTCAGCTCGGACATTGATTGTTGGGCACTCTCACGGGCTTCATTGCTATTGCGGTCAATCATATTATCCAGCTCTCTCTCAGTAGGTACTTGCATTTCAAAATGCTGGGAAGTGGCCGATTTAGGATTGTGGATAGCATCGTTGTCCCATATCTCGAAATAATAAACCAACCGATCACCTGGATTGAGAACGACATCATCCAATCGGGTTGAATAATTGAACTCTTGTACAGACTCTTTACCAATGCCGATTTCATAGGAAATGACATCGTGAATAGAGGTATCTTGTACATTGGTTCTCACTATCTTAAACTCTAGTTTGGTAAAGCCATAGTCGTCCTTGATTCTTCCATGGAAAAACAATCTGTCATTCAACAGAGAATCGCGCAACTCAACTACGGCAATCATCGGCAGCGCATCCTCAATCACCGTGACTGCATACTCCAAAGTATCAGCCGTAGGCGTATATTGGTTCTTAGCCGCAAAACCATAGGTGAACGATTGCATGGCTCTGACAGTAGTTGTAACACGCCCATTGGCATCGGGTACAAGGCTCTTTACCCCATCATTTACAATAAAATACAACGTATCAGCATCCTTTGTCTGAAAGAGCCATTTCACCATTGTTCCTTGGGGAACCACTAGATCGCCCTCATTGTCTAAGGTCTCTTGAAGTTTATTAGTATAAGCAGGGTAGGAGAGGACCACCCTATAATCGACCACTGCAGGTTTGGGAAAGACTTCGAGCCTATACTGAGCCGACACAACCCCAGCTCCCTCAAAATGAAAGTCAAAGCTGCGCTGAACCGACTTAAACTGATAACTATAATGGCTCTTGTCCAGCTGTCGCAATCTATAAATATTGCCTTCAATATTAATGAAAGCCTCTGAAGGCACAGTAGCGCCCTCTATAGCTACTCGTAGCTCATAATCTTCTTGTTGAGGGACTTCCAACGACTGGTTCTCCACAATAAAAATGAAAGGTGCGGGGCGTTCAAACTGCGTTTTATAATGCGTTATGCGATGGGAGGGACCAGTAATCATCGTAGGCGATACCAGCATCAACAAAAGAATCACCAATGTAGGAACGGCCACATATTTCAGATACTTCGTATTGGCTTTAAGGTCAATAGCCTGCAGGAAGGGCACTGGTTTGAGGAGTAGGGTCTTTTGAGCGATGGCAGACTCCAACAGATCATCATGGACGGATTCCCCCTGCTCCTGCAATTGCAGCAAATTAAGCAACTTATCTTGTACATCAGGGAAATGACGACCTATGATTTTGGCTGCATCCTGATAAGAAATAACCTTCCCAAGGCGAAAAATCTTCCCAAGAGGAACTGCCACATAATATGCCACAATTCCAATTCCGAAAAGCAAATAGCACCAAAAAAGAATGGCACGAACTGTCGTTCCAAAATAACCGAAATGCTCCAATAGAGCCATGACGAGGAATAGGGACAATAGAAGGGCGAGGGTGTACAAAACACCCTTTATCATCCTATTAATGTAGTATTTACGGATGAATCTGTCTAGGTTCTGTCGTATAGAATCCTGTTTCTGCACTCGAAAAAATTAATTTGCAAAGATACAACAATTTTTTGGGATAGAACGAAAATAACTACGATGTATTATCTCCATCACAGAATAGATATCGCTCTTATGCAACGTATGACTGATTTTTGCCAAATAGTATCCATGTCGCGTCTCTTCGAGACGCTGGAATGGAGGGTGTTTCGATACCCCACACTGCGGAACCTAACGGTTCCTTGTATGGGGTTATTAAAATTCAGCCTCTCGTATATTTGCATCGTGAAATTATAAGTATCTTTGCAAAATAAAAATGGTGAAGGCAAGGGTGTGGCGACAAGCCAATTCGCCTCAATAGCAGCAAAGCATGCCGTCTCGGAGATAAAGCAGCCACACCC
>JAEEGL010647411.1_pt1 | contig 24417 bp, 23 predicted proteins | sample 9134231 | NCBI WGS metagenome assembly JAEEGL01 (sample SAMN16246548, study PRJNA631951) | gut metagenome | biome: gut microbiome; feature: rumen; material: fiber-attached | host: Bos | place: Iran: Karaj | collected 2018-10
ATTCAAGCCCCCTTTTCAGTGCTTCAACATTCTTATGCATCAGATCGATAAAAGTCACTCCTGCCTCAAACTGTTCCTTCGAAACATTATGGGCGGTGTTGAATTCCAATAGCTCCGTACCGGTCTGCTCGGATATCGAACGGGCTATCTTGGGGTCGACCAGTTCTTCATGAAGTACGTATTTTATACCATTGCTCTTTATATATTCTATTATCATGGCTATCCTTGCCACACTTGGTTCTGCCTGCGCCGAACAGGAATCATAAGCTGAAATGTAATCGAGATCATATCTTCTGACAAAATGCGAGCAGGCAAATCTGCCTCCGAAAACCAGTACCTTTTTATTCTCTGCAGAAGCTGCATCGGAAAATTCTTCGTCTAACCGCATAAGCTCGTCTGTATACTTCTGTGCAGCCTGTTTATAATCGTCAGAAGAATCAGGGTCAGTCCTGCACAGCGCTTCGCATATCTCCTGAACCATGATGACGGCATTTTGCATGTCCAGCCAGTAATGAGCATCCGGGACAGCATCCCTTCCTTTTATCACGCCCTCCTCATGCTCTTCATGATCCTCGTCTTCGTGTTCATGCGAATGTTCCTTTACCCCGGTAAGGTCTATACCCTCGGAAAGATCTACGATCAAGGGCTTCTCTCCTATCATATCGGTCACCGAGGCGGCCCAGGCTTCACTGAGCCGGCCGGTATAGATAAAAATATCGCTGTTAAGTATACCGCTGATATCCGCGGCTGTAGGTTCATACAGATGGCTCTCCACTCCGGGAGGCAGCAGAAGCACTACGTCGGCATGCTCTCCGGCTATCTGTTTTGCCATATCATACTGGGGAAACAGTGTCGTACAGATCCTGAGCCTGTTTTCCTGAGCGTCGTCACTGCCGGTCCTGTTTCCGGAAGTACCGCATGAAATGGCGCTGAACAGCATCAGCAGCGCCATCAGTACACAGATCGCCTTCTTCATTTTTTCCCCTCCCTGCAGTTGCGGCACAAACCGTAAAACATCGTCTTCTCGGCATCTATGTCAAAACCCGCTTCATCCTCTATCAGTTTGATCATTTTTATCACCGTATCATTCTCAATATGCTCAACGCTTCCGCATTTCTGGCACTGGAGGTGGGAATGCATGGTACAGCACGGGTCTGTCAGAAGCTGGTAGCAGGCGCTTTTACCCTGTGAGAACGTGTATTTTCTTATCTTTCCCTGCTCTTCAAGCTGTTTTAAACAGCGATATATGGTTGCTTTTCCTACTTTTTCTCCCTCTTCGTTCAGAATATGTTCTATCTGCTCTGCTGTGATATGTCCGCCGTTCTGCCTTGCAATACAGTCTGCTATGACTTTTTTCTGCCTGGTATTTCTCATCCGCGCGGACTCTCCGCTTTTTTTCATCACATCTGCCTCCGCAAGAAAATATTATTGATATTGAGAATCATTATCAATAATAATCTGCTTTAATACGTTTGTCAACAGAAAAACGCTTTGCACACCGGTGTGCAAAGCGTTTTTATATATCGTTTTATGTTCCTTATATCTCACAGTATACTTCAGGAGATAAGATCCTTAATCTTATTGAAAAAGCTCTTGCGTTTTTCATAGTTCTTTTCGTTTATGGTGCTTTCAAAAGCTTTCAGCTGTTCCTTCTGCTTTGACGAAAGATTGCGGGGCACTTCTATAGAGACCCTGACATACTGGTCTCCGCGCCCTTTGCCGTTTACGAAGGGAACTCCTTTATTTCTCAGCCTGAATACAGTGCCGGGCTGAGTTCCTTCTCCTACCTTATACTGTACCTTGCCGTCCACAGTGGGGACTACGATCTCGTCACCGAGAGCCATCTGGGCATAGGTAAGAGGGATATCGCACCAGATATCTGCTCCGTCACGGTCAAATACATCGGATGGACTGACTTCCACCGTAACGGCTACATCTCCCGCCGGGCCTCCGTTCACACCATGATCGCCCTGTCCTCTCAGCATAAAGGTCTGACCGTTGTCTATCCCCGCAGGTACATTGACCTCCAGCTTATGGTTGCGGCGGACTCTGCCCATTCCGTTGCAGGCCTGGCATTTTTCTTTTATTATGCTGCCCTTTCCGGCGCATTTCGGACATACCTTCGTAGACTGCACCATTCCAAAGGGAGTACGCTGCTGCATGGTCACCTGACCAGTACCTCCGCATTCGGAACAGGTCTCGGGAGTCGTTCCGTTCTTTGCTCCCGTACCTGAGCACTTTTCGCAGGTCTCAAGGCGCTGGTAAGATATGTTTTTGTGGCATCCGTGTACAGCTTCAAGGAAATCCACCTTGATCGAATATTTTATATTGTTGCCTTTGATGGGGGCGTTCGGATCACGTGTACGGGTAGAACCTCCCATACCGCCGCCTCCGAAAAAGCTGTTGAACACGTCTCCGAAATCGGTAAAATCAAATCCGCCCATACCTCCCATGCCGCCGCCAAAGCCGCCATAGCTTCCGCCGCCTGCAGAATATGACGGATCTACTCCGGCATGGCCGAACTGATCATAACGTGCCTTTTTATCAGCATCGGACAGTACTTCGTACGCTTCCGATATTTCCTTGAATTTAGCCTCTGCCTGCTTATCTCCGGGGTTTACATCAGGATGATACTTCTTTGCAAGCTGACGATAGGCTTTTTTTATTTCGGATTCCGAGCAGCCTTTTTTAAGACCCAGAACTTCATAATAATCGCGTTTTTCTGCCAAGATCAACCCGTCCTTCGTCAGGAGCTAAGGCAGGGGCGCGTAAGCGCGCACCTGCCTGTAAACCTGTTAATAATTATACTTCTCTGTAATCGGCATCTACGAAACCGTCATCGTCCTTCTTGCCGCCGTTGTTGTCATCGAAGTTTCCGGGGTTATCATATGTGCCCTGGTTATATCCTCCCTGGCTGTAGCCTCCCTGATCATATCCGACACCCTGTCCGGCGTCCTGACCCGGAGCTGCGTTCTGATAAAGCTTTGATGACATATCGTAGAATGTTTTCTGGAGCTCTTCCTGGCGCTGTTTAATATTATCTATATTGCTGCCCTTAAGGGCTTCCTTAAGCTCGTCGATCTTCTTTAATACATCCGATTTCTCATCGGCTGTCAGTTTGTCTCCAAGCTCGTTTATGGTCTTCTCACACTGATACACCAGCTGGTCTGCATTGTTGCGTGCATCGATATCCTCACGGTTCTTCCTGTCTTCCGCTGCATACCGTTCGGCATCTTTTACGGCCTTTTCGATATCTTCCTTGGACATGTTCGTCGAAGACGTGATGGTAATGGCCTGCTCTTTGCCGGTACCGAGATCCTTTGCCGATACATGGACTATACCGTTGGAATCTATATCAAAGGTGACTTCTATCTGGGGTACTCCGCGGGGAGCTGCGGGGATACCGTCGAGCCTGAAGGTTCCCAAAGTCTTATTGTCCCTGGCCATTTCACGCTCTCCCTGCAGAACATGTATCTCGACCGTCGTCTGTCCGTCAGCGGCTGTGGAGAATATCTGTGACTTTTTGGTAGGAATGGTCGTATTGCGCTCGATTATCTTGGTAAATACTCCGCCCAGAGTCTCAAGTCCGAGAGAAAGGGGTGTAACGTCAAGGAGCAGCAGACCTTTGACCTCTCCTCCGAGAACACCGGCCTGGATAGCTGCACCGAGTGCGACGCATTCATCAGGGTTGATGCCCTTGAAGGGTTCCTGACCCATGAACTGTTTTACCGCTTCCTGTACGGCAGGTATACGGGTGGAACCGCCTACCAGCAGCACCTTGTTGATATCGGAAGTCTTAAGACCTGCGTCGGAAAGTGCCTGGCGGACAGGTCCCATCGTCTTATCGACCAAATCAGAAGTCAGCTCGTTGAATTTTGCTCTGGTAAGAGTGACCTCAAAGTGCTTCGGGCCGGTAGCGTCAGCAGTGATAAAGGGCAGGTTCACGTTGGACGTCGTCATGCCGGAAAGCTCTATCTTTGCCTTTTCGGCCGCTTCCTTAAGACGCTGCATAGCCATCTTATCACCGGTGAGGTCTATTCCGCTTTCTTTCTTGAACTCTGCAACAAAGTAGTTCATTACTCTTTCGTCAAAGTCGTCGCCGCCCAGACGGTTGTTGCCTGCCGTGGCGAGGACTTCCTGTACTCCGTCACCCATCTCGATTATCGAAACATCGAATGTGCCGCCGCCGAGGTCGTATATCATTACCTTCTGGTCTTCTTCTTTGTCCATCCCGTATGCGAGAGCGGCTGCTGTCGGTTCGTTGATTATCCTCTTAACTTCGAGGCCGGCGATCCTGCCGGCGTCCTTGGTGGCCTGTCTCTGGGCATCGGTGAAATATGCGGGAACGGTGATGACCGCATCGTATACTTTTTCTCCGAGGTATGCTTCGGCATCGCTCTTGAGCTTCTGAAGTATCATTGCGGATATCTCCTGCGGTGTGTAGTTCTTTTCATCGATCTTGACCCTGTAATTGCTGCCCATCTGACGCTTGATGGAACTTATCGTCCTATCGGGATTCGTAATGGCCTGCCTTTTGGCTACCTGTCCTACCATTCTTTCTCCTGTTTTTGAAAATGCCACAACGGACGGGGTGGTCCTTGCTCCTTCAGCATTAGCGATTACTACAGCTTCGCCGCCTTCCATAACGGCAACACATGAGTTGGTCGTTCCGAGGTCTATTCCTATAGTCTTTGACATATTAATTACTCCTTTATTATTAGATTTTGATTATAGCATATATCTAAATCCGGCAGATGCCGAAAATGTTTTCATCAGTTCGCGACCTTCACCATCGCCGGACGAAGTAGCTTGTCTCCCAGGATGTACCCCTTCTGAAGCACCATCGAGACTGCATTTTCAGGAAGATCGTTGTTCTCTTCGTGCATTACTGCATTGTGGATATTGGGGTCAAACGGCTCTCCCACTTCTCCGACCGTCTTTATCCCGCACTTTTCAAAAGCAGTACGTATCGAGGTCGCTATCATCTCAACGCCTTTTTTAAACTCGTTGTCGGAGCATTCATATTCCAGGGCTCTTTCCAGATTATCGAGCACCGGCAGAAACTGCTTCGAGACCGAGGCTGCCGCGTCGCTGTAGATCTGCTCCTTTTCCTTCTGCGTGCGTTTTCTGAAATTATCGTATTCGGCCACCGTACGCAGGAAGCGGTCGTTCAGGACGGCATAATCTTTCTTGAGTATGTCGAGTTCACCCGGCCCCTTTTTTTCTTCCTTTTCAGCTTCGGTATCTTCGGCGGCTTTTTCTTCCTTTTCCGCTGTTTCCTCCGGAGCATCAGTATGCCGGGATTCTTCCTTTTCTAACTGTTCCTCCTGGTTTTCATCGTCGGACCTGGCCTTTTTGTTTTCAGCGTCGGTATTCAACTCGATCCGCTCCTTTCATTATTCGGGACGACCCGGCTCTTTCCCGGGACCTTCCTTTGTTTCTTCAAGCGTCTCCGAGAGAAGCTTTCCGAGAGTCTGCGCAAAGTATTCTATATGCGGTATCAGTCTTGCATAATCTATTCTTACAGGTCCCAGAACACCTATTACTCCGCGTTCCTGTTTCCCGTAATGATACCCGCAGAGCACGAGTGAAGAACCCATAAGTTCAACATCTGTGTTTTCCCTCCCGATGCTGACGGTCACTCCGGAATCGGATGTCTCCGACAGCAGCGAAAGCATACGTTCCTTATGTTCAAGAAGGGACAGTATATCATGGGCTATCTGTGAGGACTCATCGTTGCCCAGTATATTCGTAAATCCTCCGGTATATACCTGTCCGTCGTTTATCTCACGGCAGAGGTCGTATATCCCGGCAAGTATGGGGGTAAATATCTTAGCGTAATCTCCGAGTGCAACCGCTATCGAGCCCAGGCTGCTTGAGGTCACATCTGAAAGTGATCTTCCCGTAAGTCTGTCTTTGACAAGTTTCACGAAAAAACTGACGACCTCCGGCGTAACGCTGAATTCTACTCTGATTATCTTCTGGCGGATCACTCCGTTGCTTGCCATAAGCAGAAGCACGAGCGAATGTCCTCCTGCAGGTATGATCTCTATTCTCTTTATATACGCCGATACCGGAGTAAACACTGAAGATATGGCTGCACAGCCGGTATATTCAGCCAGTGCCTTTGCCGAATCCGCCAGGAGTTTGTCCGGATCCGGATCCTTTATATTGAAAAGTGCGTCTATCTCGTCTTTTTCTCCCTGCTGCAGTTCCTTGCAGTTCATGATCCTGTCGATATATACACGGAATCCCAGATGAGAGGGTATCCTGCCCGCAGATGTATGCGGTTGTTCCAGAAGGCCCATATCGAAAAGCGCCGACATCTCGTTTCTGATAGTTGCGGACGAGAACTGGCTGCCCAGCATCTTCGCTACCAGTTTCGAGCTTGCAGGTTCCCCGGTATCTATATATGATTCGACGATAGCGTCAAGCACCCACAGCTTTCTCATGTCCATATGCATGACCACACCTCCGTTGGTACGAGTCGCATCCTTCAGTATTGTTAGCACTCTATTAGTAGGAGTGCTAACAATTAATAATGTATCACCTATTTCCCGCTATGTCAAGAGTTTTAGTGTGGATTAATAAATTGTTTACACAAATTTTTTTCGTTAAATGAAGCAGGGCCGGCTATTTCGAGCCGGCCCTGCTTTCTATCAGCTGTTGGAGCTGTTTTCTTTATTCTTTTTGTTTTCAAGTGCGATCAGCACGTCGCGTCTTGAAAGATTGATCCTTCCCTGGGAGTCTATATCGGTGACCTTGACGAGTATCTGATCGCCTACCGCCACGACATCTTCGACCTTTTCCACTCGCTTGGTATCAAGCTTGGAAATATGCACCAGACCTTCCTTGCCGGGCGCTATCTCAACAAATGCTCCGAAGTTCATAAGGCGTGTGACTTTTCCGTTATAAACGGCACCCACTTCGGGATCATTTGCTATAGTTTCTATTACCTGCACCGCGCGTCTGGCATTGTCTATATCCACTCCCGAGACAAAAACGTGTCCGTCATCATCTATATCGATATTGACGTCGCATTCGGCACATATCTTCTGTATCACTTTGCCTCCCGACCCTATCACCTCTCTGATCTTATCGGTAGGTATAGTCAGTGAGAGCATCTTGGGAGCATATTTTGAAAGTTCGGGGCGGACCTGGGGAATAGCCTTGAGCATTATCTCGTCAAGAATATATATCCTTGCCTTCCGGGTCTTTTCAAGCGCCTGGGCTATGATCTCTCTTGTAAGGCCGTCGTTTTTAAGGTCCATCTGAATGGCGGTTATTCCCTTATGTGTTCCTCCGACCTTGAAGTCCATATCCCCGTAAAAATCCTCAACTCCCTGAATGTCGACCATGGTCATCCAGCGGTCACCTTCGGTTACAAGACCGCAGGATATTCCGGCTACAGGAGCTTTTATGGGAACTCCGGCATCCATGAGAGCCAGAGTGGAGCCGCAGATAGCTCCCTGCGATGTCGAACCGTTTGATGAAAGCACTTCAGACACCACGCGCAGCGCATAAGGGAATTCCTCAACAGAAGGGATCACCGGAAGCAGCGCTCTTTCTGCCAGCGCGCCATGGCCTATCTCACGGCGTCCGGGGCTTCTGCTCGGTCTTGTCTCTCCCACCGAATAGGAGGGGAAATTGTACTGATGCATGTATCTCTTGGTCTCCTGGGAATCGATGCCGTCAAGCAGCTGGGCACTCTTGACAGAAGCCAGCGTAGCAACGCTCAGGACCTGGGTCTGTCCCCTTGTGAACAGTCCGCTGCCGTGTACGCGGGGAAGCATTCCGACTTCGGCCGCAAGAGGACGTATCTCATCCAAAGCTCTCCCGTCAACTCTCTTCCCATCGTCAAGGAGCCAGCGGCGGACGATATACTTCTGCAGGTTGTACATGCATTCGTCTATCATATACGGCTTATCTTCACACTGCCCGTCAAAACGCTCATGCACCTCTTCGACTATCGGGGCGAGACGTTCTTCCCTTATATTCTTATCATCGGTATCAAGTGCGTAACGCACCTTCTCTATGGCAAACTCTTTTATCTGCTCATAGATATCGGGGTCTACCACCTTGGACTCAAATGTGAACTTAGGCTTGCCGATCTCTTTCTGAACACTGCTGATAAATGCAGCCATTTTTGCAGCTTCAGCATGGCCTGCCATTATTGCTTCAAGCATTACATCCTCAGGGACCTCATTTGCTCCGGCCTCTATCATCAGGACCTTTTCCTCGGTACCCGCGACTGTCAGCGCAAGATCGGATGCTTCACGCTGGGCCTCGGTCGGATTAAGCACTATTTTCCCGTCGACAAGACCGACGTGTACGCCGCCGATAGGTCCGTTCCACGGAATATCAGAGATGGAAAGAGCAAACGAAGCGCCTATCATACCGACAATATCCGGCTGGCAGTCCTGATCGGTCGACAGAACGGTCATCACCACAGAACAGTCATTGCGCATATCTTTCGGGAAAAGGGGACGCATGGGACGGTCCACGAGACGTGAGGCTATAACTGCCTTGTCGCTCGGCCTTCCCTCTCTGCGGAGAAAAGATCCCGGAATCTTTCCGACGGAGTACAGTTTTTCTTCAAAATCTACGGAAAGTGGGAAATAATCTATCCCGTCGCGTGGTTTCGGCGCAGCCGTGGCAGTCACCAGCACTGCGGTGTCCCCATACCGTACCAGTACCGCCGCATTCGCCAGGGCGGCAAGTTTGCCTGTTTCAAAGGTTATTTCCCTTCCGGCATACTGTGTCCTGAACACTTTGTAATTGTCAAACATTTTTAACCTCCTTAGTATTGAATGGCATCTGAGACCGCTGCCCTCCAAGGAGGCTGCTCTTTAGCAAGTAATCCGCCTGTCACCTCTGTGCTGACAAGTCGATTAACTGCTAAAAGACAACCCTCCGGCAGCTGTTCTCTGTGCAGTATTTTGAGATGGGCTGTCGTTTTGCGACAGCCCATCTACAGACGATTAATAAATTACTTACGCAGACCGAGCTTCGCAATGATCGCACGATAACGTTCTATGTCGTTCTTCTGCAGATATGCGAGCAGGTTCCTCCTGTGTCCGACCATCTTAAGCAGTCCGCGGCGGGAATGCTGGTCGTTCTTGTTCTTCTTGAGATGCTCGTTCAGATCGTTGATCCTTCTGGTCAGTACGGCTATCTGCACCTCGGGAGAACCGGTATCGGTCTCATGGATCTTGTACTCGTTGATTATCTTGTTCTTTTCTTCCTTAAGCAGCATATTATTCACCTCTGTTTTAATTCCAGCCGCTTTCCCCAGTCAAGGGTGCGGTGAATCCTCCCGTGTCTGTTCGGGCAGTCTCCCTAAACCGAGAAAAAGGCCACTTGCAGTTGATTTTAGCATGTATTAAAGCGAATGTAAATAGGGTATCGCAAATAAACTGATTTTAGCTCCCAGCATGGGCCCCGGAAGCAGGAACATGATATCATATTTTACTTCGGCCCGTTATCTCTCCGGTTTCCTTCTCTCTGAGCCCTGCGATAATTCAAAGCCGACTGCTCCGTTCTGTTGTTTCCGAAATCGTAATATACCCTGTCTTTTATATCATCGGGAAGGTACTGCTGTTTCACCCAGCCCCCGAAGCTGTGGGGGTACTTATATTCCAGCGCATGTTCCAGTTTTGCTGCTCCCTTGTAATGTCCGTCCTTTAGATGCAGCGGGACGTCCGTCCCAAGGCCGCGCCTGACATCTTCAATGGCTTTATCAACGGCGCAGATCCCCGTATTGGATTTCGGTGCGGTGCATAGCAGTATGACGGCATCCGCAAGCGGTATCCTTGCTTCGGGCAGTCCAAGCTGGAAAGCGCTGTCAACGCATGCTTTCACTATAGGTATCGCCGCGGGATATGCCAGACCGATATCCTCACAGGCCGTAACAAGGAGCCGGCGGGATGCGGAGATTATATCTCCTGCCTCCAGAAGTCTCGCCAGATAGAACAGCGCTGCATTTTCATCCGAACCCCGTATCGATTTCTGAAAGGCTGAGAGAATATCGTAGTGGCTGTCTCCGTCACGGTCATACCTCATTGCGCTGCGTTGTGAGAGCAGTTCCGCGTCCTCCCTTGTGACCAGGAAGCCGTCCCGGTCCGCCCTTGCAGAGAGAGCCATCGCTTCAACTGCGTTCAGGGCTTTCCTTACATCTCCGCCGCATGCAGCTGCAATGTATTCATCCAGTTCCGGCTCCCTTCTTATCTCTCCACCAAGATCTTCCTCCATGGCGTTGAATGCCCGTTTTATCATGGGAAGCACCTCGTCCGGTGATACCGGTGAGAACTCCAGCACCGTGCATCTGCTGAGTATCGCCCCATAAACGGTAAAATACGGGTTCTCGGTAGTGGATGCTATCAGTGAGATCGAACCGTTCTCTATAAACTCCAGAAGGGTCTGTTGCTGTTTTTTGTTGAGATACTGTATCTCATCAAGATACAGTACGATACCTCCCCTTCCGTCTATGGAATCTATATCCGTCACCACCGTACGTATGTCTGCCGTGGAGGCAGTCGTTCCGTTGAGTATATGGAGTTTTTTCTTCGCATTCTGGGCGATTATCCTTGCCGCTGTGGTCTTTCCCACTCCGGAGGGGCCGTAGAATATCATATTCGGCGTATTGCCTGACCGTGTGAGCCGTCGCAGCAGTCCATCCTCTCCTACAAGCCTGCCCTGGCCTGCCATCTCGTCAAAATTCTGCGGTCTCAGCCTGTCGGCCAGAGGTGCACGTGACATTTCAACTCCCCCTTAAAACTTCCGCCCGTCTGATAACAGCCGGGCGGTGGTCTCCGTATTCAATTATATCAATCCGGACTCTTTAAAACAATCATTAATCAAATTAATAAAGAGGATATTTTGCGCAGAGTTCTTCGACCGTCTTCCTTATCATGTCTGCCTTGGCTTCAAAATCGGTCGCGGCAAGATAGATACAGTCGGCTATGATCTTCATCTCTTCCTCGCCGAAACCTCTCGTTGTGACAGCCGCAGTGCCCAGCCGCAGCCCGCTCGTAACGGAAGAACTCTGGGGATCGCTGGGAATGGTGTTTTTGTTCGCGGTGATATATACCTCATCAAGGCGTTTTTCAAATACGTCTCCCGTTATGTTAACGGGGCGGAGATCTACCAGTACGAGATGATTGTCCGTTCCGCCCGATACGAGCCTGAATCCCTTTTTAAGAAGCTCATCTGCCAGCACGGCACAGTTCTTGACTATCTTTTTCTGATATTCTCTGAACTCGGGAGTAAGGGCTTCGCCGAAACATACGGCTTTTGCTGCTATGATGTGCTCAAGCGGGCCGCCCTGTGTTCCGGGGAATACCGCCTTGTCGACCTTCTGTGCATATTCTGCCTTGCAGAGTATAAACCCTCCGCGCGGGCCTCTCAGGGTCTTATGGGTCGTGCTTGTAACTATATCCGCGTAGGGTATCGGGGACATATGCAGACCTGCAGCGACAAGACCGGCAATATGCGCCATATCGACCATAAGGTATGCTCCGGCTTCCTTTGCTATCTCCGACAGGGTCTTGAAATCTATCTCTCGCGGATACGCACTTGCTCCTGCTACTATCATGCGGGGGCCGAACTCCCTGGCCTGTTTTCTTAATGCGTCGTAATCTATGATGTGGGTATCATCCGTAAGACCGTACTCCATAAAGTTGTAAAAACGTCCGGATTCGTTGAATGAAGCTCCGTGGGTAAGATGTCCCCCGCAGGCAAGGGTAAGGCCCATGACCTTATCGCCGGGACGCAGTAGAGCATAGTAAGCAGCCAGATTCGCCTGTGCTCCGGAATGGGGCTGAACATTGGCATGATCTGCTCCGAAAAGCTTTTTTGCCCTTTCGATCGCTATGTTTTCTACCTCGTCAACGTATTCGCATCCGCCGTAGTACCGTTTGCCTGGCGTTCCCTCAGCATACTTGTTGGTAAGCACGCTTCCCATGGCTGCCATCACTGCCGGCGAGACTATGTTCTCCGATGCGATGAGCTCTATGTGGCTGCGTTGCCTCTGAAGCTCCCTGTTCATTGCAGCTCCCACTTCAGCGTCATGTTCCGTTACAAATCCTATCGTATCCAGCATTTGCTCCATTTCACGGCACTCCCTTCATACAGTCGGCGGGCGGTGATCCGGGACATCTGTCCCGGATCCACTGTTCTTATATACATATATCATACCATCTGACTTACGGCAGGGCAACATGGTAAGCTTTACGAAATTTTTCATCTGCTCCGATGTTAATGATATATACTGAACAAAAACAAAAATCAAAAACGCGAATTAATATATTGACAACATAACCCGCTGCATATATAATAGACACCGTCGGTAAAAGCTGCTGTAGCTCAGTCGGTAGAGCACATCCTTGGTAAGGATGAGGTCGCCAGTTCAATCCTGGCCAGCAGCTCCAGGATCCCGGAGATGTACGTCTTCGGGATCTTTTTTGTGTTCAGGCACGATTCCTTTCTCTCCCTGTCCTCAGTTTCCCCGTACGGACAGATCGTCTCAAATGGGCGTATATCACAGAAACAAAGCAGGAGAAAAGCTCTTTTCTCCTGCTTTTCCCCTGTACCATTAGCATAAGGTATCCTTATTTCTATTATGGACCCGAACGGCAGAGTTTGCCGGACCGGTTCCCCGTCAGGCATTTACCAGAGCATATCTGAAAATGCCTGCTTTCTTTTGAAGATCGTCAGGTCATATGCTCCTGCTTGACCTTTTTATCGATAACATGGCGGGAAGCAAGCTCTTCCCCGATCTCTCCGAGGGTTATGCCGGACTGTACCATCAGGACCATGACATGATATGCCAGATCGGCTATCTCGTATATGGTCTCTTTTTTATCTTCTGCCTTTGCGGCAATTATCACCTCTGTCGATTCCTCGCCGACCTTCTTAAGTATTTTATCAAGGCCCTTTTCAAAAAGGTAACTCGTATAGGAACCCTCTTTTGCTTCGTCTTTTCTTCCCTGTATCAGTTCCATGAGTTTCTGGGCCGAAAAAGCGTTATCGTTGTCAGGGTTTGAATAAACATCACTGCAGAAACAGGAATCTGTCCCCATATGGCATGCGGGTCCGGTTTTTTCAACCTCCACGAGCAAGGCATCATAGTCGCAGTCGGCAGTTATCCTGCTTATATACTGTATGTTTCCCGACTCCTCTCCCTTGCGCCACAGCTTCTGCCTTGATCGTGACCAGAAACAGGTCCTTCCTTCCTGCATGCTTATCTCAAGGCTCTCTCTGTTCATGTATGCCAGTGTAAGGACTTTTTTGCTCCCGTTATCCACCACGACAGCCGGGATAAGTCCTTTTTCGTCAAATTTCAGCTTATCGATATCGAACATCATATATCACCTTTCGATCCTAACATTGATTCCAGCTTTGGCAAGTTCTTCTTTAAGATGAGGTATCTCCACCGTTTTGAAATGGAATATGGATGCAGCCAGACCGGCGTCCACTCCCGGCAGCGTCTTGAAGAGCGTTACGAAATCCTCGCAGCAGCCCGCTCCTCCCGAAGCGATCACCGGTATGTCCACCGCTTCGCATACCGCTTCCAGCATCTCAAGGTCAAATCCTTTTTTCACTCCGTCCGTGTCGATGCTGTTTACCACTATCTCACCCGCTCCGGCTTCAACACAGCGTTTTATCCAGGGTATGGCCGGCATTTTGGTGTCGATCCTGCCTCCGTTTGCGAATACATGGAAGCTGCCGTCCACCCTTTTTATATCGACCGACAGCACCACACACTGGTCTCCATACTTTTTTGCTGCCGCTCCTACCAGGGAATGATCCTTAATGGCTCCTGAATTCACGCTCACTTTATCGGCGCCGCATTTCAGCACCCTTTCAAAATCATCGACGGTATTTATGCCTCCCCCGACGGTCAGGGGGATGAACACGCGCGATGCGGTCTCCTTCAATATATCCGTAAACAGTGCCCGGTCCTGTGCCGAAGCTGTGATATCGTAAAAGACAAGTTCATCAGCGCCGCATCCGCTGTAGTATTCGGCAAGCTTCACGGGGGAATCGACATCGTTCAGTCCTTCGAAATTTGTCCCTTTGACGACTCTCGCATCCCGTACGTCCAGACACGGGATTATCCTTTTAGTTATCATGTCTTTCTCCTTCCGCAGCCACTATAGCGTCCTCCAGACGCAGGTCGCCGGTATAGAGGGCCTTCCCGACAATGGCTCCGTAGATTCCCATCTTCTTCAGTTCGGTTATATCCTTTACAGACGATACCCCTCCGGATGCCACGATGTCTATGTCAAAACGCTCCGCCATATCCCTGTACAGCTTAAGATTAGCCCCAGAAAGCAGTCCGTCCCTTGAGATATCGGTACAGATCACCGTCTTTACCCCGACGGAACACAGTCTTTCAAGAAAGTCGAAGCAGGTATAGGATGAGGTCTTTGTCCAACCTTTTATCGCCACATACCCTTCTTTTATATCGACTCCCACGGCTATTTTCCCGCCGTATCTGTCAACGAGCCTTTCAAGAAGTTCAGGCTGGGTTACAGCTGCCGTCCCTATAATGACCCTCGATACTCCCGCATCAAGATAAGCCTTCACATTTTCTTCGCTACGGACTCCGCCTCCGACCTCGGTAAAAAGGCCTGAGGCCTCGACGCATTTCCTTATTATCTCTATGCAGGAACATACCCCGTCCCGGGCAGCAGCAAGGTCTACCATGTGCAGGAACTGTGCTCCCTTTTCTTTAAAGGAGACCGCTGTTTTCACTATATCCGTGCTGTAAACCGTGGTTTTTTCATAATCGCCTTTCACAAGGCGAACCGCCTGGCCGTTCAGCAGGTCTATCGCAGGAAATATCTTCATTTCTTTCTCCTATATCTCACAGAATGCCTTAAGTATCTTCAGCCCCGTTGAAGAGCTTTTTTCGGGATGGAACTGCACCCCGAACACGTTGCCCTTTTCCACGGCAGCCGTTACAGGGATATTGTACTCGGTATATGCCGAGACCGCGTCACTGCCGCAGCTCGCCATAAATGAATGTACGAAATATACATGATCTTCCCCGATGTATTTAAAAAGCCTGCTTTTTTCCTTTTCCTTCGGGAATATCAGCCTGTTCCAGCCTATATGCGGCAGTTTGGCCTCTTCAGACAGCAGCGGTTTCATCCAGATCACTTCTCCGGGAATAAGCGACAGGCCTTCATGCTCACCGTATTCATAGCTTTTTTCGAACAGAAGCTGCATTCCCAGACATATCCCGAGGAACGGTTTCTCTTCGGCCTGTCTTTTTACGACAATGTCCAGGCCGCTGTCTCTGAGAAGCCTTGCCGCATCCCCGAAGGCACCGACACCGGGTAGAACTACCCTGTCGCTTTTTTCTATCATCCCGATATCTGAAGTAACGACAGCCTCTTCCCCGATGTATTTAAAGGAACATCGTAGGGAAAAAAGATTACCTACCCCGTAATCTATTATCGCAATCATTACAGCACTCCCTTGGTGGAAGGTATCTCGTCTGCAGAACCTTCATCTATTCTGACAGCTTCGCGCATCGCGCGGGCAAAAGCCTTGAAACATCCTTCCAGGATATGATGTGTGTTCTTTCCTGCCAGCTGTTTCAGGTGAAGGGTAACTCCCGAGGTGCGCACAAACCCTTCAAAAAATTCTTCGATAAGCTCGGTATCAAAATCCCCTACCTTCTGTGCGGCGGGAGTCACTTCATATTCCAGCCTTCCTCTTCCCGAGATGTCAACCGCACACAGGACCAGCGTTTCGTCCATGGGGAGTATCATGTAACCGTACCGGTTGATGCCCCTGCAGTCTCCCAGCGCCTGGGCAAAAGCACTGCCCAGACATATCCCCATATCCTCAGCTGTATGATGATAATCCACATGTGTGTCCCCGCTTGCCGAGATCTCCAGGTCAAACCTGCCGTGGCGTGCAAACAATGTAAGCATGTGCTCCAGGAATCCGCAGCCGCATTCTATCGTGCTTTCGCCTTTCCCGTCAAGGGCAAGCACCATCTCGATCTTGGTCTCTGCCGTGGTCCTGTTTATATATGCCGTTCTCATGGTCTTTCCTCCTCTGCCATTATCGTCTCAAGCTTTTCTGCCAGTATATCCATCTGCTCCGGGGTTCCTATCGTTATCCTGAGGTAATCTCTTATCTTTTCGTCGGAAAAGTATCTTACCAGGACTCCTTTCTCCCTGAGCAGCAGGTAAAGGCGCTGTGCATCATGGTCCTTATGCTTTACGAAAATAAAATTAGCCTTTGAATCGATCACGGTAAAACCCATTGACCTGAGTCTCTCCGAAGATCTTTCTCTCTCTTTAATAATCTTCGCGCAACACTCATCATGATATTTCCGGTCCTCTACAGCCGCAATGCCTGCTTCCTGGGTCAGTCTGTTGATGTTGTAAGGATTTATGGAATATTTAAGCTTTTCAAGATCGGCTATGACCTCCTCACTGCCTATGGCATAACCGAGCCTGGCCCCTGCCAGTGCATATGCCTTTGAAAAGGTCCTGACGACCAGCAGATTTGTATATTTTTTTGTAAGCGGTATCGCCGTTTCTCCTGCAAAATCGATATATGCCTCGTCTATGAGCACGATATTGCCGGGATTTGAAGCCGCGATGGCTTCGATCCTGTCGTTTTCAAGAAATATCCCCGTGGGCGCATTCGGATTTGCTATCACTACGGTCCTTCCGATATTCATATACTGCTTCTCATCGATCGAAAAATCGTCTCTTAACGGTATCTTTAAAGCGTTCAGGCCGCAGAGATCCGCATATACCGGGTAAAAGCCGTAGCTTATCTCGGGAAATGCCACCCCGTCTGGGCAAAGACCCAGAAATGCCAGATAAAGCGTTTCATCCGAACCGTTTGAAACGAATACGTTGTTTATCCCTACGCCGAATGCCTTTGCTATGGCGCTTTTAAGCTTCTTTGACTGGGGATCGGGATAAAGGCACAGTTCATCAAGGCTCTGCGCCGTCAGCCTTTCCTTCAGAAGGGGAGTCGGCGGATAAGGGGATTCATTCGTGTTGAGTTTCACATATTTTCTATCCGACGGCTGTTCACCCGGGACATATTCTTTAAAGAGGCTGTACCGTTCCGCTAAAAAAACGCTCATTTTGAAAACCTCACTTCTACTGAACGCGCATGTGCCTTCAGGCCCTCCTGCTCGGCAAAATACTCCACCTTGCGGGCCACTTCGCCCAGGGCGTCCGCGGTATAGTAGGAAAACGCACTGCGCTTTACAAAATCATCGACAGACAGAGGGCTCGAGAACTTTGCCGTTCCGCTGGTAGGCAGTGTGTGGTTCGTTCCTGAAAAATAATCTCCCAGTGCTTCGGGGCAGTTCTTTCCAAGGAATATCGATCCTGCATTCGTGATCTTCTCCAGATAATCAAAGGGGTTTTCAACGCAGACCTCGAGATGCTCCGGGGCTATTTCGTTGGATATCATTACCGCTTCATCTATGTCAGCCGTGATTATTATCTTTCCGCATGAATCTATGGAAGCCCGCGCTATCTCGCTTCTCGGCAGCAGGGGTATCTGTCTTTCAAGTTCTTCGCTTACTTTCTGTGCCAACTGCTCGCTGTCGGTCACGAGCACCGCACTGGCAAGTCTGTCATGTTCCGCCTGTGACAGCATATCCGCGGCTACGATCTCCGCATCACAGCTGCCGTCTGCTATCACGAGTATCTCGCTCGGTCCCGCTATCATATCGATCGCAACCGTTCCGAAGACCTGCCGTTTTGCTTCCGCAACATATATATTTCCCGGGCCGACTATCTTATCTACCTTAGGTACGCTTTCTGTACCGTAAGCAAGGGCCGCTATCGCCTGAGCTCCTCCGAGCTTGACTATCTTTGCCACCCCGCCTATCTTTGCGGCGGCAAGTATGACCGGGGCTATTTTGCCGTCCTTGCCGGGCGGAGTCGTCATGACTATGTTTTTTACCCCCGCTATCTGTGCAGGCACACAGTTCATCAGTACGGAGGACGGATAGCTTGCTGTTCCGCCGGGAACATAAAGGCCTACGCTTTCGATCGGAGTCACCTTCTGTCCAAGCACCACTCCGGGCTTTTCGGCCATGATAAAACTGTTCTGGACCTGTTTGCGGTGATATGCCGCAATATTCTGCGCCGCTTCCCTGAGTATCCCCACATATTCATCATCCACCGCGTTGAAGCCTTCTTCTATCTCCTCTTCGGTGACTATGAGACTGCCGAGCTCGGCATTATCGAATTTTCTGGAATAATATCTTGCCGCTTCGTCTCCCCGGTTCTTTACATCAAGGACTATCTCCTTGACTGCCTCGTAGACATCAGGTGCCGACGAATCCCTTTTCAATATCTCCGAAACGGGGATTTTTCCGTATCTGTAGGTTTTTATCATTTTTATCCCTGCCTATCTTTTAAGCGCTGCTGCCAGCGCCGTGATCCGTTTGTCTTTAAATCTATAGCTTATCTTGTTCGCTATGAGTCTCGAGCTTATAGGGGTTATATCCTCAAGGACCTCCATATCGTTTTCCCTCAGTGTCGCCCCCGTCTGTACGATATCGACTATAACGTCAGATACTCTGAGCATAGGAGCTATCTCTATCGATCCGTGCAGCTTGATTATCTCTATTTCCCGTCCCCTGCCCGAAAACCATTCCTTTGCGATATTCGGAAACTTGGTCGCTACGCGGAGGACGGAATCCGTAGGATACCTGAATCCTCTCGGGCCGGCTACGGCCATCCTGCAGCAGCCTATCCCCAGGTCAAGCAGTTCATATACGTCATAGCTGTCTTCAAGCAGGATATCCTTGCCCACAATCCCTATATCCGCCGCGCCTCTTTCCACATACACCGCGACATCCGAAGGCTTTGCCCAGAAAAAGCGCAGCCTGTTGCTCTCATTTTCAAATATGAGCTTCCGTCCCTCCGTCATCATGTCGGGACAGTCAAAGCCTGCTTTTTTCAGAAGCTCGTAAGCCTCTTCTCCTATCCTGCCCTTCGGCAGGGCAATATCTATCCAGTCTTTCACTCGGCAACGCCCCCGTCGCTTACTTTCAGTATCCTTTTAGCCCTGATCCTTCCGTCCGCACTTCTCTGCACAGCAACGCTTTCTCCCTGAGAGATAAGCTTTTCAGCCAGCCCCGCAACGGCAGCCGGGTCATCATCCTCACCGTATACGATAAGTACATCAGTATCATATTCCGACCGTTCCCAGCCCAGTCTGTCCAGAAGATCGGTATATACTGCAAAGCCTACCGCCCCGCAGCGTTTGCCCAGTCTCCGGATGAGCCTGTCATATCTTCCTCCGTAGAGTACCGCACTGTGGATACCGTCTATGAATCCCTGAAAGAGGACGCCGTTATAATAATCCATATCATTTATTATGGAAAAGTCAAGCCTTAAATTCTTTTCATACCCGGTTCGCTTCATTATATTATATATTTCCTTCAGTTCGGAGACGGCCTGCTCCGCCTGTATGTATCCCCGGCACAGTTCCTCGGCTTCATCTATTGCCGTCTCAAACGGACCGTATATATCCGCTGTTCTGGCAAGCTTCTCGCAATAATCCGGCGGAAGCATGTTCTTTTCGCAGAGCGTCCTTATCTCGTGCAGGTTCTTCGCCGCTATGCACTGTGACAGCTTCTCCTTCAGTGTAGGAGGCACTTCGGAAAGAAAAGCCTCCAGAAAGCCCTGGTGTGAAAGTGCAAGCAGGCGGTTCTCACTGATCTTCGAAAGGCTTTTCTCCGCAAGTATGAGGACCTCCGATATCTCATAGGTATTGATATCCCCGATATTCTCGAGGCCGACCTGCATCATCTCCGAAAACCCGTTGTCCCCGGATTTTACCCGGTAAACGTTCTCGGTGTAATAAAGCTTTTCGCAGCCGGATTCCGGTTCCTTTATGTTCTTTGCTATGGATATCGTGACATCGGGTTTAAGCGCGATCAGCCTGCCCGAGATATCGGTGAAGGCAAGTACGTGTTCACCCTTCAGAAAAGGTTTGTATTCCGCGTACAGGTCATAGCTCTCAAACTTGTTCATCCTGTACTTTCGGTAACCTGCCTGTTCATACAGGCCCCTCAGTTCCATGACCGTACGCTCATCAAAGCGAAGATATCCCGGAAGCTGTTCCAATTGTTTGTCCCCCTTACTGAGAAGAATATACATATATTAACTTACTTTAGCTTATTAGTCAAGTAGCATGATAAAGTAAAATATTTTTTCCCTTTTATCCCCTGCCGGACCTTCAGCCGTCTCCGGGCTGTGGCTCATCCGGTCCGTATTTCTTTCTTTGTTCGGCATTATGCTGATATTTGCGTTGTTTTTCTTATCAGGTCATGCTATACTGTCCATATATTTATTCATTGGGAGAAACTGTGATGAAAACCGTATACTATTGTTATACCCCTCTTTCTCCGATGGGCATTACAGAGGAAAACGGACTGGTGACCGGTATCTTTTATGCCGGCGGTAAGCCGCGTCCTGACCTGCCGGAAGGCAGCTCCGCCGTACAGAAGGAAGCCGCAAGACAGCTTCTCGGATACTTTTACGGCGGGCTCAGGGAATTTTCCCTTCCGCTTGCCATGCCTGAAAATCCTTTTCTCCGTTCCGTGGTCGAAGCCATGCTTGACATCCCGTTCGGCAGCACCGTCACCTATTCCCGTCTGGCTGAAATGGCAAGCAGGCCCTCTGCCGTAAGGGCAGTGGCGTCGGCCTGCGGAAAAAACCCCTTCGCAATAGTCGTTCCATGTCACAGAGTCATCGCCAAAAAAGGTATCGGGGGCTACTCCTCAGGGATCGAGCTGAAAAAGGCCCTTCTCGGATTTGAATCAACTTCCCTCGGTTCCGTGCCGGACAGTGGGGAGGCGGCATCACTATGATCTTCCGCAGAGCTGTTCCGGACGATCTAACTTCAATGCTCAAAACGGTATCCCAGGCTCAGCTTTATCTTAAAGAGCACGGGATCGACCAGTGGCAGAACGGATATCCCGATTCCCGGCAGCTTATCAGCGATATCTCCGGAGGGATCTCCTATCTGCTTTGCAGCGGAAATGAGCTCTGTTGTATGGCTGCTGTCACACTGGGTCTGGAAGACCCCACCTATACCGTTATAGACGGCGGCTCCTGGCTGTCCGGGGAAGGTATCCCTTACGGGGTGATACACCGTTTTGCCGTTTCCGGCGCCTTTAGGGGAAAGGGCATCGCCGGCAGGATGATCCTTCATATCGAACGGCTCTGTCTGGAAAACGGCATATCCTTTTTAAGGGCGGATACCCACAGCGACAACCTTTCCATGCGGCATGTGCTTGAAAAGGCAGGCTTTTCTTACCGCGGCATAATATATCTTGCCGACGGAGCCCCCCGCTCAGCCTATGAAAAACAGCTCGTTCATCCGGCTGTTACATAGATTTACTTCTTTTTTCTGTTTTTTTACTTCGGAGGTCAATATTATGTCTGAAAAAACCTTTTATATCACTACACCCATCTATTATCCATCGGATAAGCTCCATATCGGTCACAGTTACTGCACCGTTGCCACCGATGCCATCGCCCGGTACAAACGCATGCAGGGTTATGACGTTATGTTCCTTACGGGGACGGACGAACACGGCCAGAAGATCGAACAGAAAGCCCTGGCCGCCGGAGTTACTCCCCAGCAGTATGTTGACAACATCGTTGCAGGGATAAAAGATCTTTGGAAACTTATGAATATCTCCAACGACCGCTTTATCAGGACGACAGATGAGTATCATCAGGAATCGGTCAAAAAAATATTCAGGGCACTGTACGATAAGGGAGATATATATAAGTCCGTATACCGCGGCAAATACTGTACTCCCTGCGAAGCCTTCTGGACTGAGGCCCAGCTAGTCGACGGCAAATGTCCCGACTGCGGCCGCGATGTCTGCGAGGCCGAAGAGGAAGCTTACTTCTTCCGTCTTTCAGCCTATGCCGACAGGCTCTTAAAATACTACGACGAGCATCCCGGATTCATTGAACCGATATCCCGTCAGAATGAGATGATCAACAACTTCATAAAGCCCGGACTGGAAGATCTCTGCGTTTCGCGCACTTCTTTCTCCTGGGGCATCCCCGTTGATTTTGACCCCGGACATGTCGTATATGTCTGGGTAGACGCCCTCTCCAACTACATCACGGCTCTCGGATACGGCAATGACAGATATCACGACTATGACCGCTACTGGCCTGCTGACGTGCATATCGTCGGAAAGGAGATCATCCGTTTCCATACCATAGTATGGCCCGCGATGCTCATGGCTCTGGACCTTCCCCTGCCGAAGAAGGTGTATGGACACGGCTGGCTGCTTCTGGACGGAGGCAAGATGTCAAAATCGGTGGGCAACGTCGTCGATCCCGTGATCCTCTGCGAACGTTACGGCACCGACAGCCTGCGTTATTTCCTTATGCGTGAATTCCCGTTCGGCTCCGACGGAAACTTTTCAAACGAAGCCCTTATAAACCGGATAAATGCCGACCTTGCCAACGATCTGGGTAACCTTCTTTCACGCAGTGTGGCAATGGCCGAAAAGTATTTTAACGGGACAATACCCGATGAAAGGCAGGCAGGGCCGGAGGATGTGCCTCTGCTCGAAACTGCTGCAGCGCTCAAAGCATCCTATGAACATTATATGGATTCCCTGGCTCCGCAGTCAGCTCTTATAGAGGTATTCAAGCTTATATCCCGTACAAATAAATATATCGACGAGACATCGCCCTGGGTACTCTGTAAGGAAGAGAAAAACCGTCCGCGTCTTGCCGCGGTGCTGTACAACCTGCTTGACTGCCTGCGCATAGCTGCTGTCCTGCTTTCCCCCTTTATGCCCGATACCTGCGCTAAGATCGCTGCCCAGATAGGTGCTGATAAGGATGACCTCCTGTATGAAAAAGCAGGTATTCCCGGGGCTTTGCACAACGGTGTGAAGGTCAAGCGCGGCGATACTCTTTTCCCGAGGATAGACCTCAATAAGGAACTGGAATACCTGCAGAGCAGACAAGCCGCCGTTTCCCCTCCGGAAAAGGAAAAGGCTTCGGAATCTGATGAAGAGATAACGATAGATGATTTCAAAAAGGTCCGGCTCAGGACTGCCATGGTTAAAAGCTGTGAGGATATAAAGAAGAGCGATAAACTCCTTCTTCTGACTCTTGACGACGGTTCCGGGAAAGACCGCCAGATAGTTTCCGGAATAAAACAGTATTACCGTCCGGAAAATCTTATCGGCAAAAAGATCATCATCGTTGCAAACCTTGCTCCCGCTAAACTGCGCGGAAATGTATCTAACGGTATGCTTCTTGCCTGCAATACCCCGGACGGCAAGATACGGGTGGTCTTTGCCGATGATGATGTTCCCTGCGGAGCGGAGGTGCGCTGATGTCGAAGATCTTCGACTCCCACGCCCACTATCACGATGCCCGGTTTGACGAAGACCGTGATGAACTGCTTTCAAAGCTGCTCTCCATGGGTGTCGGTGCGGTACTTACCGCAGCTGAAGACCTTGATTCCAGCGAATTCTCCATAAGGCTTGCCGAACGCTACGATTACATATATGCTGCTGCAGGCATACATCCTCACTGTTCAGACGGTCTTCCCGGCGATTATCTCGACCGTCTCCGCGAGTACTGCAGGAACAGCCGTGTTGTTGCCATTGGTGAGACCGGACTTGACTATTACTATGACTACTCCCCGCGTGACGTCCAGAAAAAAGTTTTTACGGCACAGCTCGAACTTGCCAGGGAGCTGTCGCTGCCGATAATAATACACGACCGCGATGCTCACGGAGATATGATGGATATCCTGAGAAAATACCGTCCCCGCGGCGTCGTTCACTGTTTTTCCGGCTCTGCCGAAATGGCCAGGGAGCTCTGCTCCATGGGGATGTATATAGGGTTTACCGGCAACGTGACCTTTAAAAATGCAAAGAAGGTCCTTCTTGCCGCCTCTGCCGCCGATATCGATCTGCTACTTGTCGAGACCGACTGTCCTTATATGGCTCCGGAACCATTCAGAGGCAGGCGCTGCGACTCCTCTATGATAGATATCTCTGCTGCCGTTCTGGCTGGTATCCGGGGGATATCAAAAGAGGAGCTTCTGGATATCACTTTCCGGAATGCAAAAAAGCTGTACGGCGTCTGAAAACATTTTCTTCATAAGACAACAATATCCCCCTTTACGGCCTTTCGGGCTTTAAAGGGGGATGTTTATTTCTGTCCGTTTATAACTGCATCGGTGATTCTTGCATAGTCATCCGTGTGTATGAACGTATCTGTACTGCAGGCAAAGAGCAGCTGATCATAATCTTCTTTTTTCAGCAGCTGTTTCAGTGCCTCCCCGCTCACGGTCCCGACGTCTGCGACCGTCACCCTTTTATAGTGATTGGCCAGCATGGGTATATATGAA
>JAEEGL010835396.1_pt1 | contig 24417 bp, 13 predicted proteins | sample 9134231 | NCBI WGS metagenome assembly JAEEGL01 (sample SAMN16246548, study PRJNA631951) | gut metagenome | biome: gut microbiome; feature: rumen; material: fiber-attached | host: Bos | place: Iran: Karaj | collected 2018-10
TATCCGCGAAGGCGGCCGTACGGTAGGCAGCGGCGTCGTGACCAAGATCATCGGCGACTAAGTCAAAACGGCACAAACGCGGGCCGCAGCGAAATACGCTGCGGCCCGTGCTTTCCCCTGAAACGGGAGGAGAGACGAGAAGAGAGTGAAGTTAGGAGTTAGGAGTCAGGAGTTGCGGATGAAAAGCCTGGCGGCTTTTCTTTGAAGGAAGCAGATTGGTCATCCTGAAGCAGATGCTTTGCCCGCCCCGTCGCTCTTGAATCAAAAGAAATGCCGCAGGCATTTCTACCTGAACTCCTAACTCCTACCTCCTAGCTTCTAACTCTTAACTTCTAACTCCTACCTCCACACTTCTAACTCATTCCTCCCTCCCGCCTCCCAACCTTCCTATATATACTGTACCACATGAATCAAATCGTACTGGGGCTCTCCGACGGGGTGGATTCCTGCGTGGCGGCGGCGCTGCTAAAGCGCGCCGGCTTCAGCGTTATGGGCGTCTACCTCGAAACGGCGGGCGAAAGCGAAAAGCAGGCCGCGCGGCAAAGCGCCTGCGAGGCCGGGATCGCGTTCGAGTCCGTGGACATTCACGGCGAACTGGAAGCGCATGTGTGCCGCCCCTTCGTGGATGAATACCTGCGGGGGCGCACGCCCAGTCCCTGCCCCGGCTGCAACCGGGACGTTAAACTGAAGATCCTTTCCGATATCGCCGACAGGGCCGGGGCGGAAAAGATCGCCACCGGCCATTACGTGCGCTCTGACGGGGAAAAGCTGTACATGGGCAAAAGCGAGTGCGACCAAAGCTACATGCTTTCGCGACTTGTGCCGTCTCAGGTGAAGCGCCTTTTGCTTCCGCTGGGAGAATACTCCAAAACGGAAGTCCGCAGCATGGCCCGGGAGATGGGCTTTTCCTGCGCGGCACGGCCCGACAGCCGGGAAAACTGCTTTATCCGGGGCATGGATTACGCCGCCTACATCGAGCAGAAACGCCCGGGCGCACTGCCCGGCTGCGGGGAAGTGCTCTTCCGCGGGCAGTGCGTGGCGGAGCATGCCGGCATCCATCATTTTACGGTGGGGCAGCGCTGGCACACGGACTTTGACGGCCGCCGCGCCTATGTACAGCGCATCGACGCCGAAAACAACCGGGTGCATCTGTGCCTGTGGGAAGAGTTGTTCACCAGCTTCGTCCGGCTGGAGGCGCTGTCCTTTATCGCGGGACGCGCGCCGGATGCAGAATTTTACGCCTCCATCCGCGTGCGGCACACCCGCTGGGAGACGCCCGCCTGCCGGGTGCGCCTGACGGACGGAGGCTGCGAGGTCAGCACGCTCGAGCCGCTCCGGGCGCCGGCGCCGGGCCAGACCGCCGCGCTGTATCAGGGAGACATGCTCTTAGGCGGCGGCGTGGTGTCGGGCTCCGGGCTGGACGGATGAAAAGACCTTTCCGTCCCGCGGTCCAAAGGCTTTCGACGGGGAAAAAACGAATAATAAGTTTCGGTAAACACGCTTGCATTCCCTCCGGTAAAGGAGTATAATGCACAATTGGTTACACTTGCGCAAGGAAACGGTGTCGATGCGGCTGACCGCGCCAAGCGGTTTTCGATCACCTTTCTATACACTGCGACGACCGCCCGCGGCGCCAACCGCGTTCGGTATAAGCAGAGCGGCCGGAAATCCGGCACAACATAATGGAGGTGCTTTACTCAGATGGCACGTATCGCAGGTATCGATCTGCCCCGTGAGAAGAGAATCGAGATCGCCCTGACGTATATCTACGGCATCGGCCGTAATATCGCCGACGACATCATCGAAGCGACCGGCGTCAATCCCGACACCCGTGTCAAGGATCTTACTGAAACCGAAATTGGTAAGCTGCGTGACTATATCGATCACAACGTGAAAGTGGAAGGCGATCTTCGCCGCGAAACTTCCATGAACATCAAGCGCCTGATCGAGATCGGCTGCTACCGCGGGCTTCGTCACCGCAAGGGTCTGCCCGTTCGCGGACAGAATACCAAGCAAAATGCCCGTACCCGCAAGGGTCCCAAGAGGCAGGTTGCCGGCAAGAAGAAAGCGGCCAAGTAACGCCGATCTACCGATTTGATCAGGAGGAATTCAATTTATGGCTAAGGCTCTTAAAAAGGCTTCCCGCAAGCGCCGCGAGAAGAAGCTCGTCGAGCGCGGTGCGGCCCATATCCGTTCTTCTTTCAACAACACCATCGTGACCATCACTGACATCAACGGCAACGCTCTGGCCTGGGCTTCCGCCGGCGGACTCGGTTTCCGCGGCAGCAAGAAGTCCACTCCCTTCGCCGCTCAGTCCGCCGCCGAGACCGCGGCCAAGAATGCGATGGAGTACGGCCTGAAGACCGTCGAAGTGTACGTGAAAGGCCCCGGCGCCGGCCGCGAAGCGGCGATCCGTTCCCTGCAGACCGCTGGTCTGGAAGTGACGATGATCAAGGACGTGACGCCCATCCCCCACAACGGATGCCGCCCGCCCAAGCGCAGAAGAGTGTAACAGGAGGAACGTCAAATGGCAAGATATACAGGTTCTGTTTGCCGCCTCTGCCGTCGCGAAGGCTGCAAGCTATTCCTTAAGGGTGACCGTTGCTACGGCCCCAACTGCGCGTTCACCAAGCGCCAGACCCCTCCGGGCGAGCACGGTCAGGCGCGTCAGCGCAAGATGAGCGAGTACGGCCTCCAGCTGCGCGAAAAGCAGAAGGCGAAGAGGGCGTACGGCGTGCTGGAAAACCAGTTCCACAGCTATTTTGAGACTGCCGCCAACCAGAAGGGCATCACGGGTGAAAACCTGCTGGTGATGCTGGAGAGGCGTCTGGACAACGTTGTGTACCGCTGCGGCTTCGGCGCTTCCAGGGCCATGGCCCGTCAGCTGGTCCGCCACGGCCACGTGTACGTAAACGGCAAAAAGGTCAACATCCCCTCCGCTCTGGTGGACGTGAACGACGAGATCACCATCCGCGCCAAGAGCGCCGAGAGCGATTATTTCAAGGCCATGCGCGAAGGCACCGGCAAGGTCATCCCCAAGTGGATCACCCTGGACAGCGCCAACCTCAAGGCCACCGTTACCGCTACCCCCGCGCGCGATGATATCGATCTGACGATCCAGGAGAATCTTATCGTCGAGCTGTACTCCCGTTAATCAAGCAGCGTAGTTTGATGCGCTTTCTGCGCGCCGATTTGGGAGAACGCGTGGAAAGCAGACCGCAGAAGAAAGCATTCTTCACGACGGAAGGAGGATAAGCCGAGTGATCGATCAAATTGAAAAACCCAAAATTGAGCTGGTGGAAGCCGGCGATCCCAATAAATACGGCAAGTTCGTGGTCAATCCTCTGGAGAGAGGCTTCGGCCAGACGCTGGGAAACGCTCTGAGGCGAGTGCTTCTCAATTCGCTGCCCGGCGCTGCCGTGACCAGCGTGATGATCGACGGTGTGCAGCATGAGTTTTCTACTGTTCCCGGCGTGCGCGAAGACGTGGCCGAGATCATCCTGAACCTCAAGCTCATCTGCGCCAAGGTCTATTCCGATCAGGTCAAGACCCTCACGGTGGACGCTGTCGGCCCCTGCGAACTGACGGCCGGCGACATCCGCACCGACGACGAGGTGGAGATCGTAAACCCCGAGCTCCACATCGCCACCCTCAGCGAGGGCGCCCATCTGGTGATGCAGATCACCATCGAAAAGGGCCGCGGCTACGTGTCCGCGGAGCGCAACAAGCAGCTTGCCCAGGAGAGAAAGATCAATATGCCCATCGGTGTGATACCGATCGACTCTATCTTTACTCCCATCCGCAAGGTGAGCTACTCCGTTGAGGATACCCGCGTGGGCCAGGTGACCGACTTCGACAAACTCACCATCGAGGTGTGGACGAACGGCACCATCCTGCCCAAGGAAGCCCTTGCCAGCGCCGCGCAGATCATCACCAACAACATGCGCCTGTTCATCGATCTTACGGTCAACGTGGTAAGCGTGAATTACAACGAGCCGGAGATGGACAACCGCGACAAGATCCTGGAGATGACCATCGAGGAACTGGATCTGTCCGTCCGCGCGTTCAACTGCTTAAAGCGCGCCTCCATCAACACCGTGGGCGAGCTGGTGCAGCGCAACCAGGAGGACATGATGAAGGTCCGCAACCTCGGAAAGAAGTCTCTCGAAGAGGTCGAACAGAAGCTGCAGGCTCTGGGACTGAGTCTCAGAAGCTCTGAAGAGTAATACGAGCCTTACCAAACATAGGCTATCAAGGAGGAACCGACTATGGGAAATCGGAAGCTGGGACGTCCGACGAACCAAAGAAAAGCGATGCTGCGCAACCAGGTGACCAACCTCATCTGGTACGGCCGTATCGAGACCACTTTGGATCGTGCCAAGGAAGTAAGGTCCATCGCCGAGCATATGATTACGATCGCCATGCGCGAGTGTGATAATACGGTTGAAGTGAAAAAGACCACCAATAACGACAAGGGCCAGACCGTGGAACTGACCGTGGTCAACGATCAGCCCAGCCGCCTAGCGGCCCGCCGCAGGGTGATGTCTTACCTGTACAGGATGCCTGTCATGCAGGGCAAAGAAGAAGAAAAAGAAGACTTCAAGCAGCGCCAGAAGGACATCAAGCATCCCGTCATCGAGAAGCTCTTCCGTGAGATCGCGCCCAAGTACAAGGCGCGCGCGGCTGAAAAGGGCCAGGGCGGCGGCTACACCCGCATCGTCCGCATCGGTCCCCGCCGGGGCGACGCAGCGGAGATGGTATACCTGGAGCTCGTCTGAGTTCAGGTGGATCAACGGACACAGCTTTTGCTGTGTCCGTTGGTATTTTTGGGGATATTTGGAGGGAAATGACGGGAGAGGATTTGAAGCGGGGAATTTTGTGATATATCGCTTGGCGGCGATGCGATGTATCCGCTGAAGCGGATTCGATATATCGCTGCACGATTCGATATTTCGCCTGCGGCGAAGCGATATGCGGCTGCGCCGCAAGGAGGGGAGCGCGGGTCAGCCGTTGTACAGGAAGATCAGGTTGTTCGTATCGTGGCCTTCCACCGGGAAAGGGTTTACCGACAGGGTCAGGTGGATGCCCCTGTCGATGGTCTCGGAAAACACCTTCTCCATGTCGTTCAGATGGGGCTGGGACATGTTGATGCCGCTTAAACCCTCCAGGCGGGCGAGGCGGTCGATAAAGTGGTCGCCCTTGCCGCAGAAATGCACGATGCCGCCGTATTTCTTCAGCAGCCTCCCGTCGTACGGCGCGATGAACTCGTCGAAAAAGGCGGGGGAGAGGTTCATGGCGCTGTCGTCCCGGATGACGATGGAGCCTTTTTCCGTATGGCGGAAAAAGTTGGCCCTGCCCGCGTTTTCGGGGAAGAGCTTCAGCCATTCGTCCAGAATCAGCTCCATGAACGAAGCGATTTTGTCCAGCAGCGCGTGTATGGTGTCCGGGTCGTCGTACAGGGCGTAAAACAGCTCGCTTCCCCAAAGCAGCTCCAGGTTGTCCATGGGCCCCTGCAGGTCCGGCTGCTCGCAGTGCACGTAGCGGCCTATGCGCGGATAGTTGTCCATGATCTGCCGAAAGAGTTTGCCTACCCGGAACACGTCTTTGAAGTTTCCGTCCCCGATGCCCGGCAGGGGCCTGTCAAGCAGCTCGGCGCAGCCGTCTTCGCCGAGCTTTTTCACATTGGGCAGGGTGTCCGTTTCGCGGGGCATGATGAACAGCTCTGCGCCGAAGGCGGAAGCCACGTTCGCCACGCCGTAATTGCAGCGCACCCGCAGGGGATAGCTGCCCTTCCGGGCCAGCATGTCGTCCACGCGGGAAAACTCCTTCAGCACCATCAGTTCGTCGTCCTCGAGGGCGTCGTTGATGTTGATGTGCGGCCATTCGAGCCGGGAGGGGACGCCCCGCAGGTTCCTGGGCTGCTTGGCAGCGGAAACGCGGTGCTCGCTCCAGTCTTTCCAGTATTGCAGGATCTCGTCCTCCTGGGCGGGGTCGAGGCGGCTTTCGATGTTCTCCAGATAGCGCTCAAGCTTTTCGGTCATATCACCACGTCTCCTATCCAGTAGCCTTCCGGCAGGTCTTCGCATTCCTCAAAGGGCAGGCTGTCGTCTTCGAGGGCGGGCAGGAACGCCTCAAAGGGGATGGCATCAAATTCGCTTCCGTAGGCGCTCTGCCCGAACCAGCCGCCCTCCGCCGCCTTCAAGTGCAGGTCGCGGGCGAATTTGGTGCGGTTGGAGCAGTCGTGCACGACGATAGGCCAGTTTTCCCGGGCGGCCTGAAGCATGGTCTTCAAGGTCAGCTCGCGGCTGAACACGGGGGAAAGGTAGCCCAGGCGGTACATATACATGCTTTCGCCTTCGTAGTTCAGTATATTGTTGGGATTTAAGTGCAGTTCCGCCAGGTTGATAAAGTCCGGTCCGGCAGAGAGGAGCCGGTCTTTCTTTTTCTGCAGGGCGGCATAGAACTCCCGGGTCATGGGGGTCTCGACGCCGGCCATGGAAATGTATTTCTTTGCCGTACCGATCTTTTCGATCACCCGGTCGGAGCAATTGGAAGCGCCCAGATTGAAGCGGATCTCGTCGAGTCCCGCTTCCCCAAGGGCCTTCAGCTGGTCTTCCGTGGCGGAAATGCCGTTGGTGTACAGGTGCTGGTACACGCCTCGGCTGTGCACGGCGGCGATGAAGCTGTAATACTTTTCGATCTCCATGAAGGGTTCGAGATACACGTACGCTACGCCGCTGGGCTTTTGATGCGTGCTGAACAGCAGATCCAGATCCTCCTCGCGGAAGCGGGTGCCGCCGATCTCCCACATACCTGCGCCTACCGGCGGGATGGAGGATAGGCAGCCGTAGTCGTAGCAGAACGGACAGGCGGCATTGCAGCGGTTGGTCTTTCGTATGGCGCCCAGGCCCGTGCCGCACAGGCAGCTGGCGCAGCCCTTTGGAAAGCGGGCCGGATCGCCCACGTAAAACGTTCTGTCCTGCAGGGTGCGAAGCCCGGGGATCTGCTTTTGCACCTTTTCAAACCGCTTCAGCGCAGCGCGCTCCAGCATGTCCAGAACGGCCAGGGCGATGTCTGTCTGCCGGGCGGTGATCTCTTCTCCCTCGGCTGTAAGATCCGCAAAAAATCGGAACCAGCGCAGCGCGTATTCCTTGAGATCTCTGTTTTCCATGAATGCCTCCGGTGGCTTGTTTCAGTTACATTTTATACGAAATATATGTAATTTTTGTTTCTTTTATCATAAACAGGACAGTATTTTTTGTTGCAGAGCGCATAACAACTTGATTTTCTGTCCCGGGTGTGGTACAATACCATTGGTGGATTATGCGGGCTGAATGCCCTGCGCCCACTGCCGCTCATTTCCGTTAAGGAGAGCGGTACCGATGGATCGGAACATGCCTTTTGGAGGTTTCATACATGAAAAACAGACTCATATCTCTCCTGCTTGTGATCGCGATGCTGGCGACCTGTATTTACGTCGCCGCGGAAGACGGCGGGCAGGACGAAACAGCGCCGGCCACCGTGCTTTCGGAGGTGCTGGCGTCTGGTGATGAAGAAACGGGCGCTTCGCTGAACGAAGCGGCTGAGGAGGAGGGCGCGCCCGGGGAAGCGGACCCGGACGAAAGCGCAGACCTGGCTGCCGGCGACGAAAGCCAGGCAGAGGAAGGCGCTGCCGAATCCGGTGAAGAGATCCAGGCCGCAGACGACGCCCAGACCTCAGACGAAGAAGGTCAGCCCGCTGAAGCGGACGAGACCGCCGGCCAGGACGGCGCCGAGGCGGACGGAGAGGAAGACGCGCAGCCCGAAGAAGATGAAGCGGCACCGGAAGACGGCGGCGCCATCGATTATACCCGGAGCTGCCAGTATAACCAGAGCTTCCGCTCCGGCTATGTGATGCTCACACCCGGCGCTTACCTGTACGACGAAGAAACGCCTTCCCGTGCCGTCGCCGCTGTGGTCAAAGGCGCGGCTTACGCCCTGGGCCGCTTCGGAAGCGACAAAATGCGCATCGCCTATGCGGACGATGAAGGTGAATATACCGCGTATGTAAAGGCCACCAAAGCGCGCCCCATGAGCGAGGACGAGGTAAACGAGCTGACAAACGCGCTGGAAGCGCTGCCTGAAGAAGGCAGGCACTTCTACCTGCGCGGCGAGACCCGAATCGCGCTGCCGGTGCTGGCGCTTTCCGCCTTTGACAGCGACACCGATCCGGATGCCGAAGAGACTCCGGCAGATGACGAGACTCCCGATGACGACGAAACCCCCGCTGACGATGAGACTCCCGCAGACGACGAAACCCCCGCTGACGATGAAACTCCTGCCGGCGAGGAGATTCCCGCAGACGATGAAGCCCCGGCAGACGACGGAACCCCTGCTGACGATGAGACTCCCGTGGACGATGAGACTCCCACGGATGACGATACTCCTGCAGATGATGAGACTCCCGCTGACGACGAAACCCCGGCAGACGACGAGACTCCCGCTGGCAATGAAACTCCGGCTGACGATGAGACTCCTGTGGACAATGAGACTCCCTCGGACGACGAAACCCCTGCCGACGATGCGACTCCAACCGACGATGAAACCCCTGTAGATGATGAAACCCCGGCAGACGACGAGACACCGGCTGACGACGAGACTCCGGCTGACGATGAGACTCCTGCTGACGACGAGACTCCGGCTGACGATGAGACTCCGGCTGACGATGAGACTCCTGCAGACGATGAAACCCCTGCTGATGATGAAACTCCCGCAGACGATGAGACCCCTGCTGACGACGAGACTCCCGCTGATGATGAAACTCCCGCTGACGACGAGATTCCCGCTGACGACGAGACTCCTGCCGATGACGAAACTCCCGTGGACGATGAAACCCCTTCAGACGACGAGAACCCCGCAGACGGTGAAACTTCCGATGACGGTGAGATCGGCGGCACAGATATGACCATAGCCACCGGCGAGACGGAAGTTTATCAGGACGCGGAAGAAGCGATGGGCAGCGCGCAGGGTCCCGCGGCGATCGAATTCAAAGAGGATTACGAAGTTGTCGGCGTTGGCGATGCCATCAGGATCCAGGTCTGGGCAGTGGACGCCCAGGGCGCCAGGACCGAAGACGCAGTGACCATCAGCGTTTCCGATGAGAACATCGCCTTTATCGATGCGCAGGGCCGCCTGGCGGGCCGCGCCATCGGCGAGTTCCGCCTGATCGCCGAGACCGCAACCGGCGTGACGCGCGCCCTGGATATGCGCGTGACCCATGAACCCGTGTCTGTGGAGCTGAGCGCCGAAACCCTCACAGTCTCCGTACACGGCACGGCGTCCCTGACGGCGACGCCCAGCGCGGGCAGCGCCTCCAGCTTTACCTGGACCAGCAGCGACGAGACGGTGGCCCAGGTGAACGGCGAAGGCCTGATCACCGGCTGCGCTTCCGGCACCGCGGTCATCACCGCCACCAGCTACAATGGCCTGAGCGCCTCCTGCGCCCTGAGCGTGCTGGCGGAGCCCAATGACCTGATCCTCTCCGCGTCCCATATCGAGGTCGCGGAGGGTGAGACCGCTTCCCTGACGGCATCCTTTACCGGCGATGTGTTCGGCAACGTGTACTGCGAAGAGATGACGGGCGACGGCGAAGTGCACGTGGCCCAACTGGGCGGCGGCGCGTTTGCGATCGAAGGAATATACTCCGGAAGCGTCACGGCGACCTTCTATACCTATAACAGGACCAGCGACCAGAGCTACTACGCCACGGTGGACATCACGGTAGTGCCCGCCGTGCGGCGCATCGAGTTTTTAAAGCCCCGCACCACGCTGGGCATACACGAATCGGCTGATTTCATGCCCGTGGCGTACGACGCCCGCGGCAGCGTGATCGACGTGCCGATCACCCTTACTTCCAGCTCCAAGGGCTATGTGTCCGTGAACAACGGGAAGGTGACGGGCAACTACTACGGCTCTGCCACCATCACCGCCCAGACGGCCAACGGCGTGAGCGAAAAGATCACGGTCAAGACCGTAAAAGCCCCCACCTCCGTCAAGCTGGACAAGACTGTTCTTTCTATGAGCCAGGGCGGCACCGCGTCCCTGGAAGTGACCCTTTCCGCGGGCTCCGCCTCCGCCATCACCTGGACCAGCTCCAATGAGAGCGTCGCCGTCGTGGACGAAAACGGCAGCGTGACCGCAGTGGGCCAGGGCACGGCCAAGATCACCGCCGCCACCTTCGTATCCGGCAAAAAGGCGGAATGCACCGTCTCCGTGAGCGCTGCGGCCGAGGGTATCTCCTTTGGCCAGGCGGTCTACGAGGCGGCTGAAAACGAGACTGTGGCCGCCAGCGTCGTCTTTGCGCCGGAAGGCGCGGGCGGAAAGGTGAACTACCGCGTGGAAGACGAAGCCATCGCCAGCGTAGATGAAAACGGCGTCATCACCGGCGTGAGCTTCGGCGATACCGTTCTGACCGCCACGGTGCACAACTACGTGACCGGTGAAGACCATACGGCCCAGGCCCAGGTCCACATCACCCCGGCGGCGTCGTTCATCGCCCTGGGCACCGAGCGCAGGACGGTGGGACGCAACGAGACCCTCGAGCTCGATCCCACGGCGTACGACCGTTTCGGAAACGTGGTGGAGACCACGTTCACCATCAAGAGCTCTTCCACCTACTGCGTAAAGACCAAGGGCAGCAGCGCCATCGTCGGCGCGGTGCCCGGCAGCGCCGACATTACGGTGACGGCAGCCAACGGCGTGAGCCTGAAGGTGAAGTTCACCTCCATCAAGGCGCCCACCAAGCTGACGCTCAGCGCCTCTGCCATGGAACTGGCCGTGGGCGAAACCGCGCTTCTTACGCATACGCTCTCTCCCGCCGGAACGGTGGGCGCGGTCACCTGGCTGAGCGAGGACGAAAACGTCGTGCGCGTCGAAAACGGCCTTTTGACAGCGGTCGGCACGGGCACGGCCCGCGTGAAGTGCCAAAGCTACGTGGACAACGTATACGCCCAGTGCACGGTCACGGTGTTCGCTTCTCCCACGCAGATCCATTTTGCCCAGAGCGAGATCGTGATCGATGAAGGCCAGACCGTTGTGCCCCAGCTCGTGCGCGAGCCGGAAGGCGCCGGCGGAAAGGCGGAATACTTTATCAGCCTGGCAAACGGCGAGCAGCTGGCGCTGGTCAACGAAAACGGCGTGACCGGCCTTTTGAGCGGCAGCACTGTTATGACCGCCCGCATTTACAACGTATTGCTGGGTGAATACGTGGAGACCTCGGCGCCGCTCACCGTGAACCCTGCCGCCGTGCGTGTGGAGTTCCGCGATGACCGCAGCACCATCGGATATAAGGAAACCGTAGACCTGAAGCCCGTGGCGTACGACGCCCGCGGCAACGTGATCGATACGCCTATCACCCTCACCTCCTCTGCCGGCTACATCAGGATCACCGAGGGCGGCGCGTACGGAGCGGTGCGTGGCGGCTGCAACGTCACCGCCACCGCGGCGAACGGCGTAAAGGTCACCAAGAAGTTCACCGTCACCGCCGAACCCGGCAGCGTGAAGCTCAGCGCCGGCACCCTGACCCTCGCCATCGGCGAAAGCAAGGTGCTCAAGGCCATCACCACCGGCACCGACACGGCGGACGTCACCTGGACCAGCAGCGACGAAAGCGTGGTGAGCGTAAACGAAAACGGCGTCGTGACGGCCCTTGCCGCCGGCAGCGCTTCCATTACCGCCAGGACCTACAACGGCAAGACTGCCGTGTGCCAGGTAAGTGCGGTGTACGCGCCCGAGACCATAGCCTTCACGCAGGAAGAATATACGGTCAAAGAGGGCGAAAGCATATCCACCGGCATCGTGTTCGCGCCTGAGGGCAGCAGCGCTTCCGTGCGCTACGCCATCACCGGCACGGAAGGCGCCGGCATCGCCAGCGTGGACGAAAACGGCCGCGTGACCGGCATCGCTTCCGGCTCCGCTGTGATCACGGCTACTGCGCATGACCACGTGAACGGCACGGACATCAGCGCCAGCGCGGCGATCACCGTCGTGCCCGCTGCCGTGACCATCACCACCCAGGCAAGAGAGACCATCGGCTATACCGAGACCATAAAGCTGAGCCCCGTTGCCTATGACGGCCGCGGGAACGTCGTAGATACCACCTTTACCCTCAAATCCACCAACGACCGCATCGTAAAGCCCGACGGCACGAAGGTGAAGGGCATGTATCCCGGCAAGGCCACCATCACCGTCACCGCGGCAAACGGCGCTGTGGCGAAGGTGCAGATCACCGTGGTGAGCGCCCCCACCTCCATCAAGCTGAACGCTTCCGCGCTCAATATGCAGCTTGGCGACAGCCAGCTTCTGGAAGTGACCTTCAACAAGGGCCAGGACGGCGCGGTGCATTTTGAAAGCAGCAATCCCGCAGTAGTCACGGTGGATGAAGATGGCCGCGTACATGCTTCGGGCACCGGCACGGCCACCGTTACCGCTAAGACCTACAACAACAAGACCGCGGCCTGCCAGGTCACTGTCAAACTCCCGCCCGAAAGCATCCGCTTTGACAGCGAACTGCTGCGCATCGCCCTTGGCCAGAGCGCCGGTGTGCGCACCCTGTTCGAGCCGGAAGGCAGTTGGGCGTCCATCACGCTGTCCTCCTCGGACGACAACGTGGTGAGCGTTGAAAACGGCATGCTCGTTTCCCACCGGATGGGCAGCGCGGTGATCCGCGCCGAAGCCTGGTCCCTGGCTGTGAACGACGTGATCTTCTGCGAGATCCCCATCCAGGTGACGGCGGCTCCCGCCCTGGTGGACTGCGGCTGCGAGAACCTGATCCTCGGTGCGGGCGAAAGCATCGACCTGGCGCCCAGGGCCTTCGACGCCGCAGGCAACGAAGTGCTCACCGCCTTCACCCTCTCCACCAGCAGCACCTACGTTTCGCAGGTGAAGGGCGTGACCGTGAAGGGCCTGCGCCCCGGCACAGCCAGGATCACCATCACGGCAGCCGGCGGCAGCAAGACGGTTGTGAACCTCACCATCATGAGCGCGCCTTCCTCCGTGAAGCTGCCTTCCGCCCTTACGCTGGCGGTGGGTGAGAGCCTGGCGCTGAACGCCGAGCTGCCCAACAAACAGGCCAGCGTACTTACCTGGACCAGCGACGACGAGAGCATCGTCCGCGTAAACGAGGCGGGCGAAGTGACCGCCGTGGCAAAGGGCACGACCACAGTGCGCGTAAAAACCTTCAACAACAAGACCGCGGCCTGCCAGGTCCGCGTGGCCAGCGCGCCCGAGGCCGTGAGCTTCGCTGCCGGGAGCTATACCGTGAGCGAAGGCGAAAGCGTTCAGACCCAGCTCGTCTTCACGCCTTCTGACAGCTTCGGGCACGCGGTGTACCGCTTCGTTCCCGATTCCGACGCCGCCGCTGAGGCGGACGCGTCCGGCAAGGTATCCGGCATCGCTGCCGGAACGGGCACCTTGTATGCTACGGTCTACGACTATGAAAACGACCGCTACGTGAGCGCTTCCTGCTTACTCACCGTGGCGCCGGCGCCGGTAACGATCCACCTGATGCAGACCCGCAGGAACCTGGGCATCGGAGAGACCATCGACCTCATGCCCGTGGCTCTGGACGGACGCGGTAATCCCGTGGATACCACCTTCACCTTAAAGACCTCCAACATCTATCAGCTGCAGGTGACCGGGACCAAGGTCAAGGGCCTGCGCTACTCCACGCCCACCGTTACCGTCACCGCCGCCAACGGCGCCACCCTGCAGGTGAAGCTCAGCGTGACCTACGCGCCGGGCACGGTGAAGCTGAGCGCTTCCACCCTGAACGTGTCGGTCAACAATACGGCGTCCTTGACCGCCACGATCACCAACACGCCGGAGGCCGGCCTTACCTGGACCAGCAGCGATCCCGCCGTTGCGACCGTGAACGAAGCCGGCGTGATCACCGCCGTGGGCGAAGGACACGCCACCGTTACCGCCACCACCTACAACGGCAAGAAGGCCACCTGCACGGTGAACGTGCTGCCCGAGGCCGAGAGCATCTCCTTCCCGGTCACGGAGCGCGTGATCGGCGAGGGCGGCAGCTTCACGCTGGGCGCGGTGCTGCCCGAGGGCACGGCGGCGCGCATCGTGTACGCCTCCTGCAATCCCTACGTCGCCTCCATCAATGCCGCCACCGGCAAGGTCACGGGCATCAAGCCCGGCAGCACCACCATCGTGGCCACCATCAAGACCGCCGCAACGGGCCGCTACCACTCCGCGATCTATACCGTGAGGGTGAAGCCCGCGCCCGCGACGCTCGAGATCCAGGCACCCCGCCTCACGGTGGGCGTAGGCGAAAAGCTGAACCTGAATCCCGCGGTATACGACGCAAACGGTAACCCCACCGGCAGCGATTACACCTACACCGCATCCAGCAAGTATTACTTCACGGTGGACGAAAGCGGCGTGGTCACCGGCAAGGTGCCCGGCTCCGCCAACGTGACCGTGACCACCTACAACGGCATCAAGGTCACCGTGAAGGTCACCTGCCGGAAGGCTCCGGCCAGCGTGACCCTGACCGAGAAGAACCTTATCCTGTCCGAGGTGGACACGCACCAGCTCACCTACAAGCTGCCCGCCTACTCCATCGGCGCGTGCACGTTTGAGTCTTCCGATCCCGCCGTCGCCGCCGTGGACGCAAACGGCCTCATCACGGCCCTGGACGTGGGCACCGCGAAGATCACCTGCCGCACCTACAACGGAAAGACCGACACCTGCAATGTGACCGTACTCTACGAGCCGGACGGCGTGACTCTGAGCGAGGAAGAGCTGTCCCTGGGCGAAGGCGCTTCCCATGTGCTGAACGCCAGTCTGAACGAAGGCCATACCGGCACGATCGTCTTTGCCAGCGGCGACCCTGAAGTGGCATTTGTCGATCCCGTCACGGGCGAAGTGACCGCCCTGAGGGCCGGCGAGACCACGATCACCGCCACCGCCCTTAACCGCAAGACAGGCGTAAGCTATTCTGACAGCGTTTTGCTTACCGTGACGCCCGCGCCCGTGCAGGTGAAGATCCTCAATGAGCGCTCCGTCATCGGCTACGGCGAATCCATGGAGATCCTGGCCGAAGCCTACGACGCCAGCGGAAACGTAGTAAACGGCGAGCTCACCATAAAGGTGTCCAACGCCAACTACTTAAAGCTCACGGACGCCACCATCAAGGGCGTGCGCGTGGGCACAGCCACGGTGACGGTGAAGGCCTACAACGGCGTGACCGCCGCCCGCAGCTTCCGCATCGTATACGCTCCCAGCGCCATCAAGCTGGAGCCCAACACTGCCAAGCTCGTGATCGGCGCGCCGGGCGTGACGCCCACGGTGAAGCTCACCGCGTCCACCGCCGTGAGCACCATCACCTGGACGAGCGAAAACGAAGATATCGCCACCGTGGACGAAAACGGCCTGATCACGGCGGTGTCCTTCGGAACTACCCGCATCAAGGCGACCACCTACAACAACCTGTCCGCCTACTTCACGGCGAACGTATACAACGCGCCCGAGACCGTCACCGTGCAGCCCGCCTCTGCGGTGCTGGGCGTGGGCCAGAAGACGCAGCTCACCCACAGCTTTAACGAAAACGCCTACAGCGAAGTGACGTATTCCTCCTCTGACGAGACCGTGGCCACCGTGGACGCAAACGGTGAGGTCCATGCGGTGGGCGTCGGCTTTGCCGACATCACCGTGACCGCCTTCAACGGAAAGTCCGCCTCCTGCCGTGTGGAAGTGAAGGCCGCGCCGGAGTATGTGCACTTCTCCGTGAGCTCCATCACCATCGGCATGGGCCAGCAGTACGACGTGAGCAACCTGGTGGTGCTGCCGGAAGACAGCTGCACCACGCTGAAGTTCACGCCGGAGAGCTCCTACGTGCTGAACAACCTGGGCGACGGCGTAATCAAGGGCAAGGCGCTGGGCACCACCCGCGTAAAGGTGGTCACCCATAACCAGCAGGCGGCGCTGCTCACCGTAAAGGTGCAGAGCGCGCCCACCGTGTTTACGCTCACCTGCGATACGCCGGTTGTGTTCGTAAACGACGACATCCGCTTTACCGTCACCTTCCCCACCAACACGATGGGCTCCGTGACATTCGAAAGCAGCAACCAGGAAGTGCTTTCCATCGACGATAGCGGCAATGCCCACGCTATTACGGACGGCACGGCTGTGGTGACCGCCACCTCCCACAACGGCATCAAGGTGCGTTACAACGTGACGGTATACAAGCATGTGTCCGGCCTGAGCCTGGCAGACAGCGCCCTGAGCATCGTGCACTACGATTCCGTGCAGCTGGCAGCCAACGTGGTGCCGGCGGACGCCTACGATACCTCCCTCGTGTGGACCAGCAGCGATCCTGACAGCCTGAGTGTGGACGAAAACGGCGTGATCACGGCTCTGAACGTGACCAGCAGCCCCGTGACCGTCACCGTGACCTCCAACGACGGCGGCTTTACCGATACCTGCCTTGTCACGGTAACGCCCGTAAGGCTTGCTGACATGCAGCTCTCCGCCAGCGAGCTCACCCTCGAAAAAGACAGAAGCGCCCTGATCGGCGTGAGCTTCACGCCGGCCAACGCCGACGATACCTTCGTCACCTGGACCAGCAGCGCTCCCGGCGTTGCCGCCGTGGACCAGAACGGCAGCGTCACCGCCGTGAGCGATTCCGGCACCGCCGTGATCAGCTGCACGAGCCGCGACGGCAACATCGTGAAAACCGTCAGTGTGACCGCCACGAAGATCCGCCTGGTGAGCGCCGCGTTGGATACTGACGCGCTTGAGATCGTCCACTACGATCAGGACGAGATCGCCTATACCCTGGTGCCCCAGGACGCCCAGCTCACGGGCGCCGTATGGAGCTCCGGAAACAACAGCGTTCTGAGCGTGGACCAAAGCGGCCATATCACCGCCCTGGGCGTGGGCCAGACGAACGTGACCCTGACCCTGACGGACAGCTTCGGCAAGCAGATTGTGCTCTCCGCCGGCGTAACGGTAACGCCCGTGCGCGTGACAGACGTTACGGCGAGTGCCGAAGAGGTCAACATGCGCATCGGCGCATCCCGGGACGTGACCGCCGCCGTGGTTCCCACCAATGCGGACAACCAGAACATCAGCTGGAGTGTGAGCGCTCCGTCTGTGGTGCAGATGAATGAGACCGCTCCCGGCAAGGTGCATCTCACCGGCCTTCAGGCCGGCAGCGCGGTACTGAGCGCCACGAGCCAGGACGGCGGGATCACCCGTGAGATCGGCGTCAACGTGTTCGGTTCCCTCGCCGTCAGCGCCGAGCCCAGATTCACGGTGAATACTGCGGGCAACGACCTGAAGTGGACGCTGAATATTCAAAACGCCATCGATACGCTGGGCTATTCGATCCGCGTGACCAGCGGCGGACAGACCGTGTATACCGCTTCTGCCTATGACGCCGAGACCGGCGTTGTGGTGCCGGGCGCGGCTATCGGCATGTACACGCTGGAAGTCACCGTGACCGACGGGGACGGCGAGACCGCCCAGGCCGAAAGCACTGTGGAAGTGAGCGACCGCGTGCTCTACAGCGAAAACGGCTTCGTATGGTCCTACGTGATCGTAAACGCGCAGGGCTCGCTGGGCGCCAGCGTGAAGCTGGAATCCTGCCCCGACGGGACGACCGCCATCACCGTACCGGCGGTGGTGAACCAGGCGCCGGTGGTGCGTATCGACACGGAGGCCTTCCTCAACCAGTCGGCGCTCACGCAGGTGACGATCCCCGCCACGGTTACGGAGATCGGCGCGCGCGCCTTCAAGGGCTGCGCGTCCCTCACCAGCCTGATCACGGAATAACACCAGGACGCTTTTCGGCGCCGGCTCGGACGCAGTTTTGAGCCGGCGCCGCTTATATCCGCCCGTTTCCGGGCTTAGGCGTAAGCCCGGGCGATTGCACGTATCGGAGGAAAGAACATGTCCATCAGAGCGACGAAAGCCGAGATCGAAGAAAAAAAGCGCCTGGCGGAGGAACGCATACGCTCGTTCCATATCCGTCCCATCGGCAACAGCCCCGGCCCGGTGTTCCTGATTTCCACGGCCTATCCGGGCGTATGGATGGAGCACGCCTTCGACGCGCTGTGCTACGCGCGCCTGAAGGGCGGCGAGGAAGCTGCACAGGTAGCGAAAAGCCAGATGCTTTTGTTCATCATCAACCGCCTGCCCGACGGGCACCTGCCCTACAAGGTGCTGGACCTGAGCATCGCGGGCCCGCAATGGCAGACCGACACGCCCAACGGCTACGGCCAGCTGCAGGAGTGCGTGTCATTCGGCAGGCTGTGCTGTGAGACCTGGGAGCTTACCCGCGACAAAGCGTTTTTGCGCGAGGCGTACGAGGCCCTGAAGGGCTGGGACGGCTGGCTGTGCCGAAACCGCATGACGCTTGGCCGCGGCCTGGTGGAAACGTTCTGCATCTACGATACGGGACACGACCGCTCCGCGCGCTTTGCGGACATCCCCAACGGCTGCACGGACAGGGAGGGCAAGACCCACGCGGCCAGCGTGGCGCTGCCCATCTTCTCCCCGGACGTGAATGCGGTGTTCTACGGTGACCGCATGGCGCTGGCGGATATGGCCAGGGCGCTGGGAAAGCAGGACGAAAGGCAGAAGTGGCTCTCAAAGGCGGAAGACGTGAAGCAGGCCATGATGGAGCAGCTGTTCGACGCCGAAGACGAGTTCTTTTACGATATCGACTGCCGGGGCCAAATGCGCCGTGTGAAGACCATCGCCATCACCAACGTGTTCAGCGAGCGGGTGCTGGATCAGGAGATGTTCGACCGCATATACGCCCGGCATATGCTGAACAAAGCGGAATTCGCCGCGCCTTATCCCTTCCCGTCCATGGCGCTGGACGACGCCGCCCGGCTGGGCCACGCGGATAAAAACTGCTGGGGCTATTACACCCAGGCCCTCACGGTGCTGCGCTGCCAGCGCTGGATGGACTTTTACGGCAGGAAAGGGGATTATGACAGGCTGCTGGACACCTGGATAAACGTCTACGCCGCCCAGGAGGGCCCGGCACTGTTCACCCAGGAGATCGATCCGTACACTGGCCGGACCTCGGACTGCTCCCGCTGGTATTCCAGCGCGATGCTGGCGTATCTGTACGGGGTGAAGAGGATGGGGATTTAGAGGAGTCAGGAGTTAGGAGTCAGGAGTCAGGAGTGAATATGGCCGCATTCGGTACGGTCGTTCAGATCCTCAAAAACAGCTCGCGGACGCGAAAACCCGAATCCGGGAGAAGCTTCCCGTGATCCTGCGAGAGCGCCGGTGTACCCAACCATGAACTCCTCACTTCTCACTCCTGACTCCGCACTTTTGCAGATTCAATCTGCTCGACCGTAGGGCTTCATTAACTTCATTGGGAGGATAAAGTATGCTCATTCGTCAACAGGCTTTTTCGGGCGTTCAGAACCGTTTTCTGAAAGGCGGGCTCCACTGCCACACCACGCGCTCGGACGGAAAGCTCACGCCGGAGGAAACCATCCGTCTGCACGCGGAGAACGGCTACGACTTTCTGGCGCTCACGGACCACAGGTTCTATAACTACGAGAACTACGCCCCGGATACAGGCGTGCTCATCGTGCCGGGCATGGAGATCGACGCAAACCTCACCACCCGGGCGGGCATGTGCTTCCATACCGTGGCCATCGGTCCCCAAGCGGACAAAAACGGCTACGCCCAGGACGAGCGCGTGTCCAGCGCCCGCATAAGCTGCCAGGAGGAATTCCAGCCCATGGTGGACGAGGTTCGGGCGCGGAACAACCTGGCCTTCTACTGCCACCCGGACTGGAGCCGCACGCCTGCCCGCAGCTTTGAAAAGCTGGAAGGCTACTTTGCCATGGAGATATGGAACAGCGGCTGCGTGCTGGAAGACGACATGGACAAGGACAACGGCCTGGTGTGGGACGAACTGCTGGTGCAGGACAAGCGCATCAACTGCGTGGCTGTGGACGACGGGCACAAAAAAGAGCACCACTGCAAGGGATGGGTGATGGTGAACGCCGAAAAAGACCTGGACGCCATCCTGGGCGCCCTGGCGGAAGGCCGCTATTATTCCTCCTGCGGCCCGGAGATATACGATTTTTATGTGGAAGACGGCACGGCTTACTGCCGCTGCTCGCCCTGCGCGAAGATCATATTCAAGTACGGCCTGCGGCCCACGCCCATCCGGTTCTCGCCGGACGGCGGGCTGATCACCGAAGCTTCGCTGGGCGTAAAGGGATACTCCTACGTGCGCCTGGTGGTGGAGGACGAAAAAGGCCGCCGCGCCTGGGCGAATCCGATCTACTTATGATCCGGCCCCGGGGCCTGTACGTCCAAAGGACGGGCCACGATGGTGTGCTGATGGGTATACGTCACAAAGCCCGGACGCGCGCCGGAAGGCTTCTTCACGTACCTGCGCCGGGTATAATCCACTTCCACGCCTGAGGACGTGCCCGCTCCCGAAAAGCGGGCTGCGATCCCGGCGGCGTATGCAAGCGTCTCGTCTGAGGGCGAGGCGCTTTTTACGATCACGTGGGAGCCGGGTATGTTTTTGGCGTGCAGCCACATCTCCTCGGCCTCGGCGCCGAAGGTGAGGGCTTCGTTCTGCATGTTGTTGCGGCCCGCCAGTATGCGCGTGCCGTCCGGCGAAAAGAACTCCATGGGCGTTGAGGGCGGCAGGGTCTTCATGCGGCGGCGGGAGGCGGTCTCGCGTATGTAGCCTGCCTTTACCAGCTCCTGGCGAAGCTCCTCCAGAGAGGCTTCGTCCGTGCACAAAAGAAGGTTCTCCAGCTGACCTTCCAGATACTTCAGCTCCGCGCGCCCGCTCTCCAGCTGCTCCTGAGCCAGCTTGCGGGCGACCTGGGCTTTTTTGTAAAGCTTGAAATAGCGCTGCGCGTTGGCGGCGGCGTCCAGCTTTTCGTCCAGCTCCACCCGGATCGGGGCGCAGTTTTCGTCGTAGTAATTGGGCAGAAGCACGCTTTTCATGCCTTTTTTCACCAGATGCGGGCTGGCGGTGAGCATTTCGCCCTTCACGCGGTAATCCTGGCTCGCGCTGGCGCTGTCGTAGGCTTCCTGCTGGATCGTCAGCTTTTTCTGCAGCCGCTCCACGTTGGTTTTCAGCGTCCTGTGCACGGAGGCGCTCTTTTGCTTCATCCTTTCCGCCAGGTCGCGCAGGCGGTAAAAATCGTCCACGGCTTCAGAGAGGGAAGCATATTCGCGCACGGGTTCGCCGAAGCGGCTTACGTACGCGAAGGGGTGCAGTTCCTTTGCTTCGCCCTCTTTGTCCAGCAGCACGCGGGGAGAAGGGGTGGAGAGCATATCGCCCACGGCCTTAACGACGGACGCCGCGTAAACGGGGGCATTTTCCGTCACCGCGTCCGCATCGCCTGCGGCGCGGCAGGCAAGCTCCCTGGCCAGGGGCAGGGACAGCCCGCTGATATTGTCCCGCAGGATACGGGCGAGGCTGCCGCCAGCGCCCTTCAGGCGGGCAGACACGGCCTGCTCGTCCAGGCTGTCAAAGCATAGCTTTCCGTGGGCGGGGGGCGAAACGTATTTAAGTCCCGGCAGCACCTCGCGAAAGCTTGAAATGGTTTCGTTCACGTGGCGGGCGCATTCCAGGATGCGGCCTTCCGCGTTTACGAGGATGATGTTGGAGTGCTTGCCCATGAACTCGCAGATCACGGTCTTGCGGGCATCGTCGCCCAGCTCGTCCGTGTGTTCCGCGTCGATCGCCAGGATGCGGTCGGCGCTTATTTGGCGCACGCTGGTAACGCGCCCGCCCAGAAGGTGCTTGCGCATCAGCATGCACAGCGCGGGGGGCTCCAGGGGATTGGCCTTTTTGACATTGGTGATGTGCGCCCTGGCGCAGTCCGCGCTGGCGCTCAAAAGCAGGGAAAGGTTTTCACCGGGGCAGCGCAGGGTGAGGATCACCTCGTCCCTTTCGGGCTGCTGCACCCGGTCTATGCGGGCGCCGCTCAAGCGCGCGTTCAGTTCTTTTGCGATATGATACAGCGTGATGCCGTCCATGAGACGTTCTCCCGTCCTGATGAATGATATGACCGGCCTGGCCCCGCGCCCAATGAAAAGGCGCATTTGACCCAGTCCGGCCCATTATAACAAAACCCGCGGGGGTTTGCAAGCTGCGCCCCGGGCCGGCTTGAAGATGCGCCGCCTGAGGCGGCGGTCAGGGATCAAAGAAAAAAACTGTTTACCCAAAGCGGATTTTATGGTATGATGTTCCCGGAGAACTTTGAAACGCGTTGATCCGGCGGAAAATCGTGCGGCTTCCGTCCGGGCGGCTCTTTCCGGTTGCCGCGCCGGCAGGGTAACAGGTATGTTCCAGCCAACGTTTGATTCCCTTCGCGAGTTTTCGGCGCCCGACTGGTTCCGCGACGCCAAGTTCGGCATCTGGAGCCACTGGGGCCCCCAGAGCGTGCCGATGTTCGGCGACTGGTACGCGCGCAACATGTACATCGAGGGCACGAGGCAGTATGAGTATCACGTGCGCCATTACGGCCATCCCTCCAGGTTCGGCTACAAGGACATCTGCCAGCTGTGGAAGGCCGAGAATTTCGACCCCGAAGCGCTCATGGACCGCTACGTCAAAGCCGGCGCCCGGTATTTCGTGGCCCAGGCATCCCACCACGACCACTTCTTCAACTACAACTCCGCCGTGAACCGCATGAACAGCGTGAACGTAGGTCCCCACAAGGACATCCTCGCCCTGTGGAAAGCGGCGGCGGACAGGCGCGGCCTTCCCTTCGGTGTGACGGAGCATCTGGCGGCGTCCTTCAGCTGGTGGCGGGTGAACAAGGGCTGCGACAAGCGCGGGCCCTACGCGGGCGTTCCCTACGACGGAAACGATCCGGCTTGGCGCGATTTCTACTTTGACAACTACGAGCACGGCACCGACAACCCGCAGACTGCCCGGCCCTGGTACACCTCCAACCCCGCTTTTAAGGCATACTGGCTGAAGGCCGTGACGGAGATGATCGATACCTTCACCCCGGATTTTCTGTATTCGGACGGCGCGCTGCCCTTCGGTCCCCACTGGCAGGGCGACCAGAACCCCGGCATCCGGGAGGAGGACTATTTTGAAGGTCTCACGGCGGTAGCGCACCTGTACAACCGTTCCATCGAAAAGTGGGGAAGCAACCACGCCGTGTACCTGCAGAAGGACCGCCGGCAGGAAATCCACTCCGTGGGCGTGCTGGACATCGAAAAGAGCCAGCTGCCGGGCATTCAGGAAAGGCCCTGGCACACGGACACCTGCGTCGGCAACTGGTTCTACGACGTGCAGAATCCCTACAAGCAGCCGGATCAGATCATCGAGATGCTGGTGGACATCATCTCCAAAAACGGCTGCATGCTGCTGAACATCCTGCAGAAGCCGGACGGCTCCATCGATGACGACGCGGTGTACATCCTGGACGAGCTGGCCAAATGGTTCAGCGTCTGCTCCGAAGCCGTATACGGCACCCGCCCCTGGCGCGTGTTCGGCGAGGGCGATACCTTCGTGAAGATCGAAGGCTTCCGCGAGGACAAGACCGCCTGGCTGCCAAGCGACTTCCGCTTCGTGCAGAAGGATAAGGCCGTGTATGCCTTCATGATGGGCATTAAACCCGGACAGACCGCCGTGCTGCGCAGCTTTGCGGAGCAGCCTGTGCATTCCGTGCGGCTGCTGGGCGCCGGCGAACTGCCCTTCCACCAGGAGTTCGGCATCCTCGCCGTGCCGTTGCCGGAAAAACTGCCCACCGCGTACACAAACGTGCTGCGCATCGAGTGAGGCAGTACACACAGCGCATTTCCATGACGAACCGGGGCGCAGCCGTAACGGCTGCGCCCCGGTGGGTTTTTATAGGGCAGGCGATCAATACATTCCGCCCATTCCGCCGGCGCCTGCGGGGGCCGCGGGAGCGGGATTCTTTTCGGGCAGGTCGGTGACCAGGCTCTCGGTGGTCAGCACCATGGCGGCCACGGAGGTGGCGTTCTCCAGCGCGCTGCGGGTCACCTTGGTGGGATCGATGATGCCGCGCTCGATCATGTCGCAGTACTCGTCCTTGGCGGCGTCGTAGCCGAAGCCGAGCTTTTTGCTGGTCTTGATCTTTTCCACGGCCACGCTGCCGTCCACACCGGCGTTGGTGCAGATCTGGCGCAGGGGCTCTTCCAGGGCGCGCAGCACGATGCTCACGCCGGTCTTGAAGTCGCCCGTCTGGCCCTTCATGAACTCGGTCACGGGCTTGATGGCGGACAGCAGGGCGGTTCCGCCGCCGGGCACGATGCCTTCCTCAACGGCCGCGCGGGTGGCAGCCAGGGCGTCTTCGATGCGCATCTTGCGCTCTTTCATTTCGACTTCGGTGGCAGCACCGACCTTGATCACCGCTACGCCGCCGGCCAGCTTGGCCA
>JAEEGL011320064.1_pt1 | contig 24415 bp, 19 predicted proteins | sample 9134231 | NCBI WGS metagenome assembly JAEEGL01 (sample SAMN16246548, study PRJNA631951) | gut metagenome | biome: gut microbiome; feature: rumen; material: fiber-attached | host: Bos | place: Iran: Karaj | collected 2018-10
CCCATTCGCAAAACCTCTGCCAAAGGCATCGGTTTTTGCTCATGTGACGGACGTCTGCTATTAGAACCACACAGAAATAACCATCCGAGTTCATGCGGGGCATGACTCGTCTGGTCATTCCTGTATGGTTCTGAATAGTTACAAAAAATCCAAATCAATAGAGTGTAACAAAAGGAGAGATTATGGCTAACTTATCCGTACCCAAGGTTTTGTGGAGCATTATTTATATTGCCCTACCCGCGTTTCTGCTTTTATGCCCCGATCTGGTGAACGATCTTTTGCTTAATGTCCCGGAAGAATTCCGTGATTATGTCGTTCCCGGTATCATCGGTCTGTTTGCGCTTATAGGCTTTTTCTTTATAAGATCAAGCAAGAAGCCCCTTCCGATCATCGTGATGATCATTCTCATGATCGGCGCAATAGTTGTTACGGCATACTTTAACTGGGACAAGTACACAGAGCGTTTCAATACCGTTCACGAACATTATCAGGCAAGCGAAGGCGAATATTACGACAAGGACAGCTCTGAATTCCAGGCTAAGATGGGACAGATGCTTCCTCTTATAGGTGTTTCACTTCCCGATCTTGCAAAGTGGGAGTGGGCAGCAATGATCCTTCCCATGCTTCTTTGGGGTCTACTTGGAATCAAGGGCGTCTTGGAGTTTGCGGCCATTCCAAAATCGACCAACAAAAATACCTATGCGGATAAAGACATACCCGAAGACCTGCAGGCGCAGACGAACCGTCCTACAGAACAGCAAAGAGCGGCAAAGCTCGCCTCTATAAAGAGTTCTTCAGGTCCGTCCACTGTTTATGTGTCAGATCCGAAGCCTACGGAACCCATTCAGGCAACGCAGGCATCACCCGCTCCCGCTAAAAATACAAAGGGCGTTATAATGCCGAGCTGGGAGACAGGGTCCGATCAGCCCGTTATAAAGACATCAAACGCCAATGTATCTTCCAATACGGCAAGTCCATTTGCATACGAAGAACAGACGGCTCCCATGGTGCCTCCTGTAAAGCCCGCACCTGCACCCGCACCTGCGCCTGCTCCTGCACCCGCTCCTGCACCCGCTCCTGCACCCGCTCCTGCGCCTGCACCCGAGCCCGTACCCGAGCCCGTTCCGGCAGCACCTGTTTATACAGAGCCTGCACCGGCTCCGGCTCCCAAGCCGGTACCCGCACCCGCTCCTGTGCCTGCACCCGAACCTGTTCCCGAGCCCGTACCCGAACCCGTTCCGGCACCGACACCTGCTCCTGCTCCGGTAGAAGAAGCACCTGTTCCTCCGGCACCACCTGCTCCGGATCCCATCCCCGAGCCTGCAGTAAATCCTTTTGAGAATATTGCAAGCCCCTTCAGCGCAGTGATCCAGGCAGTGAATGAAGCAGCCGCAGAATCTGCACCTGCTCCCACTCCCGAGCCTGCTCCGGCAGCCGATCCTTTTGCAGGAATCGCAAGTCCTTTCGGCAATTCATATTCAAAGCCCGAAGAACAGCCTAAGACCGTAAAGATCAATCCCGCTGCCGACTATATGTCACAGCCTGCTCCGGCCGCAGCACCCGCGCAGCCCGTAGAAGCCGCAAAGGTCATCCTTAACCCCAGCCCCGCAGTTGCAAAGGCAAGAGCCGCCAGAGCAGCTCAGGCAAGCAAGGAGCAGATCAGCGATGACGAAAAGGCAAGGATCAAAGACCTTCAGGGCAAGGTTCTTGAACTTAAGACATTATACAATCAGGGCATGATCACTCAAGATGAATATATCACCCAGAGAACGGCTCTGCTTCAGGAAATGTATACAAAGAAATAATAATACATCGCCCCCTGCCGAGATGCAGGGGGCGATGTATTATTATCTAATACCCGGTCTTGTTTATATTCAGGTTCACCAAACAAGGCTGTGTACAAGACGTAAGCTGATGTTTGCCCATATGTCAGGCCGATCATCATGACCTGACAACAGACATTTTTCCGGAATCCATTTCACGAACAGTATTGCATAAAATATCTATATCCTCCGCCGAATGTGATGCGATCAGTATCGTTGTACCATTCGACCTAAGTTCTGCTAGATATCTTCTCATTTCCACCACACCCTCTTTGTCCAAACCATTGAATGGTTCATCGAGTATAAGCAGTGAAGGCTTTTCCATTATAGCCTGTGCCAGCCCAAGCCTTTGCCTCATTCCCAGGCTGTACTTGCCAACGTGCAAACGATCATCTGGATCAAGTCCCACATACCTTATGGCAGCTTTTACATCCTCTGTCCCTATCCTCCTGTTTATGTTTGCGAGCATTTTCAGGTTTCTAAGACCACTGTAATGATTAATAAATCGCGGTGTTTCGATAATAACTCCGGTATCTGCCGGAAAATCACAATCTTTTCCAATCACCTTTTCTCTTACCGTTATTGTCCCGGAAGAAGGCTTCATAAACCCGCAAATACACTTCATAAGCACAGTTTTACCGCTTCCGTTTCGTCCGACCAATCCATGGATCAATCCCTTTTCGAAGTGAGTATTTATATTCAGCAGTATTGTTTTCTTTTTGATAATGAGATTTAAATCTTTTATGTCTATCATTTCATATCCTTTAATATATCATGATGTAGAATTATCTTCACCTATCTCCATCTTGTTAATTTTAAGTAGGGAAATCACCATCAGCATCACAATAATAAATTCAAAAAAAACATAACTGTATCCCTTTGGCATTTTCACCTTTGCCAAAAACATATTGTAATGATTGCCATACATCATATGATATAATGGAAACAGCCAGCATGCCGAGCCCGTAGTAAAAAGCATGGCCCCTCCGGAGAGGGTGATAACTATATCCGCTACAATTCCGACAATCTTCTTTCCGATGATCGTTGAAAGTACCAGAATAAGGCCCATAATAACAAGATACAGCCACATCATAAGAGCAGAATATATACAAACATCAATCGGAGAACCCTGCGTCAAAACCTCAGCACCGAGAATAAACGACTTATTATTTTCATACAATTCCCTGAATTGCAATGGAAAATAGTACATGAAATCTCCCCACCCGGTTCCGGATTTTAAGCCTCTTCCAAGGAACAGACACGTTCCTGCAAACAATATTATCACGATCACAAATGAAAGCAAAAAAACCGACAACACTTCTCCAAACAACCATCTTTTTTTATTCATGCGTATCATGCCAAAATAATCAAGTCTGCAAAACGGAAAACCACTCATTATACACACGAATATTAAGGGGATAGCAATAAGATTTAATTTATTGTTTAATATCAAGGCAAAAAGCTCAAGTATCCCTATATTGAGGCCGGTTTCATCTGCAAGTTCAAGAAGCGGGAAAAACATTTCTTCATAGATCACAACAATAAAAAACAATATAAGCAGGTTTTTTGTTTGACGCGATATCGTGGAAATCTCATTTTCTATTATATATAATAACCTGAACACGCTAATGAGCCTCCATTTTATCAAATATCTTTATGTAAACCAAGGCAAGCACAATCAATAAACAGGCTGCGAAAACAAAAAACCAAAAATATGATATACCATATTCCGATTCAAACATATAATGGCACATTGTTATGTTAGATGGAAACAATGCGAACAGTTTATTGGGTTTTATGTCAGTAATATCTTCAAACAGCGTTTTCTCGTACAACATATACAACTTGTCGGAAATATACATAAGAACCATCGGCAAAGTCAATGTAAGGAACTTATCTCTGACAAGATGATAGATCAGCAATGTTGTGGAGGCATACAGCCCGCCAGCAAGCGCATGGTTTGATATCTTTTTTACCAGATATATAAACCTTTGCCATGAATCTTTTCCGAATCCCAGTAGATATGATTCCACTAGAGGATCATCTGTTTTTATATTTGCAAAAACAATATTTACTACTATAGAATAAAGAAAAACACCTATAATAACGACTGCTGCTCCTGTTACAAAGGCCGCTGCAAGCATATTACGGCAATATGCTTTTCTGTTCATTCGCGAGAGCATGAAAATTTTAATACTTCTATTTATTCTGTCATATGAATTAAGCACAGGTATTGACGCAAGAACGGGCAGCAAAATCACAAACCATTTCGATGAATCGAACATATAAGCTATTCTGTAGCCGCTGTTAATTTGTTCACTTACTCCTGCTCTGTATAAAGATGCATCCATAAACATATTTAGCAAAGAGTATGTTTTTTCACTGCCCGGTAACTCTACAGCAGGACCGACAAGGCATGCCAGCAAAAACAAAAACGCAGACAATACAAATGCCCATTGAAACAAAAAAGCTTTAGTAATGCTCTTAAAACAACTCAATCTTCTCATTTGTATTCCAAAACTATTTCTCCATGTTCAGCGGTTACATACACATACAAAACACTCATCCCCGCCTTTCCGGGGTTGGTGATGGTAAACCTCCACACAGGCTGTAGTGTAGCCAGATTCATTCCCCCATTGGCAGTATTTTCATCAACTTTTTTATCGGCCTCAACTACCAATGCATATTTAAGAACTGCTTCATATACATCAAAAACATGTCTTTCTGACATAAAATCCGAAACAACACCGCATGCCTCATCATAGCTGAGAATGTCTGAATTATCGATTACCCTCATATCATATTTATTGTATGTAAGGGGCGATGACTCAAATACATCACATCTATCATCAGAATATGTTCCCAATCTAAACATTACATCTGACAGTGATGTCAATTTGTCATATTCATCGCTTTCGCGCTGAAAACCTGTTTCAGGATATCCCATTTCATCCCAACTGATAATAGGTACACCGTCAAGCTTGAAATAATAGGTAAAATATAATGCCTGTTTGCCGGTTTTGTACTTAAATACATCAACTGTGTGCGGCTCGACAGTAAAAGGACCCAATCCAACTCCCCTGATATCATATGGATTTTTGTATACAAACTCCAGCAGTCTTTCATTAACCTCCGCCACAGTTTGTTCACGACTTCCTATCTCATATTTTTCATCAAATGCTTCAGGATGCAACCACAATTCATGTCTTTTTATTATATCTCCGTGAAACTCAAAAAGCCATGCATCATAGTCATCATCTCCCGGTTTTTCATCATTTATTTTTCTCAAATCACCAAGCCAGAAATATTTCAGCATCCCTCCCGTATTGTTCTCCAAATAAAAACCGTCCTTAAGGTAGAAATAAGAAAGAATACCCGGAAATTGTTCAGCCGTTGTTGTGCCGTAAGGCAAAAATTCCAGCTCATTATTTCCGTTTTTCTTATAAAAATATCTATAGTAAACAGCATCTGAAGAATAATCCTCGCCAAGTGCCTTCACTATTTTTTCTACATTTAATTCATCCTCTGCATCATGAACCATATCGAAGGTATGATAACTCAATTCTTTCCAATTTCCGCCTTCCGGAGTATACTTAGTTATCTTCGTATTTTCCAGATTCAGATTATCATATTTTGTATTTGAATCACTGTATGAAGCTCTTTGAGATTCTCCCCCCGATTCAGAGGGCGCCAAGGATTCCTTTGTTCCTTCATTGGTCGAGCCGGTAGATTCATCATCAATGCTTTGCATTTCACATCCGACAGTCAAAGTAAGAACAAGTGTTGTCACCAAAGCCAAAACATTTTTTTTATTCAAATCAAGCCTCCATTTAAAAAAAGGGCCAGACCAACTTTACTTGGCTCACAGCCCCTTTCATACCCTTTACCAAGGAACGTTTTTCGCACGTATTGTGCCTGAATTAGTTGAATAATATCCACCATTAGGCGTGTACAAAATTACGACATTGAACCTCACATAATAACCGAAAGGCGGACTAGGGGTTAATGACACGTCAGTGTTTGAAAATGAAATGTATGCATCATTCATATCATTGGTCAAACATGTAATATGTACGCCATTATATGGATCAGTTCCTCCGGTCGCTGTCTGTCTTGCATAGTAGCCATTACTGTATGCGGCCAGATCCAAATTATTATAATTTGTGTGATATGAGTTATGAACCACATACCAGTCAGATCTATCCGGGTAAACTATCCTCAATTCTTCCGTTGTGGAAAATGCAAGACTGTCAATAGCTATAAACGCGCATAAAATCAAGGCACACACAAACAGTTTTTTCTTTTTTATTTTCATTTTAAACCTCCTTTTTCTCAAAAATTTTCGCGCAAAGCATGCGCACACTAAACTCACAGATAATATACCATGATATTCATGTCATGTCAACACAAAATCTGATTACACGTCAAAAGAAAAAGCAAAAAAGGTCGAGCAACACCTGTTCTAAGATGCAATTTCTTATCATCAAGCGCATTTCGCGACCTCGAAAATGAATATGGTCTGGTTATAAGATTATAATGATACAAGAAATCAGAGCTCCACCTCTTTTGAGGTAGAGCTCTTGGTTTTTTTAGCTGTTTTTTTACAATTCATTGTATATTAAGCAAAAAATGACACCTAGTATCCGTCCCCGGGTGTCATTTCCACTTCACTCTATCATTCCTTCTTTTATCATCCACTGATAGAGTTCTCTCATTCTTGTCTTCTGCATGTCATCAAGGAGCACTCTTTTTGAAAACTCTGCCTCGCCTTTGTGCAATAGATCGTCAAGCCTTATAAGCAGGGCATAATCGCGAAGCTGTCTTGCGGTTATCTTTCTTTCAAGACCGGCCTTTGTTCTGCAGTGCTTTACAAGAGTGCTGATATTTTTCGTGTCCAGGGGATTTCCGAGTCTGCTCGTAAACAGAAGGCCCCCGGGCCTGTACTGCCTGTTTGTGATCTGTTCCTGCATGTAATCCTTCCACGCCATGGCCATGAAATCGCTCATATAAAAACCGTATATGCCGTCATATCCTATCCACTTTCCGTTCATGGTGGTCTTCATGCATTCCCATGTAAGCTTTCCTATCTGCGCGGCGGTAAGCCCGCCTTCGGAAAGCATCAAAAGGATCATCATCTCGCGCATGTTGCGGACGCACGAATAAAGCGAAGTGATCTCATCCGGACTTATGAGCCACATATCATCCCTTATGGCGCGGATGTCGCTTGCAATGCTGTCCTTAAAAACATTTATATAAAAGATCGTCAGGTCTTCTTTTTTTATGTATTCTTCCGTTTTGTACGCGACCGCGCGAAGTGTTTTCTGGTATGTCAGCATCGAACGCCTTGACATGGTGCCAAGCTCGCATTTCACATTCAAATATTTGTAATATACGGCAATATCATCCTGCCTGACCTCAAGAAAATCCTTTGCTATGTATTCGCAAAACGAGACGAGTATGTTCTTGTAATTTTTAAGTGTATGGGGTCTTGCGGCAAATTCCTTTTCAAAACAAGGCCAGATCTTGGCCTTAAAATCCGCCGATATATAATTGCTCTTAAGCTCCATATTACATACCCTTCAATATTCCGGCCGTCTTTTTCATGCAGATCAAAGTGACTGCGGCGGACATAAGCTCCGCAAGGGGGAAGCTCCACCATATGGCATCCACTCCGCCGACAGTTGCAAGTATGAACGCTGCGGGAAGCAACACCACGAGCTGTCTGCATATGGATACGTACATGCTGTATACGGCATTTCCCATAGCCTGAAACATTGATCCTGTGATGATGCAGAACCAGGCTATAAGGAAGTGAAGCCCGATTATTCTAAGCGCCCTGCATCCTATGGCGATCATATCATCGGAAGCGTCAAAAAGCATCAAAAGTTTGTCGGGTATCAGTTCAAATGCGGCAAGTCCCGCCATCAAAAACGCAAATGCTATTATATAGCCGTACTTAAGAGTGTTTATGATCCTCTTTTTCTTACGCGCCCCGTAATTGTAGGATATTATGGGGATAAGCCCGTTGTTAAGGCCTATGACCGGCATAAAGAAAAAGCTCTGGAGCTTGAAATACACGCCGAATACAGCCGCAGCGGTGTCCGAAAGAGGCATTAAGATAAGGTTCATGCCTGTGGTCATGACAGAGCCTATGGACTGCATGATGATGGAGGGAACACCTATCTTATAGATACTTTTAATGATCTCGCCTTCGGGCTTAAAACCCTTTAAGCTTATATGAATATCCTTATTCAGGGCAATGTTTCCCCATAGCGCTATGCATCCGGCAATTATCTGTCCCATGACCGTTGCTATGGCTGCGCCCGATATTCCCATTTCGGGGAAAGGGCCTATGCCGAATATCAACAGCGGGTCGAAAATAAGGTTTATTATGGCTCCTATGCCCTGCGAGAACATGGTAAAGAGCGTCCTGCCCGTCGCCTGAAGCATCCTTTCAAAAAGGAACTGTGCGAATATGCCGAACGAAAAGATCATGACGATGCTTAAGTATTTGACACCGTATTCCATTATGGCGCGCTGTTCTTCGTTTGTCTGCATGGCATAAAAGGGCCTAACAAACAAAAGTGCGATAACGAGTATCGCAAGGTAACTTAAGATATATACAAATATTCCGTTTGCGGCAACTGCGTTTGCCCTGTCCTGCCTCTTTTCGCCAAGAGATCTTGAGATAAGGGCATTGACGCCCACGCCTGTTCCCGCGCCTATAGCCACCATCAAAAGCTGCATGGGGAATGCGAGGGAAACAGCCGTAAGCGCATCCTGATCTATCTTTGAAACGAAGATAGAATCCACAATGTTGTACAGAGCCTGCACAAGCATTGAGATCATCATCGGGAGTGACATGCCAAAGAGCAGTCTGCCCTCCGGCTTCACTCCCATTTTGTTTTCTGCTGTCTGTTCACTCATTGATGAATGTTTCCTATTTTACATATACTGCTTTTTTGAAGGACTTTTTGCCCTTCTTTACAAGAACGCCTCCTGCAAGGTCTTCCTTTGTAAAGGTCTTGGTGATGTCATACTTAACTCCGTCTACGGAAACGCCGCCCTGATCGATGGCTCTTCTGCCCTCCGACCTTGTGGGAACCATGCCGGCTGCGACCAGAAGACCGATAAGATCTATCTTTTCATCCTTAAAAGCATCATCTCCTATTTCGGCAACAGGCGCTTCTGCCTCTCCGCCGGCACCGAAAAGAGCTCTTGCCTGCTCCTGTGCCTTTGCGGCTTCATCCTCGCCGTGAACAAGCTTTGTAAGCTCGTATGCGAGTATCTCCTTGGCAGTGTTGAGCTGTGCTCCCTCCCAGCTTTCCATCTTCTTGATCTCATCAAGAGGCAGGAATGTGAGGAGCTTGATGCACTTTATAACATCGGCGTCATCCACATTTCTCCAGTACTGGTAGAAATCGTAGGGAGATGTCTTTGCGGGGTCGAGCCATACTGCGCCCGACTGTGTTTTGCCCATCTTCTTGCCTTCAGAGTTAAGAAGAAGAGTGATGGTCATGGCATATGCATCCTTGCCGAGCTTCTTTCTGATAAGCTCGGTGCCGCCGAGCATGTTGCTCCACTGATCGTCGCCGCCAAACTGCATGTTGCAACCGTATCTCTTGTAAAGCTCCAGAAAGTCGTAGCTCTGCATGATCATGTAGTTGAACTCAAGGAATGAGAGTCCGCGTTCCATTCTCTGCTTGTAGCATTCTGCGGCAAGCATCTTGTTTACCGAAAAGCATGCGCCCACATCGCGCAAAAGCTCGATATAATTGAGATCAAGGAGCCATTCGGCATTGTTTACTATAATGGCTTTTCCGTCCGAAAAATCTATGAAACGGCCTATCTGCTTTTTAAAGCATTCTACATTGTGCTGTATGGTCTCCATGGTCATCATTTTTCTCATGTCGGTACGGCCCGAAGGGTCTCCGATGGTGGCTGTACCGCCGCCGATAAGTACCACGGGCTTGTTTCCGGCCATCTGAAGCCTTTTCATAAGGCAAAGCGCCATGAAATGGCCTACATGCAGACTGTCTGCCGTGGGGTCAAAGCCAATGTAGAACACAGCCTTTCCTTCGTTAACAAGTTCTCTTATCTCTTTTTCGTCCGTCACCTGGGCGATAAGGCCTCTTTCGATGAGTTCTTCGTATATCTTCATAATTCCTCCTTACAGGTAGCATTTAAAATAACCCTCACAGCCTAAGCTGTAAGGGTATTTTATGTTTTGCTCATTATATGTGATTATGAAAAATATGTCAATGCCTTAAAATCAAACCGCCGGTATATGTGGACTCTTTTTGTGTGAATTTTAGCCAAACAGATCTTCCAAAGTTATAACCGATTGTATATTCGTAGAGTATGTATTATCTACCAGACCGACAGTTGTTATCAGCGTAGGGAATATCGCGTGCCTAGTTTTTGTCGTTCTCATGAAAACATCTACTTTTGTCTTGATATCCGCATCGTCTTTTTTTGTTATTGTAAATTCCGAAAGCGAATACTTAATCTCACATAGATTGATCACCCTGTCATTCCTGACGATCAATAGGTCTATCTGCACGCCCGGAAGATTTAGATCTTTATCCGGAATGGCATACCAAGACTGGATTTCGGTATGTATTCCGGATATTCCGAGTTTTCGTTTTATTTCATTTGTGTGTTGCAAAACTACTCTTTCATATGCCAGTCCGGCCCATGTGTTGACCTTTGGCGTATTTATTATGTTCGTCCACAAGTGTTCATCTGTTGTTTTTGTTTCCAAAAAACGGTAATAGAACAGCGTAAAGTTGTCGATCAGTTGGAACAATGAGTTTTTTGCCTTTTTACCAAAGGACGAATATTTCCTGATAAATCCGCAGCTTTCCAGTTCATTCAGTTTTTTGGTCAGATTCCCCGAGTTGGGTATACCCGAGTTTTTGATAAGTTCTTCCCTTGTCATTCCTGCTTTTCTGGTACTCAGAGTTTTTATTATTGTCAGGTACTCTTCCGGTTTGGCAAATATAGAACTATAAAGATAGTCAAACTCATCCTTCAGAGCCGCATCCTTTGCAAACAATATACTATCAATGTTCTGCGCAATGCTCATTCCTTTTTTTAGAAATGTCCAATAATATGGAACCCCACCGAATACCATATAGTATTGTAAAATCTGCTCTCTGCTGAAGCTTAGTCCGTTGTTTCTCGTAAACATTTCACATTCCGAGAGCGTGAAGTTTTCCAACAGAATTCTGTCTGTTATCCTATTGTGCAATCCACCCCTGTTATGAATTATTTTATTCATTATCCATGATGTAGCCGATGCACATACAATAAGAACTATGTCTTTTCTTGCGGAAGCCCACCCGTTCCAGAAATTTTCAAGAGCCGGTATCAGGTCGCTGTTCTGAGTATCCATCCATGAAAGCTCATCCAAAAAGATGATTTTCCTTTTCTCGCTGGATGCACGTATAAGATCCTTAAGCAGCTCAAACGCTTCCATCCAGTTTTTACATTTCGGAACAGATGTCATTCCCGCATCTTTCAAAGATGCCTCAAAAGACGATAATTGTTTTTTTAACCCACCTTTTGAAAGCCCTGCGTGTTGAAATGTGAATCTGTAACCAAATCCTTCGCGAATCAGAAATGTTTTTCCTACTCTTCTTCTTCCGTAAACCGCTATAAAATGTGAAACGGAGTCTGATTCCGCGTTTTTCAGTATTGTAAGCTCCTTTATTCTACCAAAAACCATATCTTCAACCCTTCTTAATCTCTGTTATTTTTGTCGATTAAGACAAGTTTAGCACGTGGCATCGTCAAAATCAAGTGTTTTTTATTTTCAACTTGTCTTAATCGTCTAATATCTTGTCGATTAAGACAAGTTCATTTAAAATCAAACCGTTTGAAACATACCGCCCACGGGCGGCTTCGGCCATGTTGGCGGTAAGATTTTTATAAAGTGTACCGCCCACGGGCGGCTTCGGCCATGTGGGCGGTACTCGAAATAAAATCGGTTCAGTTTATTATATTATTAAACCTGTACTTTCTATCTTACGAAAACACTTCCGCGAGCTCGTCGTATGTGAGCACCGCGCGCGGCCTGAAGGAATCTGATGCTGCATATGAAAGAATATCCGCATAAAGCTGACGCGCCTCGGGGCGGTCAAGCTGGATAAGAAGGTCGATGGCCGAGAAGATCAGCCTGCCTTCTCCTACGGCGCATTCGCCAAGATAGGCTTTAAAGATTCCGTTGTCCACGGCGTGAGCCATGCAGCCGCTTTTTAATAACTCGGGGACAGGGATGGGGGTCGAATTGTGGACAAGGTTCCACCACTGGAAATCTCCTGTATCCTCTGTGGGAAAATGCGCAAATACCGGGTGATGGCTGTCGCAGACAACGCCTGCGGAAGCAACTTCTTCTCTGTGGGCCGCGGCCTGGGATGCAAGGGGCGAGAACCAGCCGGGGGGGAATGGAAGCCGGTTCAGTTTTGGTATGTAAATGACTTTCTTGCCGTTTGCGAGAAGATTTTTTGTTCTCTCATCGAGCCTTCTTGACACGTGAACATGGGGCGGCACCTTTACGGTGATGCTGTCCGAAAACAGCCAGATCGTATAATGGTTCCTGTATTCGGTGTCGTCTATTGAGACCTGAAGCTCTATTGACTGCCCCGGGGTGAACTGGTCAAGGGGGATGGTTATCTCTCCGGTGCTGACAAGGCTTCCGCGGTTAATACGGATGCGGTTTGACATCTTGGTGTAGCGCATGCCTGTCTCGTCCGTTGCTGTAACGCTTATTCTCTCGAAATACTTTTCGTCGCTGTAATTGGCAATAAGCACCGTGGCAGTAAGCAGTTCATCCGCGGACCATACGTATTTTTTCATCATGAGAAGCGGAACGACGGCTCCTGCAAATTCACGCATGACCTTTGCGGCCCGGCCAAGCACAGCGGCATCATTTTGAAGGATGTATCCGCCGAACTGGGGCGTTCTTAAGGCTGCTTCCATCTCTTCCCTGCAGCACACAAGCCCTAAGTATTCGGCTGCCGGGGTGTTTCTTTCGGCGCCCGTTCTCCATTCGCCCACATGGGTAAGAAGTGTCGGGTAATCGCAGCCGTATACATCCTCTCTATGGTCCGATTTGGTATCCGGCGCGTCCGAATAATCCTGCCTGTCGCGCACTGCAAATTCCATCCATGTGGTGTTTCCCGCGGTGTATCCGCTCATGGGGTGCCCTGTCATGACAAGCGACGGGTGTTTTGGCGCAGTCCATTCTTCGGGGTCTATGTTTCCTTCGACCTTTATATATATGCCTTCACGGTCTGCCGCGTCAAGAAGCCCTGCCGAAAGGCGGCCCGGCGTTACGCTTATACAGTTTAAGCCTCTTCTTTTTATGTTCTTTACATAACGCCGCTCGTCTGCTTCAAGCTCGTCTCCCGCCATAACGCCGCGTATGAAAACGGGCCTGCCGGCAACGGCAAACTGCGTTCCAAGCGGTCTGAACGCAGAAAACGCTACCCCCTCTTCGCCTAAAATGTCCTCACACTCGTTAACGGCCCTTACAACATCGCCGTGATATGTAAGTGTGTATATTTTGGGCGTGAACTCGCTCCAGATGACGGGCATCTCATCGCAGGGACAAAGGATGCTTATCTCTGCTTTTCCCGCCGTGTATATTTCCGCTTCGCCGTAGTATTCCTGCGCCGACAGCTCGGGCAGGCGGATATAGAGCCTGCACATCGCGGCATCTTCCGGCAGTTCCGAAAAGGATGCGATTATTCGCACGGTCTGATTTCCTTCTGTAAGTTTTCCCCATATCTGAAGCTTCAAATCTTATTCCTCCCAAAGCAAAGGACCGCCGTCATATGGCGGCAGCCCTGAATGATCTTACCTTACAAGCCATTTTGCCAGATCGACTTCGTACTGATCTATGGTCTTTGTCATGGCCAAAGCTTCGTTGATATCATAATCAACAAACTCGCCGTTCTTGTAGCCCACTACGCGCTTTGATTTGCCTTCAAGCAAAAGGTCGACAGCTTTTGCACCGAAAATGGATGCATAATAGCGGTCTATTGCCGTAGGGCAGCCGCCTCTTTGGATATGACCCAAAATAGTGGACCTTGTCTCTATGCCTGTTGCGGCCTCTATGCGCTTTGCCATGTTAGCTGAGTCACCTATGCCTTCTGCATTGATGACGATATGGTGTTTCTTTCCCTGCGCCCTTAATACATTTATGTGATCTATGAGCTTCTGCTCGTTATGATCGTAGGTTTCCGGAAGAAGAACATCCTCCGCGCCGTTTGCGATACCGCACCAAAGGGCGATATATCCGGCAGAACGACCCATAACTTCGATTATGGATACTCTCTCGTGAGATGTTGATGTATCCCTTATCTTATCCACGCACTGCATAGCTGTATTAACGGCAGTGTCAAAACCTATTGTGTAATCGGTGCATGCTATGTCAAGGTCGATGGTTCCCGGAAGACCGATGGTGTTGATGCCAAGGTTTGCGAGCTGTCTTGCGCCTGCAAAGGATCCGTCTCCGCCGATGACAACAAGACCGTCTATGCCATGCTTTTTAAGAATGTCAGCTGCCTTCTGCTGAATCTCGGGCTGTTTGAACTCAAGGCATCTTGCCGTATAAAGGATAGTGCCTCCGCGGTCGATAATGTCTGATACGGAATGTCCGTCCATATCGATGATCTCTTCCTTTAAGAGACCTGCGTAACCTCTGCGGATGCCTTTTACCTTAAGTCCTTTTGTAAGTGCCGTTCTTACTACCGAACGGATACAAGCGTTCATGCCGGGTGCATCCCCGCCGCTCGTAAGTACTGCTATTGTTTCCATCTTTCCCATCTAAAGCCTCCAAATGTGATCGTGTGTTAATTTTTTATCATTCTATCTCAATTTCTTCGTAATTTCAATCCTTTTAGGCAAACAATTGATATTTTCTTTTCCCATTTTTTCGTAAAGGTAGGAAAGAACCTCTTCATTTGCCTTTGTATTGTATTTTGGCGGCTGTACCTTCATGGCTTTGGTGTCATCAAGGAACACCCCTATACTGTCCGCGCCGTCCGCATCGGGCATGCCCCTCATAAGCTCTTCAAAGCCTGCAAGGTAGCTTTCCATGTCTTTATACTTTATCCATATCGTTACAGGCACATCATCAAAAGTAACCACTCTCTGGGCTATAAGCTTTCCGCCCCTTTCCTCGTCAAGCTGGATGCGTCCGTATATTAAAAGCTTTGCGTCTGCCTTTACAAGCGGTCTGCATATGGAATAGACATTCGGGAACATGACGATCTCTATGCTGCCCGTCATATCCTCCAAAGTCACAAAGGCCATGAGTTCGTTTTTTCTTGTGGTCTTTTCGCTTATGTCCGTGACCATGCCGCCTACTGTGGCAAAGCTGCCGTCCCTTAAGGGGGTCGGTTCGTCATCTTCCTCCCTAGGGGCAAATTCTGCAGCCGATGCTGTCGTATTCTTGCTTAGCAAAAGCTCGTAGTCTTCAAGCGGATGCCCGCTTATATAAAATCCGAGCGCTTCCTTTTCAAATGCAAGAAGTTCCTGCCTTGAATATTCGGGAATGTCGTGCACTACCGGTATCAGCTTTGTCTTTTCGCCTGTATCACCCATTATATCAAACAGGCTCATCTGCCCCGGCGCGCGCTGCTTGTTATCCTTTTGTATGCGGTCTGTCATGTCTGAATATTCAAGGAGCTTTGCCTTTCGCGTACCGGGAAGCGAATCCAAGGCCCCCGCCTTTATAAGGCATTCCACGGCCCTTTTGTTGATATCCTGCCCGCTCATTCTCGAAAGGAAATCGTACAGGTCCGTAAAGATACCGTTTTTGCTTCTTTCCTTTACGATCCTGTCGGTAACTCCCATGCCGACACTCTTTATCGAAGTGAGGCCGTAGACCACCGCGTCACCGCTCACGGAAAATTTTGAATCGCATATGTTCACATCCGGCGGAAGGACCTTTATGCCCATCTTGCGGCAGACCCTGATATAGTTTGTTACCTTTTCGGTGTTTGTTATGACGGATGTCATTAAAGCCGCCATAAATTCTTCCAGGTAATAGGTCTTAAGATATGCCGTCTGGTAGGCCACCACCGCATAGGCCGCCGCGTGTGATTTGTTGAAGGCATACTTTGCAAACTCGATCATCTCGTCATATATCTTATTTGCCGTTGCCGCATCTATGCCGTTGTTTATGCAGCCCTTTATCCCCGCCGAAGCATTTCCGTTTATAAAGTCCTCCCGGCCCTTTTGCATGACGGACATTTTCTTTTTGGACATGGCACGGCGAAGCAGGTCGCTCTGACCCATGCTGTAGCCCGCAAGGTCGCGCACTATCTGCATGACCTGTTCCTGATAGACTATGCAGCCGTATGTGGGTTCAAGGATGGGCTTTAACTGCGGGCAGTCATAGGTGATGGACGATCTGTCGTTTTTACCCGCCAGATATTTGGGAATGAAGTCCATGGGGCCCGGACGGTAGAGGGCAATGCCCGCTATGACATCCTCTAAGGATTCGGGCTTAAGTTCCTTCATGAAGCTTTGCATTCCGGCGCTTTCAAGCTGGAAGATGCCTTCGGTATGTCCGGAACCTATAGACGCATAGACTTTTTTGTCCGTAAAATCAAGGGATGCCATATCAAGCTTTATGCCCCTGTTCTTTTCGACCAGCTTTACCGCATCGTTTATTACGGTAAGGGTCCTAAGGCCAAGAAAGTCCATCTTTAAAAGGCCCAGCTCTTCTATGGTCGTCATATTGTATTCGGTAACGACCGCGCCGTCCGAGGCGACCGCAAGGGGAACAAACTCATCCACGGGCTCCGGGCTTATAACGACTCCCGCAGCGTGCATGGATGTGTGCCTCGGAAGCCCTTCAAGCTTCATGGACATATCTATAAGATATTTTATCTCCTGCTGCTCTTCATATGCTTTTTTAAGGTCGGGATTCATCCCAAGAGCTTTGCTTATGGTGATATTCAGTTCCTGAGGTATCATCTTTGCAGTCGCATCGCATACCGCATATGGCAGGTCGAGCGCACGGCCTACATCGCGGATGACATTTCTTGCGGCAAGAGTACCGAATGTAACTATCTGTGAAACGTGGTCACGCCCGTATTTCCTGTTTACATACTCGATGACTTCCTGCCTTCTCTCGTAGCAGAAATCGACGTCTATATCGGGCATGGTGACTCTTTCGGGGTTTAAGAATCGCTCGAAAAGGAGCGAGAACCTGATTGGTTCTATATCCGTTATGCGAAGCGCATATGCGACAATGGAGCCGGCGGCGCTTCCTCTTCCCGGCCCTACGGGTATACCGTTTTGTTTTGCGTAATTTATGAAATCCCAGACTATGAGGAAGTAATCCACAAAGCCCATGTTCTTTATTACGGAAAGCTCATATTCCATGCGCGACTTTAGGTCTTCGGTCACATCTTTGTATCTATCCTTTAGGCCGTCCTCGCAAAGCTTTGTCAGATAGCTTTCGGATGTGTAGCCTTCGGGCACGGTAAAATGCGGCAATTTATATTTTCCGAATTCAAAATCCACCTTACACCTTTCGGCTATCTTCTGCGTATTGTCCACCGCGTTTAAGGCATAGGGAAAAAGCTCCCTCATCTCTTTTTCGGATTTGAGGAAGAACTGACCTCCGTCATAGCGCATCCTGTTTTCATCGGTCACCTTCTTTGCAGTCTGAATGCAAAGAAGAATATCGTGCGCTTCGGCGTCTTCTGCGTTTATGTAATGCACATCATTTGTGCAGACAAGCTCTATGCCCGTCTCTTCGCTCATACGTAAAAGAGAGGCATTGACGCCTTTCTGTGCGGGAATGCCGTGGTCCTGAAGCTCCAAAAAATAGTTGCCTTCTCCGAATATTTCCCTGTGGTCAAGAGCGGCCTGCTTTGCCGCCTCGTAATCCCCCTTGTCAAGGTTTCTTGCCACCTCGCCCGCAAGACAGGCGCTTAAGGCGATTATGCCTTCATGGTATTTTTTCAAAAGTTCGCGGTCCACCCTGGGTTTGTAATAAAAGCCTTCCGTGAAGCCTTTTGAGACTATCTTTACAAGATTTTTGTATCCCGTCTCGTTTTCCGAAAGAAGTATCAAATGATAATACCTTTCATCCCCGGCCCCCGGTTCGCGGTCAAAGCGGCTTCCCGGCGCTACATATACCTCGCAGCCTATTATCGGGACGATATCCGCTTCCTTGCACGCCTTGTAAAAATCTATGGCGCCGTACATGTTTCCGTGGTCCGTGATGGCAAGGTGCGTAAACCCAAGTTCCTTTGCGCGCCCCACCAGTTCTTTTATTTTGCATGAACCGTCAAGCAGACTGTATTCCGTATGCAGATGCAAATGTGTAAATGCCATATTTCCCCCAAATGAAAATTTGCGGCAGGATCAAAGGATCCTGCCCAAATAAAATGCTCTCTTACTCTTTTCCTTCCAGAAAGTCCTTTACCGCCTCAAATGCCTCGCCTTCATCGGCCCCGGCAACGCTTAAAAGAACTGTGTCACCATTGTTCAGGCCTATCGTCATCATTCCCATGATGCTCTTTGCGTTTACGCTTCTATTACCCTTTTCCACAAAAATGTTTGATGAATACTTTCCCGCAAGTTGCACGAGCATTGCGGCAGGCATGACATCCTGAACCTCTTTTATAGAAATGATAATCGATCCTGTCAGCATTATGTATTTTCTCCTTTTGATTTTTTATTGCTGAGCCCGAAGCTCATCCGCAATTTTTTTAAGTTTTCTGAGCCTGTGATTCACACAGCTTTTTGAAACAGGCGGATCAAGCGCCTCCCCCAGCTGTTTTATGGTCATCTCGGTATCTTCTTTTCTCAGCTTTGCAAGCTGCCTAAGCGGAAGCGGAAGATTATCGATGCCCAAAAACTCTTCTATTATTTCTATGTCGTTTTTCTGTTCCTGCGCGGCAGAGATGGTCTTTACAAGATTTGCCATCTCGCAGTTTAAACGCCTGTTTACGGAATTGGCGATCTCTTTTTCAACCCTGATGTTTTCCATATCCATGAGGCTGCGGTAGCATTCTGTCATGTTAAGGAAATCCGATATGCGGTCGCTGTCCTTTATATAGACAACATATACTTCACTGCCGTCGTGACGTTTTCTTAAGGTAAATTTGACCTCACCCAGATCATCATCAAAAAACGTGCCCGCAAGTTCGCATATTTTTTCCGCCAGCTTTTCGCAAGGCACCACTATCTCAAGATGATAGCCTTTTGAAGGGTCCGTGACAGAGCCTCCGGCAAGAAAACAGCCTCTTATAAATGCGCGTTTGCAGCAGTTCTTCTTTAATATGCCGCCTCCGGGCAGCTCATCATCCGGGGCAAGGTCTTTAAGCACCGCCTGCAGTGTTTTTTCAGCCCCAAGCGATATTTTTATATGCCTTGACCTGCCATGGCCGGAAACAGTTACATCAGGAATCATTTTATAGTTTTTCCTGAATAATGTAAAGACCTTTTTTGCAACGTCCTTATTATCCGATACAAAGGATATCTCCTTGAATGACACTTCCCCGCCGGTATAAATAAGCCCCGCAAGCTCTGCCAGGCGGCAATGCGTTTTCTGACTTATAAGCATTGCGGCTTCTTTCCGAACGCGCATGGAAAATGTTGTTGTTGCCATTGTCAGATCTCCCTGTGCTCTAATTTGAGGCCGTAACCAAGCCCGCTGAGCGCGGCATAAAGTTCGTTTGCTATGGTGACGGACCTGTGGCGCCCGCCCGTGCAGCCTACCGCTATAACAAGCTGGTTCTTTCCTTCATCCACATAGTGAGGCAAAAGAAAACGTATCATATCCGTGAGCCTGAAAAGGAAATCCGCAGTCACCTGGGATGCCATTACAAATTCGGCAACGGGCCTGTCATTGCCCGTAAGGTCGCGAAGTTCCGGTACATAAAAGGGATTGGGAAGAAACCTTACATCAAACATAAGATCCGCATCCGCCGGCGTACCGTATTTAAAGCCGAAGGATACGATCTTGATGTTCAGGTTTTTGTATCCCTTGCCCTGAAGGATTATCTCGTCAAGCTGATGGCGAAGATCTCGCGTTAACAGGTGGGAGGTGTCCACAACGAATTTTGCTTCGCTCCTGATGCTTTGAAGGCGCTTTCTTTCAAGATTGATGGCCTCCTCTATGCCGTCGCTCTCTTTTTCGAAGGGATGATTTCTTCTTGTCTCTTTAAATCTTTTCATGAGGCTTTCATCCGAAGCATCAAGAAAAAGGATCTCCGGATTAAGGCTGCTCACTTCCCTGCTCCGCAGCTTAAGTGAAAGATCCTTCATCTCGTCGCCGCCTCTTACATCTACCCCCAGGGCTATTCCCTTGTCTTCTTCTTTTTCGGATGCCCAGAGAGCAAACTGCTCCAAAAGCTTTATGGGAAGATTGTCAACGCAAAAGAAACCATAATCTTCAAGAATTTTTAAAGCGGTCGATTTTCCGGCGCCGCTCATTCCGGTCACTACTATAAATCTCATTTATTCTCCGCACTGCCAAGCCGCTTGACTTCGCATTCAAGCTCAACACGGCTGTTTGCATATACCTTTTCTTTTATTATCCCGATCAGTTTTTCTATGTCGGATGTGGTGGCCGAACCTTTGTTTATAACAAAGCCCGCATGTTTTTCCGACACCTGGGCGCCGCCTACTCCAAAGCCCTTAAGCCCCGCATCTTCTATCAGACGGCCGGCAAAATGCCCTTCGGGCCTTTTAAATGTGCTCCCGGCGCTCGGGTATTCAAGGGGCTGCTTGGCCTTTCTTGCGGCCATGTTTTCATCCATCTTCTGTTTGACGGCGGCGGGATATGCCTTTTCGCCGGCAAACAGGGCCGAAAGCACGATATAGCCCTTTTCTTCTATATTGCTGTGCCTGTAGGAAAGATCAAGCTCTGATGGATCAAGGGTGAGAATATTCCCTCCCGGGTCAAGAACCGTGACAGATTTTAATATGTCCTTTATCTCGCCTCCGTATGCGCCGGCATTCATCGCTACTGCGCCGCCGACGCTTCCGGGTATTCCGTAAGCAAATTCAAAGCCGCCCATTCCGGCCTCAAGCGCCTTTATCGCAAGCAATGTAAGCCCTGCTCCGGCATCTGCTCTTAAGCATCCGTTATCTTCCGTTACCTTGTTCATGGCTTCCGTAGATATGACTATGCCTTTTACGCCTTCATCGCTTACCAGAAGGTTGCTGCCTTTTCCTATGACATAATATTTTTTGTTTTCTACCCTGCATATTTCCACGGCCTTTGCAAGCTTTGCGGCAGAATCCGGAAGAAGAAATATCTCCGCCGGCCCGCCTGTTTTAAAGCTTGTGTGAAGTCTCATGGGTTCATGTACGTGGCAGGCAATGCCTTCTTTTTCAAAGGTCTTAACAATATCCATATTACTTACCGCCGCCCAGATTTTTTGCCATATTTGCCTGAACCCTGTTATAGAGCTCACGCGCCGCATCATATCCCATCTTTTTCTGCCTGTAATTAACGGCAGCCGATTCTACTATGATGGCAAGGTTTCGGCCGGGTCTGATGGGAATGTTGTGACATACTATCTTGTTTCCCAAAAATTCCACGTAATGCTCTTCAAGCCCGAGTCTGTCATAATTCTTATCCTTGTCCCAGTCTTCAAGCTGTATCGCAAGGTCTATGGCCTGTGTATCCTTTACGCATTCAACACCGAAAAGTGTCTTTACATCCACTATGCCGATACCGCGAAGCTCTATAAAATGCCTTGTTATCTCGGGTGCGGAACCCACCAGAGTCTCATCGCTCACTTTTCTTATCTCGACAACATCATCGCTTACAAGGCGGTGTCCTCTTCTGATAAGTTCGAGGGCAGCTTCAGATTTACCTATACCGCTCTCACCCATGATCAAAACGCCCTGGCCGTAAACATCGACCAAAACGCCGTGGATGGAGATCATTGGAGCCATCTGTACCTTGAGCCATCTAACGCTTTCGGCGATAAGATCGCTGGTGAACATGCTGCTCAAAAATACCGGGCAGTTGTTCTGCGCAGCTCTTTGTATCATCTCTTCATCGGGCCTTAAATTTCTCGCAAAAACGATGCAGGGGATGCTGCTTGCGCAAAGCGTCTCGAAACAGTCCCAGCGTTCTATGCTGGTGAGACTTTTCAGGTAGGCAAATTCTACGTTTCCTATCACCTGTACGCGTTCCGAATCGAAATGATCGTAAAAGCCTGTCAGCTGAAGGGCAGGGCGGTTTATGTCTGTATGCGTAAGCTTTATACCGCTTATGTCAAGCCCCGGAGTAAGGTTTTCAAACTCCATTTTTTCTACGTATTTATTTAATTCAACATATACAAATTCTCCCATTGCAACCTCCGATACATGTCAAGTTTTATTTCCGATATGGATCATTTCCATAAGGTAGAAAAACCTTCGGTTTTTCTTTGAACCGCCTCTGAGCCGGCGGGGGCTCCCAGCATCTGTCGATGCTGGTAATATCCATATTATTCTACAATAATCTTCCTCTTCATACAAGGCTATTTATGCAGAAATTCATAAACGTTCTTTGCTGCAAGAGCGTTCATACCGGGTACGGCGGCTATTTCTTCCTCCGTGGCCTTCATAAGCTCATCCACGCCGGCAAAATGCATCATTATCTGCCTTCTTCTTTTTTCGCCTATGCCGGGGATATCCTCCAGAACGGATCTTGTCTGGGCCTTGCTTCTGAGTGACCTGTGATATTCTATTGCAAAGCGGTGCACCTCGTCCTGTATTCTGGTTATAAGCTTGAAAGCTTCCGAATGTGTATCTATGGGAAGCTCTAAGTCTTTATAAATGATTCCCCTTGTTCTGTGTCTGTCATCCTTTACAAGGCCGGCAACAGGTATTTCAAGCCCCAGCCCGGCAAGCACCTGCTCACATATGCCGACCTGCCCTCTTCCGCCGTCCATTAAGATTATATCGGGCATTCTTTCAAACCCGGCGCTTTTATCTATCGCCCTCTTAAAGCGCCTTGTCAGCACCTCTTCCATGGAAGCATAATCATTTATGCCCTGTACCCACTTGATACGGAATTTACGGTAATCGGTTTTCTTTGGCCTTCCGTTTTCAAATACCACCATGGACCCGACGGAAGCAAAGCCGGAAATATTGGAGATATCGTATGACTCGCATCTTACAAGGTTATCAAGGCCAAGAAGCGCTTCAAGTTCTTTCATGGCGCCCTTTGTCATGGCCTCTTCTTTTTTCAGTTTTTCGCGGTCCCTTGCAAGAACCGTGCCGGCATTTTTTTCCGCCAGCTCCACCAGCTTTTCCTTATCACCTCTTTTTGGACATATCAGCTTTACCTTTTTTCCTTTTTTGCCGGAAAGCCATTCTTCTATCTCGCCCGCAGCCTCTATATCCGCCTGCAAAAAGACCTGTGCGGGTATATAGGGAGTTCCGGAATAAAACTGCCACAAAAAACCGGTCAGCACATCCTCATCCTCGTCAAATTCGCCTGCGGCAAGAGGGATGTTTTCTCTTCCTATAACTCTTCCTTCTCTTACTATGAATACAGTGGCAACGGCATCCTTTCCGTCCCTTGCAATGGCCACTATATCCCTGTCATCATCGCTTCCCGCTTTTAACATCTTCTGATGTTCTTCAACATGTTCTATGGCAAGAAGAAGGTCGCGCAGGCGGGCAGCCTCCTCAAATTCAAGCGCCTCGCTTGCGGCAAGCATCTTTTCTTTTATATCTTTTTTTATACCGTCGTATCTTCCGTTTAGAAAGCTCTTTACGTCTTCTATCTTTTTGTTGTATTCCTCCTGCGATATAAGCCCGGCGCAGGGGGCGTCGCACTGCCCTATGTGATGCCTTAGGCACTGCCTTTCTTTTCCTATATTTTCCGGAAGTTTTCTCCTGCAGGTTCTCAGCTTAAACAGTCTTTGCAAAAGGAGCAGCGTCTCTTTTGCGGCAGTACCGGATGTATAGGGGCCGAAATATTCATTTTTGTCTCTCAGCTGCTGATGCGCATAGATGAGCCTCGGGAAGGGTTCGTTTGTGATGCAAAGATACGGATATCCCTTGTCATCCATCATCATTGTGTTGTATTTGGGCCTGTGTTCCTTTATAAGGTTGCACTCAAGGACCAGGGCTTCGCTTTCCGAGTCTACGATTATGGTCTCAAACCACCTGATCTTTGAGACCATACGCTGAATCTTGGGGGATTTTCCGCGGCCGGACTGAAAATACTGCCTGACCCTGTTTTTCAGCACTACGGCCTTGCCGATGTATATTATCTCATCGCGGTCACCGTGCATTATATACACCCCCGGCTTGTCCGGAAGCTCTTTTAGTTCTTTCGCAAGGTCAAAACCTTCTTTCATGGCCGTTCCTTTCCTGACTCTTTTTCGCCCATTATAGCACAAAAGGGGCTGTAAAAAAACAGCCCCTGTTATTTTTGTAAGCATCTCTATGATCATTTGCACGCAGGACAGAGTTCGCTACCCTCACTTCGCGGCGAAAAGATTCGGACGGATGCTCCGGCGACGATAAATGCGTTGTCGCCTGCGCACCGCCGCTTTTCGTCGTGAAGATCGGTCGCTCACGACAGTCCAGCTCTGCAAATA
>JAEEGL013203706.1_pt1 | contig 24415 bp, 29 predicted proteins | sample 9134231 | NCBI WGS metagenome assembly JAEEGL01 (sample SAMN16246548, study PRJNA631951) | gut metagenome | biome: gut microbiome; feature: rumen; material: fiber-attached | host: Bos | place: Iran: Karaj | collected 2018-10
ATTTCTTTTTCTGATTAATTGGTAAAAGGCTTAACGAATAAGAGCAACATTGCAATTAACAAGCCATACAAACCTGTTGTCTCGGCAACAGCCTGTCCTAAAAGCATTGTAGACATAATCTTACCCTGAGCACCGGGGTTACGTCCTACTGCATAAGCACCGTAACCTGCTGCGATACCCTGGCCTACACCGGGTCCGATACCTGCGATAACCGCAAGTCCTGCACCTATTGCGGAACATCCTAAAATAAAGTTTTCATTGAATTCCATTGTGGTATCCTCCTGAAATTTTGTTATATGTTATCTGTTCATTTATAACCTTAATTAAGCTGCGCTTTCGGCTTTCTTTTTCTTAAAGAGGCGCCGGAATACTGTTTCTTCCGCATCGCCGATTGCGCTTCCGATGTATGTTACCGTGAGCATACAGAATACATATGTCTGAATTGCTCCCGAGAACAAATCGAAGTAAACGTGAAGTGCGGCAGGCCAGCCGTATGCAATCTTTGCAAGGAGGCCGTAAACAAGTGCCATCATAACGGTACCGGAAAGAATGTTTGCGAAAAGACGCAGCGAAAGCGATACCGGAACGGCACAGTCGCCGATGATATTAATGGGAAGCCAGATGGGAAGCCAGGGAGGAAGGGGTGAACATTTGTCCTTCCAGATTGCCCACGGACTGTTGAATCTGACTTCGTTGATTCTGATAAGTGAGAAAGTAATAAGTCCTAAAGGAAGTGTTACTCCGTAGTCTGCTGTCGGAGGTCTTAAACCGAGCAGACCGGATATATTCGAGAATAAAATGAATATAAAGAGAACGCCTATGTAGTTTCTGAAACCTTTGCCCTTCGCACCCATTGCGCCGTCGGTGATTCCGTCAAGGAATTCAACCGCAAATTCGAGCGCACACTGGAAATATCCGGGAACGGCCTTCGCGTGTTTAAACACCTGTCCGCCTACAAAGAAAAAGATAAGCAGACAGACAACTACTATAAGCAAACATACATGTGAAGTTGTAATCCATACTTCATGACCGAAAAGATTGTAGGAAAAGATTCCGTGAATCATGAAGTCGACGCCATCAGCGCCCGCTAACATCAGGTGTGTCGTCAATGTTTTCCTCCTCCAAATCCTCCGAGCCGTCGGACTCCAAAGCATTCGGGTTGATTTTTAGATTTATTTTATGAACAAGCGGCGTAAGATACGTCGCAAATTTTAACGAGAATATTCCGATAAAAGTCGCTATCGGGTTCGCATACTGCGAAATACATGCCACAACCATTACGATAATCGCAATCAGGTACCTGAATATATAGGCGACTCTGACGCGGAAAACTGCTTTGCTCTCATCGGATACGGCTTTAACTATGGCATTTGCCATGTTGTGACTCATTACAAGTGCGGTCACTGTTCCGAGCACTCCGCCCAGAACATATGCAAGTCTGTCTTTTGGAAACCACATTCCTATCAGAATATTAAGTATTCCGCAAATAATTACGCTGATCTGAAGTTCTCTCAGCGTCTGCCTGAAAAATTTCATTCTTCGTGATCCTTAAAGGTACTCCTGACAAGTTTGTAAATACCGGTCATGCCGCCGGCTGCTCCCAAAAAGAAGAAAATAATGCAAAGAAACGACGTGCCGAATTTCCTGTCCAGATAAAGACCGAGGAAAAACAGGCCTGCTGTCGGAACGAGCATTATTAAGGTGAACTGGGAAATAAAAGAAAGCATTTTGACAATCTTTGACACGTTCGATACCCCTGAATACACCCTTTTGCATACACAAAAAAATTATACAAATTTTTGGACTGTTTGTCCAGCAAATTTGAGCCATTCAAATTCCTATTTTCATCTTTTTTATATATCGGACTTTTTTGTTTGACTTTTACATCCAATCTGTGTAAACTTTTTAAATATAGTATCTTTTTGGGCAATGTATCGCAATATATGGGAGAAAAACGCATGAGTGATCTTATTCTCTATCGCAGAAGACTGATTCCCGATGAAAATGTCCTTTTGAACAAGGACACTGTTATTTATGCGGACGACTCAAAGATTGTTACCAGATGGAATGCAATCAATCCCAGAAAGGACATCGACCACGGCTATTCGCTGTATCTTCCCGAGTTAGGATATAAAATAAGCAAGTTTTTAAGGAAAGACAATTCTCTTCTTAAATGGTACTGCGACATTGTAGAATTCTATTTCGACAAAGAGAACAATTCCTGCACCACCCTTGATCTTCTCCTTGATGTTACGATAAGCGAAACCGGAGAAATCAGGCTTCTCGATATGGACGAACTTGCCGAGGCACATCAGAAAGGCCTTATCGATGACGAACTTTTAAGAAAATCGCTTTTCAGGGCGGACAAGCTTCTCAAAACGGTTTATTCGGGAAACTTCAACAAATATTCGGATATCCTCGATTCCTACATCGAATAAAGATAAAAAAAGACTTCTTACGAAGTCTTTTTTATTTTAGTTTTAATAGAATATGTGATTTCCTATCTGAATTCCGGTAAGCCCGGGAATCGGTGTTCTGAAGTAAACACAGTTTCCGACGTTGGTTACTCCGGACATCGCCTCATCGGCTGCGCGGTAACATGATGCCGTTGCCGAGTTCTTGGCAAGCGCAAGAGCAAGTCTTCCGCTTCCGGCCGGCGAAAACTGGCTTCTCTGATAAATTACATCATATACCGAATCGGGGTAACAGCTTGAAAGCAGTCTGTTTATAACAACCGCTCCCACGGCAAGCTGTCCTTCGTACGGTTCGCCGCCCGCTTCGCAGTAAATCAGATTTGCAAGGAGATACCTGTCATTCTCGGCGAATTTCACTTCCGAGATATCTCTTCTCGATGACTGGGAAGCTATCTGCGAGAGTCTGAGTTCCTCTTCATACCTTTTCTTAAGTTCTTCGATATCGGCTTCCTGAGCCTTTATCTCTGCTTCTTTATCGGCTATTTCCTGTTCGAGTTTTGCAATCTCTTCGCTGGCATCATCAATCTGTGCCGAATACTGTTTTACAAAATCATTTGTCGTATTTATTAAAGTCGTGATTCTGCTTTGTTCTTCAACGCTTAACGCTTCAAGCTCTTCAAGCATTGCCAGTTCTTTTTCAAGTTCCGCTTCTTTTTCGGACACTTCAACGGTGGTCTGCTTGTAATCTTCCAAAAGACCGTTGTCATAACGCGAGATCATGAAAATATAATCCGTAAGATTTAAGAAAGTCGAGAAATCCTTGCTCGAGAGAATCATGTCGAGATACATGTCATCAGGCTGTTCATAAATATACTGAAGACGTTTCTTCATTGTCTCGTACTGGTCTTCTTCTTCGGCTATCGCCTCTGCAAGTTCAGCTTTCTTAACCTCGATTTCGTCCTTCTTGTCACTGATGTCGGCAAGAATTTCGTTGTATTTTCTGTTTTCGGTTTCAAGATCGGCGTTGAACGAATCAAGCTGATTTTTAAGCGATCCGCGCTGGAACTGCAGCTGATTCAGTTCGTCCTTTTTTTCGTCTCTGTTTTCTTCGACAGCTTCTTTCTGCTCTTCCGTCTGTTTCTTCTGTTTTTCAGCCTGATTAATCTGGTCGAGCAGCCCGCCCGTGGCATTTACTCTTACATAGAGTGCCGAGAAGGCAAGCATAAGCCCTAATAAAAACGCGAGGCTTTTTGATAAAACTTTTTTCATAAATACTTAAACTTCCAATGTGATCTTTCTTCCGGTCTTTTTGTACTGAACACATTTTACGCCTGCTGCCTCAAACATCTTCTTGGCCGCAATGTTCGTAGGTGTGTTGTTGTACTTGTCGGAATCGTAAACTACTTCCCTGATCCCGCACTGGATAATCGCTTTTGCACATTCATTGCAGGGGAAAAGAGACACATAGATTTTGGCTCCTTCGAGATTGCCTCCCCTGTAATTCAGAATTGCATTAAGTTCGCTGTGCGCAACGAAAGCATACTTCGTATCGAGAACATCGCCTTCTCTTGCCCACGGAAACAGATCGTCACTGCATCCGTTGGGGAAGCCGTTGTAGCCTACCGAAAGAATTCGGTTGTTCTTGTCTACTATGCATGCGCCCACCTGAGTATTGGGATCCTTTGAACGAAGTCCGGAAAGAATTGCTATTCCGGTAAAATATTCGTCCCACGAAATATAATCTTCTCTTTTATTCATAGCCTTCCCCTCAATTATCCTGCCATACCGACAGTATTAAAATAATACAATATCTTCTTATTTTTTTCAAATCTGCCGTATTTTCGTTTATTTTGTACCGAAAATTCTGTCTCCGGCATCTCCGAGTCCGGGAACAATATAAGCATGATCGTTGAGTTTTTCATCCTTTGCACCGATGTAGATGTCGATGTCGGGATGATCTTTTGTAAGTCTGTCAATTCCTTCGGGTGCGGCTATAATGCACATGAAATGAATGTTTCTGCAGCCTTTTGCCTTAAGCATTGTAATTGCAGCCGATGCGCTTCCGCCTGTGGCAAGCATGGGATCGACTACGAAAATCTCTCTCTGCGAGCAGTCTTCGGGGAGCTTGCAGTAATACTCTACCGGCTCATGTGTTTCGGGATCTCTGTAAAGACCGATATGTCCGACCTTTGCTGCGGGAATAAGCGTAAGCATTCCGTCTACCATTCCGAGACCTGCTCTTAAAATAGGAACTATGGCCATTTTCTTACCCTTGAGTTCCTTTACCGTCGTCTCACAAATAGGCGTCTCGATACTGACCTCTTCAAGCTGAAGATCTCTTGTGGCTTCATAACAGATAAGCATAGCGATTTCGCTTATTGTCTGTCTGAAATCCTTGGTACCCGTATCCTTTCTTCTGATATAACCGATTTTGTGCTGAATCAAAGGATGATCCATTAATACTACCTTGCCCATTGTGTTTCCTCCCTGTATAGTTTTTATTTTTGTCTGTATTTTTTACTGTTCAATTTTGTCGATTCTTCTCTGATGTCTTTCAGAATTGCTGAAATCCGTTTCAAGGAATGTATCTACAATATTCATGGCAAGAATCTCACCTACGATTCCGGCTCCGATAACAAGAACGTTTGCATTGTTGTGCTGTCTTGTAAGAGATGCCGAAACGCTGTCGGAACAAAGAGCTGCTCTGATGCCTTTAATCTTGTTGGCAACCATGCTCATTCCTATACCCGTTGTGCAGATAAGAATACCGAAATCAACTTCTTTGTCTGCAACTGCCTGTGCCGCAGGTCTTCCGAAATCGGGATAATCACAGGATGCAAGACTGTCGGTTCCGAAGTCCTTAACCTCTATACCCTTTTCTTCAAGATGTTTCTTTACGGCTTCCTTTAAAACAAATCCGCCGTGATCGCTGGCTATTGATACTTTCATTGAAATACCTCCGTTATACATCAATTATATTGTGTCCCGCGGCCTTAATCAGCCTGTTCATTAATGCCGCGCCTATTCCTTTATCGGAAAAACTTTCGGAAAGAATGTAACTGACGTTCTCGTCGTCGCATTCTCTCAGTACTCTGTAAATGTTTGAAGCGATTTCATCGTAATCATCAAGGCTTCCCACATTTTTAACCTTAAGACCTTCATACATATGCGCATGTTCCCCGGCACAAATTACGGCACAGTTTTCTTTGCCTTCGGAAAGTCTGTTTATTTCGGCAGCTACTTTTCCGGCTTCGCCTCTGACTATGGTCATGTCGGCCTTTGGGGCGTAATGCCTGTATCTCATGCCCGGTGCTTTAGGTCTTTCCTTGCAGTTCGAATCAAGAATCGTGGGATCCACATTAACCTGATTTATGACCTCTTCAAGCATTTCTTTCGAAACAAATCCGGGACGTAAAATCATGGGTGAATCCGAGGTCATGTCGACTATGGTGGATTCAAGTCCTATGGGAATGTTTCCGCCGTCGATTATCATGTCGACTCTTCCGTCCATATCCTGGATAACGTATTTTGCAAGCGTGGGACTCGGTCTTCCCGAAAGATTGGCGCTCGGAGCCGCAACAAATCCGCCCGAGGCTTTGATAAATTCAGCCGCCACTTTGTGTATGGGAAATCTCACCGCAACCGTATCAAGTCCGCCGGTTGTTTCATAGGGAACCACACTTTTCTTTTTAAATATAAGAGTAAGCGGTCCGGGCCAGAAGGCATCCATTACGGCCTCTGCTTTATCGGAAATGTCTTCCGCTATTTTGTAAAGATCTTCTTTCTTCGCGATATGAACTATCAGAGGATTGTCGGAAGGTCTTCCCTTAGCCGCATATATTTTCTTTGAAGATTCGGGATTAAGCGCATCGCCGCCGAGTCCGTAAACGGTTTCCGTCGGAAATGCCACAAGTCCGCCGGCTTTGATTATTTCTCCGGCTTTTTTAATCTCTTCTTCGTTTATATTGTCTTCACTGATAACACTTATTATGGTTTTCATTTTAACGGTTTAAATACTCCTGAATCACTGCCCATGCCTCGGGTGTATCAAATCCGAGTTTCCATTCCGCAACGCCTGCGCAGCCCTGCGCTTCCATAACGGAAAGTTTGGCCTTTATCGATTCGGGATCCTCCATCCATACCTGATAAAGAATCGAGTTCATTTCCTTTTCGCCGTAGTACTGGCATGTGCCGTCGTCCCAGTTGAGTTCGACGCCGCATTCCGTGCACCACTCTGCAGTAGACTGCATGGACATTGTATCGCAGGTAACGCTTCCGTCCTTTGTCTTCCATACTCTTGTATAGAAAGGAATCGCATTTATGATTTTGTCCGCGCTTACGCCGCAGTCAACGGTTTTCGAAATACCTTCCTGAACAAATCCGATTGAAGCAACACTTCCTGCCACTCCGCCGCTTGCCCAGTGTTCGTCATAACCCATTACGACAACATAATCGCATACCTGGCCCTGCACGTCTCTTGCATAATGAAGAGTGGAGGCTGTCGGTGCATAGTTGTCTACGGAAAGTACTATTCCTTCTTTGTGAGTTTCAACCGAAAGTTCTCTTAAGAACTCTGCCCAGTCCTTGCCCGCCGAAGAAGGTATTTTTTCAAAGTCAAGATTGATTCCGTCGATGTTGCTTTCTTTGGTCATGGTAATCATGGAATCAATTAACTGTTTTCTCTTTTCATATGAAGCAAGCAGCGCCGACAAATCAACTTCGTCGTCAACGTCGGTCCACAAAGCCCATACCTTTACGCCCGCATTGTGAGCGTTTTCGATATACTGGTTATTTACAACACTCTTGACCGTACCGTCATTGTCGCCGATTCTGAAGAACGTGGGAGAAATAACATTAATTCCGGCATCCGTGGGAACATCCGTGAAATTGCTTGCATTAGGATCAAAGAGCTGATGGAATGCCATGTTGATTCTCGAATCCGTCTTAATCGGTGTGAATTCAAGAGGAACGCTGCAGCGTTCAACACTTACGCCTTCCGAAGATTTCTTGTCGTATTTTTTGATTTCGGCATAACCGATAAAACCGTCCGTAGTCTGAACCTTGGCCCAGTCTTCCATTTCTTCGAGGACGTAAACGGTATCTCCGACTTTGACATCCTTTAAGATATCACTCTTTACACCGCCTCTGTAACGAACCTGGGTATCCTTGTTTATTTCAGCTTTCTCAAGAGATGTATCCTTTGTATAAATAACCATTCTCTTGGGATTATCGTAAATGTCGACTTTCATCGACACGAAAATTTTTAAGTAATCAAGCGAAAAATAAGTCTTTCCGTCGTTGGTGATAACGGGTGCGCACTCAAGTCCCCTTTTCTCTTCGCCGTAATAGTAGCAGAAATCCTCGGACTGATTAAGGTCCGCTCTTACTATCACATCCTGAGTCGTGTAAAACGCATTCTGCTCATTAATGTTTATGTAGAAATGATCCGTAAAGAATTTCCTTACTTCATCCTCGGAAAGATAATAGTTGTTTTTATAAAATACAGCCTTATCCTCGACTTTGGCATTATCCACTATCATCGCAACCTGATAATCGTGAAGAATTCCGAAATACTCCTGCAAATCAGCGTATTTTCCGGAGTATCTGTATTTTTCCACAAGTTCTTTTCCGTAGAAAAAGCTTACCAGGCCGACAATAAGTGCAATCGCAACAAATACGGGAATAACCTTCCCGAGAGATTCAAAGAATTTTCTCTTTCTTCTGCGTCTTGCCACTTCGTTCGGGCGTTTTCTGCTTTTAACTCTTCTTCGTGTACGGGTTTTTCTAACTCTTCCCGCATCCATGGTATTTCGTCCGCCGGAAGAACTTCTTCGTCTTACTTCGTTCGAAGAATTCCTTCTGCTTTGTTCAGGTCTCATCTTAAAGCCTCCTTTGCACACACCGTCTATTATACCAAAAAAATAAAATGTAGTCATTACCTTTTCATTTTTGGCATTCGTTCGGCAGAATAAAGCCGGCTCGAGGGATTTAAATACCAAAAGGAACGTGATGAAATATCGAAAAGGCAAAGCTACATTTATTTTCCGATGCTTAACAGTACCGAATATTAACTCTTTAAAATAATTAGGGAAATTGTGCGAAATGCACGCGCTTAACAAGACGTTCGCAGAAATGCGAAAACGAAAATAACAATAAAATCCGTTCGACCCCCTTCCGGGTACAAGATTTGTCCTGCATCGTAATTGCATTATAAATCATTTTGTGCAAAATTACAAGAGTTTTTATTTTCGATTGTGTATTTTCCACAAAAGCAGCATCTAAATATATTTGCTTTTTAAGCCGATATATATTAAAATAAAGAAAAAGATTGCACGAGGGTCGAATATGAAAATTAACAAAATAAACGACAATCAAATAAAGTGCATACTGACAGAACAGGATTTGGAGGACCGTCATCTTAACCTTCGCGAAATGTCTTACAACTCGGCAGAGATAAGAAAGCTTTTCGCAGAAGTAATTCGCCTTGCCTACAATAACTTAGGCTTTGACGCAAACAATGTTCCTCTTAAGATAGATGTAATACCTTTAAGAACATCAGCAGTTTTATTCATTACCAAAGTTGAGGAGCCCGAGGAACTTAACCCTTCCTATTCGCACTTCTCTCCCGCAGTATACGAAAAGATGAAAAATCCTCCTACAGAAGACCAGTCCGATTTATCGGAAAGCTTCAAGAATCTGATAAATGCATTATTCCCCGAAGGCGCAGAAGCACTTCCCGCACAGTCGGTCGAAGAAATGCCGGCAGCAAATGCCATCATTTATTCGTTTGTGAAACCGGAAAGCATGATCGAAGCCTGCAAGGCAATAAGCGCAACTTACGATCACAACAGTTCACTTTATTTTGATAAGTCCAAAAACTTATATTACTTAAAACTTTATATGGACGGTGCGCCCGATTCCAACTTCAGACAGAACTGCATTACTCTTCTCGAGTACGGAAAGACGATTAAGAGCGACAGTTATTTCGAAAGCTATTTAAGCGAGAATACCGAACTCATCGCAGAAGGCAACGTTGTCGAAAGAATGGGCGGCAAAAAAGACTGACATAAGCTTACGCTTAAACAATAAAAAGACCGGAAATCCGGTCTTTTTAGTATCCTTTTCGATTGGACTTTAAAGAATCATTTTTCATTCGAAAACCGATTGTCTTCTTTAGTCCTCCGGGAAAAATTACTGCTCTTTTTTGTTGAGAGCAAATACAAGTGCGTCAACGTCAATTCCGTGAACCATACTTGCCTCTTCAAGAGTTTCTCCCTGAGCTGCGGGGCATCCGATGCAGTGCATTCCGGCACTCATAAGAATGGGAACAGCGTTGGGATCTGCATTTATAATTTCACCGATTGTCATATCTTTTGTAATCTCAGCCATTTTTATTTACCTCCATTAAATTAGTCAAATGCAAGTATAATACATTTCATTCGGGCGGTCAACGCATTATTCCGCACTCTTCTTTCTCATTTTTTGTATTCTCGAATTAATAAAATCAATGTCTTTCTTTGTTTTTACCGCATCTATGAAATACCAGAGAACAAAGACGATTCCGACATAGATAAAGGCCATCCAGAAATTGCTCTTGTAAAACCATCCGACAATGAATCCGAGAAGCATTACCAGTGCTGTCGCAACAAAATACTTCACTATGTAACTCCAGATAATCGGAAGCGAAGTGAACTCATCCAGAAACCAGTTGGCCGTGGAAATGATGAGCGAAAGGCCGAAAAGGTAAAGCACAAGCTTAATCTCATCCGTCATTCCCATCCAGATTATTGATATCGCAAACACGCTTAATGTCATTAGCGCAAACAGTATGCATGTATCTCTTAAAATTCTTTTCATAATCCCTCTCTTTTAAAAATCTTCTTGATTGCAGGAAGGTATTTTCTCGATACAATCAGTTTCTCGTCATTGTCCATAACCGCTTCCAGATGGCTGTTCCTTATCTGCTTGATTTCCTTCAGATAATCCGTGTTCATAATGCAGGTTCTGGATATTCGGACAAGCCCCGTATCTTCCATCCTTTTTTCAACATCGGACATACTGCCGTCAAAGCGGTAAACATTCTCTTTTGTGTAAATGAAAAGTTTCCTCTCGACATTTTCAATGTAATAGATGTCGGAAATGCTGACGCTGACACTTTTTTCGTCGGTTCTTCCCACAAAAGAAATATCCATCATTCCGATCTTTCTTGCCAGTGTGTCTACGGATTCGCTCCATTTGGGATATTCAATTATTACCGTAAGCGGTTTGTCTTCAACCAGCCTTTTTTCTATTCTCATATTTTCCCGTTATAAAAAATTTAATTAACGCTGTAACTACGCTTAATGCGAGTATAATAATGCCGCCTGAAAAACTGTAAGGCGCCCATATAAACATTATTTCTCCGAGTCCGGCTCCGAAAATAAGCGGCATGACAATGCAGACGGTTAAAAGCAGTATTAACGCTGCTGCCCCGGTTAATAAAATTACACTTCGTCTTTTCATAAAAAGCTCTGCAATAATCATTATAATCCCAAGAACGGAAACCGCACTGAAAACAATATCAAATATTGTCCAGACATCCGTCGGAATCTTACCGTTGTTACCCTCTGTTACAAAACGGAATATGCCGTTGCAAAGTCCGTCAGAAGAAGCGGCAACATTCATATTGGTAAGAACACAGACTCCTGTCTTTTTAGCATCAGAGAAAACCATTCTTGACGAGAAATTCGGTGTACCGCCGGAATGTCCGATTACGTTTCCTTCAAACAGTTCCCAGCCCGAATAATAATCGCCTGTTTCGTTAAGATGTTTCTTAACCTCATTAATGAGTTCAGTGTATTCTTCGGGAATATCCGCTTCGCCAAGCCAGATTTGCATCCATCTTGCCATATCGGAAGTATTCGAATAAAAATATCCCGCGGGAATTCTTCCTTCGTAAACAGGGATATCGTATTTAAAAGACATCCTGTACCCTACTCTTCCGCCAAAAACGATTTTTCCTTCGTCAGGCTTTCCGACATATGTATTCGTCAGTCCCATCGGAATAAGAATCTCTTCATACATATAATCCTTGTAGGACTTACCGCTCACCTTCTCGATAATCGCTCCGAGAAGATTGAAATTTACATTCGAATATGCGTATTTCTCTCCGGGTTTTGAATTCAGTTCCTTACCGGAAATACTTTCAACCCATTCAGTTAAAGACATTCCGTCCGACGCACTAGGATAATCCTTCTCTTTATTGGTATATCCGCTCGTCTGGGCAAGGAGCTGACCGATTGTTATTTCAACAGGCTTTGAATCATAAAATGCGATGAAGCCCTGAAGTAACCCGGATACATTGTCCTCTTCGCTTATCGCACCTTCCTTAATCAGTTTCAGGACCGCCAGTCCGGTAAAAGCCTTCGTCATCGAACCTATCTGATAAAGAGCATTCTCATCACCGTAGTATTCGATATCCTTGCCGTTCACCACAACAGCACTTACCGAGTCGCATTTCGTTTCTTTTCGAAAATCATCTATATAATCCCTGATCGTCGCAGGGTTTGCGGCGCTTGCGTAAATTACATTGTTTAACGCAAGTAATACTGTCAAAAACAAAAATAAACTTCTTATCTTTCTCATCCGTATGCCTCCATGAATATCTGTTGAGATAATCATAAAGTCAGGATGCAAAAGATACCATATCCGCAAACACTTGTTGCAATTTAACTTTCACTTGTTGCAAAACATTCTCTCTATTTTTGAAATTTCACTTTCACGCGTCAAAAGTTTCAATTTCTTTATACTAAAAAATCCGCTCAAGTAATACGTTTTTATATACTATTCGTTTTTATGGAAATCACCTATTTCACCGAGCATTTCGCCGAGACTGTGATATCTTCCCGAATAAATAACCGGATTCAGCAAAGTCAGATCTATATCGAATATATCTTTAGGCGAAAGTTTCTCATCCACCTGAATATTTCTGATGCGACAGAAAAACGTAGTCGAATCGCCCGTCTCAACACTTCTTGCAACCTCGCATTCATATACCCAGGGACTTTCGTCAAGTGTAGGTACATCAAGAACGATTCCGCGACTCACATTATATTCGATATCATTCTTCTTCCCGTCCTTTGCATGTTTGGAACCGAAATAATCCATGAGCGGCAGCATTTCCACGCTTACAAGATTTGCACTGAACACACCTGTTCTTATAACGTTCTGCTTTGTTCTTTTGGTTCCGAACATACTTATAACCAGAAGATAACCGTCGCCTTCTTCGTGAGTAACGCTTACCCATGTTATCGGTGCGAAATTATCCGAACCGTCTTCATTGTTAGTTCCGATAATAAACGACGGCTGAACGCACATCGAATATACCGGATTTACTGATTTCCTCTTCATTCTGTACCCCAATCCAATTTAATAAATTAACGTTTATTCTATTTTAACATACTTTGATGAGAAAAATGTTCCTAAAAAAGGAGGATGCCCGGTAACTTTGGTTACCGGGCATTAGATCTGAAAAACTGTGACATAAGTATTATTTAGTGTAATCTATGCATGATTATCTGCTTTCTACGATAATTATTATATTTAATTCAAATTAACAAATAATGATGAGTAAATTAACAATTTGTAATTAAAATATGAACAATTTATGAACAAGTTTGTCCATGTTCTGCTTTTGTCCGTCTTTCAACCTTTATCCTGCCTGTTTTCACATTTTTATATTACAGTTTGTCAGGTTCGGGATAATCAACTCCGAAAGTATCAACGGTAACCGTCTTCATAACCTGGGGTTTAAGAGGTCTGTCATTAAAAGGATTGGTGTCGCATTCTGCGATTGCGTTTACGAAATCCATTCCTTCGAATACCTTGCCGAAAGCAGCATAAGAACCATCAAGATGAGGAGAAGTCTTGTGCATGATGAAGAACTGACTTCCGCCTGAGTTGGGATCGTATGCTCTTGCCATGGAAAGAACACCTTCTGTGTGCTTAAGATTGTTTTCGAAACCGTTGATTGCGAATTCGCCCTTAATGCTGTAGCCGGGGCCGCCTGTTCCGTTTCCGTCGGGATCTCCTCCCTGAATCATAAATCCGTTAATTACACGGTGGAAAATAAGTCCGTTGTAAAAGCCCTTGTTAATAAGGGAAATGAAATTGTATACGGACTGGGGAGCGATTTCGGGATAAAGTTCAGCCTTTATCACATCTCCGTTTTCCATAGTGATTGTTACAATGGGGTTTTGTGCCATAATTGTATATCCTTTCTTATATGTTTCAGTTTATATATTTGTTTAAAATATCTTTTATATTTATCAGAGATTCTTTTTCGGATTTGTTTTAACACATCCAATACATCAGTGAATAATTAATTCTCCTGCTGATTTAACTGAAGTTTGTCCTGATGATACTTAAGAACTTCTGCATCCATGAATTCAAATGATGTCATTCCGACAGGATTGCCGTCATCATCAAATCTGAACCAGAGAAGATTAAGCGTATCGGGATCTGACTCCTGGAAAGCAAACTTATTGTTTTTGTCAGGAGTTGCTTCAAGGCACCATACTCCGTAATATTCGTCATTAATGCCCTCGTATAAATCCACGGGTCTTAAAACACAGTAAACATACTCGCAGTCATACTTTTCATCACCGTTGGAATAATGGAATTCCATAACATAGTTTTCGCTCACACTGAATGTGCATTGTCCGTCAAGTTCCTTGGCATAGTTAATTTCCATGTCCTTGTCCGACGAATAATGAAGAAGTTCCCATTTTCTGTCGATTCTTTCAATTCGGATATTGTCGTCAAATTCCTCTTCTTTTGCAATTCCGGTTTCCGGATCTGCGATAAGACATAATTCATTGTTGTAAAATGTCAATCTGGCTTTTCCGTCTTCGTAGAAAAGGCCGCTCTTCCAGAAAAAGTCCACTACTTCATTAGCATTTGTGAAGACATCGTATCTGTGAAGTTCTTTACCGTTTTTGTCGATTACGACAAGGTCCGGTCCTTCGTATCCTGCGATATAAAGAGTGTCGTTTTCATCAAAATCATATACACATGAAGTACCGACTCCGTTTCCTTTTTCGTCACCGTAAGTCCAGATTTCTTCGCCGGTAAATTTATCAAGACAGTAAAGCTTTCCGCCTACTGCAATGTAATAAGCGTCGTTTTTAACACCGATTTCAGTATATGTATCGTACTGTCCGATCATAATCTTCTCGAAGGTTTTACTCCAGAGAGTTTTTTCGTCCTTATCAGTTGCTGTTACGATAACATCCATCGCAGCCGCATCATCGCGCACCTCGTGATCTGCCGAAATTTTATCGGGTGCTACGGTGTTTTTGTTTACTGCCTCTTCTCTTCCCGAATTATCCTTATTATCGTTATCAGTGTCTGTCTCTGAAGGCTTTTCGGTTGCGGCAGGCTCAGGCTCGGTTGTATCAACTTCTGTAATTACGGGATCTGCTGTTCCCTGAGGATCTCCGAGTCCTTCGTCAGTTCCGCTCTGTATAAAAGTGCATCCTGCAAGCATACTGAAAGCAAGCAGCACAGAGAGTGTTTTCAATAAATTCTTTCTCATTTTTCCCCTTTAATCCGCTTTGTCGGCCGAATTATTCCTTTCTCCCGATTTACCGGGTTTAATTCCTTTTTCAAAAAAAGAAACATTTTTATAATAAATAAAAGTGCCTGTAAACACAAGCACTTTATATTATATCAGAATTTTCTGAATCGTGAATAACGTTCGTTTACTATTTCTTCTTCGCTCTTTTCGCTCATTTTCTTTAAGAATTCTTTCATGTGACCTTTGAGGTACTGTGAAATTGAAGTAAGAGCCTGTTCGTCGGCCATTCCGTATTCGGGAATGATTTCCTCGACAATCCTGAGTTCTTTCATGTCAGCTGCGGTTATTCTCATAACTTCGGCAGCTTCCATCGAACGGCTTGAATCCTTCCAGAGAATCGATGCGAAACCTTCGGGAGAAAGAATCGAATATGTTGCGTTTTCTTCCATCCAGACTTCGTTTCCGACAGCGAGTGCCAAAGCTCCGCCGCTTCCGCCTTCACCGATCATAATCGTTAAAATGGGAGTCTTAAGACCTGCCATTTCAAAGAGGTTTCTTGCGATTGCCTCGCCCTGTCCGTTCTCCTCAGCCTCAAGTCCGGGATATGCACCGGATGTATTTACGAATGTTACAACAGGTCTCTTGAATTTCTCGGCCTGCTTCATGAGTCTTAACGCTTTTCTGTATCCTTCGGGCGAAGGCATACCGTAATTATGCTTCTTGCAGTCTTCAAGACTCTTTCCTTTGTTTACGCCGATAACGGTTACAGGCTGTCCGTCAAGATATCCGATACCGCCCATGATTGCGGGATCGTCTCTGAAATATCTGTCACCATGAAGTTCGATGAAATCATCGAAAATCGTATTTATATAATCTTCCGACTGAAGTCTGAAAAGCTGTCTTGCAGCACATACCTTATCCCATACCTGTAAGGGTTTGCTTTTGACTGCTCTTTCCTTCATAAGTTCGGTAGCATCGTATCTTACATTGTCGAGTTCGGGATTAAAGTTCGAATAGCCGCCTTTAATATTGTGCATCTTAACAAGTTTGGCAAGCGTGTCTCTTAATTTCGTTCTTTCGACAATCATATCGACGAATCCGTGCTCAAGCTGGAATTCCGCTCTCTGGAAACCTTCGGGAAGTTTTTCGCCGATAGTCTGCTCGATAACTCTGGGACCGGCAAATCCGATTAATGCTTTGGGTTCTGCAAGGATAACGTCACCAAGCATAGCAAACGATGCCGTAACACCGCCTGTTGTGGGATCTGTAAGCACCGAAATATAAAGAAGTCCCGCATCGGAATGTTTCTTTAAAGCTGCGCTTGTTTTTGCCATCTGCATAAGGGAAATAATACCTTCCTGCATACGTGCGCCGCCCGAACAGCAGAAAAGAATAACCGGAAGTTTTTCTTCTGTTGCTCTTTCAACTGCTGCGGTAATTCTTTCACCTACAGCATGTCCCATACTTCCCATGAGGAAACGTGAATCGATAACACCGAGAACGACTTTCTCGCCCCTGATTGCAGCCCTTCCTACGGTAACGCCTTCGGATAGTTTTGTCTTTTCAACGGTATCCGCAATCTTTCCTTCGTAATCGGGGAAGTTAAGGGGATTGCCTGAAGTAACATCTTCGAACCATGATTCAAAAGAGCCTTCATCAACAACCATACGAATTCTGTTATTTGCTCTGACCCTGAAGTAGTAATTACACTCGGGGCAGACATACTTCATTCGTTTGGCTTCTTCCTTAAATATTTCCTTTTTACATACAGGGCAGATTATGGATTCCGGAGAAACCGTTATATCGCCTGTTTTCTTGACTGCAGTTTTATTAAAGTTGAATAATCCCATATTATTCTCTCCTTATCATGGACAGATCTGAAATTAATTTGCCTGTGCCTCGATAAATTTGTTGAAATCTTCAAGTGTATCTATATTGACGGTCTTTAATGAACGGTCAATTTTCTTTACAAATCCCGTAAGTGTGTGGCCGGGTCCGATTTCAATGAATTCATCCACACCGTCTTTAATCATTAATTCAAGTGACTGCTGCCATCTTACCGATGATGAAACCTGTTTCTTAAGCAGTTCCTTGATTTCGTTTTTATCGGTAACGTATTCGGCATTTACGTTTGCGATATAGGGAACTTCGATGTCATTAAGTTCCACATCCTTTAAAGCCTCTGCAAGCTTCTCTCCTGCTCCTTCAAGAAGTTTTGAATGGAAAGGACCGCTAACGTTAAGTTCCACAACCTTAAGCGCACCCTTGTCTGCAAGAATCTGTCCTGCCGCACTTTCAGCATCTTTTCTTCCGGTGATTACCGTCTGCTTGGGGTTGTTGTAGTTTGCAACGGATACGGTGAAAGGAAGTGAGCTGTCCCCTTTATCGTACATATCCTTATTCTTCATTACTTCATCGCAGACTTCTTCGATAACCGAAGGATCAAGGCCGAGCACTGCGCTCATTCCGCCGCCTTCAGGTACGGCATTCTGCATGTAAATACCTCTTTTTCTTACGATGTCAAAAGCACTCTCCATGCTCATTGCACCGCTTGCAATCAAAGCACCGTATTCACCGAGGCTTAAGCCTGCCGTGATATCATATTTAATACCCTTCTCTTTCAAAACCGCGAACAAAGCAGCTTCTACGGTCAGCATACAAATCTGTGTATACTCGGTGATGTTAATTTTGTCGTTTTCTTCAAAGCACATTTTCGCAACATCAAGTCCGGTTATTTCACCTGCCTTGTCAAATATCTTCTTTGCGCATTCGAAATTCTCATAGAATTCCTTACCCATTCCGATATACTGCGATCCCTGTCCGGGAAACATGAATACACGCTTAGCCATAAATATTCTCCTTATCTACCGCACAAAATGCGAGTTTTCCTTTAGCGCGAATTTCTCCGTCGACAAAAGCCTTGCAGTCGAATTTAACTAACCCTGCTCCGCCTCCGTCTTTGGTAACTTCAATTGTTAATGTATCTCCGGGAAGTACCGGTTTAACGAATTTGAATTCGTCGCATTTCAAAAGAACATAAATCTTGCCCTCATCGGTTCCGTCGCTTTCAATTGTTACGGAACAAAGCTGTGCGCATGCTTCTACAATAAGCACGCCGGGCATAATGGGTGCATCGGGAAAATGACCCATGAAATAAGGCTCGTTGATGGATACGTTTTTGATTCCCTTTGCGTATTCACCGCCTCTTATCTCTATAACCTTTTCAATCATCTGAAAAGGAGGACGCTGTTTGATTCTTTTCTGAACTTCATTAATATTCATCATATCGGTATTCCCTTTACTCTTATTCTTAATCCTGTCTTATTCTTTTAAAAAAATTAAAGACTTAAACCGCCGTCGATTACAAGCACCTGGCCCGTAATGTATGCGCATTCATCGCCTGCAAGCATTGCAACTACATCGCCGACTTCTTCGGGTGTACCGAATCTCTTGAAAGGAATTGTATCAAGGTATTCCTGCTTCTTGTCTTCGGGAAGTTTGTCTACCATGTCTGTTGCGATAAATCCGGGAGCAACGGCATTTACTCTGATTCCGTAAGGAGCAAGTTCTTTTGCCATTGTTGCGGTCATTGAGTTAACCGCACCCTTTGTGGCCGAATATACGCTCTGTCCGGCAACGGCAAGTTTGGAACTTACCGATGAAACATTTATGATACAGCCTTTTTTCTTTGAGAACATCTTAAGTGCTGCCTGCTGTGAGCAGTACATATAACCTTTAATGTTAAGGTCAAGACATTTGTCGATTACATCGGGTGTCATCATAAGAACATATTCGTCCTTAACGATTCCTGCATTATTTACAAGAACATCGATCTTTCCGAACTTCTTGCTTATCTCTCTGAACATGAGCTTAACTTCGTTAAGATCGGAAACATTTGCTTTGTAAATATCCGCTTCTCCGCCTGCTTCTTCGATAATGCCTTTAACTTCCAAAGCAGCATCTTCATTCGAATTGTAATTTATTACTACAAGATAACCTTTTTTGCCGAGTGCGATGGCACATGCACGGCCGATTCCGCGGCTTGCGCCGGTTACAAGAGCTATCTTCTTTTCAGTATTTTCCATAACTCACCTCTTATACTTTTCAAAGGTGAAAACATATAATGCTTTTTTACTAATGCACCATATGTTCTTCACCTGACATATGTTACTGCATTAGTTTGCTTTCTTAAGAACAATCGCACTGTATGAACCGCCTGTAGCGTATGAGGTTACAAGTACGTATTCAAAACCTTCGGTATTAACCTTTCCTGCACGAACGTTTCCGTCCTTCATGAAATATGCATCCTGCTCTTTAGCAAGTTCGCCGGAAAGAGTAAGTGCCGCATGAGCTGCGCCGAGTGTGGCTGCTGCCGCTCTTGCTTCGCCGACATAATCCTTAACGTTAATTACGGGCATCTCTTTAGCAAAAAGTTTGCCGTATACGTTCTTTTCTATGCTGTCAACTTCTTCAAGACCGTTACCGAAACCGAAGATCGCATCAATCTTGTCTGCATCAATATTTGCTGCCTTTAAAGCTTCGTTAATCGCATTTTCGAGGCCTGCATCGGAGCCCTTGATGTTGCCGTATCCGACACCTTCATGTGTCATTGCGTAACCTGCGATTTTCGCATATCTCTTTGCACCGTGTGAAGCTGCGTTTGATGCGCTCTCAAGTGCAAGTGTTACGGAACCGTCTGAAAGAGCAATACCTTTTTCGTTCTCGTAAATACCGCCCTTTGTATCGGCAACGAGACCGAGCTGTGTATAAAGTTTCTTCATTACATCGCTGTTTTCATCGCTTCCCGAAGCAAGCATTGCTTTTGCTCTGCTCTGTCTGATTTCGTTTGCTGCATAGCATACGGAACCGAGACCTGACTGGTTACCGTTTGTAATTGTTACATTGTAGCCTCTCATGCCCGTCTTGATTGAGAGATATCCGCCTGCAGCATTGTAAACTGTATTGGGGAAGTTGAATGCGGAACCGTTCTGTGTTCCTTCTTTTGAAATATGCTCCTGGAATTCGTAAACAGTAGTAATGGGGCCGTCGCCGGTACCGATTATCATACCGAAGTCCTCAGCATTTTCATCATTAAACTCAAAACCTGCATCCTTGATTGCTTCGATTCCCGATACAACCTGCATCGTGGAAAGTTTGTCGAGCTTACGGTAAAATGCAAGCTTGATATCGTATTTGTCAAAATCCTCTTTTCCGAGTTCGGAAACAAGATTTACTTCTTCGTTCTTAACATTGCCGTTAACCTTTGCTATGTAGTTCTCAAGGCCGTTTCCTACAGGTGAAACGATACCGATACCCGTTACGTAGATATCTTCATCGTTTTCCTTTTCGCCCATGTTTCCTTCGTTCTTTGCAAAGATGATACTTGCGTTGCTTCCGCCGAATGCGAATGAATTGCTCATTACATAATTCATTTCTTTTTCTTTCATTTCATTGGGCATGAAATCGATCTTTCCGGCTTTCTCTTTAAGTGCTTCAAGATCCTCTGCGGTATATCCGATTGTAGGCGGAACCTTGTTGTCCGTAAGTGCCTTGATTGCATATACGGCTTCGATTGCACCTGCGGCACCGAGGCAGTGACCAACCATTGCCTTTGTGGAAGATACGCTTAAATGATCGTTAACGTCATCAAAAATTGTATGAAGTGAAAGGAATTCAGCTTCGTCATTCTTTGCTGTTCCCGTTCCGTGAGCGTTCACGTAATCAAGTTCTTCGTATTTGATTCCCGATTTTTCAACTGCTCTTCTTATTGCATACATCTGGCCGATTCCGTCGGGACGGGGAGCGGTAATATGATGTGCATCGGAGCTGATTCCTGCAGATAAAACGTCACAGTAAATATGAGCGCCTCTTTTAACTGCATGCTCATATGATTCAACGATAATCGCACCTGCACCTTCGCCGAGTGTGATACCATTTGAATGGTTGAAAGGTGAGCATGGATTTTCGGAAAGTGCATGAAGTGCGGTAAATCCTGCAAAAGGAACGGATGCAAATGCATCAGCGCCGCCTGCGAGAAACACATCGCCCACACCTGCTCGGATAAGTTCTCATGGATAAGCAACACGCAGGGTACTTGCAGCACATGCGTTTCCTATATTTGTAACAACGCCCTTTGCACCTGCCATGTCAGCTACATGGTTTGCAATCGATGCAATTGACATCTTGTTGATATCTTCTGTCTTCTCGCCTTTTTCGATGTAGTTTTCGATACTTACAACACCGCCGACACAGCTTCCCATGATAACGCCCATTCTTGAAGCATCAACGCTTCCTTCAGTGATACCTGCGTCTTTAAGAGCTTCCTTTGAAGCCTGAAGGCAGAGAACCGATACTCTGTCTACTTTATCGTTCTTTTCGATATCGGAATCCTTAACTTCTGCACCGAGATGTGCGTAGCAGTCATCCGAATTAACACTCTTTACTCTGTCGATCCCGGGAGTTCCCTTAAGTGCGTTCTCCCAGCATTCGTCAACATTCTTTCCTATTGCGTTTACCATTCCGAGTCCGGTAACAACGCATCTGGCGTTTATATTTCCCATTTCTCAAACTCCTTTGTTTAGTGAAAAATTTTATGTTTATCGACAATGCCGAATTTTTTTCTCGTCTGACAAACGGTTTTTTTACGCTGCATCACCCATTATATAGGTGCATCGTGTCAAAACCGTTCCGAAATCGTGAATACAAAGTTTCATTTTCAAAATCTTTTCAAACTTCGTATTTCAATAATTCGCGGGAGAAAAATCCCCCGCGAAAAATCTCTTACATGTTCTCAACAACATATTTTGTGAGACTTGTAATGTTGTAGAAATTCTCTTTTGCAACGCCTGTCATGGCAACACCATATTCGCTGTCGATGCACGCAATAATTTCAAGTGAATCAACCGAATCGAGTCCGATTCCGTCTCCGAAAAGAGGGATTTCATAATCAAGTTCTTCTGCAGGAATTCTTAAATTCTCTGACAACATTTCTTTGATTCTGGCCGCAATTGCGAGTTCTTTCTCGTTCATTTTTTCTCTCCTTTAATAAATACACTTTACGTTTATTTTTTCGAAAGCTTTTGACTTTCGTAAAAATCGCTTTTAATTTTGCATTACGCGTTTGCAGCATCTGAAGTTTCTGCTGCTTTTCTTTCTCTGTAATCGGTTACATCCTTTGTAACAAACTTAGGATCTCCGTATCTGTCCTTAAGATCGATAATCGCATCCTTACATTCGTTTGCGTATTTTTTTAGTACAACCGAAGGTCTTCCGGGTTCTTTTGAAAAATCGATGTAAATCGGCTTACCCACGATAACTCTTACCGGCTTGAAGAATTCGACTTTTCTGTCAAGGCAGATCGGAACCAGCGGTAAGTTTCCCTGCTTTGCCAGCATCAGGAATCCGGGCTGAAACTCAAGAAGAAGTCCGTCTTTGCTGGTATGTCCTTCGGGGAAGAAGAAAATGCTGCATCCGTCTTCAACTACTTTCTTGCCCTTCATAAGCCAGGAAGTATCCATCTGTTCCCTGTCCAGAGGAATGTATCTTCTGTGCATTAAAAGTCTGTGGAAAAGAATGTTTTTCTCGTACCAGTCTTTTCCTATGAAAGTGTACGGATTGTATTTTCTTAATATATCAAATGCAAAGAGTCCGTCGGAATAACCCGTATGATTCGAATAGATTACACAGGGCTGTTTCATGACTTTCTGCGATGCTTTTTTGTCTTCCCAGATAATTCTTCTCGGATAAAGGATTCGAAGAACCGGCCAGGTACCTATATAAAGAAATGCAACTATTACCGCCTCGAATGCCCAGTTTAATTTTTTTAACATTACTTAACTACCTTTCCGTAAGGGCCTACGCCCGGTTCATCCCAGTTTAAGTTTATCGCCTGTGCGAATGTATTGTGTCCGAGCATCGGAATCTGAAGTTTCTTTTCCGTTTCCTCGGAAAGCTTTCCGTTTTGAACAAATTCTTTTCCGGCATCTTCAAATTTAAGAAGATATCTTGCAACTTTGTTTTGGAAAGTTTCTTCCGCAAGCATTCCTCCCTGAGGAACGAAGATTCTGGTGTAATTGTCATGTCCGCAGATCTTGTCAAACTGATTGATTACCGCATCGTAACAGTCCACCGTTTCCTCATATCCGCATGCCGAAACAAGAACAAGTTTCTTTTTCATAAGCTCCGGATATCTCATTTCGTGTAAAAATCTTCCGGTTGCTTCATCTCCGTTTACGGCTCTGTATTCCGAGACGAAATTAATCATCCTGTCCATAAACGCTTTCATCTTGGAAGGAAGTCCGAAGAAATAAAGCGGAAAACTTTCTATAATAACATCCGATTCGAGAACAAGTTTTCTTATCTCATCCATGTCGTCGCGGATGATGCACTGCCCTTTGTTTAATTTCCAGCAGCAAAAACATCCGTAACAATGCTCTATATTCTTATCGCGAAGATTAACCTTAATCACTTTGGCATCTTTGTCTTCACTTACTATTCCGCGAACAAAAGCTTCGGCAACTTTAAGCGATGAACTCGAATTTCCTCTCATGCTTCCGTTCAAAAGTAAAATCTTCATATGCATACTCCTACCAATCGTGATTATTTTTTATCATAGATATTCCTTTTTCAATAAACATTTGGTATTATATGTATGAAATTCAGACATTTTACCCTTAAATGCCTAAATCGAATGTTAACTTAATGTTAACTTTTGTTAAAAAAGGGGTTTTTGTCGGAATTGTCCTATTATCAGTGCTCTTCACATTTTTTTGATTTTAAGAAAGGTGCGGAAAATGTCACAATTTACCAAAAAAGCCATCATGGACAGCTTTGTTGAACTTGCCCAACAAATGCCCATGGATAAAATTACAATAAAGAAAGTCTGCGACAACTGCGGAATCAACAGAAATACATTTTATTATTACTATCAGGACCTTTATGCCCTGAAAGAAGAAATCATTTATGCCAAGGCCGGAAAGCTTTTCGTCAATCTCGAATTTACAACAAGCGAATCCTGGAAATCCAATCTTCGTATCATCGGAGCTTATGCGAGAAAGAACGAAATATTCATCAGAAATCTTTTTAATTCAATGGGAAGAGATGCTTTCGGCGACTATATCGTTGATGTGGTATCTTCGATGGCATATCAGACCATCTGCAATCTCTGCGAAGAAAAAATAGAACCCACCGGCAAAAAAGTCAGCGAAAAGGATAAAAAAAGACTCGCATACTTTTTCTCGAAAATATTCGCCGAAACCACCGTCGAATGGCTCAGAGGAAAAAGCAGCGACGATCCCGTTGCCACTCTCGAGCACGGTATCGAAATGCTTGACGGCGTGGTGGATGTAATGCTTGCAAATCTTGCCAGATAAGGAATTTTAATCATTTGTGACAAGTATGTAAAAATATTGTGAATCGTTATGATTTTATCGGCATTTGTGCTATA
>JAEEGL010593622.1_pt1 | contig 24413 bp, 16 predicted proteins | sample 9134231 | NCBI WGS metagenome assembly JAEEGL01 (sample SAMN16246548, study PRJNA631951) | gut metagenome | biome: gut microbiome; feature: rumen; material: fiber-attached | host: Bos | place: Iran: Karaj | collected 2018-10
CACGGTAGCCTTCGAGGTCTGTGCGTTCAAAATAGCGGAGCATCTTGCGGCGCTGTCCTACAACCTTAAGAAGAGCACGCTTAGCATTTGCGTCCTTTGGGAACTGCTTTGTGTGATCTGTAAGCTGCTGAACACGCTGTGTCATAATAGCAATCTGAACCTTTACGTTACCAGTATCGGTTTCTTTTGCTCCGTACTTCTTTACTGTAGCTGAAGTAGCTTCTTTTGTAAGTGCCATATTGGAACCCCTTAAAATAATTTATTCATCTGTATAGGCGGAAGAACTTGCAGGTCGGTCTCCGGGTTTGGGGAGGCAAATCACAAGAAAATCCGTATGAACAGATTATTTCAATAATATAAAAAAAATGAGATTTAATCAACCTTATGAAAATATCAGGGTATCACAATCTGGAAGAGAAAGCACTTTACCTTCCGAAATTTCTAAGCGAACCTGTTCATTGTTTTCGGAAAGAGGATGATAGATTCCATCGGGCGGCAAGAGCTGAATAAACGGTTCGCCTGCTTCAAGATTTTTACGCATTTGTGCAGCATCAAGCTCATAAGGACGCTGTAAAAGTTCTGCAGCTGTAATAAAAAAGCCTTTAAGAAGCATTCCGCGAATATAAGAAGAACTAACCCTCTCCTGCTGACCATCTGCTTCTGTATAATAAACTGGATCTACAAAAATACATTCTACATTATTTTGAGAAGCCCAGTATTTTATTGCCTGTGTATCTGTTGCTCCTTTATAACCGCAGCGAAAATCAATGCCTTCTGCAAGGAGCTGCATATTAAGATTTTGTGCAAGCATTGAAAGAAAATCAATTCCGCGAAGTTTTGAAAAGTCGTCATCAAAATCTACAACAAAAACAAATTCTATTCCAAGCTGTTCAAAAAGCTTAAGACGCTGACGCAAAGAAGAAATATCGCCTGCATAGTCCGAAGAATGTTTTATTGCCGGAAGAGGTCTTTTAAAAGTAATAAGTCCCGGGACAAGAGAATGCTCCCGGGCTTTTTGTACCAGATTGTTCAAAAGAAAACGATGACCCAAATGAAGTCCATCAAAACTACCAACAGAGATTGCGGTACCTCTTGAAAATAAATCGGTTTTAGAGAAAACCTTAAGATCCTTCCAATCGTAGACAATCATATCTTACATATTGTACTAGAAGAAAATCAGGTTTGGCAAGGTAAAAGCAGCTCCTACCTTACAAAATGGTGTACCTCCAAGCCTGTCTACCTGCTGATAGCCGCCTTCTACTGTCATACACAAGAAGCTTGATAATGGAAGATCAATTCCACCGGCTGCTTTCCATGTAAAAAGACTTTCTTCTTTTCTGGTATTAACATCTATGAGCTCATCACCAAATACTATACCTACACCACCAAGAATATAAATATTTGGAGCCTCTCCACTCACTGGAAGCCTCAAGTTTAGTCCCATGTCAAACAACCAGAAGCTTGCTTCTCCGGTATAACAATAGTAATCATCAAATCTTTTTGGAACTGTTAACATACCAAAATCTATCTGACTGAACATATATGAAGTAAAAGGTAAAGAACCATAAACTTCCATAACAGCGCCACGGCCGTCAAAAATGTCTTTTCCGGTTAAGAATGCCTCGTCAAGGTTAAGACCAACGTTAATTCCAAAGTTGCAGCGGGCTCCTCCCCCGTTCTTCTGATCAAAAACCTTATCAACCTTACCGCTCTTAGAAGTTCGTTTTTTTGCATCCTTGCCGGTTTTAATACTTTCACTCTTAACAATACCGGTATTAAGTCTTATAGAATCTTCAGTGTCTTTTGAAACTGTATTACTTGAAAAGTTCCTGTAATAAGAAATATCGATTTCTGGAGAAACAGAGAACTTATAAGAAGATTTTGCAGGCTGAATTTTTTGAATTACACGGCCAGAAACTGTATCAATAAAACGGAATTCATACAAAGTCATCTTATACATAGAAGGATAATAATCTGACATTGCTTCTACAGAGTAATCAATCTCAAGAAGAATTGCCGGAACATTACGACGGAACATATAGTCATAAAGATCTACTGTATCAAGATAGTCATTCCATGCACCTGAAGATGCAGATGCCGGAGTAACAGGTGCCTTTCCCGAAATATTCTGATATCCGATATTTGCCTTCTGACCAAAAATCTTTACATTATTAATATAAAGAGAAACTGTTGTATCCCATTCATAAAGGTCGCCGGCATAATTTCCTATATAAAGAATGCGGTTATCTTCTACAGAAGATATTGTTCTGCGCTGGCTGAGTTTTTTCTGGTCATTCAAAATATCATTATATAAAGCAGTTTCCTGAGCTCTTGTTTTGCTTTCAAGCTTTTCAATATCAGAAAGAGCCTTTGATTCAATTTCTCTACGAATCTGAAGCTTCTGTTCATCACGCATCTGTTTTACGCCGGGAAGAATATTTCCATTAGAATCGGTTTCTCCATTGCGCAGAGGCTCTTCATCTATTGCAATACATCTTGCCTTGTAATCCTCATTTGCATTCTGTTTTACAATTTTTTCCTGTTCCAATACTGTATTGTGAATATCAACAAGTGCCTGCTTTTTAGCTTCAAGAATTGCAATCTGATTATCTATAGTAAGATTATCGATTTTTTGCTGACGAACAACTTTTGCCTGCGCTTGAGCTTTTGCTGCTGCCTGTTCAATTCTTTCACGCTGACTTGCAGTTCTGCTTTTCTGCTGTTCCTGATCTTCAAGAAGTCTCTGCTGCTGTAAACGCAGGCGTTCAAGTCTTTCTTCGGCTATCTGCTTCTGCTGTTCTGCAAGAGCCTTTTCGGCTTCGAGTTTTGCCCTCTTTGTTTCTGCATCCAGATCTGTACTCAAAGAAACTGACTGAATCTGTTTTTCAATATCCTTCTGCTTTTGTTCGTATTTAGAAACTTCTTCCTGTGTCATTTTTATCTGAGTATTATCATCAAGCTCCTGTTCCTTTAAAAGAACATACTGATCCAGGGCAGAAAGCTTTACGCCAAGATCTGAGCAAAGCTTTACAAAAACCTTATTTACAGAAGAACCTGCTCCATCAAACAGAATTACAGGTTCTGCAACACTGTCAGTTGTAACAGAAGAAAGTCTTATTCCGGTAGTAAGATTTGTGATATTTACAGAAAGAATATATCGTCCGCCTGCCTTTGTGATTGTAGTAAATACTCCAAGTTCGGCAGAAACAAGCTTTCCAAGTTCTATACTGGTATTCTGATCATAAGAATATTTTTCTGCTTTTTTTTGCAGATCTTTGATTGCCTCTTCGTTATGAACATCAACAAGCTGGTAAGAAGTGTAATCATTAAAGTTAGCTTCAAGACGTCTGCGTACCGAAGATGGAATCCAGTTCATTTCATCTTCATTAAGTCCTTCGGCTGCTGTATCAAAAACAGCGAGACGCTTTTCTGCGGCAAAAAGTCCTGTACTAAGTAAACAAATAATTGCTAATAGTAAAATCTTCTTCATAATCACTCACTCAATCCTATTGTTGATTTAAAATCTGAAGGCAAATCTTTTTCTAAAAGAACTGCAAGTGAATCACAGGCTGCTTTTTTGGCCTTTGATTCATTATACGACAGAATCTTATCTAATTTATTTTCGTAAACATATATTGCATTGTTTGCGGAGCTTATATTAACCTTAATAGAAGGATAATAAACTATTAAATCATCTTGCACAATCTCATTGTAGTTTACGGTTGATTCTACAATGTAACGTGCTTTTGCATTATCTGTAGAAACTGCAAAACCCAGCTGCGAAAAGATTTTTGTTACAGAAGAAGAGAGTGTACCACCAAAATCGTTATTGGTTTTTACAAGCATTGTACAGTTATTCTTTTCTTTTTGTACCATACCGGGAATAGAAGCTATGATTGCCCTATCCTTTCCAAATGCATTGTCGGTAAGCGGCTTTGAAAACATATAAGCTCTGTAAAGACAACTGAGAAAAGCTTCTGAAGCTGCTTGAGCCTGTGTAAAGGTTTTAATTCTTTCTAAAGGTTCTGTCTGTTCTTCTGCAAGCTTATATATGCTGTAAAAATGATTCTTTTCGTCACGTACAAGCGGTTCATACTGATTCCATGCATTTTTTCTATTAATAAATGCACAGCAATACCATTGTTTTTCGCGTTCAAGATAATATGGTTCAGCTGTTTCCAGTGCAAAAAGATCAAGATCTGTACTGGTTACTACCGTAGAGTTTAAGGTTCTCTGAATTCTGGCTTTTTCTTCATCAGAAGAACTTACGGTAACAGTTTCGCCTTCTACAAGGGATTTTACGTTTGTATTAAAATAAGAAGCAAGTTGTGCTATTGCGTTATTACGAGATTCATTTGCCGAAACCCCGGTTCCAAGCTGAGCAAGGTATTCTGAATCAGGAAAAGCACCCTTTTTGTCAGTAATCCACTGTGGTTCAGGGATATTGTTTTTTGGTGTCGAACTACATGAAATTATTATAGAAGAAAGTAAAAAAAGAATGAGAAATATATTAAAAATGCTTAAATTTTTATTTTTTTGTAGTATCATATATATATTAAATGATTTTAATTAAAGAAGGATACAGAAAAATATAAAATTTTATTAAAAAATCTTAGATAGTGAGGGGCCCGCCAGATAAGATTTTTCATTAAATTTATATTTTCCTTGACATTCTTCTTTAATAGAAATAAAATTATTAAGTATTATTAAATATTTGTACTGCGGAGGTACTTTTATGGCTACAAAAAAAGAACTCGACTGGGGCAAATTGCCTTTTGGTTACATGGAAACTTCAAAAAGTTTTGTTTCAAACTTTAAAAAAGGAAAATGGGATGCTGGAAAGCTTACTACTGACCACACTGTAACAATCAGTGAATGTGCAGGCGTTCTTCAGTATGCACAGACATGTTTTGAAGGACTTAAAGCATATAGAACAGAACATGGTGACATTGTTACCTTCCGTCCTGATTTGAACGCAGAACGCATGGAAAATTCCTGCAAGCGTCTTGAAATGCCTGTATTCCCTAAAGATAGATTTATTGAAGCTGTTCTTAAAACAATTAAAGCAAATAAGGAATGGGTTCCTCCTTATGGAAGCGGTGCTACCCTTTATATCCGTCCATATATGTTTGGTTCAAACGCTGTAATTGGTGTAAAACCTGCTGATGAATATCAGTTCCGTATTCTTGTTACTCCAGTTGGACCATATTTCAAAGGCGGAATCAAACCAATTAAGGTTCGTTTAAGCGATATGGACCGTGCAGCCCCTCATGGGACTGGAGATATCAAAGCCGGTTTGAACTATGCCATGAGTCTTCACAATATTGTTGATGCACACAAATGCGGCTATGCAGAAAACATGTATCTTGATCCTGCAACTCACACATATCTTGAAGAAACAGGTGGAGCAAACATCATCTTTATTACAAAGGATGGAAAGCTTGTAACTCCTAAATCTGATTCTATTCTTCCTTCTATTACAAGACGTTCTTTGCTCATTGTTGCAAAAAAATATCTTAAAATGGAAGTTGAAGAGCGCAAGATCAACAAGAATGAACTTGGCAAGTTTGTAGAATGCGGTCTTTGCGGTACTGCAGCAGTTATTTCTCCAGTTGGCCAGATTGATGACCACGGAAAGAGCATTATTTATAATGGCGGCAAGCAGGAAATGGGTCCAAAGTTAAAGGAAATCTACGATACTTTGACTGGAATTCAGATGGGTAGAATTCCTGCTCCGGAAGGTTGGATATACACGATATAATCCCGAAGGGATTACATAGTGTAAAAATGAGTTTGTCAAGGCTTTAAGCCGAGCGAAGCGAGCGTGCCTTGACGAACTCTTATAATAGATTCAGGGTAAAAAAAAAGCACGTTCACTTAAGAACGTGCTTTTTTTTACTGAGATTGTCGGGTCAAGCCCGACAATGACATATTATTTTGCATCTACTGAGCTTTCTACTCCACCCCGTGGCTTTGGATTTGGATTTGTTCCTTTTCTCAGGAATGCATCTTTATAACCATATGCCTTAAAGCGGGCAAGAACTGTACCATATTCATCAAGGGTTACAGGTCCAACAAGAACCTGCTTTGTACCCTTTTCTGTTGGAACAATTGTAATAGGATACTTATTTCCATAAGTATTTACAATCTCAAGGATATTTTCATCATCACGTAATGTTGCAATCTGAATGTAGTAGCGTTCAGCTTCAAGTTCATTAAGGCTTTCTACTACAAACTTTTCATAACTTGTTTCATTTCCACTTGCAGAAGGCTTAACCACAACCGAAGCATTTACAGTAGTTTCTACAGGAACTGTTACTGTAGTTGTTGTTGTCACATTTGCAACAGGTTCATCAGATTCTACAGGAATATACTCTGGAGGATTCTCATCTGCCGGAACAAGTACAATTGCATCATAAGCTTCATCTTCCCAGTCAAGAACCTCAACTTCATCTGTATCTTCAGGAAGTTCTTCAATAACTTCATCTTCTACAAACTCATCTTCTGGAAGCTCTTCTACTGCATCTTCTACCGGCTCTTCTTCAATTTCTTCTTCAGCTGGTTCTTCAACAGGTTCTTCAATGGCTTCTTCAACCTCTTCTTCTACAGGTTCTTCTTCGATTGGTTCCTCAACCGGTTCTTCAAGAGGTTCCTCATCAAAGAATTCTTCTTCTACAGGTTCTTCGCCTTCGAATTCTTCTGTTTCTTCTTCGAATAATGAATCATCCTGTGGTTCTTCTTCAACAGGAGCTTCTTCTTCAAGAACTTCCTCTTCTGGTTCTTCTTCTACAACTTCTTCTTCTTCAGGGATTCCTTCAAGTTCATCATCTTCAAAGAATTCTTCATCAACAGGTTCCTCTTCTGGGATTTCTTCTTCAACAGCTTCCTCTTCCGGTTCTTCTTGTACAGTTTCTTCTACAATCTCTTCAACCGGTTCTTCTACAGGAGTTTCTTCTATAGTTTCTTCTTCAAACTCTTCAAGTTCCTCAATACCTTCATCTTCAAATTCTTCGTACAAAGGTTCTTCTTCTACCGGTTCTTCTACTGGCTCTTCAACAACCGGCTTCTGAACCGGAGGTTCTTCTACAGAAGCTTCTTCTTCAACAAAAGACTCTTCTGTAAAGCTTTCATCAGTTCCCGGAATGTATTCTGACTCGTTTACAGGCTCTTCATCATATTCAGGAAGATCTTCATCAGCAAAATATTCATATTCTGTTACAGGTTCTGGTTCACTTTGTACCGGCTTAGAATAAATTTCTTCCTGTAGCTGGGCAGCAGGAACTGTTTCGGCTTCGCTTTGTTGTGCAATATCACCTGTAGGACTTACACCTGTCATTGGATCTTCAGGCTCATCATAAACTTCTTCATAGGTGATTTCTGGTTCTTTTGCTACAGGTTCTGTATATGCCGGCTGACTGGCTGCAGATGAGTTTTGAGAAGCAATTACAGCAGAACCATAAACTCTTTCATCCTGATTTGATCTTTTTGTAATCTTAACAATATTGTTGGTGCTTCTGCTAATTCCAATAGCATCTGCGGCTTCTGGAGAAAGCATAATTGCAACACCTTCTGAAGGATCCAGAGCACCAATTACAAGAATATCTACGGTTGAATCACCTGTAATATTTGTTACGCTAATAATATCACCAGGCAAATAACCTACTGTTTTGGCAAAAAGGCCTTCCGGGAAGACTCCTGGCTCAACTACAATTGCCCTTCCATCAAGAGAAGGACTAAATGAAGCCAGAATCATACATCCACCAAGAATTAATCCGACCTTTAATATATTTTTGAATAAGCTGGAGTTCTTAAGTCTGTTCATAATGCTATTTTTCATACCCTACCCATCCTTATGCCTTTTGTTTTTTCAAAAAATCTGATATTTCGGAAACCAGTTTTGAAGAGATTTTATGTAAACCCTTTTCATCGGTTGTTGGAACCGACCCCGTAATAGTACTTTCTTTAATAATATTTCCATTTGCCGTAGTGGCAATACTCCAGTCAATTTGATTTAAGGCGTTACCATAATAAATTGTTACCTGAATAAAGTAATCGGAAAAGCCATCAAGGGCATCTCCAAGGGCTTTATTATATAAAACCTTATCGTTTGATTCGGAATCTGAAACTACTGTTGGAGAGTTAGTAACAATATATCCAGTTTCGAACAAACCGCTTAAAAGCTCATCTTCTATTACAAGAGACTGTTCGGTAACATTGTCTGTTCTGTTATCGTGCTGAATAATCTGGAATGAAATTTGTTTTGCAAAACAAATATTTGCGCAAAGCAAAAGTCCGAGAATTAAAGTGATTTTCTTAGTTTTCCCCATAGGAACACCCCTCTATACTTTCTTTTCGGTGAAAAAATGTATTGAGTTTAGGAAAAAAAATAATTTATAGAAGAATGCTCTGAGGGGGTTTGCGTTTGAAATATTACAAATTCTGTGGTAAAATTATTAAGGGATTGGGAAATGGATAAACGTATTTACATAATTGGCGCTGGATTTGCCGGACAGACTATTGCCGACGACATTAAGCGCAAAAAGATTTTTGGAAAAGTAAACGCATTCTTAGATGATGATAAAAAACTGATTGGAACTACAATTGACGGCGTTCCGGTTCTTGGACCTATCAGTAGTGTAACATCTATCCTTTCTAATTCTGATCTTGACGAAGCAATAATTGCAATTCCTTCTGCCCCAACCGAACGAATCCGCGAGATTTACGAAACTCTTACAGAAAACGGCTTTAATCACATAAAAATTTTACCTGGAATAAGTCAAGTAATAGAAGGAACTGCTCACCTTGTTCAAACGCGCGAAATTGATCCGCTTGATATTCTTGGACGAACTCCTGTAACAATTTCTCTTAAAGAAAGTCTTGGCTACCTTAGAGGCAAGCGTGTATTTATTACAGGAGCAGGCGGTTCAATTGGTTCAGAGCTTGCAAGACAGCTTTTAAGCGGTGGAGCTGAACGTCTTTATCTTTTTGGACATGGTGAAAATTCAATCTGTCAGATTTACAGGGAACTCAGACTTTTGCAGTCAGAAGGCGTTGGCGAAAAAGCTACAATAGTTCCTATTATTGGTGACATGCGCGACCGTGAATATGTAGACTATATTATTAAACAAACCCGCTGTAATGTAATTTTCCATTGTGCAGCTTATAAGCATGTCCCAATGATGGAAGAAAATCAGGTTGCAGCTATTGAAAACAATGTATTTGGTACAAAAAATCTTCTGGATGCAGCACTCAATCATAAAGTAGACCGTTTTGTTTTGATTTCTACAGATAAAGCAGTTGCACCAGTAAGTGTCTATGGTGTTTCTAAAATGCTTTGTGAAAAACTTGTCCTGGATGCAGCAAAAAATGCCAGCGACAAACAGGCATTTATGTTTGTACGTTTTGGAAATGTTTTAGGAAGTCGTGGCTCCATTCTTCCATTATTCCAGAATCAGATTAAAACGGGAGGCCCTATTACTGTTACTGACGAAAATATGGTCCGCTATTTTATGACAATTCCGGAAGCCTGTTCCCTTGTTCTTCAAACCGGTGGTGTTGGTCAAAACGGAAAATCATATCTGCTTGATATGGGAGAGCCTGTAAAAATTCTTGACCTTGCAAAACAGATTATTAAATTCAGCGGGCTTGAACCTTACAAGGATATTGATATTAAAATTGTTGGGGCACGCAAAGGAGAACGTCTTGTTGAACCGCTTTGGCTCAAGGATGAAAATCCATCTCCTACAAAATATAAAAAACTTTTGCAGCTGGATAACAAAGAATATACCAGCCAGAGACTTAAGGAGCTTTTAGATGCTCTAAAACCAATCTGTTTTTATACTAAAGAAAAACAGCAGGATTTTCGTAATAGAGAAAAACTTGTTAAACTTTTGTGTGATGACTGCGAAAGCCTGCGCAATTTCTATGAAGAAATTAAAGACGACGGACAAAAAAGAACAGATTTATTATAGAAGAAAAGAAGGCATATATGGCAGAAATAAAAGTACCTTTTCACAGGGCAGCAATTACAAAAGATGAAGAAAACGCAGTGCTTGATGTACTTCGTTCCGGCTGGCTTACAACCGGTCATTATGCCCTTGAGTTTGAAAAAAAATTCAGCGCTGCTGTAAGCGGTGATGATGAAAAAAAAGGACGTGCTCCTGTAATAAGTCTTGCAGTTAATTCAAATACAAGCGGTATGATTCTTGCAATGGAAGCCTGCGGAGTTAAAGAAGGAACTGCTGTAATTACAACTCCTTATACTTTTGTTTCTACAGCAGCCTGTGCGCGTCATCTGAATGCAGATGTGTTTTTTGCAGATATAGAAAAGGATACCTACAGCATAGACGTAGACAAAATTGAAGAGCTTCTTAAAAAAGATACTGAGGGACGCATTCGCGCAATTGTTCCTGTTCATATTGCGGGAAACATCTGCAACATGAAGCGCATAATGGAGCTTGCAAAAAAATATTCTACACCACAAAAGAAAATCTATGTTATAGAAGATGCAGCTCATTCCTTCCCTTCCCCAACAAGCTTGGGTTATGCAGGGACAATCGGAGATGCCGGAGTTTTTTCTTTTTATGTAACAAAAACAATAACAACTGCAGAAGGCGGAATGGTTTGTACAAGAGATCCTGAGCTTGCAAAACGAATGACAGTAATGCGTATGCACGGAATGGACAGAACAACCTGGGACCGCTATACTTCTCCACGAGCAAGCTGGGAATATGACATTATTGCACCCGGCTATAAATTTAATCTGCCCGATGTTCTTGCTGCTATTGGCTGCTGCCAGGTAGACCGTGCTCAGCTTTTTTATGAACAGCGAAAACGAATTGTAGAAAAATATAACAAGGCTTTTAGTGAGCTTGATTTTATTAAGCTACCGCCTGATGGAGAAGGAAACGCCTGGCATCTATATCTTATGCGTATTGTGCCGGAAAAGCTTAAAATTACACGCGAAGAATTTGCAAAAAAAATGCAGGAAGCAGGACTTGGAATTTCTGTTCATTTTATACCAATTTTTCACTTTACTTACTGGAAGGAGCTTTATCCGGATTTTACTGCACAGAATTTTCCTAATGCAGAAAAACAGTATTGCACTACAATTTCCATTCCACTGTTTCCGGATATGACAGATGAACAGGCCCAGCTTGTTATTGATACAGTAATAAAAATAGGAAAAGAAAACCATGCCTGAAAAATCTACTGCAGTAAAACACAGGAAACGTTCTCTTGAAGCAACAGGCTTTTACAGTGATGCAAACCGCGACGGCATGCTTTACGCAGTTTTAGTAAGAAGCCCTGCTGCAGCGGGTAAACTTAAGAACGTTACAATTCCTATACTACCGGATGGTTATTATCTTTTTACTGCAAGTGATATTCCCGGCAACAAAAAGATAAACATAAACGGCGAACAATGGAAAATATTTGGCTACGATAATATCATGTACCGGGGAGAACCTCTTGGTATTCTTTGCGGCCCGGATGAAAATAAGGTCCTTGAGCTTTTGGAAGAGGTTTCTGTTAACTTTGATATTGAGTCGCTTGAGACTGCGCTTCAAAAAGCAATGAAGCACCAGAAAGGACCTGTTGTAAAGTTTTCTAAGAAAGAGGCAGAGCTTTCTTCTTTTGTAAATGAACTGAACGATCTTCCTTCGCTGGATACTGTTCTTGATAACAGGCGAATTGAACAAAACAAAGAAGAGGTGCTGGCTTCCAGAGAGATTAAAACAGGCGTCTTCTTAGGAAAAGGCGCTGCTCAGGCAGACAAAAAATTATTTGGAAACAAAAAATTCATAACTACTCAAGAAACCTGGGAAATGAAGCTTATTCCTCCGCTTTGGAAAGAAACCTGCGGTTCATTCTGCTGGAAAGAAGGAAAAAATCTTCACATATCTGCACCTACAAGATGGACAATGCATCTTATGCAGACTGTTGCAGATGAACTTTCAATTCCTATTGATGATATAATCGTTCATAAAACAAAAACTTCCGGTGTCTTTTCTAAAGGATTATGGAGAACCTCTGTGCTTGCAGCTCAGGTCGCTCTTGCTTCTTTTAAAACCTCAAAACCTGTAAAACTCATTTTAACCCAGCAGGAACAAGACTCTTATATGGCACCGGGTGTTAAGACAAAAGTTGAATATAAGACTGCTGTTTCTGAAAAGGGAGAAATTAACGGAATATATGCAAATATTGATGTAGATGTTGGCTGCTTTAATCCTTTTGCAAAAGAGATTGCAGACAGACTTTCTATTGTTGCCTGCAATTATTATAAACCACATAACGTTCATATCATCACAACAATTCATACTTCCAAAAATCCCCCTACTTCAATCTGTATAAAGGGAATTGATTCTCAGATATTTTTTGCAATAGAAAATCACATTCAAAAAATTACTGCTCAGGCAAACATGCTGCCGGAAGAAATAAGAATGCAGAATCTTAATGTAAAGAAAAATGATTATCCATTCTTATTTGAAAGCCAGAATGCATTACAGACTTTAAACAAGGCTGTAAGCATAAGCGATTTTAACCGCAAATATTCTTCATTCAGCATGGATGCTTTAGACAGAGTTCAGGAAAACAGCAATCCTTTTTTTGCACTTCCTTTGCGCGGAATTGGAATTGCAACAGCCTTTAATGTTTCTGATTATTACGGCTCTACAAGCTTTCCTTATGAAGATAAAATAGAAGTTACTCTTCAGTCAAATGACCATGTAATAATTCATACAATCAATCCATCGCAGGGTGTTCAGGACATCTGGAAAAAAACTGTTTCTGAAATTCTTGAAATAAAACCTGAATATGTTACCATTGATTCTGAATTTGATATTTCTGAACTTCCTGGTCAGCCGGAAGACACTTACAATACAATCAGTTCTTTGAACGAGCTTATAAAAAAGGCTTGCGCAGACATTCAGAAGAAACGCTTTCATCAGCCGCTTCCTATTACCGTTAAAAAATCTACTGCAGCAAACATAAAGAAAAACTGGGACATGGAAAAGTTCTGCGGAAATCCTTTTGGCACAACCTCATATGCAACTGCTGTTGTTGAAGTTGAGCTTGATACTTACACCTACAATGAACGAATTAAAGGAATTTGGATTGTAATTGACTGCGGAGAACTTTTTGATAAGACGGCAGCTCTTAAAGCAATAAGGCTTGAGATACAACAGGAGCTTGAAATGCTGGTTGAAGAAAAGTCCATTCCATGCGAAAACATTACGATTGATTTTATTCAGTCAAAAGATAAATCCGGTCAGATTGGGGAGCTTGTAAGAAACACTTTACCGGCAGCTTTTTCTTCTGCACTTTCACTTGCTCTTGCTACACAGCTTACAAAATTACCTTGTACAGAAAAGCAGCTTTTTGAGCTTATAAAAAAACGTGAAACAAGAATAGAAAAACAAAATCAGGAAGAAACTGCTCAGGAAGTTAATGACAATACAGAAGCCAAAGCCCAAACTCAGGAGGAAGATAAATGAATGTTCCTATAATTTTGAATGGAAACAAAACAATTCTTGACGCTCCTGCTGACGAAACTTTGATGTCTGTTTTACGCAGAATCGGATGTTCAAGTGTAAAATGTGGTTGTAAACAGGGTTCCTGCGGTTCCTGTACAGTTTTGTTAAATGATAATCCTGTTGCTACCTGTAAAATTCCGCTTGGAATTATTCAGAATGACGATATTGTAACCCTGGAATACTTTGAACGCACAAAGGAATACTCAATTATTACAAAAGGCTTTGAACTTGCCGGAATTAAATTATGCGGACTTTGTAATTCAGGAAAAATTTTCTGCGCCTATCAGCTTTTAAAAATGAACAAGATTCCATCCCGTTCAGAAATACGCGAACAGGTAAGAAGCCTTGCTCCTTGCTGTACAGATTTGAACACACTCATAAACGGAATTATGATTGCAATAGATATTCGTGATCATGGAGTTGAACGTGTTACAAAGAGACTGGAGAGAAATAAATGAAATCAATTTTATTTGCAAAAAACATTTCTGAATTATTCTTTCAGTTAAAAAGCAACAAAGAATTAACTGTTGTAGGCGGCTGCACCAGCATTGAAGATCTTCCGGATAAATCTATTTCTACACATGGAATTAAAGAATTAAATTATATTACCCGTCATGAACGTTTTCTTGAAATTGGAGCAGGTACAACACTTTCGCAAATTCTTGCAGTTGGACAAAATCACCTTCCTGCTGTTTTATACGAAGCAATCTTAAGTATTGCAAATCCAATTATAAGAAACATGGCAACAATTGGCGGAAATATTTGTATAGAAGGACACAACCATACTCTATTTGCACCACTGGTTGCGCTTGATACAAAGCTTGTATTTCAAAGTCCAACAGACACAAAACTTGATTCCCTTCAAAATCTTAAAAAGATTCCGGAAGGTTATATCTTAAAAAATCTAAGGATTCCACTGCTTTCTCCCGAGGTTTCTATTTTTAGAAGAATTGGTCCGGAGCATACAATCACACAACACTCTGCTTCTTTTGTTTTTCTTGGTGATACCGAAAAGAATTCGCTGGTTGATGTACGGCTTGCTTTTGCAGGTCCGTTTGTATTTAGAAGCAGGACTTTGGAAAATTCAATTATTGGTTACAGACTTCCTCTTACTAAAAAAGACATTGATGACATACAGAAAATGGTAGAAGAAGAATTTCAAAAAGCCGCAACTGACCAGATGATAAGCGATGTTGTACGCCAGCAGTTTTTAAATCTTACCCGTTATAGTTTTGAACAGTTAACTTAAATTTTTAGAAAAGGCTCCCCTGCGAATCTTTGGAATCGGCAGCGTGGGTTAATCCAAGATGTGTATAAGCCTTATCTGTTACCATGCGGCCACGAGGAGTACGCTGAAGAAGTCCGCATTGAATCAGATACGGCTCGTAATAATCTTCAAGAGTATCCATACTTTCGCCAATCGAAATTGCAAGAGTTTCGGCACCAACAGGACCGCCGCCAAAATTTTGAATTATTGAACGAAGAATTTCTCTGTCATATTTTTCAAGACCAATTTCGTCAATTTCCAGACGACGTAATCCATCATCAACAATATTTACTGTAATAATCTGACTTCCCGAAACCTGTGCAAAATCCCTCATACGACGAAGAACACGATTTGCAACACGAGGGGTTCCACGACAGCATAGTGCAAGTAAAAGAGCCGCATCTTCTTCTATTCCAATTTCCAGAATGGAAGCAGAACGTTTAATTATGGAAGCAAGCTCCTTTTGTGTATAAAATTCAAAACGTGGAATAAAGCCAAAACGAGAACGAAGCGGTGAACTTACACTTCCGGCTTTTGTTGTAGCTCCAACAAGAGTAAAAGGAGGAATTGGAATTCGCACGGTTCTTGCTGCAGCCCCCTGACCAATAATCCAGTCGAGTTCAAAATCTTCCATTGCAATATAAAGCATTTCTTCTATTGCGGGTTTTAAGCGGTGAATTTCATCAATAAAGAAAACTGTACGCGGGGTTATTGTAGAAAGAATTCCTGCAAGATCCTTTGGCTTATCTAAAGCTGGTGCAGAAGTTACTTTAAAATCAACTCCAAGCTCATGGGCAGTGATTTGTGCAAGTGTGGTTTTTCCAAGACCAGGAGGTCCAATAAGCAGCAGATGATCCAGAGGTTCTTCCCGGAGCTTTGCGGCTTCTATAAAGGTTGAAAGATTTTTCTTTACGCTTTCCTGTCCCAAAAAATCAGAAAGCATTGTAGGACGTAATTTATTATCCTGTTCATCAAATCTATCTTTTAAATCTGCACGTACAATAGCAGAAAAATCTTCATCACTCATATTTGTATTATAGCATATTTTTTATTAAAGTTATATCATTATTATAGAAAAAATAAGGAGGAATAACATGGCAAAGGCAGCAGTATTTTTTGCTGATGGATTTGAAGACATTGAAGCATTGAGTCCCGTAGATTATATGAGAAGAGCCGGAATTGAAGTAATTACGGTTGGTGTAAAAGGAACTCCATTTAATAAATCGATGATTGTAACAAGCTCTCACAAAGTTCCAGTTATTACAGACATGAGTTTTTATGACTTTTTAAAAGAATATGCAGATGAACTTCCGGACTGTGTTGTTTGTCCCGGAGGTGGGCTTGGAGCCCAGAATCTTTCCGAAAACGCAGAGCTTCTTGCTTACCTGGAAAAATGCAGTAATAACGGAAAGCTTGTAGCAGCACTTTGTGCTTCTCCTGCTGTTGTATTAGGAAAAACTAACATCTTAAAAGATAAAAACTGGACCTGCTATCCTGGAATGCAGGATAATGCCAAGGTGGAATATCAGAATAAATATTCAGATCAGGTATTTATTACTGATGGAAAACTTGTAACAGGCCGAGGACCTGGAGCCAGTGAACAGTTTGCAATGGAGCTTGTAAGAATTCTTGCCGGACAGGAAACCTGGCAGAAAATCCATGACGGTTCCTGCCAGCGTTAGAATTAATAAGTTACAAGGTTATCTGTATTAAGGGTTGCAGTTTCGGCATCTTCCATTTGAACTTTGAAGGTATGTTCTGCAACCTGACTTACAGCATCCTTTCCGCCTATTTTTTGCATTGCTTCTACAGTCCAGGTATATTCATCATTATCTGCAATATAACTAAGATTATTTGAAGTCAATGTAAATCTATTTGCTGTAATTGTTCTTTCAAAAACAACATCTCCCTTAGAGTTCTTAATTATAAATTTATAATCTCTTGCGTTTTCAACTTTCTGCCAGGTAAATTCGATTCTAGGATTTAGTGTATCAAAATCAGCTTCGGTATAAACTTTTGAGTTTGCAGGAGTATTCAAAACCGGTTTAGATTTAGTAAAGCTTTCAAATGCGGCTTCATCTAAAGCAAGAGCCTGAAGTCTCAAAGCTTCTTCTTCAGCTTTACGCTCTTCTTCTAAACGAGCTTCTTCTGCTTTACGTGCTTCTTCTGCAGCGCGGGCTTCTTCTGCAGCGCGGGCTTCTTCGGCCTTTCTTGCCTCTTCTGCTTTACGGGCTTCTTCTGCTTTTCTTGCTTCCTCGGCTTTACGGGCTTCTTCTGCTTTTCTTGCTTCCTCAGCTTTGCGGGCTTCTTCTGCCTTTCTTGCTTCCTCGGCCTTGCGGGCTTCTTCTGCTTTTCTTGCTTCCTCAGCTTTGCGGGCTGCTTCTGCCTTTCTTGCCTCTTCTGCCTTACGTGCTGCCTCTGCTTTTCTTGCTTCTTCGGCTTTGCGGGCTGCTTCTGCCTTTCTTGCCGCTTCTGCCTTACGGGCTTCTTCTGCTTTTCTTGCTTCTTCTGCCTTACGTGCTTCTTCTGCTTTTCTTGCCTCTTCTGCAAGACGTGCTTCTTCTGCAAGCCTTGCCTCTTCATCAGCCTTTCCTGAATGAAGATCTTTTATATTGTCAATTGTATTTTCCTGATCATCCTGAGCAGCTTCCTGCTCCACTACTGTTTCTTTAATAGTTTCCTGAGCGTTATTTTTTTCTGTTTGAGTCTCTTCAACTGCCTTATTAATTTCATCTGCATACTCTTTACCATAAGCTACAGTAAGTGCATTTTTAAGATTCTTTTCTACAGGATTGTGTACCAGAAGCTTTCCGGAAGGATAATCAACATTTGAAGAATAATTTTGATTTGCAGGTAAAGCCCGCCAGTAAATTACATCATTAGGATTTGCAAATCCCAGAACAAGTGAGGCTTTTTTATCTGCAGAATCAAGGAGAACTGTATCTATAATTTTAGAGAAGTTTGAATTGTAAGAGAATTCAACTTTTATTCTAGAGATATCTGTCCAATAGAATGGAACAGGATCCTTTGTATCTTTATTTTGTGTAATAGAATATGAAGATGGAGGAACAAGAACACTGAATGATGCAGAAGCTTTTGCAGGTGTTGTACTTGTCTGCTCCTTTGCTGCAGGTTTTGCTTCATTTACAGGCTCAACTTCTTTGCCAGTAATTTTGGCTGTGACATTAGATGCGACCTTCTTTGTGTTATCAACAGTCTTCTTTACTACAGACTTTACAACATCCGGAATAATAGCATCATCAGCTTTAGCAGCAGCTTGTTCCGGAACAACTTTAACAGTACGAACTTCTCCGGCACCAATTTCGACAGCAGCAGCCGGCTCTTCTCCCTTCTTTACTTCTGCCTTCTTTTCTAAAACCTTTCCGTTAGAAACAAAGATTGTTGCAGTCTGTTTTCCATCTGCTTCGCGCTGTGTTGCCATACTGAATACCGCAGAAGTATTTTTTTCAAGAACATAAATATTTTCACCAACCTGAATTGAAAGGTCTTGTGTACGCGAACCCGAATTAAGAGAAACAGAACCACTTATAAAATGAAGCAAATTGTCATCGCCAACTCTCATCATTGAATTGGCATGAATTTCGGCAGAACCTGTATTAATCTGACCTTCATCTGAATCGTAAATAACTCTTGAAACATTTCCTTCTGAATCATTTACTGAATAATTCTTTTCCTTAAAAAATAACTGAGCCTCCGACATATCCTCTGTAAGAATATAGTCGCCCTTGTAAATAGTACTTTGAAGTTTTAAATATTCCCAAACATTTTCATGTTCAAGTCTGCGTCTAGGAGATTTTTTCTTAAAAGTAATTGTTCCAACAGGAATATCTGCATCGGTCGCAAGGGATTTGTATATCAGATTTCTAAAGCAATACAAAGCACCTGCAATACCAGCGAGACAAATTACAACTGTCAGAAAATCAACAAATCTATGCTTTCGCCTATTTGCCGATCTTATACTTCTTTTCTTCTTCATCAGTATTTACCTTATCAAGTTCAGGCTCATCCCAACCAAGGAATTCTCTAAGCTTATGAATATCCTTAGGCCCTTTTACTCCCTTTGCATTAACTACAGCATACATTTTAATTGGATCTGTTTTACCCTTTACATGTACACCAGGCATTTCTTCTACAACAATTTTATCTTTTACAAGAATATAGGTATTTTCTGTAATAAGAATATCTGTTGCAAAAGGCTTGTTTAAAGCTTCGGTACGGCTGGCAAGGTTTACAGTATCACCAATTACGGTATAGTTCATGTGATCTTCAGAACCAATCTGACCGGCTACAATAGGACCACTGTTTATACCACATCCAATCTTAATTGGATTGCGTCCGTGCTTAATTTGATTTTCATTAAAATGATAGAGTGCAATACGCATCATAAGTGCAGCTTTGATTGCAGCCCAGGCATCTTCTTCGGGAGAACCGTTTGTTGTAGCAGCACCCCAAACAGCCATTACAGCATCACCAATAAATTTATCAACAATACCATTTGTCTTGTTTACACAATCTACCATGCGTGTAAAATAATCATTTAAGAATTCTACAACCTGAGGAGCAGTCATTTTTTCGGACATTGCTGTAAAGGAACGGATATCGCTAAAGAATACGGTTGCATTTTTATCTTCTCCACCAAGAGTTAATTGACCGTTTGCAGCTTTTTCGGCAATATCCTTGTTTACGAATTTTGTAAAGGTTGTCATAAGTCGGTTTCGTTCTGCAAGTCCACCAGACATATTTATAAATCGATCAGTAAGATAACCGATTTCGTCTTTGGTTTTTGGTCTAAGATGAATATCATAATTTCCTTTATCAATACTGTTAGTTGCAGCTACCAGATCTTCAATAGGATTTGTAAGGGAACGGCTAAAGAACCTGATTATCATAATTGCAAGGAAAAAGACGGCAACAGAAATTGCAATAATTCTTAATGCAGTAAGATTGATTGCTTTAAGGATAGAAGATTCAGAAGCAAGTGTAATTGCAGAACATGTATCTTCGAGGAAGTTAGAACGGATGTAAATCCAGTTTTCATTATTACTGTCTTTAAAAATGTATTCATTTCCTGAGCTTGAATTGAGGACTTCTTTTACAACATCAAAGGATGGAACAAGTCCCGCATCAAGCACAGCCTTGCTGTTTTCATAAATCAAAGGTTCCCCGTATTGGTTTACAATATAGGTTGCATTTGAATTTTTAAAACATGATTCTTTAAGAGCTTCAACATCAAAACAAACACAAACTACTGTATTATTATATGGAAACAAGGTTGCAAGAATATAATCGCGGTTAAAAGTAGTTTTTAAATCTTTAATTATATAATTGCCGCCAATAACCGAATAACGAATTCCAGCATTTTCTTTTAACCAGTCTTCAAAAATCTTTTGACCGGATGGATATGAAGATTTAAAATCTAGAGAAGCCTGATAACCAAACTCACTGCTATAAAGAAAAAGGATATCCGGATTTGAATTAAACAGCTCTTTATAAAAATATGCGGCTTCTTCTTCAAAGTGATTATCATCTTTTATAAAATAAAGAATATTGTAAAAGTTATTTGTAGTAATCTGTATATTACTGAACTGTGTCTGAACAGAGTTTGCAGTAGTTTCATTTAAAGAAATTGTATTTGCTTTTGCATTTACGCGTTCATCATTTGCGAACAGAATATATACAAGCGCAACGGTAATTCCTAAAACAAGAATTACAAGAAAAGAGAAAATTGATCCAAGCTTTACTCCAATCGGATGACGAACCTTAATTCTTTTTTTCTTAAGCTTTTTCTTTTCTAATTTTTCAGTTTTGTCTTTCATTTTATGCTCACCTCAAAATCAAAGAATGAAACATCGTTATTTTCACCCTTGCACATTGGTACAATGCAACACATTTTGATTTTATCCTTATCAAATTTCTTAACACTTGAATAAGGATACTTCTTAAGTTTTTTATATGGAATTTCTACAGTAGTAAGTTTGTCTGCTTCGGTTTTAAACCTGTAGTAGAAATAACCACCCTCTTCTGTAGTAATTACAAAATCAAATTTATTTCCGTCACCCTGAACTTTAAATGAAATCATATCGCCATTCTTAAGATAATCAACAACCTGTATTGGTGATTCATTATTTATCCAGGTATAGAGTTCTGTTCTAAGCCAGATTGGTGCATAACCTTTGAGATTAATTCCAAGATCATAAGAATTATCTTTATAAATCGAAACATTATTTATTTTGAGCGGATCATAAGAAATCCAGTTGCGTGCATCTTCTAAAGGATTCCTATAATTTGCCTGGAAGACTTCTCCGTTGCTGTAAAGAATTGTTGCAGAACAGTTTTGGAGTCCAATAAGATTCCTTGGCTTTTCATCATCTTTATTCCAGTTAAGAACAATTATTTGTCCTCTTGTCCAGTTTTGGAATGCACCTTCCTGTACTTCTACAGTCCTTAATGGAAGTCTTATTGAAGCAATCTGAGTATCATCTGCAAATGCTCCGGACTTTATTACAAGTGGAGTCTCCTCATCAAACTGATTAAGGAAACTAACTTCATTAAGCTTTTTACAATTACGGAAGGCATTTTCTTCTACAGCTGCAACTGTACTATCAATTGCAGCATAAGCAAGCTTATCGTAACCTTCAAAACCGCCGACAGTGTCTGACTCATAAAGGAATACTTCTGTAACATTAGAAGTTGGATCTATAAATGCAGTTCCATCAAGCGCCCCGTCTTTTGTTATGTTTGCATAACGTGTAAGAACTTTACGTTTAAACTTGTATGCTCTTATAGGGAATGTAAATCCAATAGAAACAGTATCTGTAAAATATTTTGAATCAAACAAGCCATGCAGCTCAAGAGTATATCGCACATCAATAAGTGTAAACAAATTCACTCCAGCTTGTGCACTCAAAAAGAGTTCTGAAGGGTTATTAAACATTTGCAGAGCATTATTAAAATTAAAGGTTTTTCCCTCATATTGCGCAAGCTCTTCTCCAATACCAACTCCAAGGTAAGGAGAAAAATACATATTAGGAATGCTAAAACGCAAACTTGTACTTATAAAATTATGTACACCTTCCTCGTCATTCATCCATGTATAATTTCCGGAGAGTGATACAAATCCAAAATTCAAAAAGTCCAGTTCACCTGCTATGCGCCAGTTATTAAATTTTTGGGTTGTAAGCAAGAATCTGATATTTGAGAACAAAGGAGGCATTTTCTTTACCATTTGAATATCATTATCATAGAATTCAACTATACCGCCTTCGCGAGCCTCCTGCAAAAGATCTTCTTTTCCTTCCGGACGGAAAAATATTTTATTTACCTGCTCAGAAGAAAGCTTATTCATTTTTAATGCAAGCCGGTTATCTATATTACAATAAATAACATCGCTGGAATTTTCATCTTCTATAAGCAGTGCATATTTTGCAATTGTCACATCATTTGGAGAAATGGTTCCAACCAGAGTCTTTTTGTTTGTATTCAGATTAAGGTTTATTCTATTGTTAGAGTTGAATAACTCATCATATTCAGAAACAAGAGTATAAGTTTTTCCGGCATTAAATTTTTCATCCGAAAGCTTTATATCAATTTTTTCGGTTCTCTTATTATATCTTGCCTTAACAATCTTTACTTGTTTTGTATAATCGTGATCAAATGGACGTTTTACAAGACAGGAAATTCTGTCATAAACTTTCCCGTTATTTTCTACAACTAAATTATAATAACCTGTTCTAAGCTCCCCAGTAAAAATATCAAAATAAATAATAACAGAAGAATCTTCTGCTTTCTGATATTCAGAAACCTCAATTGGAACTGTACTTCTTTCTATCTGAGATTCAAACGGATAGGAATAAAAACCTCTGGAAGGCTCCAGATAAAACTTTAGGGAAGAAGAAAAATAAGTTCCTTTTAAAGAAATTCTATATGTACCGTCATAAGCATTAGTAATATTAAAGCTGTTGACCATATAGTGATTATCATATTCAAAACCACTTTGAGGGCTAAAGTGACTTTCTGAATTATCAAGAACAAGAATGCTCATTGCATCCTTATTTTTTTCTCCGGGATTTCTAACCTCAAGATCATAATAACCTGGCAGCAATTGTTTAGGATCATAAGAAAGCACAACAGAAAAATCCGAAGATTTACGTGCAAGAATTTTTAACTTCTGTTCTTTTCTCTGGCCATTATAACTTACAAAATCCTGAGCATTTTCTGGAGCACTTTCGCGGGGAATAAGATAAAATTCTGTCTTGGGAGAAAAAATATTTCGGCCTTTTATAAGGAGAGAATTCTCATTATAACCGGTGGCCGGGAATACAGTTCCAAGATCACTTACAACTGGAGAACCTGCCGCATTATTTTCAAAATACAAAACAGGTGCACCCCAGTCTTCATCTATAAGAAATGAATGCTTATTAAGATACGGAACTGATTCTTCAAGAATATTAAATACAACCCAGTCGGTACTTTTTCCTTTTCGACCAAGAATATTATAGGTCGCAATGCTAACCCTGTATTCTCCGGTTGTAAAAAGCACCTCAAGGTTTGTTTCTTTTGTTCTTATCTGCTTATATTCAATCCACTCGTCAGTGGTTGAATCTTTTTTTTCAATGGTAACACCGTATTCTTTTGCTTTGGCAACAGGTTCCCATGAAAAAGTTTCAAGCTGTTCATTTACATCTTCTTCTACAACTACAACTGATTCTTCGTCAGCAAAAACTGGAAACAGAGAGAATATCAGAAAAATGCAAATAAACAGTCTTCTCATTCACTACTTAGTTTTTTGGTGGTCTGGCAATTACCTTTTCGAGATTTGGTCTTTTTACCAGATCACCCTTCAAGCCTTCTTCACGAGCCTTGTTTACATAGTCAGGACTCTGGAAGCTGTACTTAAAGTTTGTGTGAACATCGTAAGTGCCCTTCATAAGAGCGTAAGCATCTTCTGTCATTACGAGCTCTTCATCTGTTGGAATTACGAAAATCTTTGTTGCAGAATCATCAGCATGAATAAAGGTTTCTGCGTTACCTGTGAATGACCATTCGTTGCGCTGTGCATCAATCTTGATACCGTAGTTTTCAAGACCAGAACAAGCCTTAAAACGAGTGATTGGTCCACGTTCCCCTACTCCTGCTGTCCAAACAATTGCATCTACATGGCCAAGTTCTGCCATAAATGCACCAATGTATTTTTTAATACGGAGTGCTTCCATTTCAATAGAAAGCTGACAAAGCTTATCACCCTTAGCTGCGTCAATTTCGATATCACGGCGGTCAGAATATTTACCTGTAATACCAAGACAACCACACTGCTTGTTCAAAGCCTTATCCATTTCGTCAGCAGACATTCCGGTTTTGCGCATAATGTAGAAAGGAAGAGCCGGATCAAGGTCTCCGGAACGGGTACCCATTACAAGTCCTTCAAGAGGAGTAATACCCATTGTTGTATCATAACATACACCGTTCTTTACAGCACACATAGAAGAACCGTTTCCAATGTGACAGATGATAAGGTTGCAATCTTTAGGATCTTTTCCAAGAAGAACTGCAGCACGTTTTGCTGTATAAAGGAATGAAGTTCCGTGGAAACCGTA
>JAEEGL010840265.1_pt1 | contig 24413 bp, 21 predicted proteins | sample 9134231 | NCBI WGS metagenome assembly JAEEGL01 (sample SAMN16246548, study PRJNA631951) | gut metagenome | biome: gut microbiome; feature: rumen; material: fiber-attached | host: Bos | place: Iran: Karaj | collected 2018-10
ATACTTCGAAAATTCATATGGAAATCCCTACGGGATTCTCCGTAGATAACAAAGAACCGGTCTTGAATGCAAGCATCCAGACCGGTTCTTCGTTATCTACTAAAACCACTTCGTGGTTTTTCCATATGAATTTCTAGTGCCTGGCTCGTTATCACTCAAGCTCCACCGTTCCGGGGGGCTTGCTTGTGAGGTCGTAGAGTACGCGGTTGACGCCTTTGACTTCGTTGATGATGCGGCTCATGACGCGCTGGAGGACTTCAAACGGAATTTCTGTTGCCTCGGCTGTCATGAAGTCTACGGTCTCCACTGCACGAAGGACTACGGCGTAGTCGTAGGTGCGCTCGTCTCCCATTACGCCTACGGAGCGCATGTTTGAGAGAGCTGCGAAGTACTGATCAGGAAGCTTTTTAAGGCCTGCCTCGGCAAGCTCTGTGCGGTAGATGTAGTCTGCATCCTGAACGATGCGGACTTTCTCTGCCGTAACTTCGCCGATGATACGGATACCAAGTCCCGGGCCCGGGAAGGGCTGGCGGAATACAAGAAACTCGGGAAGCCCAAGCTCAAGACCAACCTTTCGTACTTCGTCCTTGAAAAGAAGCCTTAATGGCTCAATGATCTCTTTAAAATCAACATAATCGGGAAGACCACCAACGTTGTGGTGCGACTTGATAACCACCGATTCTCCCCCAAGTCCCGACTCGACAACATCAGGATAAATGGTTCCCTGGGCAAGGAAATCAACTGTACCGATCTTCTTTGCTTCTTCCTCAAATACACGGATAAATTCTTCGCCGATGATCTTGCGCTTGCGCTCAGGCTCTTCAACTCCGGCAAGTTTCGCATAGTAGCGCTCCGCCGCATTGACACGCACGAAGTTTATATCAAAATTACCCGAAGGCCCAAACACGCCTTCAACTTCATCGCCCTCATTTTTCCTTAGAAGGCCGTGGTCTACAAATACGCAGGTTAACTGCTTGCCAACCGCTTTCGCAAGAAGCGCTGCAAGAACTGATGAATCAACTCCTCCTGAAAGAGCAAGGAGGACCTTGCCATCTCCTACCTTTTCGCGGATTTCCTTAACGGTGTTTTCTACAAAGGAATCCATTCTCCAGGTTCCAGCAGTCTCACAAATATTTCTTACGAAGTTAAAGAGGATCTCTTTGCCCTTAACTGTATGTAAAACCTCAGGATGGAACTGAATTGCGTATAGCTTCTTATCCTCACATGCGGCTGCTGCCACGGGGCAATCTGCAGTGTGGGCGATAATATCGAACCCCGGAGCCACCTTGCTGATATAGTCAAAATGACTCATCCACACAACAGTCTCTTTATCCACATCCTTAAACAATCTGTCAAAAGAGCCATCAATAAATGTAGTGGTCTTACCATACTCGCGGACAGGCGCCTTGGAAACATTGCCACCAAGAAGAAGCATCATAAGCTGTGCTCCATAACAAAGACCCAGGACAGGAATTCCCAGTTCAAAAAGTTCCTTTGTATAAGACGGAGCACCCTCTTCATAGCAGGAATTGGGACCTCCCGTAAGGATTATTCCCTTGGGTGCCATTTTTTTGATCTCTTCAATTGGTGTCCTGTAAGAATAAATCTCACAGTAAACATTGCACTCTCTTACTCGCCTTGCTACAAGCTGATTGTACTGACCACCAAAATCAATTACTATGACCTTCTCTTGTTCTGCCATTCTTCCTCCTTAAAACAAAGTTAGATGAACCTGCGAACTGTAATAATGGATCTGTACGTCGCAGAACTGTACTTGATACCTGTCTTTTGGGTGCTGGCGTGAACAATCTGTCCTCCGCCAATGTATATTCCAACGTGCCCGCCGTAATAGATTACATCTCCCGGCTGTGCATCCGCATAGGAAACCTCTCTTCCATAGGATCCCTGGCCCCAGGATGTTCTTGGAACAGAAATTCCAAAGGCCTTATAAACTGCCATAACAAATCCAGAGCAGTCGGCACCATCTGTAAGGCTTGTACCTCCCGGTACATATGGGTTTCCCACAAACTGGCAGGCATATTTTGCGATATTTGAGCCCGTGGCACTTCCAGCCGCCGCGTAGGTCTTGCTTGATCCCGAGCTCCCGGAGCTTGTGGATGTACTTGTTGATGATTCTGAGTAAGTATCATTTGAAACCGTATAAGAGGTATCTGCGTCAGTATTACCTGTTGCCTGTGCTGCCTCCGCCGCAAGCCTTGCTGCCTCTGCTTCTGCCTGCTCTCTTTCCTTGGCTTCAGCTGCTGCCTTCTTGGTCTCCTCAGCCTGCTTGTTCTTTTCCACAATCTGTTTCTGAAGACTTGCTATACTTGACTGCTGACTCTTGATCTGAGCGGTATAAACCGCTGCGTCCTGTTTGGCCTTTGCGAGCTTAACCTCATAATCAGCATATGTTGCCTTATACTGGGCAAGAAGCTGTTCCATATACGCTTCTTCTTCCTCAAGCTCGTACTCTGACGCCTCAAGCTCACCCTTTTCCTCTTCCAGCTGTTCGCCCAAAGCTTCGGCAGCCTCTTTGGCAGCGATGAACTCAGAAAGCTTGATCCTGTCGTACTCATAGAGCTCTTCTATGTACTGAGCCTTGTTAAGAGCATCCCCGTAGCTTGTGGCCGTAAGAAGAATCTGGACATAGGAGTAGTTGCCCTTTTCATACATGAACTTAACTCTCTGTACCATGGCCTCGTACAGGGTCTCCTCCTGGAACTTGGCCTCCTCATATTTGGCATTAGTCTCTTCTATCTGCTGCCCCTTGAGCTCTATCTCCTCTTTGATCATCTCAATGTCTGCAAGAAGTCCCACTATCTCAGCATTTGTTGAGTCAATAGCTTCCTGCGTCTCACCAAGGGCTTCATTTGTATCTGAAATCTGATTGTTAGCTTCATTTAGCTTGCTCTGACTAGCTGCTTTCTGACTCTCTGCTGCTTTTTGCTGCTTTTTAAGATCTTTGGCTTCCTGCTCAAGCTTCTTTTGCTGCTGCTTTAGTTCTTCACTTGTTGTGGCAAAAGAGCTGATGGGCGTAAGCACAAAAAAAGCAAGGGAAAGTATTACGGCAACGACAGAATAAACTCTTTTCATTCCAATACCCCCTTGCTTAATTATTCAACAACTAGTATCACTTAGAAATCAAACTACTATATTTAGTATAACATTATAATTCGCAGTTTCCAACAGTTCTTGGGAAAGACTCAACATCTCTGATGTTACCCATTCCTGTAAGGTACATTACGCAGCGCTCGAAACCAAGACCAAATCCTGCGTGGCGAACGCTTCCATATTTGCGAAGGTCAAGATAGAACTGATAATCCTCCTTCTTAAGTCCAAGCTCATCCATACGTTTCTCTAAAAGCTCAAGATTGTCTTCTCTCTGGCTTCCGCCAACAATCTCGCCGATTCCGGGAACAAGGCAGTCAGCTGCTGCAACAGTCTTGCCATCCTCGTTGAGTTTCATGTAGAAGGCCTTGATCTCCTTTGGATAATCTGTTACGAATACAGGCTTCTTGAAGATCTCCTCTGTAAGGTATCTCTCGTGCTCAGTCTGAAGATCACAGCCCCATGATACCTTGTAATCAAACTTGTCGTTGTGCTTCTCCAAGAGCTCTACAGCCTCTGTATAAGTGATGCGTCCAAACTCGTTGTTTACAACATTGTGAAGTCTGTCGATAAGTCCCTTGTCCACGAACTGGTTAAAGAACTCCATCTCAGCAGGGCAGTGCTCAAGAACATAGTTGATAACATATTTGAGCATTGCTTCTGCAGTATCGCAGTCATCCTTAAGATCAGCAAAGCACATCTCAGGCTCGATCATCCAGAACTCAGCTGCATGTCTTGTGGTGTTGGAGTTCTCTGCCCTGAAAGTAGGTCCAAATGTGTAAACATTATTAAATGCAAAAGCATAAGTCTCAACATTGAGCTGACCACTGACAGTGAGGTTAACAGGCTTTCCAAAGAAGTCCTTGCTGTAATCAACTTCACCCTCTTCTGTCTTTGGAACATTGTTCATATCAAGAGTTGTTACCTGGAACATCTCGCCTGCACCCTCACAGTCACTTCCTGTGATAAGTGGTGTATGAACATATACAAAGCCTCTCTCCTGGAAGAAGGAGTGAATTGCAAATGCAGCTACGGATCTTACTCTGAATACAGCCTCAAAGGTGTTGGTTCTTGCACGAAGGTGAGGAATTGTTCTTAAGTACTCCAGGGTATGTCTCTTTGGCTGAAGAGGGAAATCAGGTGTTGAAGGTCCCTCAATCTCCACAGTCTCTGCCTGCATCTCAAATGGCTGCTTAGCTTCAGGTGTTGCTACGATTGTTCCTGTTGCAATGATAGCTGCTCCAACGTTAAGCTTGCTGATATCTGTGAAATTAGGAAGCGCATCCGTATAAACAACCTGAAGTGGTTTAAAATATGTTCCGTCATTTAATACGATAAACCCAACCACTTTGGAGTCACGGGAATTGCGGATCCAGCCGCCAACCGTTACCTTTTTGCCTACGAATTCATCCTGTTTTTCAAATAATTCTCTGATATCTGTAAGTTCCATATCTTCATCCCCTTCCGGAATATATTATCTTAATTACTTAGCATCTACTATGTTGGCATTCTCAACAAGGAACTCTGCAACCTTCTCTGCCATGATCTGCTCACGGTAATCCTCGTTGTCAAATGTAGCCTTATACTCATCTATTGTACTATATGTCGCATGGAAATAGCTGTCATAATCTTCCTGGATATACATATCAACTAATTCCTGGGAGATATCAATTCCCTCAGCATTAGCAATTGCCTGAAGGACCATACATCTCTTGGCCTGCTGGTTGGCGATATCGCTAAGGTAATCCTCAGCTGTTCCTGTAAGTCCTGTATTCTGCATCATTGTCTCAACGTACTCTTTCTCAGAAAGCTGAACGCCATATGCATAGTAAATCTGCTGAATATAGCTTCTGAGAGACTGAACAACCTGGATATAATATCTGTTATAAAGCTTTTCAGGAATCTCCTCAACAGTTGCATTGTCTGCAGCCTTCTCAACAGCAAGGTTCCTGGTATTCTCAGTGAACGCATCATCTGCATCCTGTTCAAGCTCTTTACGAAGGTGTGCTCTGAACTGATCCATATTCTCAACCTCTTCAAGGCCAAGTCCCTTTACCCACTCATCAGAGGGCTCTGCGTCAGCAGCTGAAATGCTGTTTATAGTTACGGTAAAGATGACATCTTTGCCTGCAAGATCTGCTGCACCGTAGTTCTCAGGGAAAGTAAGATTAAGGTCAACTACATCTCCCACATTTTTCCCGATAAGACCATCCTCAAATCCATCGATGAATGTTCCTGAACCAATGGTAAGGTCATATCCCTGTCCGGCGCCGCCTTCGAACTCCTCTTTTGTATCTGCATACTTACCAACAAAATCGATATTAACTGTGTCACCGGTCTGTACAGCTCTGTCTGTGATCTCGTTCATTCTGGGATTCTGAGAAAAAGCACTTGAAAGACTATTCTCAACATCCTCGTCGGAAACTACTGTTTTGGTTGCCTCAAGGGTAATTCCCTTGTAGTCTCCAAGCTTGACCAGACTGTCAACATCTGTGTCAAGAAGTGTCTGGGTCTCAAGTCCCTCTACATTAAAAGATCCGTCTCCATCCTGCTGTGCATCAGCCTGTGCCGCATCTGTTGTAGCATCTGCAGAAGCCTGTGTTGAAGCCTCTACTGCCGCATTTGTATTATCTGTCTGTGTTTCATTGTTTCCGCATGCTGTGAACATTGCAATTGAAGCTACCATTACAGCTGCGATCAAATATTTCTTTTTCATAATAATTCTCCTTCAAACAATATTTCTTATACTACCACACCTTTCCTTCTTATTAAAGTATTTTATTGCCTAACAGGGCAAAGAATGCTAGAATAAGTAGTGCATTTTTTATAAGTTTGGAGGATTACGTTTTGAGTACAGGATTGATTGTTACTATTGTTATTGCGGTTATTCTCGTTGCAATCATTGTTGCACTGATAATACTAGGCAAGAAAGCTCAGAAGAAACAGGAAGAACAGCAGGTTCAGCTGGATGCCATGAAGCAGACAGTTACAATGCTGATAATTGACAAGAAGCGGATGAAGCTTAAGGACGCAGGTCTCCCCCAGTCAGTTATCGAGCAGACACCCAAGCTTCTTAGAGGTTCCAAGCTTCCCATCCTGAAGGTAAGGATCGGAAACAGAGTAATGAGTCTTATCTGTGATGAAAAGATCTTTGAATCTGTGCCCACCAAAAAAGAGGTTAAGGCCTCAGTAAGCGGCATCTATGTAACAGAAGTTAAGGGTCTTCACGGTAAAATTCAGGCTCCCGAGCAAAAGAAAGGCTTCTTCAAGAACCTTGTTTCTAAGGCTCAGGAAAAAGCCGGCGCTAAGATGGTAAAGTAAATAATGAAAAAAGAAGCGGTGACATCAGTTTGTCACCGCATTTTTTATATCAAGTACTATCATTGATTCTGATACAACCTGTCCTTCTATCTCAAGATCATAATCAGCCACAACCCTTATTTCATCTCCGCCAACGTCCACTCCGCAGTCAAAGCTCTTTGTCCTTACCTTCATCTGCATTGTTCCATAAGGAGTTACGTACTGTGTGTCATACTCAAGCTCTTTGGCAAAAGCAAGGGTTGATGTAGTAGCTCCGCTCCTTTCAATCTCCATTTTCTGTCCATCTGTTCCGATCAGAACTTTATTGTGTACCTTAAGCTGGCCGTTTCCCACATCCTGTTCCTCATCATATTCAACGACGTGGCTTCCATCATCCAAAAGCACATAGGTTCCTGCCACCATTGATTCCACTTTCTCTGTGGGTTCGCCTTCCCTTGAATGAATTCCTGTAACGCTAACCTCTACGTTTCTGTTCATAGTCTCACCTGCTTATTGTCCCGGATTAATTGGTCTTGATAAAAAGAGCTCTGGCGCCAATGCGCTTTCTTTAACCGCCTCGTACCCCCTTTTAGCACCTTCTTCATCCTCATAAACAGCAAAAACAGTTGGTCCACTTCCTGTCATAAATGCCTTAATAGCCCCATTGTCATCGAGTATTTTTTCAATGTCTTTTATAACCTGATGCTTTGAGGTTGTTACCGGTTCAAGAACATTGTGGATCTCCCGGCACATTCCTCTTACATCCCCATTTTCTATAGCTGTCCTTATTGCATCTATGTCAGGATGTCTTTCTATTTCATGGCTGTCAAGCTCTGTATATACCCAGCCTGTAGAAACGGCAATGGCGGGCTTTGCTATGACAAGGTAGAAACCCTTAGCATCTTTAAGCGTTGTAAGTTCTTCACCGATTCCCTCAGAAAGGGCTGTACCTCCCACTATACAATAGGGAATATCCGCTCCCAGATTAACAGCTCTTTTGCAAAGCTCCTCTTTAGAAAGTCCAAGACCCCAAAGGTCATTAAGAGCCAAATAGGCTGCTGCCCCATCCGTGCTTCCTCCGGCCATTCCGGCAGCCACAGGAATTCTCTTCTCAAGGTGAATATTGACACCCTTATCAACCCCAAACTCATTCCGAAGCTGGTGGGCCACCTTACATATCAGATTACTGTCATCTGTGGGTATCGTATCTGATGATGCTGTAAGCTTTACTTCTCCCGACTCGTTATCCTCAAATGTCAGAGTATCGTAAATATCTACATTCTGCATTATCATCTTCACAAGATGATAGCCGTCATCTCTTTTTCCTAATACATCAAGTCCTAAGTTTATCTTGGCGTAAGCTTTTCTGTCTATCTTCATATCTTAAAGTCGCTCCAGTGCTGAGTTTATAAGGGACTATTTCCCGCAAATCCCTGTCAATACACATCTTCTCACCATACAAAAACCAATACAAGAAAAAAAATCCAAAAAAAATAAAAAAATTTTATTTTACCCCTAAAGTTTTTTTGAAATTAGCCGATAGGTAGATTAGGTAAACTATAGTTTCGTTTCAAGCGCGGTATTAGCTAACCTTGCGCGGAAAAGGAGTTCTATATGGGCGTAAACGGAGTTACCGAGGTTACTAACAACATCGCAACGACCTATGCATCAACTGTCAACGCTCCTGTCGAAGACAAGAAAAAGGACGAAGATGTAAAGGTCAAAAGTGAAGCGGCTGCAGTCTACGAGAAATCCGAGGAGAGTTCTTCAGGTACCTCCAAAGTTTCGAGTAAAGAAACAGACAGAACCAAGATCATTCAACAGTTGAAAGCCGATGATGCGCTTCGCCAGCAGCAGCTCTTGGACATTGTCCACAAGATGATGGGCAAACAGGCCAAGACCTATGGCATCGCAAATACTGATAATGATGAAGATTCGATCTGGAAATTCCTTGCAAAAGGTGATTTTACAGTAGACGCAGCGACCAAAGCGCAGGCGCAGGAAGACATTTCCGAGGACGGATACTGGGGCGTTAAACAGACTTCAGACCGTATTCTTGATTTTGCCAAGGCGCTTGCCGGAGACGATCCTGATAAGCTCGAGCAGATGAGATCGGCATTTGAAAAGGGATACAAACAGGCTGAAAAGACCTGGGGCGGAGAGCTTCCCGATATCTCAAAGCAGACCTTTGATGCTGTCATGAAAGGCTTTGACGAGCTGACAGGAAAAGTTGAAACCTGAAAACTGTTGCTAGTAACAAAAGAGGAAGGGCCCTCAAAAGCTCTTCCTCTTTTTCTGTCCAAAATATGTATATCAGAGAATTTTTCTCAGCTGATTTATGTCTGATACGCCGTTCTGCTCCATAAAGGCCTCGATTCCCTCTATAACCTTTATTGTGGAATAAGGATCATGGAAGTTCATGGCCCCCACAGCAACTGCCGTAGCACCTGCCATAATAAATTCTATGGCATCCTCAGCATTTGCAATTCCGCCCATTCCTATTACAGGAATACTTACTGCATGGGAAGCCTCGTAAACCATCCTCACGGCAACCGGCTTAATAGCTGGTCCCGAGAGTCCTCCAGTCCTGTTTGCAAGGGCGAACTGCCTTTTGTGAATATCTATCTTCATTCCGGTAATTGTATTGATAAGTGAAATTGCATCTGCTCCGCCAGCCTCCGCTGCCTTGGCCATTTCAACAATGCTGGTGACATTGGGGCTCAGCTTCATGATAAAGGGCTGCTTTGCATGAGCCTTGATCTCTTTGGTTATTTCAAAAAGCGCAACTACATTCTGACCAAAAGCGATTGCTCCTTCCTTAACATTCGGGCAGGAAACATTGATCTCAAGCATATCCACGTGCTCATCAGAAAGCCTCTCCACCACATCGATATAATCCTGAACACTCTTTCCGCAGACATTAACAATGACTTTTGTGTCATATCCTTTGAGGAATTCAAGATCTCTTTTGACAAAGACCTCTACTCCGGGGTTCTGAAGTCCTATGGCATTTAACATTCCGCCGTAAACCTCGGCAACTCTAGGAACAGGATTGCCCTCCCATGGCACATTGGAAACACCCTTGGTAACCACTGCTCCAAGTCTGTTAAGGTCAACAAAGTCAGAGTACTCCATACCTGACCCAAAGGTCCCGGACGCTGTCATAACAGGATTTTTGAAGCTTACTCCTGCAATCTCTACTGCTGTATTCATAAGTTTCACCTCCAATATTCCTGTTACATATCAAGGTCATCGGCATCAAATACCGGACCATCTGTACATATTCTTGCATTTTTTACCTGTGAGTGCTCATCGATCTCTTTGGTCTTTGTGATGCAACCAAGGCAAGCTCCGACGCCACATGCCATCCTCTCCTCTAAAGAAAGATACGCTTTGATGCCATTTGCCTGAGCATACGCCTTTATTGCCCTGAGCATTGGCATTGGTCCACAGGCAAAGATCACATCGCCCCATACCCCCTGCTGCCTGATGGCTTCGATGACATTACCATGAGTTCCTACGCTTCCATCATCAGTTGCGATGTGCATATAGGCATATTTCTCAAACTCTTCTGAAAGAAAAGTCTCTGCATTTCTGTATCCCATTACAGCACTGACATCAGCAGGCTTATTATCGCCCTCAGACATTTTAAGAGCCTTAGCTGTACCAAGAAGTGGAGGCACTCCGATTCCTCCTCCCATGAGGATAACGCGTTTGGAAGCCGCAGCCTCCAGAGGAAATCCATTCCCCAAAGGTCCGATTATCTCTATGTAGTCATCCGGCAGATATATTGCAAACTCTGCCGTGCCTTGTCCAACAACTCTGTACACCAGACGGATAGCATTTTTCTCTTTATCTATCTCGCATATACTGATTGGCCTTGGCAAAAGAGTAGACTTGTTCTGGGGATAAACTCCCACAAACTGCCCGGGACGCGCATCCTGAGCCATCTCTGTCTCAAGCCACATATCGTATATACCCTCAGCCAGGATATTCTGGCTAAGCACTCTGGCCGCTTTTTTTACTTTAACTGACATAACAGTTCACCCCTTATATACTATTTTTCCTTTGCAGATCGTATAGTGTATCTTTCCCGGAAGGCATTGTCCAAGGAAAGGCGTATTTGATGACTTTGAAACGCTTGTATCAAACACCCACTCCTCCTTAGGATCAAAGATTACTATATCTGCATTGGCGCCTTCCCTGACAGCTCCGGCATCTAGTCCATATAGCGACGCGGGCTTGTCGGTCATCGCACAAATAAGCTCCATGAGGCTCAAGTATCCGGGCTTTACCAGTTCACGTATTCCAAGCGCCAGAGACGTTTCAAGTCCTGTTATTCCGCTGGGCGCCTCTCTAAAGCTCTTTTCCTTCTCCTCTTTAGAGTGTGGCGCATGATCTGTAGCTATCACATCTATGGTTCCATCCTTAAGGCCTTCAATCAGTGCCTGTCTGTCGCTCTCAAGTCGAAGGGGCGGATTCATCTTGGCAAGTGTTCCATGCTCCTTCACCGCATCTTCAGTAAGGGTAAAATGATGCGGAGTAACTTCCGCAAACACCCTGACCCATTCCCTTCTGGCCTTCCTGATAAGCTCCACTGACTCTGCAGCACTGATGTGCTGGACCACAATGGTAGCCCCGGTCCTTCTGGCTATCTCAATATCTCTTTTAACCATGGAAATTTCCGCATCTCTTGGAGATCCGGAAAGCCCCATCTGCTTGGCAACTTCCCCGGCATTAATCCCATTATCAGTGATAAAAGAGGGATCCTCTTCATGAAGGCTGATCACCCGATCTAGCCTTGCAGCCTCTTCGCAGGCCCTCTCCATGACAGCTTCATCCGTTATGGGTTTACCATCATCAGTAAAAAGAACTGCCCCCGCCTCTACAAGTTCCTCCATAGGCGTAAGCTCTTTTCCCTCCATACCCATTGTGACATTGCCACAGGTATACACGTTAATCCCGGTATCTTTGGCCTTTTCAAGAGCACTTCTGATTGTATCAGCATTGTCCATATGGGGATTGGTATTTCCCATCATTATTACGCTGGTAAAGCCGCCTCTCGCTGCTGCCCTCGCTCCGGTATAAATATCCTCCTTATAGGTAAATCCAGGATCCCTGAAGTGAACATGGGGATCGCAAAATCCTGCTGTTACTGTCATTCCCTTTGCATCGATGACTTCAATTCCTTTGGACTTATCTGAAAACTCCGGACACTCCCCGGGATCACATATCTTCTCAATGAGTCCACCAGAAATGTAAACGTCTTTATAACCTTCGCTACCCGATTGCGGGTCCATAACATAACCGTTTTTAATAAGCAGCACTATAGAAGCCTCCTCTCATCTTGCCTAATTATACAGCACTAGCGCAAAAAATCCCATTATGTGATAAAATATCTCCGGAGGAAAATTATGATCAGAATAATATTAGTAATTACATTTGTAATTCTTTTTCTAATTGTCAGTATCCCAATCCAGCTTGTGCTATGGCTCCTTGGCAAAGCCAATCCCATGATCCAGAAGAAAGGGTCCCTTGCAATCGTTGGTTGGGCATTTAAGGTTGTTGCCTTTCTGTCAGGAGTAAAGCTCACTGTAATAGGTGAAGAAAACGTACCCAAAGATAAGTCAGTACTCTACGTGGGTAATCACAGAAGCTTTTTTGATATCATCCTTACCTATCCCAGAGTCCCGCGCCCTACTGGCTACATTTCCAAGAAGGAGGTCAAAAAGGTTCCAATCCTTGGAATATGGATGATATTCCTTGACTGCCTGTTCCTTGACAGATCAGATATCAGAAAGGGACTCGAGATGGTCCTTAACGCCATCGATAAGGTTAAAAATGGTATCTCCATCTTCATCTATCCCGAGGGCACAAGGAACAAGACTGATGATCCGCTTATTGATTTCCACAAGGGAAGCTTTAAGATAGCCCAGAAATCCGGCTGTCCTATTATCCCGGTTGTCGTTAATCACACTGATGACATATTAGAAAAACACATGCCATTTATCAGATCGTCAAAGGTTTCAATTGAGTACTGCAAGCCAGTTGTAATGAGCGAGCTATCCAAAGAAGATCAGAAAAACATTGATACATATGTTAAGAACATCATTCTGGAAGCTTATCTTAAGAATGAAAAAGAGCTGTTTGGCTGATAATTAAGGGCATCATAAAACCCGCTGCGAATAGATTTCGTAGCGGGTTATTTTTATCATTACATCTTGCTGCCCTTAGAGCCTCCGCCAAGCTTAACTCCCTCGAGGACATTGGTCTCAAAGGAATATACAACCTTGTGATTCTCTCTGTCGGCCTTAAGCGCCAGCTGTATCATGTTGTCTAAAAGATGTTCATATTTCATTCCAAGGGGTTCCCAAAGATAGAAGGAAAGGGATCCCGGGATTGTGTTGATCTCATTTAAATAAACTTCGTTTGTGCTCTTGTCGATCATGAAGTCAATTCTGGAGACACCGCTGCAGCCAAGAGCGATGAAAGCATCTACTGCCATCTTCCTGATCTTGTCTCTCATTTCAGGAGTGATATCTGCAGGGATCTTTCTCTTAAGTGATGCCATTCCCTTTGATCCGCCGCTCTTAGCGCCTTTTGCCCCCTTAGCTCCTCCGATGTATTTATCCTCAAAGCTTAAGATATCATCAGAGTTGACAGGCTCCTCACACTCTGAAGCCTCTGCTGATTCATAGTCACCAAGAACTGAGCAGTTGATCTCCTTAAGGTCTGTGATGGCATGCTCAACAAGAATCTTTTTGGAGAACTCAAAGCCAAGGTCAAGCGCCTCAATCAGCTCATCTCTGTCTTTTGCCTTCTTGATTCCGATACTTGAACCAAGGTTAAGAGGCTTGATGATAACGGGATAATCAAATGCTCCCTCGATTTTTGAAATGAGAGCATCAGCATCTTCATAGTCCTTCCAGGTGTAGCACTTGCAGTCAAGGACAGGAATACCATTGTCCTTAAGGACTGTTTTCATTACATATTTGTTCATTCCAACAGCTGATGAGAGAACATCACAGCCAACTACAGGAAGTCCTAGAGTTGCAAGATATCCCTGAAGGGTTCCGTCCTCCACATTAGTTCCGTGAACGATAGGGAATGCTATATCAACTGTAGTGATAACGTTATTGCCAAACTTCTTCATGGGGTATCTGACAAGTGAAACCTTGTCACCCTCTTTAACCCAGATAACCTGCGTACTCTTTGATAAAAGCTGAGGAATATGTGTGTACTCCTCAATATTTCCAACAGACTCACCTACGTAGAAGTCATTGTTCTTTGTGATGTAAACAGGGATTACTTCGTACTTTTCCTTGTTAATATATCCAATTGCCTGGATAGCTGAGATTATGGAAATCTCATGTTCTGTACTTTTTCCGCCAAATAATACTGCAACCTTCAGCTTCATTTTGTTCCTTCTTTCATATCTTAATTACTTGTAGTTATCCGGAAGATCGTTCTCAAGTAGTATAACCTTTTCTCTGCCCTCGTCAAGTTCATACATCAGCGCGGTAGCCTCATTGAGAGTGCTCCTTACAAAGAGCTTGTCCGGATCAAATCCCGCATCAAGAGCGCCTTTTTTGATTGACGCACTGTTCTTGTCTCCAACAAGAATGATGTAGTCACATACGGCTGCTGCCTGTGAACCAAATGCGCCGTTAAGCTCATCCTCTTTTTCTCCAAGCTCAACCATTCCGGGGGTAACAAGTATCTTAACACAATCTTCAAAAAGAGCAAGTGTATCAAGGGCAACTTTTGCTCCGTTTGGATTGGAGTTATAGGCGTCATCAAGAATGGATACATTTCCATGCTTAACCAGTTCAAGTCTGTGAGGCACGGACTGAAGACGCTTTACTGCCATCTTAAGCTTAGCAAAAGGAATTCCAAGGCTGTGCGCTATAGCAATTGCTCCAAGAATGTTCTGTACATTATGCTCTCCAACGAGCCTAGTGGAAAACTCAGCGCTTTCGCCTTCCTTATTAGTTACTGTAAAAGAGGTTCCCGATCCTGTAACCTTAATATCTGTCGCCCTGTAATCATTGCCCTCAGATATACCATAGGTAATGGCATCGGGATACTTCATATTGTTTCTTATTATCTCATTGTCACCGTTGACAAACTTAAGGTGCTGTCCTTTCCTTTTGCCGCCTTCTGCCTTCTCTTTTGCATCAACGGCATCTAAAAGCTCATACTTGGTGCTGATGATATTCTCAAGGCTGTGGAAAGTCTCAAGATGCTGAGGGCCAATTGATGTGACAATTCCGTCATCTGGATGAACAAAATCCGTTATCTCTTTTATATCATGAAGATGCCTTGCACCCATCTCACACACGAAGATTTCATGAGTCGGCTGCATGTGCTCCCTTATAGTCCTTACGATACCCATAGGAGTGTTGTAGCTCTCAGGTGTCATAAGCACTCTATAGCCCTCTGACAAAAGAGTGGTCAGATAATACTTTACACTGGTCTTGCCATAGCTTCCTGTAATACCGATTATTCTAAGACCTTCATGTTCCTTAAGAATGCGCACAGCATCATCGATGAATCCCTGATTGATCTTATTCTCTATGGGCTTGTTGATGAGATTGGCAAGGGCTGGAACAAACGGGATTATGCCGGCATACACAGCAGCAGAAACAGCACCTCCTTTTATAACCCACGGAAGCAACAATATTACTACTGTAAGCACAGCATATGTAACGAATAGTCTCTTTACTCTGTTGGTTATTACAAATTTCTTTTTTGCTTTCCTTGGAATATAAGAGATGATAAGCGCTATGAACAAAGCAGCCGCCACAATCAGCAGGATTATCTGAATTCCCAGAGAAATACCGGGCGCCACAAGGCCGGCTATTATTGCCACCATGGCAAGAAGGTGGGCGACTATCCTAAGGGGTGTGCTCTTTAAAAACTTGAAATATCCCTGAAACTGATAGCTTGAAAGCTGCAGCATGTGGGTATAAAATCGCAGTGCCAGCACTGCCATGCAAAGAACAGATATTATTTCACACAAATACAACATGTATCATCACCTCAAAGTTCTATCCCCAAAAAGCTTCCAAGGATCTTGTAAAACAGGTATGGATTATCAAGAAATGCATAGTGTCCGGCCCCTTCTATAACAGCCAGCCCTGCTTCCGGCATCTCCTGCTCCATCTTCTTTCCATCAGACAGCGGAGTTGCAGTATCCTGATCTCCCCATATAAGGAGCGCAGGCATAGTAACCGACTTCATATAGGGTACAAGGTCTTCATTGACAACCTTAACAAGACTCTGTCTCATAACAGGCGAAGCTGCCGCATAGTCCGCACTTCCAAATTTCTTTTGCAGAGCTTCTATTGCCCCTGGGAAAGCCTTTGCTATCCCCGTCTTTGTCAAAAGATTCTTGTAAAACTTATATCTCTTTGTGCGCTTGTTCTGCCCCTGTGTCTTAACAGGAAGAACACCCGCCGAATCTGTAAGGACAACCTTTGGAATAGTAAATCTGGCTGTTAACGTACTGTTTTTAAGCCCCGCAGCCATCTTGATGATAATGCGTCCTCCCATGGAATGTCCAAGGAAGATTATCTCTTTTTCCTCTGGATAAAGAGCCTTAATAAAATCCAGGACAAATGACACAAACGCATCGACATCCATTGGCTCGGCCGGCTCATCGCTTTTTCCAAAGCCGGGCATATCCATGGCTACAACGTGATATTTCTTTTTGGCAAAATTAATCACACCGGAAAAGAGCTCAATATTTGACCCCCAGCCGTGGAGCATAACAAGAAGCGGTCCGCTCCCCTCATCTATGTAATTGATATTAAGTCCATCTATAATTGTATTCATGACCCATCCATATTAACACCACAGGCGCTACTTTTCCAGTAAACTTAACATAAAAATAAGCAGGCTGTCCTTAGTGGGATCGTTAGTGACGCCCTGTTTTTCGGCGGTAAGGTATGTTCTCTTTGTGTCGGATGAAACATAATTTATGGCATCCGGATTCATGCCGCAAAGATAATGCACGTGGTTCTCAATTATTGTTGTGTATTCGTGATTGTATATAATATGGTCCGTAATAGTCAGACACCTCATATCCTGAAGCATCTTTTTAAAGCCATCATCTGTTCCCTCATCTGACACATGGTAGGATGACTTTGAAGACCTGGCAGCAATCTCTTCAGACCTTTTCATAAGAGCCTTCATCAGACTCTTGCACACTTCCACATCCACAGGATGATTTATGGAAAGATAAGTAATGCCTCCAAGAAAAACATTCTCATCACCATCAAAGAGTTTCATAAAATCTTCTTTGGTGAAATACTCATCCAAAACATTGCTATATACAGAATCTCCGGTAGCTCTGTAAAGGAGGGCTGCTGCCTTGAAAGCTGCAGTGTTGTCCATAGCCTCCTGGTTGTTTAAAAAACAGCTGTATGCCCTGTCTGCTGCCTTTAGGCATAGCGTTGCAAATTCAGCGTCATACTGCTGATACATAACGCTGAACCTTGCAAGTGCGCAGGCAAAAGAGATTGTAGCCTCCATTGAAACCGGCGTCACATACACAGGCGCCAAAAAGAGATCTCCGCCCTTTGAGGTATCTGTTATTGCCTGGCCGTATTCTCCACCGGTCTTACTGTCCTGCATTTTAAGAAGCCATTCCACTTCATATCTGACTTCATCAAGGATGTCTGGAATACTATTGCCACTCTCAGGAATTCCAGTCTCATCAGTAAAAGCCGTAGGATTCATCTCATAGGCAAGAAGCAGATTTTCAACAACACTGCTTCCAAGTCCCGTGTCCCTTCCTGCCTGTCCGTCCAGATGCCATCCTCCTGTCACATCCAGTGCCGCCTCCGGATCCTCCTGAAGATGTGCCATCTGAGTGTGGCAGGCACTGTGTGCGCTCTCTCCTGCATAGTTCTCTGAAAGAGCTATTCCGCATCGGTTAATGTAGTACTGTTTGCAGGCCTTAGTAAAAACATCCCTGAATATGTCCTGAGAAATCTTAAATGGGTAAGACTCTCCCAAAGCATCAGTACAGATATAGTATTCTCCCTCATCGGACAGATCAGTAAAGTAACCACTGCTGCAGTATTCCCCGGTCTGCTCATCATAGACAGACCTAAGTATTTCTCCGGAAAAGACCTTTTGTCCGCTTGCAACTTCATAGACGTCAAATTCCTCCGGCAGTGTCTTACCTCTAAATACTGCAACCTTGTCAGAACCTGCTCCATATCCCACCTGGTCAACTAAAGTTCCGGGTATCTGCACGGGAACCTCATAATCCACATTAACAGGATAATCTCCAGTTATATCAGGAATCTCAGCGGGCATTTCAGCAGAAGAAGCGCCGCACCCCGCGACGCTTCCCAGCACTAATGCAGCCATCACACAGGCTGTTATTCTTTTTTTTAAATCAGTTTCTAAAAGCATACCTTTATTTTACGCGGTTGAAGTTTATCAGGCAACCATCGAGGATTATCTGTCTCTCATCATCCGTGAGATCTCCAAGCTTTAATGTAAACTCCTCCATTTTACCATTCTTTACAGCGAATGCTTTTATTTCACCGCGCTTTTCCTTAACGGCTGTTCTTATTCCCGGAAGGAAGATATAGTCCTTATTCTTAAACGGAAGTTCTCCCTCTTCAATAATAAATGGGAGCATTCCCCAGTTGATAAGGTTGGATCTGTAGCGCTTTGTTGCATATTCATTGGCAACATTTGCCCATCCGCCAAGTACCTTCTGGCATGAAGCAGCCTGTTCTCTGGCTGATCCGTCTCCGGGTTTTACTGCAAATATTGTTGAACCGAATCCTATATTGGAATTATTTACCTCATTAAAGGTTCCCGTAACAACAGACATAACATCTGTTAGTTCTGGGAATGCCTCCACAGGGTCTTTTCCGGAAACAAGTGCATCCTGGGCTGATCTTACTTCCTTTGCAAGGCCAACGTAATCAGGATCCTTTCTTGAGAGCGTAAACTCTGCAAGTCCCAGAGGATTAGATCTGTAAGATGAAGTCTCACCTGAAGGAATGAGCTCATCAGTTGTTGTTACAGGGTCATGGATCTCTGATACCACTTTAAGAAGGAGGTTCTCGGGAAGCTCTGACATCTTTGGCCAGTCCTTGATGTTCGGTCCAAGAACAAGCTCAACGCTTGGATCTGCCTTGCCCTTAGAATCAAATACCCTGTTCTTATAGATCTCGCTGTCAAAATGATATTTGTATTTCTTGAGCTCGCCGTCAAAGTCAGTTGCGGGTGTAAGAACTCCCTGGTTTGCTGCAGTAGCTGCGATGGATCTGGCATCCATAAGTGCAACTGATGCCACCTGGCCGTTCTGGATCTTTGAACCCTCTCTGTTAGGGAAGTTTCTTGTGGAGTGTCTGATACTGAACGCATTGTTTGCAGGAGTATCACCAGCTCCAAAGCAAGGTCCACAGAAAGCTGTCTTTAAGATAGCTCCGGTCTCAAGGATGGCTGCTGCTGCACCATTCTTTACAATCTCCATAAAGATTGGTGTTGATGCAGGATATACGCTAAGTGTAAACTTGTCATTTCCAATGAAATGTCCTTTGAGGATATCGGCTGCGGCACAGATATTCTCGAATCCTCCACCAGCGCAGCCTGCGATTATTCCCTGATCAACCATAAGCTTACCATTCTTTATCTTATTCATCAGAGAGTATTCAATCTTATCTCCAAAGCTTACCTTAGCTCTTTTCTCAACGTCCGCAAGAATGTCTGCTGCATTAGCGTTTACTTCTGCAATTTCATAAACATTGCTTGGATGGAATGGCATTGCAATCATAGGGTTAATGCTTGAAAGATCAACCTTCACAAGGCCATCATAGTACGCAACTTTACCAGGCTTAAGAAGCTTGTAGTCCTCTGCCCTTCCATGGATTTCATAGAAGTCTTTTATCTCATCATCTGTCTCCCAGATGGATGAAAGACATGTGGTCTCAGTTGTCATAACATCAACGCCGATACGGAAATCTGCGCTAAGGTTCTTTACGCCAGGGCCCACAAACTCCATTACTTTATTCTTTACATAGCCGTTTCCAAAAACCTTGCCGATAATCGCAAGAGCAACGTCCTGCGGTCCAACGCCCTTTTTAGGCTCTCCCTCAAGATAGATTGCTACCACTCCCGGCATATCAACATCATAGGTCTGACTAAGAAGCTGCTTAACAAGCTCAGGGCCACCCTCTCCGATAGCCATGGTTCCAAGAGCTCCGTATCTGGTATGAGAGTCAGAGCCAAGTATCATGCCACCACCTGTAGCCATCATCTCTCTGGCAAACTGATGAATTACTGCCTGGTGAGGTGGCACATAAACTCCACCGTACTTCTGAGCGGCCGTAAGGCCAAACATGTGATCATCTTCGTTGATTGTTCCGCCAACTGCACACAGGGAATTGTGACAGTTTGTAAGGACATAAGGTATAGGAAACTTTTCAAGGCCAGATGCCCTGGCAGTCTGAATAATACCAACAAATGTAATATCGTGGGAAGCAAGCTTGTCAAACTTAATACAGAGCTTGTCCATGTTGCCTGATGTATTGTGAGCCTTTAAAATACCATAGGCAATAGTATTCTCTTTTGCACTTTTCTTTTCATCCTCTGAAACTCCAAGAGAAGAAAGAGCACCTGCCGCCTCTGCATCATCAGGAATAACAGTGCTTCCGTTTACCAGGTAGCACCCTTTATCCAATGTGGTTACCATCGCAATTCCTCCTAAAATTTAATCCGCTATACATGTATACAATTATTCCATGTGCAACATTCTACCATAAGTATGACTTACTGTGAATTATAAATTCTCTGTATCTGACCTGTAACCCTCTCAAATCCGACCTTCATAAGCGCTTCCCTAAACTCTGCCACCTTACTCTCAGCTGTTCCCATGTATTGTCCGGAGTTGATCTGAGGCATATATTCATCAAAAACAGCCACTATATCCTCCATCTGGGCATTTATGGTCGGGGTAGAAAAAGGAACACCCTCCCAGGGATAATTTATTGCCACATGTTCATACCTGTCCACAAGACTGTAATAATCGTCCCACGAAAATGAAGAATCGGGAATCTCATATTCGTCGCGTCTTCCCCACCAGAAATTAGTGACGATACTGTCTTTTTCTTCATTATAGCCACTTGGCTTTTCCAGCAGACCTTCCGGCGTAATTTCATACTGCGTTCCTTCTATTCCAAATCTCAGAAGTCTGTAGCATCTTTCATCATTCCGCAGCATATCATAAACCATAAGAGCCCTCTCTGGATTCTTCGAGCGTGCAGACACCGCCATAGCTCCATGATTATTGCTCACCCTCATTAAAGTTCCGCTCTCTCTTCCAAACCAGAAAAATCCAAGGCGCACTTCAGGCATTGCCGTGTCCATTGTCGGTGCGATATTCGTGTAATAATTCTGGGTGTGGTGCTGAAATACCGAAGTTTCTCCTTTGTAAAACTCTTCCCCGTTGTCGCCTGCCATAGCCACATTCTCTTTCCAGACGCCCATCTGGTTCCACTTTTTCATGAGCTTAGCATACTCAACAAATTCATCCCCCTTGTAATAGGGCGATATTATTTTCCCTTTATTGTTCAGATCTTCTCCCCAAATCCCATAGGTTGAAAGCTCAAGAATTGGTACATACTTACAAGAAGACTGCAGATATCCAAGAGGAACAATTCCTCCCTTTCCATCATTGTCCCAGGGTATCATCTGAGGGTATTCCTTAATGACACAATCAAAATATTTATCAAGGTCATCCCAGGATGCCACCTCACTAAGCCCTGCACGCTCAGCAATATCATTCCTGTACACAAAGCCATGATTGGTCCATTGAGTATACTCATTCTCGGGTATAAAGTAGATATTCCCCTCATAGGAGCAGTTCTTCCACAGAGATTTTGACACATTAGTGTAAGTTATTCCGCAGCATTGTTTTATCATTTCCTCTGAAAGCGGCATGAAATTGCCATTTATGACGTTGGGCCAGGCATCGAGCCAGTCTGTACCCGTTGCAATAAGATCTATAGAAATATCCTCTGATGACAGAGTCTCGTTATAATTGCGCAGATAGTCATCCCATCCAACGTAAAAGATATCCAGCCTGGCATTGAGGCTCTTTTCGAGGATCTTGTTGAGCTCTTCAACCACCTCTTCTGTTCTTCCGTTTGATGGCTTATCGCCTATTGTCAGATATGTTATCGTCACAGGAGGTTCGCTAAAATCAATGCTTTCCGTCACCCATGGATTCATATAATCCCGGGCGTCATCACTGCCACATGCAGCTACTGATATAAGCATGGAAAAAGCAAGTAGAATTGCAATAATTCTCTTATTCAACAGTGTCACCTTTCTGCTCTTTTTCAGCTTTATTCCTGGCTCTAAGTTCAACAAAAAATCTCTTTAAAAGCTCACTGCACTCATCCCTAAGAACGCCTTTTTTCACACGAACCTGATGATTGAACTCAGGGTTATTGAGGATATCCATAACTGACCCTGCACATCCCGCCTTTGGGTTCTCGGCCGCCATGATAACTTCGGGGATTCTGGCCTGAACTATTGCTCCCGAACACATCTGGCATGGTTCCAGGGTCACATAGAGCTTACACCCCTCAAGCCTCCAGTCCTTCATGAACTTCCCGGCTTTTTTTATGGCTGTTATCTCAGCGTGAGCAAGAGGTGTTTTATCAGTGTTTCTCCTGTTATACCCTCTGCCTATTATCTTGTCCTCATAGACAATGACACATCCGATAGGGACTTCCCCAAGCGCATAGGCTTTTTTTGCCTGGGCTAGTGCAGCCCTCATATATTTGATATCTTTTTTATCTTCCTGCGATAATTGCTCTGTCTTCATGTTTTTGCTATTATATTTCCAGACTTTACACCATTATATGTTTTTTAACTGAGGTACACAATGAAGATCTCTACAAAAGGACGCTACGCACTTCGCGTAATGATAGACCTTGGACTCCACGACAATGGAGATTACATATCATTAAAAGATATTGCCCTAAGACAGGACATTGCTGTCAAATATATGGAACAAATAGTATCTGTTCTGTCCAAGGCAGGCTATGTAACCAGCATGAGAGGCAACAACGGTGGCTACCGCTTATCCAAAAAGCCCGAGGAATATATAGTCGGAGATATCCTTCGAACAATGGAGGGGCCTTTAGCATCCGTTGGATGTACATCTGATGCAGAGGGACAAGGCTGCCCCCTGGCAGACAACTGTTCAACTGTCTCCTTCTGGAAGGGACTTGATAAAGCCATAAATGATTATGTAGATAGCTTCACTCTTGCAGATCTCCTGAAAGAGTGAAGCGAAAATTTGACATAAGATAAAAAAATAAGTATATTAGTATAGCGGTTTTGTAAAGGGTGTATGTAGCAGTCCTTTCGTGCATGAGTGGGTCTTATGCAATGAAAATCTGCGAACCGTGTCAGGTCGGGAACGAAGCAGCACTAAGTAGAACCTTTCATGTGTTGTAAGGTCGCCTGCTTAATGCCGAAAGTCAACGTGCATGCATCCTTTAGAGGATCGCTTTTTTCTTATCTTTTTCCCTCAAGATACTTAAGATAGCTTATTACCATCATCGCAATCTTGAATGTAAGCGCATCATCAAACTTTCTCACATCAAGTCCACAGCTCTTTTCCAGCTTCTCAATCCTGTAAACCAGTGTGTTTCTGTGTACAAAAAGCTGTCTTGAAGTCTCAGACACATTGAGGTTGTTCTCAAAAAACATGTTGACTGTATTGAGTGTCTCCTCATCTATTTCTTCCGGCACTTCCCTTCCGCCAAAGATCTCATCAATAAACAGATTGCACAGACTCTCGGGAAGCTGATAGATAAGCCTTCCGATACCAAGAGTATTGTATGCATTTACCCTCTTTTCTGCATAGAATATTCTTCCAACTTCAAGAGCCATTTTGGCTTCCTTGTAGGACTTACTAAGGTCCTTAAGTTCCTCAACTATTGCTCCGTAGGACACGCGTACATTCAGCATGGCCTCGGTATTCATCATGTCTACTATGGTTGTTGCAATCTTCTGAACATCGTCATAGGACTGTTTTTTACTTAAGTTTTTAATGAGTATTACGCTATTCTCATCAACTGCAGTAACGAAATCTCCTGAGTGATTTCCAAACATTCCACCCAGCAGCTCCTGCGCCGTATTGTCTTTAGCACTCTCTGTTTCAACCAAGATGATAACTCTTGGTAAGTTTACTTCTATCTTGAGCTTCCTTGCCCTGTTATAAACATCGATAAGGAGCATATTGTCCAAAAGCAGGTTCTGGAAGAAATTATTCCTGTCAAACTTCTCCTTGTACGCAACGATAAGACTCTGAAGCTGGCTTACTCCAATCTTTCCAACCATGTATGCATGCTCGGAATCCCCTTTTGCAAGAAGTACATATAAAGGGTCAGAGTCATCCAGCACCTTAAAAAGATGCACATCACCAATAACCTGTGAATCCACCGGTGAATTTGCAAAGCTGGTTATTATGGAAACATCCATAAAATCCCTGTCGGTTGTGGAAGCAACCACATCTCCGCTTAAATCCATTACGCAAAGGTCAACTTTTGTTATGGCACTCAGTTCCTCAATACTTGTTTTTATTGTCTGCGTAGAAATCATACGAAACCCCTTTCAAGTGAGAAATCCCCTATATTCTGAGTATAACACGTTATTTAATAATGAACAAAAAAAGAGCTGCGCAAATTGCGCAGCTCCAATTATTTTTCTAGCTAAGGAAGTTCCGCTCTCGGCAACGCCTCGCTGGAACAAAGTAGTACACCAGGCTCTAAAGAACCTCACCAAGTGATTACTTTTAGTTTGTGATTGTCTGCTCTGTATCCTTGTCGAATACGTGGATCTTCTCAACATCAAATGCAAACTTAACCTTATCGCCAGGTCTTGCAGTTGTACGAGAATCAACTCTTGCAGTGATAGGGAACTCAGCAAGATCAAAGTACAGATAAACTTCTGCACCG
>JAEEGL012811705.1_pt1 | contig 24412 bp, 27 predicted proteins | sample 9134231 | NCBI WGS metagenome assembly JAEEGL01 (sample SAMN16246548, study PRJNA631951) | gut metagenome | biome: gut microbiome; feature: rumen; material: fiber-attached | host: Bos | place: Iran: Karaj | collected 2018-10
ATTATAAGTATAAAAGCATCTAATGGCTCTTATAGCTATATTAAAACTGGAAATAATATAAAAATAGTAGAAATAAATGTTGAAAATGGAAATGGAGTAGAACTTGATACAAATATAGCTGATGACATATGTACTGCTGTTGCTACTAATGAGGGAAATGGTTCTGAAAATGAAACATCAATCACATATGTAAATAGACAAGTAGAAGGTGCAATAACGGCAGGTGACGAAGTTGCAATTGATAGTGAACATTTCTATATTTTAAGTACTAATTCAACAAAAACTGTGTTACTTGCAAAATATAATTTATATGTAGGAGAGAAGTATACTACAATGAGTAATGGTAGTAATTGGCAATACGCGGGATCGCTAACATCCAGTGATGAAGGATATGGTTTACAGAGCGCAAATGCTGGAGTTCAGAGTACATCTTCGTCTCCTAGAATAGGTAGTGTAGCATTTGCAGGGATGGGTTATTGGGATGAGTACGAATTATATGCAGATATGAACAGTTCTAATCATCAAACTGAAATGGGATTAAAAAGTAAATATTCAGAAAATGGTGCTAGTTATGATGGAGATCCTTATCCATATGTTTATGATAGCTCGATGTCATCAGTAGCACCATCCAATTATACGATATCACGCTATGCAAATGATAATGGATATGTGCATAATAATGGTTATACTATTGCATACTTTGTTGAAGAATATGTAAATAGATTAAAGGATTTAGGTGCACCTAGTAACGTTACAGGTAGATTAATTTCTTATGAAGAAGCTATATCAACATCTAGTAGTATAAGAGGTGGAGCATCATACTGGACTGGATCTGCTTATGATTATATGTATATATATATTTCTGGGAATAACGTTTTCAAAGCCAATTATGGTGAAAATTCAAATAATTATTATGGTGTCCGCCCAGTTATAGAAGTACCAACATCTTCTATTGAATAATTAAATAGATTTAATTAAACTGATAAATGTGAAAGTTTATCAGTTTTTTTGTGAAATATATTTCTTTAATATACAAAATTTGTTACAATTATTACTAGAGGTGAAGATATATGTTCGATAGGTTTATGCCTGATGTATATCAAAAAAGTATATATTATATAAATTATGATAAATTATATAGAAAAGGTATTCGTTTACTTCTTTTTGATTTAGATAATACAATTACACCTGTACATGTTAATAAGCCCACAAAAAGGCTTAAAAAGCTTTTTGATGAGCTAAAAGATAAAGGATTTAAAATAGTAATAATGTCTAATTCAACTAAACGTAGAATAGAACCATTTAAAAATGGTCTACTTGTTGATGCATGTGCATTTTCTTTAAAACCTAAAAAAGACAAATATTTAAGAATATTAGATAGATTTAAATATAAATGTTCTGAAACAGCTGCGATTGGTGATCAACTAGTAACTGATATTTATGGAGCTAATAAACTTGATATTACTAGTGTATTAGTAAATCCTTTAACTGAAAAAGATTATACGATCACTTTCTTTAATAGATTAGTTGAAAAATTTGTTTATAGTCGTTTAGAAAGAAAAGATGTTTTTGTTAGGGGGAAATATTTTGAATAAAAAGTGTTTAGGATGTGGCTGTGTTTTACAAACTGATAAAGCTAATGAAGAAGGATTTGTAAAATCATCAGTATATGAAAAATCTGATTATTGTGAAAGATGTTTTAAAATTATTCACTATGGAGAATATAGTGTTCTTGATAAAAAAATAGACACAGATGGAATTGTTAGAAATATAAATAGTGATAATGTAGCATCTGTAGCATTTTTAATTGATGCTTTAAATATAAATGATAATATTAAAAAATATATTTCTAAATTTAAAAATAATAAATATTTAATTATTACTAAAAAAGATGTTCTTCCTAAGAGTTTAAAAGAAAAGAAATTAATTGAATATATTAAAAATAATATATATGATACTGATAACATTATGTTTGTAAGTTCTTTTAAGAACTATAATATAGATGCGTTCATAAACAAAGCAATGAATGATGGTGTTAAAAGGTTATATATCGTTGGGTTTACTAATAGTGGTAAATCTACATTTATAAATCATATACTTACTAGTTTAAGTAAGTCACCAGTAATAACTACAAGCAGTATTCCAAATACAACAGCATCATATATTACCATTAAACTAAATAATAAGCTTACTGTAGTAGATACACCTGGATTTATAGATAATAATGCTATATATAATTTTATTGATTATAGTAGAGTTGTTAAACTATATCCAAAGAAAGAAATAAAAGTTAAAACTTTTCAAGTAAAAAGTGGATATTCTATTGTTATTAATGATATTTTAAGAATAGAAAATACTTCTAATAAATCAAATAGTTTTAGTTTCTATATGAATGATAAATTAAGATATGAAAAAGTAAATATTAAAAATGATAAACTAAAAATATTACAAAATTTAGAATATGAAATAAATGAACCAACAGATTTATTAATTAATGGTCTTGGATTTATTAGAATTACTAAAGTAGGTAGTATTAAAATTTATTCATTAGATAATAGATTAATTTCTAAAAGAAAAAGTATGATATAGAGGTAATTATGACAAAAATTAATATAATGAGTGAAAATTTAGCAAATAAAATCGCAGCAGGTGAAGTTGTGGAAAGAATTGCTAATGTCGTAAAAGAACTTGTTGAAAATAGTATAGATGCTGAAAGTAAAAATATTAAAATTGAATTAATTGATTCAGGTACTAAGTCTATAAAAATAGTAGATGATGGATGCGGTATGTCAAAAGAAGATGCTAATCTTTGCTTCTATAGACACGCAACAAGCAAAATTAAAAATGAAAATGATTTATATTTTATTGGTACTCTTGGATTTAGAGGTGAAGCACTTGCTGCAATATCTGCAGTAAGTAATATTACATTAGATACTTATGATGGAAATGAATCAACACTATTAGAAGTTAAAGCTGGTAAAATAACAAGTGAAAAAGTTGGTAGTATGAGAAAAGGTACTATTATTGAAGTAAAAGAATTATTTTATAATACACCCGCAAGACTTAAATTTATGAAAAGTCTATATACTGAGCTTGCATATACTACAGGATACATTGAAAAATTATCACTTTCTCATCCTGATATTTCTTTTACTCTTATTAATGATGAAAAAGTATTAATTAAAACATCTGGAAGTGGTGATTTATTTAAAGTAATACATGAAATATATGGATATAATACATCTAAAAATATGATTAAAATTAGTGGTGAAAATTATGACTACAACATATATGGATATATTAGTAATATAAATTTATCAAAATCAAATAGAAATAATATGATAACTATTGTTAATGGAAGGGTTGTAACAAATCAATCTATAAATAGAACTATTAAAGATGCTTATCATACTGTTCTTGCTGAAAATAAATTCCCAATAGTAGTAATAAATATTGAAACAGATCCAACACTTATTGATGTTAATATTCATCCTACTAAACAAGATATTAAATTTTCTAAATTAGATAGTTTAAATGATTTGTTATTTAACATTATTAGAAATTCTATTAATCAAAGTGATAATACATTTAAACCATATGATGAAACACCAACTAATTTTGATTACAATGAATATACAATTAATGAAAAATTATATGACGATATTACTTCTAATGTAGTAATAGAAGAACCAAAAAAAGTAGTTGAAGAAGTAAGATTAGATTTAAGTAGTGAAGAAGAAGTTAAATATGATGAAGAATCTATTAAGAAAGAAAACTTACTTATTAAGCCTGTTGGTCTTGCTCTTGGTACTTATTTAATAGCACATGATGAAGATACTATGTATATGATAGATATTCATGCTGCAGCTGAAAGAACAAATTATGAAAGAATACTGAATGAAATGAATAATGCAAAAGTATATACAACTAGTATGTTATTTCCACTACAGTTAGAATTTACTCATAATGAATTTATGAATATTAAAAATAATATTGAAGAGATAAAGAATATTGGAATAGAAGTAGAAGAATTTGGTAAGAACACATTTAGAGTTACTGCTCATCCAACTTGGATAAGAGAAGGTACAGAAGATGATAGTATAAGAAAGATATTTGAATTAGTAGGCGAGTTTAAAGATAAATTTGATAGAGTAAAATTTAATGATAGAGTAGCAGCAACTCTTGCATGCAAATCAAGCGTTAAAGGAAATACTTATATTACTTATGAAGAGCAGGAAGCATTAATAAATAATTTATTTCATTGTAAGTTTCCATATACTTGTCCACATGGAAGGCCAACTATTATAAAGTATCCAATATATGAACTAGAAAAATTATTTAAAAGAGTTAATTTTGCAAAGGGGATGAATGGTAATGAATAATCAAGAAAATCTATTTTTACAATATATGGAATATTTAAATTCTATTGGTTGTACATTAGATGAAAATGGTAATATTGTTCCAATCAATAATAATGATGGGCCTAGATTAGTATTAGTAAATACTGATGATGAAGATGAGTAAAATCATCGCAATTGTCGGTCCTACTGGAACAGGTAAAACAAAGTTATCTATTGCTTTAGCACATCTTTATGATGCAGTAATCATTAATGCAGATTCTACTTGTATTTATAAAGAACCTTTAGTTGCTACTGCAAAAATTACTGAGCAAGAAAAAGAAAATATACCACATTACATGATGGATTTAGTTTCTTTAAATGATGATTATACTTTGTTTGACTATCAAAATGATGGAAGAAAATTATTAGATAAGTTTATATCTGAAAACAAGAATGTAATTATAGTTGGTGGTTCTGGATTATATATTAAAGCATTACTTTATAATTACAACTTAAAAGAAACTAATATTAATAATATAGACTTTAGTAATAAAACTAATGAAGAGTTAAAAGAGATAGCTGATTCAATTGATACTAATAACAATATTCATATTAATAATCGTCAAAGATTAGAAAGATTTATAAATAGATATTATCAAAATAATGAAGTGACGTATAAAACTGATGAAATTAATAAAAGAGTATATGATTTTATTTTGATTGGTCTTAAAACTGATAGGAAAATATTATATAAATATACTGATAAAAGAGTAGATAATATGATTAAAGATGGTCTTGTTGATGAGGCATATAATTTATATAAAATGAATCTTAAAAATTATACTAATATTATTGGATATAGAGAATTAAATGATTATTTTAATAATAAAATATCTTTAGATGAAGCAGTGAATTTAATAAAAAGAAACACAAGACATTATGCTAAAAGACAATTTACTTGGTTTAATAATCAAATGAAAGATGTTACTTGGTTTGATGTTGATTATAATAATTTTGATAATACAATTAATCAAGTTAAAGAATATTTAACTAATAATTGACTATTCTAGTGTACAAATATATAATATCTATTTAAGGAGAGAGGGTTATGGAAGAATTAAGAAGCGAGTTAAAAGAATTGTTATATCAAATGATGTTAAAAGAAATGAAAAAATTAGAATATGAAAACGAAAGAAAATTAGAATCAACATTTTATGGCGAAAAAGCAGCTCAAACTAATTTTGAATATCACATTTATGAAGCTGATAAAGAAGAATACATTTTAGCATTAAGATTTGAAGAATTAAGAAGAAAACTTTTAAGTAAAACTGAGACATTTTTATCTGATTTTAATAGTTTTCCAAATACTACTAGAATTGCTACTACTAATTTAATTGAAAGATATGGACTAGAATATCCATTGTGTTGGAATTATAAAAATAGTAAAATTGAATATATTTCACAAGAAGAAGTGGATAAGAATTATGATGAGTTTATTGGTCATATAAATAGATTACATGATAAAAGAAAAATATCTAATTTTGAAAAGACAAGATTATCTTTAGCAGCAAAATATTTTCATGATGAAAATAATTTAGCGCTAAGATTAGCAAATGAAAAAAACGTTGAACTTAAATTACATTAAAAAATACATCAATTGATGTATTTTATTTTGTTTCTTTATATAAGTCTCTATCAAATGTATGAATAGTATTATCTTTCTTCAATAATTCATCAGTACTTAATAAATAAAAGTTATAGTAATTATTCTTATTTATTTCATCATCATCCCAAGTAATATCAATATGCATCCATCTATTATTTATATATACTACATTCCAAATATGTTCATCATTAGATATTCTAAAATTAGGAATATTTAATTTATCAAGCATTATTGCAAATGTATCAGCATATCCACTACATAATGCAATATTATTAAATAAAGTTCCAGTTGCCTTATTAGATATTGTTTCTTCATTAGTAACATAACTATCATCATATGTTGTATTACTAATTATATAATCATGTATTTTTTTAATATTTATTTGTATATCATCATTTATATCAATACCTAAATAATTGAATATCTCTTTTATTTTATTATTTACTTTAAAAATATCATTATTGTCATATAATTTTTCAATTTTCAAGTATACTTCTTGATCATTAGTAATAGTAGTGTTGTATTTTTGATATGAATTATATGGACTCACGTAATTATTAATTTGAGTTATATAACTATTATCATTTGCAACTAATCTAACATCATCTGGGCATGTATCATAATCTTTTGGGCAATAGAACGTAAATTCTTCCCAACCATTATTTAACACTGTGTAATAAATGTCTTTTATATCTTGAATACTATATGGTTTAAAGTTATCTGTTTCACTTACTGATAAGAATGTATATTGATTATGATTGACTGTCTTATCATATGGTGGAATAGCCTCACGTTCTTTAAACTTATAAATAAAAGATTTAATAACATTAGTAACTTCTTCTTTTTTTTCAAAAAATAAATAAGTCGAAAATGAAATTAACAATAGCATCAAGATAGTAAACAATTTTTCAGTTCTTGTCATTACTATCACCATAATCATTATAACAAAAAAAGTAGATATTATCTACTATTTTTCACTTACTAATTTATTTAATCTATTTTTATATCTATCTCTAGTATTAGCTTTGATTACACCTTTTGAAGCAGCAATATCTATTTTTTTAACTGCAACTGCTAATAAACTTAATGCTTCTTCTTTAGTAGAAGCTTTTTCAACTTTCTTAATTGCTGTTTTCATACTACTTCTTACATCATTATTTAATGTAGTTTCTTTTTTTGTAACTAGAACTCTTTTTTTTGCACTTTTAATATTAGGCATAGTTCCACCTCCTTAAAACTTATTTAATCTTATCAAATTATTTTAAAAAAATCAATGTATTTGTTTGTTTTTCGACATTTTTTGGCTAAATAGATGATGTAAAGTATTAATAGGTGAAATGTATGAGAATAAAACTACGTAGTAAGAAATATTATTTTAAATATATAATAACTAGTATACTTGTTTTTATATCAATTATTTACTTATATTTATTTAATAAATATGATTATGTAAAGGAATTTTTATTTAAAAAAGAAAATAAATCAATATATGCTAGTGTTATTTATGATTCTCTTAATAAAATTGTTGAATATAATGATAAAGTTATTGAAATAGAAGATAACAACATAGAAAAAGTAAATATTGATATAAATGAAAAAACTGTAACTAATCCAATCATTTATATTTATAATACACATGATACAGAAACTTATAATTTGCCCTTTGTAAGTGACTATTCAATAACACCAAATGTTAAAATCGCATCATATATTTTAAAGGACTATTTAAATGACTATGGAATAGAATCTACCGTTGAAAAAAGAAAGATTAAAGATTATTTAAATAAAAATAAATTAGATTATAGTTATAGTTATTCTGCAAGTAGAAAATATATGAAAGATGAACTTAAAAAATATGATTATAAAATATTAATAGACTTACATAGAGATTCTACAAGATATAAATACACTTTATATGAAAAGGATAATAAAAAATATGCTAAGATTATGTTTGTTTTAGGTACAAATTATAAAACATATAAAGAAAATGAAAAATTTATAATTGACTTAAATGAAAGAATAAATAAAAAATATAATGGAATAAGTAGAGGAATATATGTAAGAAAAAATAGTAAATTTAATCAAGATCTAAGCAGTAGAGCAATTCTATTAGAACTTGGAGGTGTAGATAATACATTAGAAGAAATAAGTAATACTTTAGAAGTTTTTGCTACAGTTATAAAAGAATATATAAATGAGGAGATATATGGAAGAAAAGGAAAATAGAGATAGATTTTTAATAATTTTGTTAGTATTTTTTGTTATATTTTTAATAATTTATATAAGTAAACAATCAGGTCTTTATGAATATAAAGCATATAACAAATCTATATTAACAAAAGAAAATATTAAAAAGTTTGAAAAAGATGTAGAGGAAGGAAAAAATGTTTCAATAAATGATTATTTAGTTAATAGTTACAAAGACTATTCTAATACAATAACAGATATGGGATATAATTTTGGAAAATTGGTAGAGAGTGTAATGAATAATGGAATTAAAAAAACACTCAAAATGTTGAGTGCATTATTTTATGAAAAGCATTGAAGCACATTTTGTATAAGTTCTAGTTAAAGGTCCACTTCCAAGTAATGTTCCACCAAAATATCTAACTACAACAACTAAGACATTATTCATATCTTTAATATGTATTAAATCTAATAAACCTCTAGTAGTACCGGATGGTTCTTTATCAGAATAATTCTTTTCACTAGAATTGATTTTATAAGCATATACAATATGTTTAGCTTTTTTATGTTCATTTGATAATATATTGATTATCTTATCAACATCATCTAATGAATCTACTTTATATAAGTAGCCTATAAACTTTGATTTTTTAACTTCAATATAACTTTCACTTAACTTTTCCATAACTATATTCTACTATAAAACTTGATAAAATTAAATAGTTATGCTATAATACAAGACAAATTTTGAAAAGAGGTTGTTAGTATGAAAAACAATGAAACTAAAAAATTTAAAATAAAAGAAATAAGAAAATCTAGTATTCCTAATAGATTAAAATTAGATGATTATAATTATTTTATTAGAAATAATCTTCATTTTTTAGGAATATCTACACTTGCTGCAGCAGGATCAATATATGGTTTTATTAAGTCATTTGAAAACAATTATATATTTCTTTCATTAATTAGTGGAATGTTAAGTATACAATTTCTTTCAATAATGTTTCTTAATACAAAACAAGCAATTGAAACTAATAATGAAAAAAATAAATATATAAATAATACATATAAATTATTAATGAGGAATTAAAATGGAAAAGAAAATAATTAAACAAGAAAAAACTACTGCCGAATTACAAACTATTATTAATAATTCAGCTTTAGCTGGAATCTTTTTAACATTAGCAGTAATATCTGGATATAGCTGTTTAAAATCAATTAGATATGATGATCACATAATAAGAATACTTATACATGGCGGTATTTCATTATCATCTGCAGCTGCTAGCATAATATTAAAATCTAACGTATTAAAAGAGAAAACTGATTTTGTTAACGTATTAAGAAAAAGAAAAAAATAATTATTTAAATTAATGGGGGTTGGTTATGGATAGTTGTTTTAATTTTTTAGATTTAAAATCTAATGATGAATTATCAAATTTAAATAAAAAAGATTTAAATGAATTTATTAAACAATTATTAAACTATAAATTAAGTTTAAGAAACGAATTAGGAATTAATCCTAATTATACTTTTGGTTTGGAAATTGAATTTGAACATATTAAAGATATTAAAGAATTTGAAGAATTATTTAATGGTTTAAAGTTAAAAGAAGGAATAGTAAAAAGTATTAATAATAAATTACATTTATGGAATTTAAAAACTGATAGATCTTTAAATAGTACTGATGGAAGAGAAATAACAAGTCCAGTATTAATAGATAGACAGGACTATTGGAATGATTTAACCAAAGTATGTAGATTTATCAAAAAGAAAGCTGTTATAGGTGATAAATCCGCAGGACATATACATATAGGTTCACAAATAATTGGTGAAGATAAAAAAACTTTACTTAATATTATAAATTTATGGGCAGCATATGAAGATGTAATTTATAGATACAGCTATAATGAATATTTAAATAAACTTCCTGGCATTAATTATTGTCATAAAGCAAGAGATATGTTTATTGAAAAATACTATACTTTTAAGGATGATGAAGAAATTAGTTTCTCAACACTTTTATCTTATTTAAGTGTAAGAATACGTGCTGTTAATCTTTCACTTGTGACAAATCTAACAAAAAATGGATTTATAGCTAATAAAGATACTATTGAATTTAGATGTCCAAATGGTACATTGGATCCAGTTATATGGCAAAATAATGTGAATACATTTATTAAATTACTTTTATATTGTAAAGGTGATAAATTTGATTTAGATACTATATCTAAAAGAATGCACAATTTAAATTATAATTACAATAGTATAAATTTAGGGTCAGCTCTTGAACTTTCTGATTTAATATTTGATAATAATTTAGATAAATTATACTTTTTAAGACAATATATAAAAGATAATAACGTTTCTGAAGAAGCAGTAAGAGTAAGAAAATTTACTTGTTAACTTGACTAATTGTATCAAATATGATATAATCTATTTGTTGTTTGATTGGGTAAATCATGCAAATGGGGGTTATCTTATGAGAAATGTTGAAATAAATAGAGCTAATCAAATTATTAAAGAAATTAAAAATGGAAATTATGAATCTTTTCCTGAATTATGTTTAATATGTAGACCACTTATGTTGAAAATGTGTAATACATATGGGTATAGAGAAGAAGAATTAAATTTTATATATACTGAACTATTTAATGCTTGTATACATTACAAAGGTGAACATACTTATATTTGGATATATGATTTTATTAAAAGACAATTAGTTAAATATATTAGAGAAAATGAAAAATTGGATTTTGGATGTGAATATAATATATATTTATTAAAAATTAAAGCATTTATTTATAGATATAAATCATTATATAATGAAGAACCTTCAATAGCAGAAATAGCAGCTTCATTAAATATTGAAGAAAATCTTGTTAGAGATATTCTAACTGCAAAAGAAGTAAGTTTTCACTCAAAAGATAATACAGAAAGAAAAATGATGTATAGTTATTCTATGAATTGTCCAACAATGGAAGAAAAATGCTGCAATCAAGAGTACTATAAAAAATTGTTAAGAGATATAGAGAACGTTGATTATATCAATGATGTACACTATAATATATTAAAATTATATTCTGAAGGTATAAGTATCTCAGAAATTGCAAGAATGTATAGTTGTTCTCGTCAAAATATTTTTCAAAAATTAAATATGATTAAACAAAAAATTCATTGTTCTGAAGTAAATTCAGAATATCAAAATGATGAACATGTAATAAGAGTTAGATAACTTGATATTTTTAATCAAGTAATATATAATTATTATGAGTTGAAAGGGGTTAAAAAATGAAAAAATACGATATAATGGACAATGAAAAATTTAAGAAGAAAAATAAAGCACAAAAGAAAGAAATAGTATTATCTACTTTAGCAGCATTTACTTTTCTTGAAACATCAGTTGCTACATTAGCAGGTGGAATTTATCTATGTGCTAATTCAGAGCCACTAGCTGGATCTATATTTTTAGGTTCTTCAGTTTTAACATCAGTTGCTACTATGTTTTGTAGTAATTATGCAGATTATGTTGAATCAAAAAATAATGATATGGTTAGAAAACAAATGTCAAACTTAAATGAACAATATTTAGATGCTAAATACACATCAATGATATTACGTTAGGAGTAGTTATGAATATAGAAAAATATGATTTATTAACTTTAGATGATGATATTAAATACATAGTTGCATCTATAGTTGAACATAATAATATTAAATATTATTTCTTATGTGAAGAAAAGAATCCTAAAAAATACATGTTTTGTTATTTAGAAGGTACTAAGTTAGTAAAAGTTGACGATGATAAATTAATAAAAATATTATCATTAAAAATCGCAAAAGAATTATTCTCAAAATAATTCTTTTTTGCTAAAATAAGAAAGGAGGTAACTATGTTTAAAAAAGAATTACAAGAAGTTCCTAAAAAGAGTGGATGCTATTTAATGTTTAATAAAGATGGTGTTGTAATCTATGTTGGAAAAGCAAAGATTCTTTTTAATAGATTAAAAAGTTATTTTACAGGTAGAGTAACTGGAAAAACTAAAAAATTAGTAAGTGAAATAGATCATTTTGAATACATAGTTACCAATAGTGAAACAGAAGCGTTTATATTAGAAATAAATTTAATTAAGAAATATGATCCAAAATATAATATTCTTCTTCGTGATGATAAAAGTTATCCATATATCGAACTTACTAATGAAAAATATCCTCGTTTAAGAGTTAAAAGAGAAATAAATATTAATAAAAAATCTTCTAATTTATTTGGACCATATCCTAATGTTTATGCTGCAAGAAGATTAGTTAATTTAATTAATAGGTTATATCCACTTAGAAAATGTGATACTATACCTAAAAAAGTGTGTTTATATTATCATATACATGAGTGTTTAGGATATTGTGAGCACAAAGATATAGATGATACTAATATTAAAAATGAAATATTATCAATATTAAATGGTAATGATAAATTATTAATAGAGAAGATTAATGAAAAAATTGAATTTAACTCTAAAAATTTAAATTATGAAACATGTAAAGAATTAGTTGAAGAACTTGGATATATAAATGCTGTTTTTAAAAATCAAATTATAGTTGAAATGAATGATAATATTAATAGAGATGTTATTAATTATTATTATGATAATTCATATGTAAGCGTAGTTATTTTCTTTATTAGAAATGGTAAATTAGTAGGTATTAATAATAAGATAATTCCAGTAATTAATGATATAAAAGAAACATTAGAATATTATATACATTCATTTTATAGTAAAAATAATTTAGTTCCAAAAGAACTAATAGTACCAACAGAATTAGATTCTAACATATTAAGTGAAATACTAAAAACTAAGGTATTAAATGTATTTAGAGGTCCTAAAAAGAAATTATTTGATATGGCATACAACAACGCAAAAGAATTATATGAGAAAGAAATAAGATTAATCTATAATAATGAAAATCTTACTACTAATGCAAATGAAGAATTAAGGAATCTATTAAAATTAGATAAATTAAGTGTTATTGAGGCATTTGATAATTCCAATCTTTTTGGAACATTCAGCGTATCTGCTATGGTATCTTTTGTCGATGGGATTCCTTCTAAAAAGAATTATAGAAAGTTTAAACTTACATTTGATAAAAATGATGATGTAGCATCAATGAAAGAAGTTATTTATAGAAGATATTTTAGAGTATTAAAAGATAATTTAGTTATTCCAGATTTAATTATTGTTGATGGTGGATTAAATCAAATAAATGCATGTATTGAAACACTAAATAGTTTGAATATGCATATTAAAGTTATCGGAGTTAAAAAAGATGATCATCACAGCCCAGAAGCTATAATTGATGGAGATACATTTGAAACAATTAAAATAGATAAAAGTAGTAATGTATTTAGATTGCTTTCAAGAATTGATGAAGAGGCTCATAGATTTGTAATTAGTTATCATAGAGAAATTAGAAGTAAAGGATCTATTTCAAGTGTTCTTGATAATATTAATGGATTAGGTAATATTAGAAAGAAAAAATTAATTAAAAAATACGGGAGTGTTTCTAAAATTAAAGAGGCAAGTGTCTATGAATTATCCGAAATTATTCCTCTAAAAGTTGCTGAAGAATTACATGAATATTTAGAAAGTAAAGAATAGTTATTTTACTATTCTTTTATTTTGTAATTTTTTCTTTTATTTTAATTAATAAGAATGTATAATATGTATGAGAGGTAGTTATGAAGAAAATATCAATTTATCCTGCAGATATATATCAAGTAATTGATAAAAGTCTATTAAATGAACAAGATAGACAAATTTTAAATTTGCTTTATATGCCAATTATTGGATATACAGCAGTTGTTTTATATTTAAAACTTCAAAGTGAAGCAAATGGTACATATATTTCTTCAGAACTTACTCATCATCATCTAATGACCAGTATGTCATTGACTCTAGATAATATTAAAGAAGCCAGACTTAGACTTGAAGGAATAGGACTTTTAAAGACATACTATCATGAAGGTGAAGTAAATAGTTATGTATATGAATTATATAGTCCGGTATCTGCTCAAGAATTTTTTTCACATCCAATATTTAATGTAGTACTATATAACAATGTTGGAAAAAGCGAATATAATAGACTATTTGATTTATTTAAAACACCTCATTTATCTTTAAAAGATTATGAAGATATTACTTTAACTTTTGACCAAGTATATAAAGTAAGAAATTATACTACTCTTGAGTTAATTGAAGGAAATATAATCTCAAAAGATAAATTATTACTAAAATATGAACTAGATTATGATTTTGATTTATTAGTTTCATCATTACCAAAAGAAATGTTCAATGAAAAATGTTTAAATAAAACTATGAAAGAATTAATTACTAACTTAGCATTTCTTTATGATGTAGATCCTATAACTATGGCAGATTTAGTTAGAAGCTCATTAAATGAAAAAGGTAATATTGATAAAGAAGAACTAAGAAAAAATGTTCGAAAATTCTATCAATTTAATAATGACAATAGACTTCCAAGTTTATTATTTAAAAGTCAACCAGAATATTTAAAGAGTGCTAGTGGAGATAATTCAATAAAAGGAAGAATGATTAAAATATTCGAAAGTTATTCACCATATGAATTTTTAAAAGCTAAATATAAAGGCACAAAACCTACAGATAGAGATATGAAAATACTTGAGATGTTGTTAATTGATTTAAAACTTAATCCAGCAGTAGTTAATGTTTTAATTGATTATTGTTTAAAAACAAACAATAATAAACTTGTTAATAATTATATTGAAACAATAGCGGGTCAGTGGAAAAGAAGTGGTATTGAAACCGCTAGTGAAGCAATGGATATTGCAAAGAAAGAACATAAAAAGAAATATAAAAATGATGTTAAAAAGAATAGTACAAAAGTAATACCAAGTTGGTTTAATGAAAAAATTGAAGATTCAGAAAGTATTGATAACGAAGAATTTAAAAATTTTATAGAGGAGCTTAGAAAATGATTAAAAGTAGTAGTTTTGCAAATAAAAGTAAAAAATCTATTGATAATGACTTAAGAAGAGAATTTATAAAATCATCTACAGATGAAATGTTTAAAAAATTATGCAATAGATTAAAAACTAATGATGAACTATTAATGAAATATACTTCAAAGTTAGAATTAACTTCTTGTGAACTAAAAAATTGTTCTAAGTGTAGAGAACTTGGTAAATGTAAAAATGAGATTCTAGGTCATATATATTATCCCGAATTAAAAGATGATCATTTAGAATTTTCATATAAGCCATGTAAGTACTACAAAGAAAATAAAAATAAGAATAATACTAAATTTTTTGATGTAGAAGATAATTTATTAAGAAATGCATCTTTAACTGATATTATAGCTGAAAAAGAGAGAAGTAATATACTTAAATATATTAAAGACTTTTTAAATAAAAAACTTAATGGTGAAGATACAAAAGGCCTTTATTTAAGTGGATCTTTTGGAAGTGGGAAATCATATATATTAAGTGCATTGTTAAATGAATTGTCAAATAAGGGGTATAGTACTATTAATGTTTATTATCCAGCATTATTAACTAGACTTAAATCTTCATTTAATGAATTTAATTATGATGAAATTTTAGATGAAATAATGACATGTGATGTTTTACTTTTAGATGATGTTGGTGCTGAAAATAATACACCATGGGCAAGAGATGAAGTTTTAGGAACAATCTTACAATATAGAATGAACAATAATTTAACTACATTTTTTACATCAAATTTTACTATTCAGGAACTTGAAAGTGTTCTTTCAGAAACAAACAAAGGAACAGATGAAATAAAAGCAAGAAGAATTATTGAAAGAATAAAATATTTAACCACAGAATTATCATTAGTTAGTTCAAACAAAAGAAAATAAATTTGACATATAAAATATATTTTGATATAATATGTTCTTGTATTTTTAGATGACATATCTAAAGGGGGAGATACAATGGGAACTATTTTATTGATATATGTTGCTGTTCAACTAGTTACCACAGCATATGGAATATCTGTAATAGAAAGTGTAAGACCAATAGTAAATAAGAAATTATTAGATGATGGTTATGTACTTAAAAATAAAAATAGTATGTATAAATTTAATGATAAACTTGAAAATGTATTAAAAGGATTTATACCATTTTACTATGCAACTAAAGCAATAAGTTTAATTAAAAATGGAAACCCAGTAGAAAAAGCTTATAATAAAGAAATCGAAGAAGGTAATTATATTACTGCTAGTGAATTAAAATTAGAAGAAGAAGAAAAAGCTAGAATAGAACTTGCTAAAAAGTTTAGTCATGTAAAAGTACAATTAGAACCTTCTGTATTGTTTGAAAAACCAGAAAAATATGTTGCGAGAAGAAATGATTTTGATTTATTAAAATCAAATGAAGAAGACGTTAAATATGATGTAATTAAAGAAGATAATGAAGAAAGAATATATATTACTCCATTTAAAAAGGTTGAAAGAACAGAACCTGTAGAAGAGATTAAACCTGCTAGTAAAAAAGAAGTAGTAAAAGCTATAATGGATTTGAGTTCAGAAGAACTTGATTTATTAGATCAAAAAATTCAAGAGTTATCAAGAGTAAAAAGAAAATCTAAAAGTTTAGTTTTAGATGTTGCATAAAGAAATAAAATGTGTTACGATTAATTAGTAAATTTAATTGGACAACATCATTAGATATGTTTATATAGAGAGTTAGTGTTTGGTGAAAACTAATTAAGCAGTTTAATGATTACTACCAATTTAATGAGGTTAATAGCCTACGGTTAGTTGCCGTTATAAACTTTGAGATAAATAAAGGAATGGTACCGTCTTTAATAAGACTTCCTTGTACTATTCTTTTTTTATTTTATAGGGGGGATTAAAATATGGGACAAAATATTATTACACTTTCAAAGTTCATTTCTAGGTATTTAGGAATAAATGGATCTTCAATAAAGAAACTTTCACATGAAGATGCTAAACATTTATTTCCTAACTTAAGAAGAGCATCTTTTGCATACATAGAAAAACATCCTATAGAAAATGGTTGTGGTAATGTAATATTAGTTACTGATGGAAGAAAAACCATTCCATATTATGCACCCGATCTAATCAAGGAAGATTTAAGTGTTATTGAAATTAAACCTGATAGTGATAAGAAAAAACACACCATTCCAGACTATGCAAATATGAAAATATATGAACTTAAAAAACTATTAAATGTTAAATTTAATGGGAGAGTTGTAAGTAAATGTGCTAGACGAGAACTATATGATAGAGGAGTAGTTCTTGGAAAAAAATATAAAAGACAAGAATTTAAAAGTTGGGAGAGAGATTATGAAAGAGATTAAAAATAATGAAAGATTAAACATGTTAAACCATAGTTGTGCGCATCTTTTAGCACACGCTGTTAAGCATTTGTATCCAAATGCAAAGTTTTGGGTTGGTCCAGTAATTGATGAAGGATTTTATTATGATATTGATTTAGGAGATATTTCTTTAACTGAAGAAGATTTACCAAAAATCGAAAAAGAAATGAAAAAGATTTCTAAAGATAATAAACTTATTAAAAGAATAGAATTATCAAAAGAAGAAGCACTTGAAATGTTTAAAGATGATTTATATAAAATAGATTTAATAAGTAGAATGGATGAAAATGATACTATAATATCTGCATATAGACAAGAAGATTTTATAGATTTGTGTCGTGGTCCACATGTTAATTCTACAAAAGAAATTAAGTATTTTAAATTACTTAAAGTAAGCGGTGCTTACTGGAAGAATGATGCTAAAAACAAAATGCTTCAAAGAGTTTATGGTGTATGTTATGAAAATGAAGAAGATTTAAATGATTACTTAAAAGAACTTGCTGAAGCAAAAGAAAGAGATCATAGAAAAATAGGAAAAGATTTAGGAATATATATGATGTCTGATTTAGTTGGTAAAGGCCTTCCTATGTATTTACCTAATGGGTTTATTCTATGGAATGAACTAGAGACATATATACGTGAAAAAGAGCAAAAAAGAGGATATTTTCATGTACAAACTCCACCTCTTGGAAATGTTGAATTATATAAAACATCTGGACATTTAGAACATTATAAAGATGCAATGTTTCCAATAATGCAAGTAGAAGATGAAGAGTATGTATTACGTCCAATGAACTGTCCTCATCATATGGTGCTTTATTCAAATGATTTGCATTCATATCGTGATTTACCTCTTAGAATTGCTGAAGTAGCTAGAGATTGCAGATATGAATCAAGTGGTTCATTAAAAGGAATAGAAAGACTAAGATGCTTCTGTCAAAATGATTCACATATTTTCTGTACTATAGACCAAGTTGAAAGTGAATTTAAAGGTGTAGTTGATCTGATGCTTGATGTATATAAAGATTTAAATATTACTAATTATAGATTTGAACTTAGTCTAAGAGATCCTGATGATAAAGTAAAATATCATCAAGATGATGAAATGTGGGATAAAGCTGAAAATGCTCTTAGAAAAATTATGAATGATTTAGGATATCCATATGAAGAAAAAATAGGTGAAGCAGCATTTTATGGACCAAAACTTGATGTTCAAGTAAAACCTGCAGTAGGTAATGAATATTCAATATCTACTTGTCAAATAGATTTTTGCTTACCAATGAAATTTGATTTAAAATATATTGATTCAGATGGAACTAAAAAGACTCCAGTAGTAATTCACAGAGCAATATTGGGCTCAATTGACAGATTTATGGCATTTTATCTTGAAGAAACTAAAGGAAATCTTCCTCTTTGGATGAGTCCAAAACAAGTAAATATAATACCTGTTAATAATGAATTCCATTTAGATTATTGTAATGAAATATACAAACTATTAAAAGATAATGATATAAGAGTAACTCTAGATGATAGAGATGAAAAACTTAACTATAAATTAAGAGAAAGCGTTATATCTAAAGTACCATACACTATTATTATTGGTGATAATGAAAAAAATGGAAACTTAATTAGTTATAGATGTCGTGGCAGTAAAGATACAATTACAGTAAATCGTGAAGAATTTGTAAAATTAGTTAAAAATAATATAAAAAATAAAACTATTGATTTATAATTAATAAAGAGGTGTTGATTAATGAAAATAACTTGTGAACATTGCGGTTCTACAATCGATGTAGAAAATGAAAAGAAATGTAGCAATTGTGGTGCTCCATATTCAAATAATAAAGAATATAAAAGAAAAAAAGAACTAGATGAAAAGGAAAGAGAGACTATATTACGTTCTCACGAAATAGGAAATGAAATTGTAGAAGAGACATTTAAAAAATTCAAAACAGTAAATAAAGTAAGTCCAGTATTTTTTATAATAATATTTGTTACAATTATCGCAATATTCTTCATTGTATTTAGACAAATAACTAATACATTTAATAATATGAGTGATAAAATTACAAATACTCAAGAAAAAAATGATATTTCTACAGGTTCATTTAATAGTGAATTAGAGATGTTTTCCGGCAATCAACCTGGATATTATGTTAAACAATTACTAAACACAGTTGTACAGTTAAATAATAAATATTCTAGTCACACAATTACGGTATATTTCAATAATCGATCAATTACTTCTAGTGATGAAATACTAAAACTAGCAAAAGAAGTAGTTGATGATGAATATTATAATGTTATCTTTAATTATGATAGCAAAGGATATGTAAGTATAGTAAATATATCTTAAAAAAGAAAAGAGATAATATCTTTTCTTTTTATATGTTCAAATACCACTTATCAAATTTGATACAAAACTATTGACTTTTGTAAGAATGTGTGCTATAATCTAAATACAAATCAATAAGGGGGTTTGGTTTATGAAGGGTAGATATATATTAGATTATTTAGATGAAAATAATTTTAGAAAATTAGAAAGAAGTCTTAAAAAATATAATATGGTTGCTTATAAAAAGTTAATGTTTGACTTTTATCCTAAATTAAGAAGTGGTGAATTTGTAGGAGAATTAGTATCATTAAATAAGCATGATCAAACTGAAACATATGATTTAAGATTACCAACTGATTCATTATTTGTAAAAGTATATGGTGAAGTTAAATTAAATTATACTGTATATAAAAATAATAATACTGTTATGTTAAATAATTTAGAACCAAAAGATATATTATTAGATGGACATAAATCAGAATTGACTGCATATAAAGGAATAATGATTTCTAAAGCAAATGCACAAAAAGAAATGTTCAAAATTGATTTATTATGTAGACTTGAAGGAAGAGAATAATTAATAGATTAATATAAAAAACTGATTTAATAATCAGTTTTCTTTTGCTATTTTTTTATATTCTTCTTCAAGTAAATATATGTCTTTACTACTCATAAATAATAGAACCGAATCTTTATATTGAAGCAGTTTATTTGCACTTTCTAATGATATATACTCACCATTATTAAGATTATCAATTATTAAATTACAATCAACATCATCATATCCAACTTCACGTCTATCTTCTCCAATATCCATTACATATGATTTATCAGCAATATTTAATGCATTTGCAAACTCCTTATAAAAGAATTTAACTCTTGATTTTGTATGTGCTTTAAATATAGCAATTATTTTTTTATCAGGATATTTTTTTCTAGCTGCTTCAATTGTAACTTTTACTTCAGTAGGGTGATGCGCATAATCATCTATCAATATATTAGATTTAAATTTTTCTTCAATGAATCTTCTTTTAGCATGTTCAATTTTCATAACTTGTTTTTTTACAATATCTTTATCTAATTTTTCAAGATAACATACAGCTAATACAGACATAGCATTTAATAATAAATGATTTGCATTAAAAGGAAATGTTACATTTATATAAAACTCGTTGTCTATATATACATCTGCATTTGTAGAATCATTTTCATATTTAATATTTTTAAGTGTTAGATCATTATTGTCATTAAAACCATAATATAATACTTTTTTATTTGTTTTTATTCTTCTTGTGTTAATATCATCACCACACATTATTACAGTGTTTTTAGTTTTATTTACAAATTCATTAAATGCATCCATAACATCGTCTAAATCTTTATAATAATCTGTATGATCAAGCTCAATATTTGTTACAATTGTATAATATGGATTATATGATAAAAAGTGTCTTTTGTATTCACAAGCTTCTAAAGCGAAATAATCATTCTTTTTATTTGCATATCCTGTACCATCACCAATTAAATAATTAATACCGAATGGCTCTAATACATTTTTAAACATTGTAGTTGTAGATGTTTTACCATGGCATCCACATATAGCTATTAATTTAGTATTATTAGTAATTTCTGCTATCATTTCTTGATATGTATATATTTTTAGATTTAACTCAATTGCTTTTTTTACTTCAACATTATCATCAGTAAATGCATTTCCTTTAACTATTATCATATTTTTATTAATGTTTTTCTCATTAAATTCATTTATTTTTATTCCTCGTTCAATTAAAGGAACTTCTGTAAAAAAATGATCTGGTTTATCACTACCTTCAATTTCATAGCCTAAATCAAACATAATTTGAGCAAGACTACTCATTCCACTACCTTTGATACCAATAAAATAATATATCATCTACATTCACCAATATAATTATACAACATATTTTTAATAGACAAAAGCGTATTTTTGTAATATAATATGTCTCATTATGTGGGGGAGAGTATAAAATGGAAAAAAAGAGTATAAAAAGATATAATATTAATTATGGATATACTACTTTTCTAGCATTTTCATTAAATCTAAGATATAGTGGTACTAAAAAAATATCAATTGATTCATTAAAAGAATATCCTCATATGTTACTAGGAGAAGTTAGAGAAATACTTGATACTGCATATATAACAATGATTAATGATGAAAATGATTTTGAAAAAAACATTGAATTAAATAAAGAACTTTTTAAAGAAGAAAATGGATATTTAATACTAAATGAAAAGATTACTCAAAAAGATTTATTTAATGTTATTGATAAATATGATTATCCATTTACTGATTTATTAATGCAAATCATTATTAAGAATAATACATTAAAAGAAATGTTAAATCTTACTGGAATTAGAAATATGATTTATAAACTTGAAAATGTTGAAAGTTTAATAGAAGAATATTATAACTTATCTGCTTTTGATGGAAAAATGAATTTAAATGATAAAATAAAATTACAGCAATTAATGAAAAGTAGAAACTCATTTTATTATGCTTTATTAAATTCTAATAGTGTCACTATAGAAGATTTTGAAGACGAATCAGAAACATTATTAGAAGATCCATATGAAACATTTTATCCAATTGACATTGATAATGATTATGATTGTCTTTTTGAAGATGAAGTATATTTAGTAGACGAAATTCTAGCAAATCCATACTTAATAGCATATTTTACTAATCAACCTTTATCATTTTATAGAATAGCTGAAGATATATCTAATTTATCTTTAAAATACTGCTGTTTAGGAGATTATGAAAATCAAATTGAATTTAAAGAATTAGTATCTAGTGATCTTAAAAGAATAGCTGAAGAAAAAGGAAAGTTTGTATATACAACAAGGTCAAAAATTGAACTATTATTTATGTTATCATTAATCAAAAATATAGACGAAATAAAAAATAATACTGAAGATGAAGATACTATTGATTCTCTTCAAGCATCAAAACAAAGACTTATATATATGTTAGATGATGTTTCATTAAACTTATATCAAGAAACTAATTTAGATGATTTATATAATAGTTTACTTGAAAAATACAATAATAATTCATTATATAAAGAAGAAGATTTGTTCGAATCAGAAAGTTGTGAAATACTTACTCAATATGGTATGCTCTCTAAAGTGTTTATTTTTGATATATTTGATGGGTTATATGATGAAGAATTAAATAAAAAGAAACTTGCATTTATCAAAACATATTATGATTTAACTCAAGATAAGGAAGTGTTATCAATATTAAACAAATATAGTGATCATCAAGAATTTTGGGAAATAAGTAAATATATAAGAAATAATAATCAAAATTTAGTTAGAAAAAAATTCCATTAAGATAATGGGATTTTTTATTATAAATATAAATTCAAAGTGCAAAATAAAAACAGGACATCCTGTAATTAGTTTTATTTAGTGGTGCAGGTGAAGGGACTTGAACCCCCATGGATTGCTCCGCTAGATCCTAAGTCTAGTGCGTCTGCCAATTTCGCCACACCTGCACATAAGTGGTGGACCTTGTAGGACTCGAACCTACAACCGCCCGGTTATGAGCCGGGAACTCTAACCAATTGAGTTAAAGGTCCATAATTCGTGTTGCTAATTAATAATATCATAAAAAAATATGATTTTCAATCTTTTTTTAATAAAAAAAGTTAATTTTATATATATATTAAATGTAAGGAGGTAATAAAAATATTTAAAAAGTATAAGCAAAATTTTTATATGTTTTTAATTAGTATTTCAATATTATTTGCAATATTATCAATTATTAGTTCAAATTATAAAATGAATACTAAACAAGTATCATCTACTACATTAAACTCAAATATAACTTATAATGATAAGTATTCTAGTATAGATATAAATTATCCAAGACTTAAAAATGATAAAATAGATAAAATAATTACAGATTATATCTATGATTATACAAGGAAATTTAGATTAAGTGATATATCAAACAGAAAATTAAGTATTGATTATACATTATATTATAAAGATATATATTTAAATGTTGTTTTTAAAATAAATAACTCCATTGATAATATAAAATATAAAAATATTATTATCAATACTTTAAATAACGAAGTTGCATACATTTCTAATATGTTTGACAAAAAATATTTAGAAAAGAATATTAATGAATTGGTTTATTATAAATATTCAGAAGAAATATATAATCTTGTTAAAAATTCTAATATAAACAATCATACATATATAATAAATGATGATAAAATTGATATATACTTCAATGATATAGATTTTAGTGGTATAAAATATATTCCTAATATTACTATTAAATTAAATAACAAGACTACTAGTAACAATAAAAAGTATAAACACAATAGATTTATAGCATTTACTTTTGATGATGGACCAACTAAATATACTAGTGAATTATTAAAAGCACTAGAATTAAATAATTCAAGTGCAACATTTTTTATGC
>JAEEGL013191948.1_pt1 | contig 24412 bp, 20 predicted proteins | sample 9134231 | NCBI WGS metagenome assembly JAEEGL01 (sample SAMN16246548, study PRJNA631951) | gut metagenome | biome: gut microbiome; feature: rumen; material: fiber-attached | host: Bos | place: Iran: Karaj | collected 2018-10
AGTGGAAAAGATCACCGAGCTTACCAATACGATAATGGCTATCTCGTCAAAGACAAAGCTTCTGGCATTAAATGCGTCAATAGAAGCAGCAAGAGCCGGAGAAGCAGGTAAGGGCTTTGCAGTAGTAGCAGATGAGGTAGGAGTTTTGGCGGTACAGTCGGCACAGGCTGTAAATGATATAAGCAATATGGTAGGTGAAGTCATTTCGGCAGTTGACCAGATGTCTGAATGCTTGAAAGAAATGACATCATTCCTCGAGAAAAATGTTTTGTCGGATTATGAAGAATTTGACAGGGTAAGTGTACAGTACCGCGATGATGCTGCGACATTTGGTGAGAGCATGGGAAATATCCGTATAAGTATCAACCAGCTCAACGATGCACTGGGGACGATCGCAAAAGCTATCAAAAATATCGATACAACGGTCGGCGAATCATCAGAAGGGATAACGACCATAGCAGGAAAGACATCCGATATGGTAGACGATACCATGGGAAGTGTTGATCGTGTAGAGGAGTGCAAGAATGCGGTTCAGGATCTGAGAGATGTTATTTCGAGATTCAGGATTTAAGGCTTTGCATTTGTTGTAAAAAATAAAAATATTTCTTTTTATTTTGAATAAAAGATGCTATACTTTAGTAAGTTGCTTATGCAATTCAATAAATCAATTAAGGGAGGGTTTTATCATGAAATTCAAGAAAGTAGCAGCAATTATGTTGGCAATGGCGTTAGCTGTTTCGGGAAGTGTATTTTCTGCTGTCCCGGTATTTGCAGGTACGATCACAACATCCGTTGAGGGAACATCAGTTAATTCGGATGGCTCTTATGTAATCGATTTCTTCGCACTTGGAATAGATGCCAGCAACGCAACCAAGGCGGCAGTGACGGTTAAGATCACAGACATGTCGGGTGGCGCAGGCGGAGGCATAGCAGTAAACAGCAGTGCCAAGGACTGGACGATGACAGAGTGGGGTAATGAAGGAGCCGATAAGCCGATTACCCTCAAAAACACAGATACCGCAGATGTCTATGATATCGTTATGACATTTGATAAGGGCGATCTTGCAGCACCGGACGGAGCAAATGGCCAGTATGCTCAGATATTCCTTCAGTCATGGTGGGGAGCAGATGTTGAGGTTTTAAAGGTGACCGCTTATAATAGCGACGGCAGTGTTTTGTGTGAGGTTCCTTCAAAATCAAGCGGTAGCAGCGCTTCTTCGCCGGTTCTCTCTGAGAAATCCCTGACTCTTGCTGTTGGAAAGAGCGCAACTCTTTCTGTTACGGGAAATTCAGGCAGCATTAAATGGAAATCATCCAAGAAGACAGTTGCCAAGGTTGACAAAAAGGGACAGGTTAAAGCCATAGCAGCAGGAAAAGCTGTGATCAAGGCAAAGGTTGACGGAAAGACCTTAAAGTGCAAAGTTAAAGTAACTGCATAAAATATTCACATTCAGAAATATTAACCCGGGAGATCACTCCCGGGTTTTTGTGTTGCCTTTGGTTCTTTGTCTGACTGATTATCCTTTTATTTTTTTGCTCTGTTAACCCCGATCAGATAGATAATGAGCAGGATACCGGCGAATGCTATACCGGCGGGATAAGCGATAGCAGCGCTCAGTCCGAATCCCTCATTAGCCATGAGGATATATGTCAGTGATACAGCTGACATAAATGTCGCCGGCAGCGCTGTTATAAGAGATACAAGCCTGTGCTTGCTTGTTTTTATCAGGTATACAGTTGAAACCCACAGAGATATCATGGCAATGGTCTGATTGCTCCATGAGAAATATCTCCATAAAACATTAAAATCAAGCTGAGTTAACACTGCGCCTACACCAAGTAGGGGCAGTGTTATTATTAATCTGTTCTTTATCTTTTTCTGGTCGAGTTTGGTCCATTCTGCGAGTATGAGACGTGCGCTTCTGAAGGCTGTATCGCCTGAAGTGATAGGACATACAACAACGCCGATAATGGCCAATGCACCTCCGACATTTCCGAGCAGGGTTTTGCTGATCTCATATACAGTTCCTGACTGCCCAAGATCAGTCAGAGCGTCATTTAACAAGTGAGTGCTGCTGTAGAAGGCAACGCCGGCAGCTGCCCAGACAAGCGCGATTACAGACTCGATTATCATAGCTCCGTAGAAAACCTTACGGCCTGCTTTTTCACTGGTGATGCACTTGGCCATCATAGGTGATTGCGTGGCGTGGAAACCAGATATGGCGCCACATGCAACTGTGATAAACATAAATGGCCATATGGGAAGATTATCCGGATGAAGATCCCTGAGCGCGATCTCCGGTATACTGTAGCCGGGTAAGAATATTATGGCTCCGGCTATACTGAGAGCCATGATTATAAGGATTATCCCAAACACGGGATATAATTTTCCGATCAGTTTATCTATAGGTAACAGAGTCGCGAGTATATAGTAAACGAGGATAACAACTATCCAGAAGGTGACAGACAGTTTGTTGGGCGTGAGCTTTGCTATAAGTGCTGCGGGACTTGTCACAAAGACTGTTCCCGTGAGCAACAGGAGCAGAACGGAGAAGGTTCTCATCAGATACAGTGCCGGTTTCCCGAGATAAATACAGGAGAGCTGTGCGATAGAGGCACCTTCATTTCTCTCTGATATCATACCGCTCATATAATCATGCACAGCGCCACCGAGAATAGAACCGAAAACTATCCATAAGAAGACAACAGGGCCGAAACAAGCGCCCATAAGTGCTCCGAATATAGGACCGGTTCCGGCTATGTTGAGCAGCTGTATGAGGACTGCCTTCTGTGTTTTCATGGGGATACAGTCTACACCGTCATTTATAGCTATGGCGGGTGTTTTACGATCGTCAGGGCCGAAAAACTTCTCGACTAATCTGCCATATGTCATATAACCAACAAATAGAATTATGAGTGAAATGATGAAAGATATCATATGTGTTCTCCTTATTTTTCAAACCGAACATATGTCTATTTTACCAATTGGAGACCCTGATTTCAACAGCTCTTTGAAAGGTTTCGATAATATCTGAATTGCTTGAAGTTTTGGGTATTATCCCGTATAATCAAATACGTTGACATTCAACAGGAAGCCCCAATAAAAAATACACGGCAATGCAACTAAATCGGAAAAAATGCTGTATTACGATCCACCGAAAAAGCTTGTAGAAAAACTGAGCAACGGCGATGCCATAAACCGCATGGTATCCATCAATAAAAAGATGGTCGAGCAGGAAAAAATCCGGAACAAAAAACAAATCTTATGAAACTGTGATGAATTCCGATAGGAATTATGATAGAATGGAAATTGCGGATGTAATGTTGAGCAGGAGCGGAAAGGAGGGAGAATCATGAGTATGGATTATAATATCTTACTTGAAGTGGCGGTTATCCCGCTTAATATTGTTCTCTACCTGTATCTCGTCCTGCGATATAAGCACATGACGCCTGTCAATGTTGCATACAGAAGGTTTGCTTTTCTTGTCATGTTAGCTGATTTTATCGATGTTATCACAGCGGTCGTGACAAGTGCACATGAACTTGTGCCAAATTATACACACTATGCTTTTAATATTCTTGATTCAGTGTTCACGTCGATCGCTGCATACGCGTTCATCGATTATGTTTATGCATATTCCGAATCGGATAAAAAAAGCTTGAAGATACGAAAAGGCATAAACGCTGTTCTTTTGGGGATCAATATATTGCTGCTGATCACAAATCCTCTGACAGGCTGGGTCTTCACCTATGACGAAGCCGGCAATTATATACATGAGATCCTTTTTGTGCCGGTGGCATACGGTTTCCCTATATTGTTTTTTGCGATCGCCAGCATATATATGATAACTCACAGGGAAAAATACGGGCGCAATCAGGTGCTCACCATGATAATAGCCATCATCATGTGTTCGGCGGTTTTCCTGCTCCAGATGTTGTTCTTTGACAATGTTTTGATAACGTTATATGTTGCGTCCATTGGTTCGCTGGTAATCTTCCTGTCGCTGGAAACGCCGGACTATGTGGATCTTCTGGAGACAAAAGCCCAACTGAGCGAGGCAAAAGAAAGAGAAGCGGCATTAAAGGCGAAGGAGAATCTATCACACGAGGTTTTGCTCGCTTTTTCCATGGCCGTGGATGCAAAAGATCATTACACCAACGGTCACTCCGAGAGAGTTGCCAAATACGCCAAAGAAATATCCAGACGGATGGGTAAGACCGCGAAAGAACAGGATGAGATATACGAGTTGGGTCTTTTGCATGATATCGGAAAGATCGGTATTGCTGAGGATATCATAAATAAAAAAGGAAAACTCACTGACGAGGAATACCGGACGATCAAACAGCATACCATCATAGGATGGGATATATTGAAGACCATCACGGAGATACCGTGGCTTTCCAAAGGTGCAAGGTGGCATCACGAAAGATATGACGGAAAAGGTTATCCGGATGGTCTTGCAGGTGAGCAGATACCTGAGGAGGCCAGGATCATCTGCCTCGCGGATTGCTATGATGCCATGACATCAAAGCGCTCGTATTCTTTTCCGCGTCCTCAGAATGAGGTCAGAGATGAGATAGAAAGGTGCATGGGGACGCAGTTCGACCCGGTCATAGCCAAACATCTTATAGACATGATAGACGAAGATACCGAATTCGTCTTGCGCGAAACCTAAATTTTTTTATTGACTTCTTTTGAAACAGATAATAAAATACCGTGTTGTGCAGGATTTACAGGCATAATACCGATCAATGATCATATTAAGGAGGCGTTTTATGAAGTTAGCAATCTTAGGTTACGGTAATCTCGGAAAAGGCATAGAGTGTGCCGTAAAACAGAACAGTGATGCTGAGCTTAAATATGTTTTTACCAGAAGAGATCCCTCTTCGGTCAAGATCCTGACCGAGGGAGTAGCTGTTAAAAATGTCAGCGAGATCGAATCTTATAAAGATGACATAGATGTGCTCATCATCTGTGGCGGAAGCGCTACCGATCTTCCGGAGATGACACCCAAATATGCGAAATACTTTAATGTGGTAGACAGTTTTGATACCCATGCCCGGATCCCGGAGCATTTTGCCAATGTTGACAAGGCAGCAAAGGAATCAGGCCATACAGCCCTTATTTCTGCAGGCTGGGACCCCGGCATGTTCTCGCTCAACAGGCTGTATGCCAACTGCATTTTGCCGGAGGGCAATGACTATACATTCTGGGGCAAAGGTGTAAGTCAGGGACATTCCGACGCTATCAGAAGAATTGAAGGTGTTAAGAACGGCAAGCAGTACACAATACCTGTTCCGGAAGCCTTAAACGCGGTCAGAGCAGGTGAGAACCCGGAGCTTACCACCAGACAGAAACACACAAGAGAGTGTTTTGTAGTGCCTGAGGAAGGTGCTGATCTCGCAAAGATCGAAGAAGAGATCAAGACCATGCCCAACTACTTTGCGGATTATGATACTACCGTTCATTTTATCACTGAGGAGGAGTTGCAGCGTGATCATGCCGGTATTCCCCACGGCGGTTTCGTGTTCCGCTCGGGTGTGACAGGCTGGAATAAGGAAGATAAGGCTATCATCGAGTATAGCTTAAAGCTTGACTCAAATCCGGAGTTTACAGCATCGGTGCTGGTGGCTTATGCGCGTGCTATTGACAGGCTTAACAAAGAGGGTTCTGTGGGATGCAAGACTGTATTTGACATTGCGCCTGCATATATGAGCCCGCTTTCAGGTGAGGAGATCAGAGCACATCTCTTATAAAACGGATCAAAGGGTATAGATCATAATATGTTACACAGGAGACAGACATGGATTCATATATCAGTCGCGTGGATTTTTTCAAAGGAAATGATCCCGAGACAATAGCACAACAGTATGGCACACCGGTTTATGTTTATAATGAGGACATTATACGTGCCCATATGAAGAGCGTAGCGCAGGTTATCACCAAATATCCTTATACTGCCAACTACTCTGTGAAAGCCAATACCAATATTCATATACTGAAGTTTGCGCTGGAGGAAGGGATCAATTGTGACGCCATGAGCGAAGGCGAGATCAGAATGCTGGAGGCTGCAGGTTTTCCGTATGACAGGATATTCTTTGTGCCAAACAACGTTTCTGCAGAAGAAATGCAGTATGCCATTGATCGAAACATCATGACCAGTCTTGACTCGCTCTCACAGCTTGAGCAGTACGGAATGCTGAATCCGGGCGGACGATGCGCAGTCAGGATAAATCCCGGTGTGGGAGCCGGACATCATGAAAAAGTCGTTACCGGCGGCAAGAAGACAAAATTCGGAATCTCCGAGTCGGATATTGACAGCATATTTGAGATCTGTGATAAATATGATCTCACCATAGCGGGCATCAACCAGCATATAGGTTCTCTGTTCATGGACCCGGATCCTTATCTCGATGCCGTGACGAATCTTCTGAGGATTGCGAAGCGTTTCGATGATCTTGAGTTTATAGATTTTGGAGGCGGATACGGGATCCCTTATCATAAGTTGGACGATCAGCCTGAATATGATATGGAGGATTTCAAGAGTCGTCTGGAACCCATTCTGGATGATTTTGTAAAGGAATACGGCAAAGTGCCTCTGTTCAAGTCTGAACCGGGACGATACTGTGTTGCAGAGGGCAGCGTGATCTTAGGAAGGGTACATGCCACAAAGGACAACTCCGGTCATCATTTTGTAGGAACAGATATTGGCATGAACGTGCTGGTTCGCCCCTCAATGTATGATTCATGGCATGATATCGAGATCTTACACGATGGAAAGCCTGTTTCCAGACAGGTGCTTGCAGATACAAATGTATGCGGTAATATCTGTGAATCGGGTGATCTTCTCTGCAAGGACAGACCGCTTCCTGCAGCGGAAAAGGGAGATCTTGTATGTGTTCTGGATACCGGAGCATACGGCTACAGCATGTGCTCAACATATAACTCGCGCCCGAGACCGGCGGAGGTGTGTGTGATGCATGACGGCAGCGTTAAGCTCATCAGGAAAGCGGAGACCTACGAGGATCTGCTGAGACTTATGTGATCTATGTGTCAGTATACAGGATAATCTGATAGCATCAAATGCTGAATCATCCAATTTTCATCATATAAACAGATATATAGTAAAGGGATATCGGTGACAGCGCCGATGTCCTTTTTTTTGCGTGAATATAGGTTGAGCCTATAACAACCGATAATTTTTAACGATTTTTCAAACATCTTTTATTGTGATAGGATTGCATCAATCGAAAGAGAAAAAGAAATCAAAGACAAAGGAGGCAGAAGAAAATGAGAAGAACAGTTTTTTCCGAAATGAATAAAGTCATGTGCTGCTGCCGAATGTTGCAGCATCGGGCATGTCAGACGGCTTGTTGTCGGAGTTATCATTCTGACCGCAGATCCATGTGATACTGTGTTTTATACGAGTCACTGTTGCCCGGGATCATGATACCGGGATTTTTTTATGCCAAAAATCATCTGTGCATAAGATTGATCACAAAATAAAAACGAATTAAGGGAGAATAAAGATTATGAAAAAGAGATTGATAAACAGGATAATAACAGGAGCCCTGACATTGGCTTTGGGAGCCGCAGCTCTCACCGGATGCGGACAGACTTCGGCTAAGACAAATGATAAGCCCGCGGGAACGACAGATACAGCGACGACAGCAGAAACACCGGATGCTTCGAACCGCGTGTACAGAACACTTGATGAGATCAAGAGCAGCGGAGAGATCAATATCGGCGTATTCTCTGACAAGAACCCATTCGGTTATGTCGATGAGAACGGTGAATATCAGGGATATGATGTATATTTTGCAGAGAGAATCGGTCAGGATCTTGGACTTAAGATCAATTATGTATCCACCGAGGCGGCCAGCAGGGTTGAATACCTCGAGACCGGCAAGGTCGATATTGTGCTTGCGAACTTCACGGTGACAGAGGAAAGAGCACAGAAGGTTGATTTCGCACTTCCTTACATGAATGTTGCTCTGGGTGTTGTGTCTCACGAGGACAATGTAATCGAGGATCTTTCACAGATCTCTGCTGATGATCAGGTGATCGTGATCTCAGGCACAACAGCAGAAACCTATCTTGAAAAGAACAACCCGGAGATCACACTCCAGAAATTCGATACTTACGCATCTGCAAAAACAGCATTCGAGAATGGAACCGGTGTTGCATGGGCAAACGACAACACTGAGGTTATCGCTTATGCCATCGAGAATGCAGGCTATGTTGTAGGCATTCCTTCACTGGGAAGCCAGGATACCATCGCGCCTGCTGTTTCAAAGGGCAACAGCACGCTTTTGGACTGGCTCAACAGCGAGATTGAAAGCCTTGGTAAAGAGAACTTCTTCCATGCGGATTATGAGGCAACACTTCTGGATACATACGGTGCAGACTATGAGGATACTCTGGTAGTGGAAGGCGGCAAGGTTGAAGGTGCAGCAGATACAGCAAATGCCGCAGACACAACCGCAGCATCAACCGGCGCTCTCGATATTGTACCCGGAAACGGCGAGACCATCAAGATCGCAGCATCTCCGGTTCCACATGCGGAGATCCTCGCAAAAGCAGCAGAGATCCTCAAAGATTACGGATATGAGCTGGATGTTGTAGAGTTTGAAGATTATGTGCAGCCGAACTTTGTGGTAGAGTCAGGAGAGTTTGACGCGAATTACATGGAGCATGTTCCGTACCTCAACAGCTTCAACGAAGAACAGGGAACACACATTGTAAACGCAGGTGGAATACATTATGAGCCCTTTGGAATTTATCCGGGTACAAAGAGCAGTCTTGATGAGATTGCAGACGGAGACAGAATAGCCATCCCAAATGATACCACAAATGAAGCAAGAGCACTTCTTCTGTTACAGGATAACGGTCTCATCAAATTGAAGGATGGCGCAGGACTTACCGCCACAGTGAATGATATTGAAGAAAATGAGCATAATATTGAGTTTGTGGAGCTTGAGGCAGCCCAGGTTGCAAGAGTTGTGAGCGAGGTGGAATATGTGATCTTAAACGGTAACTATGCTCTTGAAGCAGGATATTCCGTAGGAAGGGATTCCATCGCATATGAGGCAAGTGATTCGGTTGCTGCTCAGACTTACGTTAATATCATCGGTGTGCTGGAGGGAAATGAGAATACCGATAAGATCAAAGCACTTGTGACAGTATTACGCTCGGATGATATCAAAAAATTCATCGAGGATACATATGACGGAGCAGTTATCTTCTTTGAAGAGTAGTTGTTGTATATGTTTTTACAGGGAGAAGCTGCGTTAGCTTCTCCCTTATTCGATTTTAGCGATCACGATCACATGGAGACCTGTAAATGAGTGCAATAGAGATTAAAAACCTTACCAAAGTATTTGAGATAGACGGAGATACCGTGACGGCACTTAAAGGAGTAAGCCTTAACGTGGAAAAAGGGGATATCTTTGGGATAATAGGAATGTCCGGAGCGGGCAAGAGCACACTGGTCCGTTCCATCAATTTCCTGGAGAGACCTACAGAAGGCAGTGTCCTTATCGACGGTGTGGAACTGAGTAATCTTTCACCCCGTGAGCTTCGCAAACTGAGAAGCAGGATCGGCATGATCTTCCAGAATTTCAACCTTTTGGAACAAAAAAACGTCATTGATAATGTGTGTTTTCCACTGGAGATAAGCGGTGTTAAGAAAAAAGATGCAAGGGTCAGAGCTAGGGAGCTTCTGAAGCTTGTGGGACTTTCGGATAAAGAGAAGGCTTATCCTTCACAGCTGTCCGGCGGACAGAAACAGCGTGTGGCAATAGCCAGAGCCCTTGCCACGGATCCGGAGATACTGTTATGCGACGAGGCCACCAGCGCTCTGGATCCCCAGACCACGGCGGGAGTACTGGGGCTGATCCGTGAGATCAACGAAAAGCTGGGTATTACCGTTGTCATCATAACACATCAGATGTCGGTGGTAACGGATATATGCAGGCACGTTGCCATCATAGACGGAGGAAAGCTGGTGGAGGAAGGCCTTGTGGAGAGTATTTTTTCCGATCCAAAGTCGGATGCCGCAAAGGAGCTTTTATCGGGAAAACAGATAAAAGGAGTACATCGGGATTCGCTTGAGGCAAGGCGGAAGATCCGCATTGTCTTCAGGGAGAATTCAGCTTACGAACCGGTGATAGCAAATCTGATATTGAAGGTTCAGTCCCCGGTGAACATCCTGAGGGCTGACACCAGGAATGTTGGCGGAAAAGCCGTGGGAGAGATGATCCTGGGGCTTCCCGAGGATCCGTCAAAACAGGAAGAGATCATAGACGAGTTAAAGAACGCAGGATTATCAGTAAAGGAGACCGAAGAAGATGAATGAGAGTGTGATCAAAATGCTAATAGAGGGTATAGGGGAGACTCTGTACATGACCTTCGGTTCGGTGATCGCAGGCTATATCATAGGGCTTCCGCTAGGCATCCTGTTGTATGTATCGGGGGTAAAAGGTTTAAGACCCTGCAAACCCCTGTATAAACTGATCGACTTTATCTGTAATATCATACGCAGTATTCCTTTCCTGATCCTGCTCATACTGCTGATACCGGTGACGAGAGCCATAGTAGGTCAAAGCTACGGTTCAACGGCCACCATTGTACCTCTGGTGGTATGTGCAGCGCCTTATATAGCCAGAGTTGTGGAATCTTCGCTTACAGACGTGGATGCCGGTGTGATAGAGGCTGCCAGGGCAATGGGAGCAGACAACTTCCAGATCATCACTAAGGTTTTGCTGGTGGAGGCGAAGACCTCGCTGATGACCGGATTCACCATCACCACAGGACTTCTGCTGGGATATTCCGCCATGTCCGGAACGGTAGGCGGAGGAGGCCTCGGAGATATCGCAGTGAGATACGGCTACTACAGGTGGCAGACAGATATCATGATCATAACCGTGATACTGTTGATCGTGATATTCCAGATCATACAGAATACAGGCACGAAGCTGTCTGCAAAACTTGATCACAGAAAGCGGTAAGCATTATGGATTTTGAAGTTATCACCTCATATCTGCCAAGATATGAACAGGCATTTTTCCTCACAATACGTATAGGGTGGTTCGGGATACTTCTGTCTTTTGCCATAGGCATACTGTCGGCTTTTCTGACTCATTTCAAGGTGCCTGTATTATCTAAGATAATGGACATATACGTGGAGGTTTTCAGAAACACACCGTTGCTGGTTCAGCTGTTCTTTATATATTTCGGGTTACCCAAGGCGGGTATTTCTGTCCCGGCGGAGAGCTGCGGTATATTGGGGCTTGGACTTCTGGGTGGAAGCTATATGTCGGAAGCTGTCAGGAGCGGTCTGGATTCCATTCCGAAGATGCAGACGGAGAGCGCAGTAGCATTGGGCATGACAAAGCCACAGGCCTTTTTCAGTGTTATTTTTCCGCAGGCATTGACTCTTAGCGTACCTGCGGTGATCGCCAACGTGATCTTTCTGTTAAAGGAGACAAGCGTGTTTTCGGCCATCAGCCTCATGGACCTGATGTTCACTGCAAAAGATCTGATCGGTCTTTACTATAATACGACGGAAGCCCTGTTTTTGCTTGTTGTTTTCTATATCGTGATGCTGCTGCCGGTTTCCGTATTGGGCAGTATTATCGAAAAGAAAGCAAGATTTCGGATGTTGGGAGATTGATATGGGATTTGAAGTATTGCTGAAAGGCAGCAACATGATAAGGCTTTTGGGCGGACTGCTGGTGGCTCTCCGTATAAGCCTTGTATCGGTTTGCATCAGTATAATATTGGGAACGGTCCTGGGTGTTGCCATGACCTTTAAGTCGCCGGCAGTGAGGGGAGTCCTGCGGATATATCTGGAGATAGTGCGCATCATGCCACAGATGGTACTGTTGTTTTTGGTGTATTTTGGCGCCACCAAAGCCATGGGTATAAACCTGTCTGCGGAGACGGCCTCTGTCATAGTGTTCACCTTCTGGGGGACAGCGGAGATGGCGGATCTTGTACGCGGAGCTTTGAAGGGCATTCCGAAGATCCAGTATGAGAGCAGTATGGCGTTGGGGCTTTCTGCCGTGCAGACCTATGTTTATGTGATCGTGCCCCAGATCATACGACGCATGATACCCCTATCCATAAACTTGATCACCAGGATGATCAAGACTACAAGCCTTGTGATGATGATAGGTATCGTGGAGGTCTTAAAGGTAGGGCAGCAGATCATAGAGGCCAACAGGAAAAGCTCTCCCAATGCCGCATTCGGAGTTTTCCTGACGATATTCGGACTGTATTTTATAGCATGCTGGCCCATCAGCAGACTGTCAAAACATCTTGAAAAGAAATGGAGTGCGTAACATGGGCGAGATATTGAACATCAAAGGTATAAGCAAGAAATATGATGATCTTACCGTATTCGAAAATATCAGCATGAAAGTAGATACCGGTGAGGTCGTGGTGATAGTGGGTCCATCAGGTTGCGGAAAGAGTACTTTTCTGCGCTGCCTCAACGCATTGGAAGCGATAGATGATGGCGAGATATCGCTGGATGGTAAGACCATAGACAGCGGCAGCAAAAATCTGAACAAGATCAGGGAAAAGATAGGTATGGTCTTCCAAAGCTATGATCTTTTCCCACATAAGACTGTGCTGCAGAATCTTACTCTGGCACCTGTCAAGGTCAGAAAGACCGACAGAAAGGAAGCAGAGAAGGAGGCGCTCGCTCTGTTGGACAGAGTCGGCCTCCTGTCAAAAAAAGATAATTATCCAAGGCAGCTTTCAGGCGGGCAAAAACAGAGGGTTGCCATCATCCGGGCTCTTATGATGCACCCGGAGATACTGCTGTTGGATGAGATCACTGCGGCCCTTGATCCCGAGATGGTAAAGGAGGTGTTGGATGTGGTACTGTCGCTGGCAAAAGAGGGCAGGACCATGATCATAGTGACCCATGAGATGCAGTTTGCAAGGGCTGTGGCCGACCGAATGGTGTTCATGGACGGAGGCAAGATCATAGAGGAAGGCAGTCCGGAGGAGTTCTTTGAGAAGCCGAAAACTGAACGTCTGAAAAAGTTTCTTCATTCCTTTACGTATGAAAAATAGTATATAAGATCACCCAAAATGTGAAAACGCTATCACAGCATAATTCCGGCTTGTATCGTTAAAAACCGTATTTTTTTCGGTTTTTCTGTAAAATGGCAAAAAACAGGTTTTATCGATAAAATCAATACTTTCACCTACTGAATTAGTATGATTAAATTGGAAACGATTTCACATATATAAATTGTTCGGGTCAGATTTATGTGATACCTTTTGATTCATCAGAAAACAAAAATAAAAAACAAGCAGCAATTTGGCGGGAATTCCCGGACAGATTGCAAAGAAAAGGAGGAAATCAGTTATGAAAAAGAAAGCATTACAGAAAGGCATATTTAGAAAAGCCTTCACCCTGGCAGGAGCAGCAGTAGCCAGTCTGTATCTTACGGCATGCGGTGCATCTGCTCCGACAGTTTCAGCAGCAAACCCTGCTAAAGACAGCGGAAATACCGGCAGCACCACGGTAACGGAAGAAGCAGGAACCTCTGATGAAAGCGCAGCGCAGGGACAGGAGTTACAGCCCCTTCGTTTCGGTTCACCGAATAACGGTGGGAAAATGTTATTCGAGCTTTTGGAGGTTGCGCTGGAGCAGGGCATCCTCGATGATGAGCTTGCTTCTGTCGGATACAAAGGTGAGTATTACCCCATCGATGCAGCCGGCCCCGGAGTTAACGAGGCTCTTGCTGCAGGAAATATCGAAATAGCTGTTTACGGTGATTTCCCGGCAACTTCCGCAAAGGCTAACGGCATAGACACAACAGTCATAGGAGTTGCAAACGGCATACAGCCGCAGGCCATCTTTGTCAGGGATGAAGCAGGGATTAACAGCATTAAGGATCTGGAAGGCAAGATCGTAGCTGTAGGTCTCGGAACAAACTATCAGTTCTATTGGGAGAACTTCATCAATGGTGAAAATCTCGACCTCAATAAGATCCAGGTAGTAAATTCATTTGATTATGCAACTCTTTTGACAACAGGAGATGTGGATGCCGCATCGGTCGGTCTTTCGCAGGCAATTTATTTTGAACAGCAGGGCCTTGGACATACCCTTGTGGATTCTAAGGATCATCCGGATTGGACAACAGAGTTTTTGGTAGTAGCTTCAACTCCTTTCATCAAGGAGCATCCCGAAGTCGGTGTTGCTATCAACCGTGCTCTTATACGTGCCCGTAAAGTCATTGAGGAAAACGAGGAAGCTTTGTATGAGGCAGGTTCCTCACAAAACTACCCTGCAGAGCTTATAAAAGCAGTCAGCCAGGTTGCAGGTACAGACGGCTACAACCCGGCGCTGGTGGTAACTGACACTCCAAAGCGTCTTCAGACTGTCATCGACCTTATGTACAATGACGGACTTATCAGCACAAGCTTTGACGCAAAAGACTGGGTTGACAGCAGCTATTATGAGAAGGCAGCTGCAGAGCTTCAATAAGAGGTATTCAGCGATGGACGAAAAAACACTGGAAAAAGGCATTATACAGGTTTCTCACTTAAACAAACAATTCATAGTTGATAAACAGCCCATGGAAGTTTTGCGCGACATCAACCTGTCTATCGATCGTGGAGAATTCATAACCATTGTTGGACACAGCGGCTGTGGAAAGAGCACTCTGTTAAAGATAATGTGCGGACTTGTGAGTTATGAGGACGGAACGGTAGAGCGTAACGGTCATGCAGTTGTGGGACCGGGTCCCAGATGCGGTATGGTGTTTCAGGAGCACCGCCTTTTACCGTGGCTTACGATTCGTCAGAATGTGGGTTTTGGTCTCAGGCATCTCTCCAAAAGCGAGCGAGAGGAAAAGGTTATGAAACATTTACAGCTGGTAGGCCTTGAAGAGTTTGCCGGCAGCTACCCCAGTCAGCTCTCCGGCGGAATGTCCCAACGTGCCGCAATAGCCCGCGGACTTGCCAACAATCCCACCATATTGCTGTTAGACGAGCCATTCGGAGCTCTGGATGCACTGACCAGAATACAGATGCAAAATGAGATCCTGCGTATCCAAAAACAGGAGGGCACGACCATGGTAATGGTAACTCATGATATCGATGAAGCTATATATCTGGGCGACCGCATCGTGGTAATGAGCGCAAGACCTGGAGAGATCCGTGAGATTATAAAAACCAATAAAGCGGATACAAAAAAACGCGGTGGCGCTGCATTCGCATCATATCGCACCAGGATCTACGAGCACCTGTTTGAAAACGCAGAAGAAAAAAATGAGTTTCAGTACGACTACGTTATATGATGACATCGGAATAAAGTTTTTCCCTGCATCATATGATCATTGTGAAAGGAAAAGTGCTTCATGAATTCTCATAACCATACATTGACAGAATACACTTATAAATTCATCCTGCCGGTCATCATACCGGCAGGAATCATTTTAGCCTGGTTTCTGGCCACAACCTACGGTTCATTGCCAATGGCTATACTGCCGAGTCTCGGCAGAGTCGGCACAACATTCGTGGAGATGTTGAAAAGCGGACAGCTCCAGCAGGATCTGGGTATAAGCTTCACCCGTATCATGAAAGGATATCTCTGTGCAGCATTTCTGGGCGTGCTGTTAGGCTCTCTTACCGGCATGTTTCCGGCGGCAAGACGCGCAGTCATTCCTTTTCTCACGATCATAAGGCAGATTCCGATCATGGCATGGATCCCGCTTCTCATCCTGTGGTTTGGGATCGGGGAGAGCTCTAAAGTCATGATCGTGGTACTCGCCTCATTTTTTCCTATTCTGGTTAACACAGAAGACGGAATGGAGAGCACACCCACATCTTATGTGGAAGTGGCGCAGCTCTATAAATTAAATCCCTGGCAGACGTTTACCGGTGTTTATCTGCCTCATGCACTTCCTCATATCCTCGTCGGCTTAAGGCTTGGACTGGGTGTCTCATGGATGGCCGTCGTAGGTGCTGAGCTCATCGCAGCCACTACAGGTATCGGTTATCGTATGAGTAATGCCAGAAGCCTGATGCAGTCCAATGTGGTGATGGTATGTATGCTGGTGATCGGGCTGGTAGGTATCCTCATGGACAAAGCAGTAAGTCTGATTTTCGGGGCCATTACACCCTGGATGAAAGCAAAAAAAGGGTAATTGAAGGGAGTGCGCACACGGATGGAACAAACATGGACATACAGCGATGAAGACAGCTTCTATCCCTATGAAGATGTCTTCTCCGAAAAAAAGCGTGCCTCTGTCGGCAGATACACCGTAGCAGGCATAGATATCGGCTCCCGCCAGGGCAAGGGTGTCCTGATGACAGACGGAAAAGTATACGTCACTGCGGAGCCAACCGGATTTTCAATGCAAAAAACAGCGGACCACCTGATCAAAACACTGTTGCAGGCTTCCGGCAAGTCATACGAAGATATCAGATATATCGTGGGAACCGGTTATGGCAGGGTTTCCATGCAGTTTAAGGATCTGCCAAACCAGATGCTCACTGAGATATTCTGTCACGGATTGGGAGCTGCATATCTGGCGGACAACGTACACACGATCTTAGATATCGGTGGTCAGGACTCCAAGATCATTAAAATCGACAGTGAGAGCGGTCAGGTGCAGGATTTTGCCATGAATGACAAATGCGCTGCCGGAACCGGACGTTTTCTCGAGCGCGCAGCGGAGCTTTTAGGTTATGAAGTAGGAGATATCGGAGCTGCTTCTCTGGAAGCAAAAAATCCATATCAGATCAGCAGCCAGTGTGTCGTTTTCGCGGAATCGGAGATCGTGTCTGCCAGAGCGCAGGGGATCGACACCCGCGACATTCTGGCTGGAGTACATTCATCAGTCATAAACCGTGTCAGCGGTCTTTTTAAGCGCATTGGAATGAACCGTGAGGTAATGTTCACCGGAGGCGTATCCAATAATGCCGGTATGCGCAAAGCTCTGGAAGACTTTCTGGGGACAAAGATAGCGGAGCCGTCCATCAATCCTGTTTTTGCGGGAGCGCTGGGGGCTGCCCTGTACGCGCAGAAGCAGGCGTCTCATGCCCCTGTGTCCGAAGTGGCAACGCATGCGGATCAGGAAAATAAACGTGTTCAGATACCCACGGCTTCCGTCACAAAAAACACAAAGCTTGATCTGAGCAGATTGAAAGCCGCTGTAGCCAAGGCGGAATCAGATTATATATCCCACTCAGACGGAGTGTTCAATGCCGCACACATGTGTGCATATACTCCGATAGAATTGCTGGAAGCGATGGGTGTCCGACACATTAAACTTCAGCATACAGGCACGAAAGAAGAGCTGGCCGCCGGTGAGGAAGTGGTCTCACAGATCGCCTGCGATTATACCAAAAGTCTCATCGGAGGCTTTGCCGGAGGATATCCGCTATATAAGGCAGTGGACAAGGTATATGCTTTTTATACCTGCTCATTCATGGCTGCTGCAATGCAGGCTGTCGGGGCAAAATATAAGCCTGTTTCACTGTATATGCTCCCCAAGATCGCATCGGACGGTAATTCCGGTGTAAGCGAAGAGCGTATCGAGAGATATCTAAGCTCGCTTCACGAGATGGTGAGTGATCTGGAGGAGAAAACCGGTCACTCCCTGGACAAAGAACATCTTCGTAAAGTGATCAGCCGCTACAATCTGGCGAGAAAAAAACTGTGTGAAATATCCGATATACGCATAGAAAACCCACAGTTATTGTCAGGTTCCGAGTTCCGGGAGATTGCCGCTTCTTATTACAAACTTCCCCTTCCGGAGCTGTTGATACAACTCGATGGAATACAGTCGCAGCTCTATGATATGCTGCGTCAGTCACAGCATACACATACCGCAAAATCTTCGCTTCGCATAATGCTGACGGGGGGAATAGCCACGGAAAGCGACAATAAGATAGAAAAGATCTTAACTCAGCTTGGAGCCGATGTAGTGGTGGAAGATCATTGCGGAGGATATACTCCTTTTATGCTGCAGGTTGAGGAAACATATGAAGACCCGCTGCTTTTGCTGACAAGAGGATATTTGGGCAAAGCACCCTGCGCTAACATCAAACCCATGTCAAAACGCTGCGATACTGCCCTTGATCTTGCAAAAAAATACCATCCCGACGGGATCATATATCAGTTTATGCAGTTCTGCCCGACCTACGGCATGGCAAAACAGACTATATCGCAACATCTGGAACAGAACGGCTTCCCCGTGCTGGATGTTGCAGTCAATTACTCAGACGGCGATGAAGGTCAGATACGCACAAGACTCGAGGCTTTTCTGGAGATGCTGGTGAAAGGAGAGGAAAAACGGTATGCGTAATACAATAACCCGAAAAAGAACCGCATCCATATTCTCGCAGCAGTCCTACCTGGCTTACGTCAGAGACGAGCTGCACAGCTATTCCCACGGAACACAGGGGCTGATGGATCTGGCATTGCATTACATCGAAGATGCATTAAAAAACCATGAGCCTGACCGCCGCATCATCTGGGAAGCATCGGCCATGGATGCTCCTGTCGTATATGCCTGCGGCGGAGTACCTATATCATACATAGAACTGGCTCGTTTCGGCTTGAGGAGCGATGCCGCTTTCGTGGAGGAACAGCTGGGTATTCCCGGAGATGTATGCTCCATGGCAAAGATGATCCTCGGGAGATTTTTTCAGGCAGGCAAAGACAATGTCACACTGATACATGTAAATACTGCGGTTTGCGAACCTTTCAATATGCTCTTTGAAATACTGAGAGACAATGGTTTTCCCGTAATGTACCAGGATACACCTTTGCGTATAACCGACGTATCTGCAGAGTACAGAACAAAAGCCATAGAAGAGCGAAGAAAAGCGTTGGATGAGTTCTCTGAACGCATATGCGGTGAGCCTTTAAGCGAAGAACGCTTATCTGCAGAACTATCCCGCTACAACAGGATCCTTAAAAAAATTGAATACATTAATCATCTGCGCCGCAGCCACCGAACTTATCTTGGCAATCTTGCTTCAGCTTATATAATGCTGGGTGTGGGTAATTACTTCGGAAGACCGGAGCGCTATGAGGAGGTTTTGGATGAGCTTACTGCAGAGCTTAAGGCTCTCTCTCCGGGAGAGTACGATGATGAGGTGATCCCCCTTGTGTGGAGCGGTGCCCGAAGTGTGGATTTTGGTATCTGCGATGCTCTGGATCAGATGGGAGGGCTTATCCTCGACTGGAATGTACCCACAAACCTGCATCAATATTACAATGAGGATATTCCGGCAATACAGGCATGGCTCAATTATTCACTCGGATTGGGAGCTGACGGAAAGCCTGCAGGAGGGAATATTCTGCTGCCACAGATCATTCGTGACGTAAAGGCCAAAGGAGTTCTGCAGTACGGTTATCTCGGATGTCCCATGTGTGCGGTCGGTATCCATCTGACTCAGGGATTGGTGAGAGAACATTTGGGGATTCCATGTCTGGATATCATGGGAAGCTTTCCCTCAGAACAGATCAGTGGTCAGATGAGAACAAGATTGGAGGCATTTATCGAAATGCTGGACACAGACGCCTCACAGATGGTGTCATAATATAGAATAGGAGGAGAAAAGTTATGTCAAAAGTTTATACAGTTAAAGATGCGGAGGATCTGTTTGTTTACGCGTATGCGGTTGTGACCAGTGAGATACTCAGTCGCGGCAGCGTAGCTGAAAGGTACTGCATAAGGCATGGGAGAAGCTTTGTCAAAGCAGAGGACAGAGACAAGTTCAATATTGTACGTCCCAACAATGATAATCTGTATTCCGCATGCTGGACACAGCTTGAAAATTCGCCGTACATACTGGAGATTCCTGCCGTTGAAGGAAGGTATATCCTGGTAAATTATCTGGATATGAAAACAGATATACCTTTTTCCGTAGGATCAAAAAATGAGGGAGGCAGCGAAGGAAAGTATATTCTGTTATACCGGGATGCTGAGGTTCCGGCAGGTTACGAGGATTATACGGTTGTAAGAGCAGAGGATTCCAGAAATAACCTGCTGGTTCGCCTTGAAGCATTTGATGAAAGTGATTACGAGGCTGCGAACCGCATCCAGGACAGAATAGTATTCAAAGCTCTCTACCCGGAGAGGTTAAAAGATCGCGGCGAGGCCATTATAGGTCTTTCTACCGTGGTGATCGAGAAAATGTCTACTGATGAGTTTTATAAAGTTTTCACTGAGAGCTTTGATGACAGCAGGATAGATGATGAGTACATTGAGCTTCTGAAGGGATTCGGGGTTGATGTATCAACCGGTTCTTTTGATGGCGTTTCAGCAGAAAACAGAAACCTGTTGGAACAGGGAAGGAAGAACGGTTACGCAAAGATTACACAATATGCAACCGATAAACTGGTTCAGTCCAAAGGTTGGAGTTATACCGTTGGAAACGGAAATTACGGAACAGATTATCTGCATCGCGCAAGGGTAGCGTATTTTGGATATGGAGCAAACCTCGCCGAGGATTCCATCTATCCGGCTTTCCCGGGATTTCCGGACGGAACGCCGCTGTTCAGCAACAAAAGGTACAAGATCCATTTTGAAAAGGACAGATTACCTGAAGCAGAGTTTTTCTGGTCTATCACGTTGTATGGACTGCCAAGTCAGTATCTGACCGAAAATGAGCTTGATCGCTATATGATCAACAGTCATGAGAAAAATCTCTTTGTGAATTCGGACGGATCGGTGGATATTCTGCTACAGAATAAGCGTCCGGAGGATGAAAAGCTCCTTCCGAACTGGCTTCCTACTCCGAGCGATGAAGAATATTTTGATATTACCATGAGGATCTACGGTCCGACAAAGGACCAGCTCGAGGGCAGATGGGAAGGCCCGGAAGTAATAGAATACTGATATATACTTTTAGTTGCGGAAACAGCATGAGATTTCCGCAACTTTTTTGTCAAAACTCTGTCAAACTACCGGGATTTTTTGAAAAACCTAAAACAGATCGCCTGAAAAAATTTCTTCATTCTTTTACTTACGAAAAATAATTATTTCGTTGCATTACAGGTGCAGTGTGTTATAATACTATAAATCATAGCAATTTTAGATCAATGTATAAGGGAGGGAAAGACTATGATCAAAAAAATTTTATCTGCTGCACTTGCGACTGCAATGGTTACTGTATTTTGCGCAGTGCCGACCTTTGCCGGCGTACAAACATCAATAGATAATGCCTGGATCGATGGCGGAACACTGTTCTACGATCTTGTTGCAGCCGGATATGACCCGGCATCTGTCAACGGTCAGACCGTTGTTGTATCATTTACTGCAGACGAATCCGAAGGATTCGGCGGCGGTATCATGTTCAATTCCGGCGAGAACGGCTGGCAGCAGTCAGAAGATTACTACTGGGGTAATGAAGGCAAGGCGCTTACTACATCCGGTGGTGATGGTTCGTACACATTGACATTCACTGTACCGAGCGGCGCATTTACTGCCAATGATCTCTCAGCAAACGAAGGCACCTGGGGTCAGATCTGCTTACAGCAGTGGTGGGGCAAAGACATGACCGTTACCGAGTTCAAGGTTGGAAACGGCGCTCCTGCAAAGGCTACTGAGGAGACTACATCAGACGACTCAGCTGCTGCAGATACCGATGACGGAAATTCCTCAACAGAGACTGCAACTTCCTCAGACGACAGCTCTTCTACTACTACAACCGGCACATCTGATTCTTCTACAGCATCCAATGCATCAGAGTCAGCATCGACCACAGTAGCGAAGACAGCAGATGTTACACCTGTAGCAGGCATCATCCTCGTTATATGTGGATTGTCTCTGGTTGCTGTTGCATTAAAGAAACGTTCTGCGATCCAGTAATATCAGTGAATCGATAACACATTCAGGAACTCGGATGATCCGGTCAGTTGCGATCATCCGGGCTCTTTTTCTTAATCGGGAGAAAAACATGAAAAAAATTCTCAAAGCCTCATTTCTCTTTATCTTATGTCTGGCTCTTACAGCAGGTATGATGCCTCTCAATACAGTGAAGACCGTAAAAGCAGCATCCACGAAAGTTTCGGCAGAAGATGCGGCGGATTCCTTTAAGCTGATACATGATATGGGGCATGGTATAAACCTCGGAAACACCATGGAAAGCTGCGGTACATGGATCAACAAATCCGTGACAAGCTACGAGACCGCCTGGGGTTCACCGGTCATCACAAAGACTGCCATAGACGGGTACAAAAAAGCCGGTTTCAAGACCGTCCGCATACCGGTGGCATGGTCTAACATGATGTCCGAAGACGGAAAATACACTATCAACCCGGATTATATGGCAAGGGTCGATGAGATCGTAAACTGGGCGTTGGATGACGGTCTTTATGTCGTGTTGAATATCCATTACGACAGCGGATGGTGGGCTTCATTCGGATCTTCAAAAGAGTCCGAGCGAAAAGCCGCCATGGAGAAATACAAAGCTGTCTGGACACAGCTCTCCGATCATTACAAAGATTATCCGGACAAACTGATCCTGGAGACCGCCAACGAAGAGCTCAGCGCTGCCCTGAACACACCAAACGAATATGTTTCCGATTCCGGATATTACAAATCTCAGGACGAGCTGTATGATCTGGTCAATGAGATAAACCAGACCTGCGTGGATATCATACGGGCCAGTGGTGGCGGCAACAGTGACAGATACATTCTGGTGGCAGGATTCGGAACAGATATTGCCGCCACAAGTGACGGACGTTTTAAGATGCCCGAAGATACAGTCAAAGGCAGGCTTATAGTATCCGTACATTTTTACAGTTATCTCGATTTCAGCTCAAAAGACTCAAAGGAAGACCGCAAGACCGCCATCAATTCCATGAAAAACATTCTGGGCATAGCCAAGCGCAGCTTCTGCGACAAGGGTTATCCAGTCATCATAGGTGAGTATAACGTTAATGTTATGCAGCATAGTGACACGAAATACAGGCTTGAGCTCTACAAAGCCCTGATAAAAAATGCCTGCAAAAACGGAATGTGCCCTCTTATATGGGACACAGCTACCAGCGAGATGTACGACAGGACAAAGGGCACCTACCTTCGTGCAAAAGAACGTAAAGCCCTGAAAAAGCTCTCCAAAAAGGTTTCCAAATTCAAGCCTTATAAATCTTCTGAAAGTGGCGGTGATTACACATGGAAGGGTGATCTCGGTCTCTCCGGATGGGTTGTATCCGAGCCCGTTCCTTCTGGTAATGCCGGCTTCGGCATCATCAAGACCGGAAATGTCTATCAGATATCCGGCGTGGAATGGTCCGCTCTTTCCGGAAAGACACTCACCATCTCAGCAACAGACGTAAAAGGCGCATCCTCCATAACACTGGGCCTTGGCAGAAACTTAAATGTTGAAAACCAGTACTGGCCCGTATTGGACGATCCGGAGATAATCCAGAGTATCACTCTCTCTTCTAAGACAGTGATAGATCTTTCCGGGCTTAATCTTTCCGACTCGGACAACATCTATATTTCTTTCAGCGGAGCCGAGGCATTTAGCGGTAAATTCACTTTGATTTTCGAATGATCAAAAGACAGAGGACCACGGAGACAATCTCATCATGAACGGCAAGAAAAAAAGATCTCTTAAATACATATACAGAGGCTTGTGTACGGTCATCCTGACCATATTCGCCAAACTGTCTTTTTACCTGTGCTGGCACAGTCTCGTGCAGAATGTTGTCATGGAAAAGATGGAGCTTAATATCTATCTTTTCGGCATGGGTAATATGGGTATGTCACTGCTCATCTACCTCGTGTTGTATCTCACCATAGGCAAGGTTTTGTATGCCTTCAGGATAGGAGTGGAGAGAACCGCCAATATCGCAGCATCCCAGGCTCTGACCTTTTTGGTGGTGGATGCGCTGGAAGTTTTGATCTTCATGGCAATAGCCGGTAACTTCAGATTTTTCCTGAGTTTTACGGTGGCATATTTCCTGCTGTTTTTATTGCAGACTGTAGTGGCAGGTATCGTGGTAATCTTTATGATACGCCTGTACCGCGGATGTTTTCCGCCGCTTATGATCCTGGAGATCGACGGAGGATATAATAACGAACTCACGGAAAAGGTCAACGGTCTGATCCACAAATACAAGATCATCAAAAAGATCAACGTGGACGTGGGCATGGGGTCATTGAAGCCGCGCTTCCCGATTATGACGCAGTATTGATAAACGATGAGTCCGCAGGCAGTGAAAACCGGATCCTCAAAATGTTTTTTGAAAAAGATAAAAGAGTTTATTTCGTGCCCAAGATTTCGGACATCATAGTGAAAACATCGGATGAGCTGAACCTTTTTGACACTCCTCTGTTTTTGTGCAGAAATATCGGCATGAGTGCCTTCAGGCGATTCATCAAAAGAGTGATGGACATATTCTTTTCAGGTATCGCC